>Ga0247843_1000505_pt1 | contig 92257 bp, 63 predicted proteins | sample LaCruzMarch2017__FD_192420 | JGI IMG/M metagenome (GOLD analysis project Ga0247843, IMG submission 192420) | Freshwater microbial communities from meromictic Lake La Cruz, Castile-La Mancha, Spain - LaCruzMarch2017_8m | ecosystem: Environmental > Aquatic > Freshwater > Lake | place: Spain... | reverse complement strand
GATGCCTGTGCTAAAGGGGTAAGCCATGGCGTACAGCATAACGCTTCGGAACGATCGTTTGCGCACGGTGGCACCTTCCGGGCCTAAAAAAGGGGTTTTTAAGGTTTCTAAAAAAGCGTTCTTCATGGGGATGGATTCGATTGGGGGATGGATTCGATTTTTCGATTGTGAACGTGTTTAAAAATCTGTGTCAATCCCAGACAATGGATCATTAAAAAGGTTCAGTTCCTGTATTTTCGACCGCAATTTTAGGCTACTTCTGGCAAATTGTTGAACTTTGCGGCGTTTTCTGCCCCCGGCCCCTCAAAGGGAGAGTCTCCGATCCTGAATACTTAGTAGTTTAAAGCGTAGAAACACATTTTCAATCAGAAAAAAGCACCAACCCCAACCACCCGAGCCCAACTCCCCCTTTGAAGGGGGTAGGGGGTGCGGCCAATCACCAATCCACCAATCCACCAATCACCACCCATGCCCTGGCTACCCATCTCCCCCGACTCCGACTTCTCCCTCCAAAATCTCCCCTTCGGCATTTTCCAAACAGGCGATAAACGTCCCCGAGCAGGCATGGCCATCGGCGGGCACATAATAGATTTGGAAGCCGCTGCCGAGGCTGGATTATTCGGCAAGCGCCGTTTTTTCAAAAAAATATTCGCGCAGGCCACCCTCAATGACTTTATAGCCCTCGGCAAACCCGTTACCAACGGCATCCGACGAAAAGTGCGCAACTGGCTCGAACGCTCAGACCCCCCCGAAAACGCCCTTCAAATCCTCGTAGACCGGGAATCCGCTACCATGCTGATGCCCATCCGGGTACCGAACTACACCGATTTTTACAGCAGTATCGAACATGCCACCAATGTAGGCAAAATGTTCCGCCCCGACAATCCGCTGTTGCCCAATTGGCGTTGGATGCCCATCGGTTATCACGGTCGGGCATCGTCTATTGTGGTGAGCGGAACCCCGATTCGCCGACCCAGCGGACAAATTTTAGTGCCCGGCGGCGAACCAGACACCCCCATTTACGCGCCCTCGCGACAACTGGATTTTGAACTGGAAATGGCTTTCGTGATTGGGAAAGAAAGTACCCTCGGGGAGCCGATCACCGTGGAAAACGCCGAAGACCACATCTTCGGACTCGTAATTTTTAACGACTGGAGCGCGCGCGACATCCAGCGCTGGGAATACGTGCCGCTGGGGCCATTTTTGGGCAAAAACTTTGGTTCCAGCATTTCTCCCTGGATTGTGCCGCTCGAAGCGCTCAAACCTTACCGCGTAAAAGGCCCCAAACAAACACCCGCCCCCCTGGAGTATTTATCAAGCAAAGGCGCGAAGAATATTGACATTGAACTCGCTGTGACATTAACTTCACCCAATGGCAGCACCGCGAACCTTATCTGCAGGTCCAACACGAAATACCTTTATTGGAATATGGCGCAACAACTCGCGCACCACACCGTAAACGGCTGCAATGTGCAAGTGGGCGATTTGATGGCCAGCGGCACGATCAGCGGACCCACATCGGACAGTTACGGCTCCATGCTCGAACTTTCCTGGGGCGGCAAAAACCCGATCACCTTGAACGACGGCAGTACCCGGGCTTTTATTCAGGACGGAGATGTGGTTACCATGCGGGCCTGGGCAGGGGAAGGAGCAGGGCGGGTTGGGTTTGGGGAGGTAAAAGGGGCGGTGCTGGGATAGGGGAAGTCCAAGCCCCATTTTCATCCCCCCAAACCCCCTTCAAAGGGGGAGTGGCTCCGCGCTGGCGATTCGTATGAAAACCAAAAAAGAGGACTGGGTTTTGACTTCACTGTGAGAATCGCTGATGTCTTTGAAACGATTGAAAACGCCCCGGAATCTCAGCGATTCCTTTATGAAAACCGTCGTTTTGCCTTTGTCAAGCAATTCCCCTACAAAGTTTATTTTTTAGTCGACGAGCCAAATCTACGCGTAGTAGTTTTTGCGATCCTACACAACAAACGCGCCCCTCAGATTTGGAAGGAACGAGGTGGCGTTTAGGAGAACAGCAATTTGTAGCGCCAAATCTGAGTCTGTCAATCATTTTCCAACACCGCCATCGGCTGAAAAGCCTCCGCCTTCCATCGCGCCATATTTTCATAATTCTGCCAGCGCAAATCAGCGATTTCCTGCGCCAAGCGCATGAGGTATTTAGCCTCATCCGGGTTTGTGCGAAGCAAGTCCGTATACCGTAATTCATTGTAGGCGTAATCCGTCAATGGCACGGTCGGTCTGGGCGAATCCAGCACAAAAGGATTTTTATTTGCCATCCGCAGCATGGGATTGTAGCGAATCAAAGGCCAATAGCCCGAAGCAACCGCCAGACTTTGTTGATCCATGCCCTTCTCCATGTCAATTCCGTGCGCGATGCAATGGCTGTAGGCGAGAATCAGGGAAGGACCGGGGTAAGCCTCCGCTTCCCGGATTGCCAGCAAGGTTTGTTGTGGATTGGCGCCCATGGCAATCTGCGCAACGTATACATTGCCATAGGAAATCGCCTGCATGGCCAGGTCTTTTTTCCCAACGCGTTTGCCGGCGGATGCGAATTTTGCCGTCGCCGCAGTGGGCGTTGCTTTTGACATTTGTCCGCCCGTATTGGAATACACTTCCGTGTCAAGCACCAGCACATTGATGTCTTTACCACTGGCCATGGCATGATCCAGTCCGGAGGAACCAATATCGTAGGCCCAGCCATCGCCGCCCACCAGCCACACGCTCCGGCGAATAAAATACTCCGCCACCGAACGCAAATGGGCCGCGTCGGGATGTTTCATTTCTTGCAACAAAGTATTCAAGCGGGCAACCCTTTCGCGCTGAATGGCTAAGTCCGATTCGGTTTTTTGATTGGCAGAAAGGATGTCGTCAATTAGTTCCGGGTCTACGTCCCCTTTCAGACGCAAGAGCAAATCCTTCGCCATTTCGGTGTGTTTGTCCACCGAAATCCGCATGCCCAATCCAAATTCAGCGTTGTCTTCAAACAGAGAATTCGACCAGGCAGGTCCACGCCCTTGCGCATTGCTGGTCCAGGGCGTGGTGGGTAAATTGCCCCCAAAAATGGAGGAGCAACCCGTGGCATTCGCCACGATCATACGGTCACCGAACAACTGAGAAAGCAGGCGGATATAGGGCGTTTCGCCACAACCTGCGCAAGCGCCGGAGAATTCAAAGAGCGGCTCCAGAAATTGCGCGCCCCGAACCTGCGAGAAGTCTATTTTCGACCGGTCATTGACCGCCAGTGTTTCAAAAAATTGAATATTGGTTCGTTCTTGCTCTAACACGGGCGCTTTTTGCGCCATGTTGATGGCTTTGCGGGCATTGTCCGCTGGGTCAAGCGCCGGACAAACCTCTACACACAAATTGCAGCCGGTGCAATCCTCCACATAAACCTGCAGGGTATAGCGTGTTTCCGGGAATCCACGGGCATTGATGGGCGCCGAAGGAAAGCCTTGGGGTGCTTCCGCAACCAGGTTTTCGTGGTAAAATTTAGAGCGAATCACGCTGTGTGGACAAACAAAACTACAGTTGCCGCATTGGATGCAGAGGTCTGGCTCCCAGATGGGTACCGTATCCGAAATATTGCGTTTTTCCCATTTCGTGGTGCCGCTGGGATAGGTGCCGTCGGCGGGCATTGCACTCACGGGCAATTGATCGCCGCGGCCGTCCATCATCATGCTTGTTACTTCCCGCACAAACAGGGGGGCCTCCTTGGGCACTGCGTCAGGAAAATCAGTTTGGCTGCCAGTGCGTGGCTTATCGGTCACCTCATGCATGTGCAACAAAGTGGCATCCACAGCCTCGAAGTTTTGCTGCACCACTTCCTGGCCTTTTTTGCTGTAGGTTTTTTCAATCGCATGTTTGATGGCCTCAATGGCATCCTCTTTGGGCAAAACACCGGAAAGTGCAAAAAAACATACCTGCATGATGGTATTGATGCGGCTGCCCATACCCACTTCTTCCGCAACTTTGGAGGCATCTATGACGAAAAAGCGGAGGTTTTTGTCTAGGATGACGGACTGTACAGAACCGGGAAGTTGTGCCCAGATTTCGTCTTTGCCGTAAGGGCTGTTGAGCAAAAAAGTTGCGCCGGGTTTTGCAAATTGGAGCATGTCCACCTTTTGCACAAAATTGAATTTGTGGCAGGCTAAAAAGTCGGCTTTTGTTACGAGATAGGGCGCATGGATCGGGTTTTTGCCAAAGCGCAAATGGGAGACTGTCTGCGAGCCAGATTTTTTGGAATCGTAGACAAAATAACCCTGGGCATTCAAGTCTGTGTTTTCGCCTATTATCTTGATACTGTTCTTGTTGGCCCCGACGGTACCATCGGCCCCCAAGGCAAAAAACAGTGCTTGCGTCATCGTTGGGTCTTCCAGTTCGAGGTCTTCGTAGGGCAGGCTGGTATGGGACACATCATCCTGAATACCAATCGTAAAATGGTTCTTGGGCCTACTCTTTTTCAGTTCATCAAATATACCTTTTACCATGCCCGGCGTGAATTCTTTACTGGACAAACCATAGCGTCCGCCCACGACCAAAGGCATCCCGGATAAAAGTCCTTGATTCAACCCTTCTACCAGGGAAGTCAACACATCCTGATACAATGGTTCACCCATTGCCCCAGGTTCCTTGCAGCGATCCAATACGGCAATTTTCCGGGCTGTTGGTGGCAAGGCTTTAGCCAGATTTTCCAGGGAAAATGGTCTGAACAAACGCACTTGCAATACCCCTATTTTTTCGCCGGACGCCATGAGATAACGACAGGTTTCAAAGACGGTCTGTGCGCCAGAACCCATGATTATAATGACCCGATCGGCATCTTTTGCGCCGAAATATTCGAATAATTTATACTGACGACCCGTAAATTCTGCAAAACGATCCATGGCGGATTGTACAATTTCGGGGGTGTGGGCGTAATAAAGATTGACCGTTTCACGACCCTGAAAATATACATCCGGGTTTTGGGCGGTACCGCGAACCACTGGGCGGTCTGGGCTGAGCGCTCTTTGACGATGGGCAAATACATCTTGCTCATTAATCATCCCCAGTATGGTTTCATCCGGGATCAACTCGATCTTATTTACTTCGTGGGAAGTCCGAAATCCGTCAAAAAAGTGGATAAAAGGCAATCTCGCCCGTAGAGTAGCCGCTTGCGCGATCAGGGCCATATCGTGCGCTTCCTGCACCGAGGCGGAACTCAACATGGCAAAACCCGTAGTCCTGGCCGCCATCACATCGCTGTGATCCCCGAAAATAGACAGCGCTTGCGCTGCAAGGGATCGTGCCGCCACATGAAAAACGGTGCTGGTCAGCTCACCCGCGATCTTGTACATGTTTGGCAGCATGAGCATAAGCCCCTGCGATGCCGTGAAGGTGGTGGTGAGCGCACCCGTTTGCAGGGCACCATGTACAGCACCCGCAGCGCCGCCTTCGCTCTGCATTTCAATCACTTCGGGGACGTGTCCCCAAATGTTTTTGGTCTTTTTGGCCGACCATTCGTCGGCCAATTCAGCCATAGCAGAAGAGGGGGTGATTGGATAAATGGCGCAAACTTCATTGACCCGGTAAGCAATGTAGGCCGTTGCCTCATTGCCGTCTATGGTGACTTTTTTATTGGAACTAGACATTTTTTATGGCGTTCGAAGGGTGATCGGGAATCATTTCAATGGCATGGCATGGGCACTGCTCGTAGCAGACAGCGCAGCCCGTGCAGAGATTATAGTCAAACTGGTAGCGATTGCCCTTGCCGAGTTTGATAACCGCACCTTCCGGGCAGGCGCCAAAACAGCCGTCACATTCAAAACAATTGCCGCAGGAAAGGCAACGTTGGGCTTCGTAACGCGCTTCTTTTTCGGTTAAACCGGCCATTACTTCCCGAAAATCCTGAACACGGATGGCTTCGGCAGCCTGGGACTGGTTTTGCTGAGGAGCAAAGGTTTGATACCAAATATGAAGCCTTTCAAAACCGACCAATGGGTGCTTTTCTGGTTTTTGAAAGGGCTGTTTGCTTAAATAACCATGCATAAAACGCGCTGCCTTTTTACCGTGGCCCACGGCGACTGTAACCGTGCGTTCACTGGGCACCATATCGCCTCCCGCAAAAATGCCTTCAGCCCCGGTCATCATGTCTGGGCCTACTTGTACCGTGCCATCTGCATCGAAGGAAATGCCCGGAATATTTTTCAGGAAGCCCGTTTCGGTTTCCTGACCCAGCGCGAGGATGAGCGCATCCGCCTCCAGGGTTTCAAATTCGCCCGTCCCCTCAGGTTTGCCATCCTCATTGACCCGCATAATCTCCACGGTAATGGTGCTCTCATGCATCTCCTTGATGGTACGCAACCAGTTGATTTTCACCCCTTCAGCCAAGGCTTCGTCGGCTTCGAAGGCGTGGGCGGGCATGTGCTCCCGGTCGCGGCGATAAATGATCAATGGTTCGTAGCCCAGTCGTTTGGCTACGCGGGCTGCATCCATGGCCGTGTTTCCACCGCCGTAAATAGCCACCCGACGGCCCAGTTTGGGCGCGTTTCCGGCTTCTGTATCTTTTAAAAAGGTAAGGGCATCCAGGATTTGCCTGGCATCGCGGGAAGGAATGTCCACTTTTTTAGAAAGATGGGCGCCGATGGCGATGAAAACGGCGTCAAAGCCCCCTTCCAATTTCTCCTGCATCACATCCGTCACCTTGTGATTGAGACGGACAGTGATGCCCATGTCTACAATGCGTTGAATTTCGGCATCCAGTACATTTCTCGGAAGGCGATACGGTGGAATACCGAAATGCATCATGCCGCCAAGCATAGGCCCGGCCTCTCTAATTTCCACTTCGTGACCAGCGCGGCGCAGGTGATAGGCTGCTGAAATTCCGCTGGGACCGCCGCCAATGATGAGCACTTTTTTACCGGAAGGGTTTGGACTAAATTGTATTGTCCAAGCTTCCTCCAGTGCTTTGTCGCCCAAAAAACGCTCTATCGCATGAATACTGACCGGCGTATCAATATGGGTTCTGTTACAGTGGTCCTCGCAGGGGTGATAACAGACCCGGCCATGTACGGCAGGTAGCGGATTTTCTTCCACAAGTTTTTGCCAGGCTTCTTGATAACGCCCTTCCTGAGCCAATGCCAGCCATGCCTGGATGTTTTCTCCGGCAGGACAGGCATGGTTGCAGGGTGGCAGCATGTCCACATACGTTGGGATCTTTGAACGAAGCGCCCCAGTACCCTCCCCGTGGGCCTGAAGATCGGAAGCTTGGGCGATATCTTTGTTTTGAGTCAGCATGGCTGATTAATTGAAAACAATTGAAAGGGCTTTAGATTGATTTCGATGTTAAAAAACCGAATACCATGGACGAAAGTCCCGTGAATTCTCAGGAGGGTGGATGATCGCGCTCACTGGTTTGATTGATCTTGCTCAATACGGGGTTGCACTCGAAGGCAAGCTTTTGAGATATAATAGAAATATTCCCGACATATACAGCATACGCGCACGGAATTTGCGCTACTTTAGCGGACGCAAATCCTACTACCTACTTGCTTATGAAATTCGCCAAACTCGCGTTGCTGGTGCTATTTAGCGCCTTATCTTATTTCCTGTCTGCTCAGAACATCGTAATTTCTTCCCCCAATACCGACACGCTCATTGTTTGCAACGCCGATACCTTCACGGTACAGGTGAAAAACAACCATGCGGTGCCGCTCACAGGGGCCATGATGACAACCGGGCTTCCCCCCGCATTAATGTATGTTTCGGGCACAGTATCTGGCGCAAACGAGCAAAATATCTTCAACCTCTCTGCACCCATTTTTGGTCTGCCCGATATACCAGCTAATCAGTCAATTACCATAAAAATCCTGGTCCATGTTGATTGTGATGCGGCTGATCTGCTGGATATGATGCAATTATTTGTCGCCAATATTTCCATCAGCTCCGCACTCGGCAACGCACAGTTCAACACGAACATCAAGGTGGAAACCGGTGGGATATTGATTCAAAGCGTACTCCCCGAAATGCTGATGGGCGAGCTGGGCGACACGCTGGAGCGCATCATTTGTGTCCAAAACACGCGGGTAGGAAAAATTGGGCAGCTTCATTTCGATGATACCCACTTGGAGGGCTACAATGCCTCCGTGCTCGATGCGACCAGCCAAAACAATGGCCCGACGCTATTTTCTGCTGTATTTGATGGTAATTTTTTTGAATCGGTGGGCAATGGCGACCGCTGGCTCGATCAATTTGAATCGGTTTGTTTTACCGAACAAATCGTCATCACATCCTGCGGGATACCTGCCTTTACAAATCCTTCGATGTTGCGGGCGGGCTGGGGCTGCGGTGGCGAAGTTTGTCGCTACGACACCTTTACCCCGGTTTTCGTGCAAATCAAACCTTCCACCAAGATTCCCGAGCTGGTTTTTGAACAAATCTGGGCACCTCCCACCGATTATTGCGGGATTACCCCTGCGGTGATGGGTTTCAAAATCACGAACGCGGGCCAAGCGGATGCAACCAATATTATCTTTAACCTCGAACTCATTGAGGGATTAGGTTTTGCGGGGGTGAATCTCAATTCATTTCGGATTGTGACGCCGAATGGGAATACAAACATCATTCCCGGCTCAAATACTCAAGCCATATTGCCACAATGCGGCCTCAGTGCAGTGGAAAAAGCCTCTTTTGTGCTCCCGCTGGTAGCTGCCTCCACGTCCATTGATTTTTTATTCGATGTGATAACCTGTGTCCCTTCCTGCGATGCTGTGCAACCCGTTTTCCGAGTGGATTATTTCTACCAAAAAGATTGTCCTGTGAATGGTTTTGTTTCTGGCAATGAAATGATTAGACCGGAGGATGGATACCTGGTTAAAGGGACGCTTCGATCTTCCCTGAATGCTTGTTTGAATGATGGACAGAGCTATCTTTTCAATTATGAACTGAAGAGTAAATATATGACCCTGGATGGTTTTATCCACTTTGAAATTAATCTTCCGCGCGGAATCAATTTGAACGATTCTTGTGCCACTTTGCTGGGCAATATCCCACCCGTATTGAATGAAACCACTCCTTTGGCCAATGGCGGTGTGAACTTACACCTCGCCTGGGCAACACCCCTTCCAATGGATTCCATGATGGCCAATTTTTGCCTGGAATATTTATGCGATACGAGCCTGGTTTGTGAAGAATACCCGGTGGACACTAATGGAGGCATCATCTTTAACCAATATTGTTGCATCGTAAAATTGACGGATGAAGCATATTGGACGCCAAACATTGATACCGATTCCAACTGCGGAATCAAGGATTGTAACGAACAGTTTCTGGGTGTAAATCAGGCAATTTGCAAAGTGGGGGGCGGAGGTGGCGGCGGGATTGATACCACTTGTTGTGATTCTATCTTTCCGCTTGTAGGACTGCGAAGTTGGTGGAATGCATACCGATTGAATCTTGGTTTTCAGGACAACAACGATGACCGAAAGGCTGATAATTTGCTCCCAACCGCGCCAGGTGTTGCACGCAGAGATCGTTTTTTGGCCGGAGATACCTTGCGTATAGAATTTTGTGCAGTTATGGATTCCGGCATTTTGTCTATTGATACCATACCTCGCGCCATTTGGCACGAAATCGTTGCAAGTGATATGCCCATCAATGACAATGATACAATTTTGGTCTCTTCAGCGAGACTGGGTTTTGCGGATCAAAACAAGGTTAGATTGCTGGCCAATACCGTCCGGGTGCGATATGCAGATGGTACGGAAGCGAGCTGCGTCTGGAGTGGCTTGGGATATATCGAAGATAAAAACTATTACCAGGTTCAGAATCAAAACGCCTTCCCTCCCCAGGCAGTTGATGAGATTGCAACAGAAAAATTCTATTTTCTGTTTTCATTTCCAGCAATGTTCGCCGATGGCTGCTTGCCCAAACCCATGCTGGAGGAAGGAGATTCTGTATTCATTTTGACCGATTTTAAACTGGATGTCAACTTTACGCCCAGTTCCGACAATGATCCTGACCCGCCCTTAATCGGCTTCCGTACCGCCTCTGCCTTTGGAGGCAATGACTATGCCTGGAACCAAATACCTCGGAAATATTTCCAATACTCTGGCTGGAAAAAATCGCTGGCGCCTAATACGCATAGTATCAGGCCCTGTGAAAACTCCACCGAGGTCAAAAAATTCCGCTACTCCATGCGCATCGCCCGGGAAAACATGTTCCCCTTCGAAGTGCGCCCGCTGGCATGGATTTCTGACTACAGACAATCCCTCCCGTCCGGACTGGAACTGGCTTCGGCCAAGTTGGAATACCTCACGCTACAAGACAGCGTTCCGTTCCATACCAACCTGAACCTGCCGTTCTCACAATCACCTGGGTTTTTAGACATTGATTTCGCGCCCGCTTTTACCGAACCTGTCGACGAGGGGTTCACCTTGCGCAGCAACCTGATTTTCAAGCCCAATTGTCAATTTAATGTCCCGGATACTTCTAAACAATACATCGAAACGAGTTTTGTAGGCTGTCTCAATGGCGACCAGATGACCATGCTCGACTCCCTTAAAAATCCCATCGGATTCTTTTCCAACACGCCCAGACTGCAAGTACTTTCCAATGATGCCGTGATATTCGCCCCATCTAGGGACTTTGATATCCATTTTGATTTAAAAAACCTCGTCGTATCGCCTGCGCTCGCTGCCTGGGTGGCCCTGGTATCGCCCTCGGGACAAGCCAGTGATTTTGAACTCTTTTTAATGCCTCAAAACCAGCCGATTACAGGAACAAATGGCCTTTTCAATCTAGGCGTTATCAATGGCTTTAGTCAACGCAGTTTTAGATTGAAGGGGCAAAACATGTCCTGTGATCCCGATTCTCTGCTGCTCCTATTTGGCTGGGGCTGTGCGCCGGTCGCCAGCTTGGCGGACGCCGACTGTGGGCGCGACACCTTTGTGATCCAACTGCATCTGGAACGCCCCGAACTGGAATTGGAAGTATCGCTAGAACCTGCTTCCCTCACACTTTGCGACACCTCGGATTGGTTTGAATTTGAAATTTACAACGCCAAAATTGGATATGCTTACGACTTGGAAGCCTCCGTCAGGGTTCCTCAAGGATTGCGCATCGTGCCCGGTACTTGTCAGATTTCTTATCCGGAAGGAGCGCCTTGGACAAATATTGCTGACCCGACCCTAATTTCCGGCAATCTCTTTCAGTGGCAGATAAACTCCATCCTCACTTCTATTGCCAATACTGGCTTGCCGGGCATTGACTTAACACCTCAAAATGCCTTTCACATTCGTTTCAAAACCATTGCTGAATGCGGTTTTGTCTCGAACACCCCCATTATTTATGGCACTACGGGTATAGAACCTTGCGGACGCAAAACCAATGCCCTGAACAAACCAGGGGATCCACTCAACATACTTGGACTTGCGCCACCTACCTACGGCGTGCAGATCAATGTCCAGCCCGTCGGAAACCCTGGAGTGGCCTGTGGTGCGGCGCAGGAGTTTTCTGTAACGCTCAATATTTTAGGGACTCCCGCTGCGGGCGACAGCGTGTATATTTTGCTTCCACAGGGCGTTTCCTTTTTTATCAATTCCTACACACCAGGACAAAACGCCCCGCCAGGCCCAGCTACTCCAAACCCACTGGGATTCCAAATTCCGCTTCCAATTTTGCAGGGCGGCGGCACAATGCAGTTTAGTTTCAAAGTAGACCTTGGTGCTTCAGCAGGCTGCGGCGACCAGATCATTCTGGTACAAACTCGGGTGCGTGCCGAGGCATTTTGCCAAAGCCTGGGCGCTCCTTGTGAGGTCTATATTGCAACGGGAGAAGCCATCTGGAATCTTGAAATCGAACATGCCCAACTTATAGCGAGTAACGTCCAACTTTCCATATCCAATGGATTGGTAAGTGGTAACGCCACTGTAACAAACGTCGGAACGATAGCTGCCAACGGCGCAACAGCACAAATCTGGCGAGACCTGGATGGGGATGGTACGCTGTCTCCGGGCGACTTATTGTTGCAAACCCTGCAAACCTCGGCCAGCATCGCGCCGGGGGCTTCGATCCTATTGGCCGGAATTTTGCCCAACCTTGATTCCACCCAACTTTGTGGATTGTTGTTCGTGCTGCCTGGGGCAGAAAACTGCACTTGTGAAGACCAAATTCTCCCATTGGAAAATTTGAATCTGAAACATACCGCGTTGGTTTTCTGCGAATTAATGCCCGTTACACTCGGTGTGCCAGAGCAAATGGGCGTTTCTTACGAATGGCAGCCAGCCTCCTTAGTAGGCTGCCCAAGTTGCGCCAGCACAGTCTACACACCCGACCCAAATACTCCGCCTAATACACCTCAGACCCTAACACTGGTTGAAACCTCTACCGGTTGTGTCTTAACGCACACTTTCGAGATCACTTTTGGTAGTTCCTCAGCGCTTATTATGGGGAATTCTACGATTTGTAAAGGAACCAGCACGGTATTAACGGCAAGCCCTTCCGGAACCAGTTATTTCTGGCAAGGACCCGGCATTCAAAATCCGAACCAAGCCTCACAAACAGTGCAAGTCGCGACTTCAAGTCAATATGCCGTCACCATCACCTTTGCCAATGGTTGCACCGCCAGTGATTTGTTTGATATTGAGGCATTGAATGTTGATACAGTGCAACTTGCGGCATTGATAACTTGTGCAGGCGTACCTGTAAATGTGCTCGGAACGATGACCTCTACCGCTGGGACCTACCAAATTACCGGGCAAAACGTCAATGGTTGCGACAGTACGACCCTACAAACCTTGACCGTACTCCCTGAAATAATAACGGAAGAACAGCAGGGGTTTTGTTTTGGCGATTCGCTCTTGGTATTTGATAGTTTGTTCACGGAAAGTGGAACGCTGAGCCTTAATTACTCGGCTATTAATGGCTGCGACAGTATCCATTTAGTCACAGTAACGGAAAAACAAGCCCTCGTTTTGGCGCCTTTGGATACGATCTTTGGCACTTTTGGTCAAATCATCACCCTCACAGGACCCAACGGATACATTACGTACGTTTGGGAGCCAATGCCTACCCCACCCTGCCCAAATTGTCCCAGCGTCAGTTATCCAGCCGATTCCAGCGGATACCACGAGTATTTACTGACGGTAGCGGATGAGGATACTTGCTCTGGCCAGCTGTTGTTCCGTGTGGTGGTTTTCCCACCCTGTTCCGCAGACAGCCTGCGCATTCCCAATGCTTTCACGCCCAATGGCGATGGATTTAACGATGTGTTCCGCGTAGTGAAACATGAGGGAGCAGAAGTGGTGAGCAGTCTGGAGATTTACGACCGTTGGGGCGAGAAAGTGTATGAAAATCAGGGAGATGCCTACTGGGACGGCACGATCAAAGGCGAGCCAGGGCCTTCGGATGTGTACGTTTACATTGTGAAAATAACCTGTGGTGAATTGGTAAGCAAACGCGTGGGAGATGTGACTTTGTTGCGATGATCTAAGAACATGGATCATGGTGCAAGCTTCCCAATTATTGCTTCACAAACCTTGCCTGATAGCGGGCGTTTTCATTTTCCAGTAACAAGCCATACACCCCGGCAGGCAAAGTTCCAACGTCAATACCGCCAGATACATAATGACCATTCCGTACTAGTTGACCGTCAGCACGGACAAGTTGGAAACGAATATTTTCCTTCCAATCACCGCGTACAAATAATACATCCTGGACGGGGCTTGGGAACACCTCAATAGACTTCGGCATGCCCGTAAGAACGTCCGTTCCAGAAACGCCTTCGAATTGGTATGCCCAAAGGTCACTTTGATTTTCAGCATTGCCATTGCCCAATAAAGCAGTGCCCGAGGTGGCGTACACGGTATTTCCGATAACAAATGAGCCTGGCGCCCATCGCCCACTGCCGGGCATGGAAGGCAATTGAGTCCAATCGTCGTTATCGGGCTGATACTCCCAGAACTCACCTTCTTCGAGATAATAGTGGTCTTTTCCTTCTCCTGACAGTACATAACCTTTGCCATCCAGTGAAAACTGAGTGCCTGCCACCCGTTGTTCCGCAGGGAAATCATTCATCCGTTTCCATGTGTCATTTTGCGGATCAAACCGGTAAAAGTCATTGTAGATGGTGGAGCCGGCCACCGATTCGCTGCCATGACCAAATCCGGTATAAACCATCCCCCCAACAGAAAAATAGAAAGGATGATGTCGGCTGAAAGAAGGAAAATCCGGAATTTGCTCCCATTCGTCGGCCGCAATATCATACGCCCAAAAATCCTTGAGATTCCCTATTGCACCCTGGCCAAGCCCTACATAGATTTTCCCATTCGCCTCCATAAATGCGGGGTGACCCCGCCCATCCCCGGGGCATAGCGCTTTTTCAGTCCAGGCTCCAGTCGCCGGGTCATACTCCCACAAATCACTCAAATCGGAGGAAAGACCAAAACCAAAGCCCATGTAGGCTTTTCCGTCATAAACAATGGCGTAGGCGTAACTCCGGGCCGGGCCGGGAAAATCAGGAAGTGCGGTCCACTCATCAGCCGCAGGGTCGTAACGATAGAAATCGCTCAGATAGGGAGATTGTGTGGCAGATCCACCTAAAAGATAACCGTACCCGTTTATGGAAAAGGTGACTGGGTGATGCCGTTCAAATGCAGTATCGGGCAAGGATGATTTTTGAACCCAAACCTGAGCAAACAGGCTGGTGTGCACGGAAATGAAAACAAGAAGAAAAATTTGTTTTTGTGTGAACATGTGAATCAGTAGTAGTTGATGTGTATTGAAAGGTTGGGAAAGGTACAGGCTCTTTCATCTATACCTAAAAAGTAATTTCCTCAAAACCATTCACCCCCTTATTTCTGCCGTTCATAGGATGCTATCTACAGTCGAATACTTTTTGCTTTTGAGGCATTCACCTTGCCCCGATGTTTGCAGCATCATTCATTAAAAAAAACGATCTGGCAATGAAATCGAAACTTATCCTGGCATTACTGCCAATGCTTCTCTTCCCCGCTTTTCTCTTTTCCCAATCCCAAACCTTGCGTGGAGAAATACTCGACAAACAAGCCGAAACCCCGCTCATCGGCGCAACGGTACAAGTACTCAACGTCGAGCCTGCCATCGGCGCCACAACCGATATCGAAGGCAATTTCACTTTAAAAAACGTCCCCGTTGGACGGCAAACACTTCGCATCACCTACCTCGGCTATGAAACCCAGACGGTGCCGAATGTGCTGGTCAATGCGGGCAAAGAAGTATTGCTGACCATTAAAATGGAAGAATCATTCACTTCTATGGAAGAGGTCGTCGTCGTCGCCACTGTCAATAAAGACAAGCCTGTCAACGACCTGGCCACCATTTCCTCGCGGCAATTCAACACCGAAGAAGTGAGTCGCTACTCCGGTGGTCGCGGGGATGTGGGCCGTCTCGTGGCAAACTTTGCAGGAGTGGCCGCCAGCAACGATGCCCGCAACGACATCATTATTCGGGGCAACACCCCTACCGGTGTGTTGTGGCGGCTCGAAGGCATCCCAATTCCAAGTCCCAACCACTACGCTACCCTCGGTACCACCGGCGGACCCGTGAGCGCTTTAAATCCGAACATGATCGGCAATTCCGACTTCCTGACCTCGGCATTTCCTGCTGAATACGGCAACGCAACAGCAGGTGTCTTTGATATCAACCTGCGCAAAGGCAACCGTGACCGCTTTGAGTTTATGGGGCAAATAGGCGCCTTCACGGGCATGGAAGCCGCCATCGAAGGCCCGATCAGAAAAGGAAAAGGCTCCTTCGTGGTGGCGTATCGCCATTCCTTTGCAGAGATCGCGCAGGCGGTTGGTTTGAACGTGGGTACGGCTGCCACCCCAAAATACAAAGACCTGACTTTCAATGTAGATTTTGGCAGTACCAAGGCTGGCAACTTCAGTTTATTCGCCATCGGCGGACACAGCAACATTGACTTTTTGGGGGCTGATATTGACACTACCGATCTGTTTGCCAACCCAAACGAGAATGCTTACAACATTTCCAAATTCGGCGTAGTTGGTTTGAAACACAACATTTTGCTCAATGACCACGCCTATATTCGCACCGTGTTAAGTGCTTCGCATTCAGGCAATTCCTACGAATCGGAAGACCTTGATATGACGGACGAGTTTGGTAATCTGTTGCAAACCAACGACGTGCTGGACGCTGGCAACACCTACCGCTTGTCTTCGTACTACAACGACAAAATCAATCGCCGCCTTACCCTTCGCACGGGCATCTTGTTACAAAGCCAAAACCTGGATACTTATGTGAAAACCCGCGTAGGCATCCCGGATTTTAATGGCGACGGCCGGCCCGATCTATTTACCCAACGCGATTTTGACGGGTCGTTCAATCAAGCAGAGGCATTTGCCCAAACGCAATGGCGCATTGCCGAACGACTGACCTTGAACACTGGTTTGCACGGCTTGTACTTTGATAAAACCGAAGATTTTGCGCTGGAGCCGCGTGTCGCCTTGAACTGGCAATTCGCACCAAAATCTACTTTAAATATAGGTTACGGCCTGCACAATCAGACCCAGCCATTGCCTGTGTTTTTGTTCCGGGAGCGCCAACCGGACGGCTCGGCGGTGGAAACCAACACCAATCTCGGATTCACCCGCAGCCAGCACTTTGTGTTGGGTTGGGATTACAAACCTGCTGCTTCCTGGCGAATAAAGGCAGAAACGTATTACCAACTGCTGTCTGACATTCCAATCGAATCTACCTCGAGCAGTTTTGCGCTGCTCAACGCGGGCGCAGATTTTATCTTCCCGGAAAAAAACAATCTGGTAAACGAGGGCACTGGCACAAACGTCGGCGTGGAATTAACTGTTGAAAAGTTCTTCAGCAAAGGTTGGTACAGCCTCATGACTGTGAGCGTGTTCGATTCCAAATACAAAGGCTCTGATGGCATAGAGCGCTCCACGGCTTTTGACGGCGGTTATGTGGCCAATGTGTTGGCTGGTAAAGAATTCAAACTCGGCAGTTCGGGTCGCCGCGTACTCACGCTTGATACAAAGGTGACTACTGCTGGTGGACGCCCTTACACGCCGGTAGATCTAGAAGCTAGTAAGGCCGCCGGTCGCGAGATATTGATTGAAAGTCAAGCATATAGCCAGCGTTTAGACGATTATTTTCGCTGGGACGTGAAAATCGGGATGCGTTTTAACAGCCCTAAACGCAAACTTTCACAGACCTTTTTCTTTGACTTTCAAAATGTGACCAACAACCAGAACATCTTTGCGATGCGTTACAACCAAGTCCGCAATGAAGTGGGCAAGACTTACCAGATTGGTTTCTTCCCGGACCTGATGTATCGGGTGGAATTTTAGATTTAAACACATAAATTTTTTTTAAACACATAAGGCACATAAGGACACATAAGGGTTAAACACATAGAAATACAGTAGTCTTGTGAATCAGGGGCTGTTACTTCTGACCCCAATTATCCGACCAATGACCCTTATGTGCCTTATGTGTTTAAAACCCCTCTTAGTAAAAATTTAGATCATCATGCAACCATACACCATCATCGGCGCAGGCGGTGCCATCGGGACACCACTCGCCCAGGAACTGCTAAAAAACGGCAACCCTGTCCGACTGCTTTCACGCTCCGGCAAAACAATGGAGGGTGCCGAAAGCCGAAAAGTTGATGTTTTCAACCCACAAGAATTAACCGAAGGAATTAGAGGCTCCAAAGTCGCCTATTTGCTCGTCGGGCTGGATTACAATGCCAAACTCTGGCAGGAAAAATGGCCCGTTGTGATGCAAAACACGATAAATGCCTGTAAAGAAACGGGCGTTCCACTAGTGTTTTTTGACAATGTGTACATGTATGGCCCCGTGCAAGGAAAAATGACGGAGGAAACGCCTTTTAATCCGAGTAGCAAAAAAGGAGCCGTGCGGGCTAAAATAGCCAATATGCTGCTAGAGGCCATGCAACGTGGCGAAGTGACCGCCAGCATCGCCCGCTCTGCAGATTTTTATGGCCCCTGGGCTGATGAGAAGAGTATGTTTTTCCAGACCGTCTTCAAAAACTTTTCGGAAGGCAAAAAAGCCCAATGGCTCGGCAACCCAGCCATGGCCCATACCATGTCATATACGATAGATTGTGCCAAAGCGCTGGTTACATTGGCAGATGACCCTAGTTCTTTCAATCAGACCTGGCACTTGCCAAGCAAAAACCCACCACTCATTCCGACCGATTTGATAAAACTCGCGGCAAATGAAATGGGGGTTCCTTACAAGGGCGTCCAAGCTGCGCCAAAATGGCTGGTGCGCATCATCGGCCTTTTTGTGCCCATCATGAAAGAAATGGTGGAAATGGTCTACCAAAACGAGCAGGTATATTGGTTCGACTCAAGCAAATTTGAGCAAAAATATGGGTTTGCGCCAACAAGTTACGAGGAAGGGATTCGTGAAACAGTCAAGTTTTTCAATCTGCGCAAAAACGCTTAAAAACCCATGAAAAGCAAACCCTGCTTTCAAGAAATATCCGGATTCAACGACCGGTGGCTCATAATCGTCGGCCTGCCGCTTGCAAGCATCATGGTATCGTTGCTGCTGTTTGGGGATGCCTATGCGCACATGAATTGGCCCTTCATCGCCGTTTGCATCCCTGTCTCGACCATCTACACCATTTTCTTTTGGATTGGAATGCGGTGGATTTACAGTGAGCTGAAGTGGCGATACCCTGCAAACGAAGATATTGGGCGGCGAATCGCATGGGTGTTTTTAGGTTTTAATGTGCTGTATTCCGCTATAAATTTCGGTGTTGGAAACCTGCTCCACCTTTTGGGCATTGGGCATGACCGCGACCCTAATCCGATTGTCACCTACATCGCTTCGCTTATTCTTTCTGCGCTGGTTATTACGCTGTACGAGGCCATTTCTTTTTACATTCAATTGCAAAGAACTGTCGCTGAAAAAGAGCACTTGGCACGCCAGAACGTAGAAACGCAACTGGAAGGATTGCGCAATCAGGTGAACCCACATTTCCTGTTCAACAGCCTCAACACCCTCGCCTATCTCATTCCTGAAGACCCCGACAGAGCGGTGCGTTTTTTGCAACAACTGAGCAATGTCTATCGCTATGTACTCGAAAGCCGCGAAGCGAAAATCATTCCCATCAGCAAGGAAATGGAGTTTTTAGACGCGTACATTTTTCTGCTAAAAGAGCGGTTTGGCGACAACTTAACAGTGATTATCAAGGGTCTGGAGGGCAAAAATAACATTGCTATTGTTCCACTTTCCTTCCAAATTCTCTTCGAAAATGCCATAAAACATAATGTCATCTCGGTAGAAAAACCGCTCACCATTGAGGTCTTTCTGGAAAATGGACACTTGATCGTGCGGAACAATTTACAGAAGAAAAATCAGGTAATGGATTCTACGGGAGTTGGTTTGAACAATATCCGCGATCGTTATCGAATGCTGAGTGAAAAGGAGGTGGAAGTAATCGCTTCACATCAATATTTTACGGTGGCCTTACCGATTTTAGAACTCAGTCAATAGTCAAAAGTTGAAAGTCAACAGTCAACGGTCAACAGTCAACGGTCAACAGTCAAAAGTCAACAGTCCATGAAAATCCTTGTCATCGAAGACGAAATCCCGGCAGCGCGTCGACTCAGCAAAATGGTGATAACGGCCCGCCCGGCAGCCAATATTCTGGAAACACTCGATTCCGTGGAGAGTGCCGTAGGTTGGCTGCGCACCTTCCCTGCGCCCGATTTGATTTTTATGGACATTCAAATTGCCGATGGACTGAGTTTCGACATTTTCAAACAGGTGGAAATAACAGCCCCGGTGGTATTCACCACAGCTTTTGACCAATACGCCGTGCAGGCTTTCAAAGTGAGTGCCGTGGATTATCTGCTCAAGCCCATTGATCCCAAAGATTTGGAATCTGCGTTGCAAAAATTCGAGAATCAACGCTCTAAACACGTCCCCCTGGACATAGATGCGCTATCACGGCTGATTAAAAAAGAAATATACAAAGAGCGTTTTTTGGTAAAAACAGGTCAGCAACTTACTTTTTTAGCCACTGTCGACATTGCCTATTTTCGATCTTCGGATGGTCTAACACAGGCCCACACCAGCAATGGCAAAAAATATTTCGTAGAAAACTCCCTGGAAGACCTTGAAAGTTTACTCGACCCTAGTTTGTTTTTCCGCATCAGCCGCGGACTCACGGTTCGGATCAACGCTATTCAAAAAATCCATCCGCACCTGAATGGCCGACTCAAACTCGAACTATCCCCCGCTTCGCCAGAAGAAGTTTTTGTGAGTCGAGAACGTGCCGGGGATTTCAAGACTTGGTTAGGAGGATAAAACGGGCTAAATAGTCATTGGTGCAAAAGTTGTCGGCTTTTTGTCATTCGATTTTGCAACATTTGCCCGCAAAAGCACCTGTTTCAATATGCCGACTTTCAAATTTACCTCCCTTCTTGCTTATTGGCTTTGTGCTGCGTTGTTGGTGGCGGCCTCCATGTTCTACTATCCAAAGTGGAACAAGCCCGCCACTGAAGCTACTATCAGTTGGGATGTGTCCGGCTATTATCTTTATTTGCCGGGGGCATTGATTTACAAGGACTTGAAACAGTTGAAATGGTGGGAAGCCATTGATGCAAAGTATCATCCAGGGCCAGGCATGGGCCAGGCTTTTCAGCATCCTTCGGGCAATTGGGTGATGAAATATCCCATGGGACAAGCCTTGCAATTTCTGCCTTGGTTTGCCGCGGCCCATATTCTTGCCGAACCCCTCGGTTATCCTGCCGACGGCTTTTCGCTGCCCTATCAAGCCGCTATCAGTTGGGGCAGTTTGCTGGTCGCGCTCCTGGGTTTGTGGTTTTTTCGCAAGGTTTTGAAGGTGTATTTTTCAGATCAGGTAGTCGCCATTGTTTTGATCTGCCTAGTGTTCGGCTCCAACTATCTGGAATATGCCAGTATCACCGGGGCCATGACGCACAACTGGCTTTTTGCCCTGTATTCAATCCTGATTTTCAGCACGATACAGTTTTACCGTAAGCCTTCTTTTGGCTGGGCAGCGCTCATTGGATTGCTCGTAGGTTGGGCAACGATTACAAGGCCGACGGAAATCATTGCGGCAATCATCCCTGTGTTTTGGGGCGTAAATTCGTGGTCGGGATTGAAAGGCCGCTTCAGTTTTTTCGCCCAAAACTTTCCAAAAATCAGTTTGGCTGCCATGTGTACTGGCGCCATGCTATTCCTGCAATTGGCCTACTGGAAATACGCTGCGGGCGAATGGATCGTGTACAGTTACCAGGATCAGACCTTTTCCTGGTTTCCGCCGCATATTGAAGACGTGCTTTGGAGCGCCCGGGCCGGATGGCTGGTGTATTCGCCGATGATGCTCTTTGCGGTAATAGGGATTTTTATGCTCCGCAAACGTTTGCCCGAAGTTTTCCCAACGGTGTTTTTTGTCAGCATGATTGCGCTCTACATTACTTCGGCCTGGGATATTTGGTGGTATGGAGGTAGTCTTGGCCAACGCGCCATGGTACAGGCATATCCGCTGTGGGCGTTTGGGCTGGGGGCCTTTGTGGTTTGGGTTTTAGGGCAATCCTGGAGAAAATGGTTATGGATCCCAATGTCTGGTATTTGTATCTACTTAAATCTTTGGTGGAGTCATCAGGCCCATTTGGGTGGACTTTTTGTCGGCGAACAGATGACCAGGGCATATATGCTCAAAGTTTTAGGGCGCTTCGATGTAGACCGCGATAATCTGAAATTGCTGGATACTCGCGAGGCGTTTACAGGCGCAGAGCGGAAAAATGTCCGGGAAATACTTTCCCAGAACTTTGATGCGGACAGCACTATCAATGCATCGGCAGAAGCACCCATTTCAGGCACTAAATCCTTGATTATCAAAGAATTTTCACCTGAATTTGAATTACCCATAAAATCGGGCGAAAAGGGCTGGCTTCGCGCCTCCTGTATTTTCCGATCCGACCCAAAAGAGTGGGAAACCTGGAAGATGACGCAGTTTGTGCTGCGATTTAAACAAGGCGATAAAATCGTAGAAGAACGCTCCATTCGCCTGCAACGCCATGTAGATGGCAGCGAAGCAAAGGCTATTTTCTTTGACACCCGTTTACCCGACCAGGCATTTGACCGTGCATTCCTCTTTTTTTGGAATCCGGGAAGCAGCTCGACAGTGCGCATAGATGACCTCAAAGTGGAGGCATTCGAATGATATTGCCCTGTTTTGTACCTTTGTGCTCCATACGATGGATTAACGTAATATATGGATGATAGGTGTCGCTTTATTTGGTCACCACGATATTTTCCTCCAAAACGAGATTGCCCTTTGAAAAGACAACCCGGTAAATTCCGGCTGGGAATGGGTGAACCGCAACAATTGCCGATTCATCAAACCCATTATTAACATACACGGACTTGCCAAGATTGTCAAAGATTTGGAGTCGCCCTTTTGCTCCCTGGCATTCCACCTGAATGGTGCTGACTGCAGGGTTTGGCATAATGGTCAAACCTGAAGACTTTTCAAGGTTTGAGGCACTCAAAATCAGGTCGTTTAAGGGTCGACGATAAGTTCCAGCACGACCAGTCACCCAAATTTCACCTTTATGTAGGACTATAAAACTGGCTTCGTTTACCAGCAGTCCGTCATTAAACGGCGTCCAGCTTTCAGCTTTGTCATTGGATATAAAAACTCCATCCGGCGAACAAGCAGCAATCCATATTCCATTGTGATAAATAGAATGAAGAATACTCCCTTTTTCTGAAGGTGGGGCTTTAGGCGTCCATGTAAACCCATCGTCGTCGCTTACCCATAATTTATGTCCGGTTGAATCGCTGAATCCTTCTAATACCAATCTTTCATCCAATTTTGTGATGTGGGTAAACCACGGAAATTCAAACATGGGAAAACTTAAACTGTCCCCAAACGGCATCCAATTCAGGCCTCCATTTTCAGAATGCATAACCCGTTTTGCTGCTCCAATTCCCCAAACGGTGTCCTTGATACAATTAAAAGACAGGGCATTCCCGCCACCATGAATTGCAAACCAAAAATCGGCATTTTCCCAACTCTCTCCATTGGTATCTGAATAATAGCATTGTGCATCTCCATACGAAATCAACTTTCCATTGGCCAAATCAAATCGCATGTAAGTATGCAAGGAAGTATTAGATGTCCAGGTTTGACCATTATCGTCAGAGTATAAATGGCCCGCTACAAACCGGCCAAATGAATAAATGATATCATTACACTCATCGAGCGAATCCCATGCGCTTAGTTGCTGGTTTTCCCAATGCTCCTCATCTACTGACAATTGATAAAGTCCACTATTTGAGGCTGCATACAAATCGCCGTTTATGCTGCGAAGTGTGTTCGGGAAACCTGCCTTCAGTCCATTAGATGCCAATACATAAGGCATGTTACCATTCAAAGCACGGTATATTCCATAATCAGAACCTCTTAAAATGATTTGATTGTCGGTAAACAAACATCTGGTGGCTTTTAAGTCTTGATTATGTCCAACATTGAACCAGGATGCCCCCATGTCATCAGAGGCCAATATATTATAACCAACATCTAAGAAAACACGTTGGTTAAATCGAAAGAAATAATTAAAATTGCTATTGTTGCCATTTGGGAATGCCGATTGTTGCCAAGTCTGCCCCCCATTTACTGTCCTCCAAGTGTAAGGCTGATGTCTTTGAATCAGTAATATCGTGTCTCCACTGATGTAATAATCTTGTATATTGATACCAGAAACGATCAACTCCGACCAGCTTGCGCCTTCATTGGTTGAGACACGGATTTTTTTTATACTAGATTCGTACAATTTACCATCTATCTCTCTCAAATTTCCAACTTGTCCTGACACCGCTTCCCATTGCACGCCAAGGTTGGCAGTACGGTATAGTACAATGGGTGTCACAAGATATACATATTGACCAAAAAAGCATATTTCATACATTTGAATTGGTTTTGGTAGAGAACTCGTTTCAATTTCTTGAAAGGAGAAACCATAATCGTTACTAAAATACAAACGGTTGTTTTGAGTCCGCAACAGTACCGAGGCGCCAGAGACCTCCATCTCTCTTACTCCGTCGGCGATAAAGCCTTGTGGCACAAAGTATTGCCAACTCTGAGCGTTATCCGATGAACGATACAGGCCTTGGGCAGTTGCACACACATATCCCCCGCCAAAGGCTTTGATATCGTGTATCCAGCCTGGGAAGGGACTATTGACTAAAGACCACTGTGCAGACAAAGGCGTTTGGAAAAACGAACCCAATAGAATTATTGAAATAAGGAAAGTTTTGGCAAGATGTTTCATATTAATTATGTTTGGAGACAAATATGTTTCACGCAACAGCGCTACGGCGCAACGTTTTAGACCAATGATTTTCAATGTATTGCGCCGTTGCGCCGTTGCGTGAAATAAATCAATGATTTTATTTTCCCAACAACCGAAACATATTCTTCTTATACGCCTCTACGCCCGGCTGGTCAAATGGGTTAACACCAAGCATGTAACCGCTTACCGCACAGGCCTTTTCAAAGAAAAAGAACAATTGTCCCAGATAGTAAGGGCTCGCCTCGGGAATGCTGATCGTCAAGTTCGGAACACCGCCGTCAACATGCGCCATGCGCGTGCCTTCGGCGGCTTTTTTGTTGACATAATCGAGCGATTTACCTGCGAGATAATTCAGTCCATCCAGATCGTCTTCAGATTTGGGGACGAGCAATTCCGTCTGCGGACGTTCAATTTCCAATACTGTCTCAAAGATGGTTCTCCGACCATCTTGAATGTACTGCCCCATCGAGTGCAAATCCGCCGTAAAACTTACTGACGCCGGGAATATGCCTTTACCGTCTTTGCCTTCACTTTCTCCATACAATTGTTTCCACCATTCCGCAATGAAGTTGCAACGCGGCTCGTAGTTCGCCAGTATTTCGATTTCTTTGCCCTTGTTTTTCAAGATATTGCGCAAGGCAGCGTATTGATAGCAAGCATTTTCTGCGAACGGTTTTTTATACGCAAGTCGGGCATCAGCCGCGCCACGCATAAGCGCATCCACGTCAATCCCCGCTGCGGCGAGCGGCAAAAGCCCTACTGCTGTGAGTACCGAAAAGCGCCCACCCACGTCGTCTGGCACGACAAATGTCTCGTATCCTTCGCGGTCAGCAAGGGTTTTTAACGCCCCGCGAGCCTTGTCCGTAGTGGCATAAATACGCTGGGCAGCATCTGCTTTTCCGTATTTCTCTTCCAATTTTTGCTTGAAAATACGGAATGCAATGGCTGGTTCAGTGGTGGTGCCGGATTTAGAAATCACATTGACGGAAAAATCGCGCTCCCCAATGGCCTCCAACACTTGGGTGTGATAATCTGCGCTCAGGTTGGTTCCGGTGAAGACCACATCGAAGTGTTTTTTTCTGCCTCCTCGAATCGGGAGGGCAGGCGTTGGTTGACAAAATTCCAAGCCTGCTTTCGCGCCCAGGTAGGAGCCTCCTATGCCCACCACTACCAGCACCTCGCTTTGTTTGCGAATGCGTTTGGCGGCGGCTTTGATGCGTTTGTATTCCGCGCGGTCGTATTTAGTGGGCAAATCAAGCCAGCCAAGCCATTCCGGACCGGGTCCTGTGTGGTTTTCCAATAGTTTGGCAGTGGTACTTACCAAGGGCTCTATGGCCGCAATTTCTTCAGGAGAAACGAATTTTTGGGCGGGGGTGTAATCGAAAGATATCATTTTATCCAATTGATTTTTAATGCTTTGTTTGTATTAGAATGTATTTTGAACCGCTCGTCCAACCGCAAACCCAGTACCCACACAATGGTTTCATCTCCATTGAGCAAGAGCCAGACTTCCTCTTTTTCAAAGCGGGAAAGCTTTTGGTTGGTAAAAAAATCCTGGAGTTTTTGGCTTTTACCGTCCATGCCAAGCGGCTGAAATGCATCTCCAGGCTGCCAATGCCGCAAATGTAGGGGGAACTTTAATTTGTCGGCGTCCACGGTGGCGGATTGGTGACCCTCCTCCGCTAGGGCTTCGGCGGGTGAATCGGTGATTGGTTTACCCGCCATAGCGCGAAGCGCGAAGGAGGGTGATTGGTGATCCGTTATTGGCATTAGGAAAAGCCGGGAGCCGTCGGGAAGGCTGAGCATCAAATCGTCTTCGTGAATTACGATTGACGATTGACGATTGACGATTGCTTCATCATGGTCAACTTGCTCCAAATGCCTGAGTAGTATTTCCGCCCGATCATTGAGGAGTTGCCAGCCTTTCTCGCTGGATAGTTCAAAGCCAACATGGTCAAGATTTTCAGCCAATTGGCGGGCTTGTTCAGCGTCGAATCCGTATGGTTTGAGGAGTTCACGGAGGGCTTGTTCGGGGGATGGTAGTTGCGCAAGTTTTTGTTTTTCAATGCGAGTTACGATAGTCTGACTTGAAGTCAGACTACCAATCTCCAGCCAATTATTCAACAAAAATGCCAAATTCCGCTCTGCTTCTCCGATGCGCTCCATACTGCGTCCTGCAGTATGCAAAAAATTTGGATTCAGGTCTTCCATGCGCGGCACAATGTGATGACGCACAAAATTGCGGGCATATTCGTCTGAGTCATTGCTGCTGTCCTCTCTCCAGGTAATTTCATGTACCCGAGAATACGTTACAATCTCCTTTCTGTCGGCAAAAAGCAGGGGGCGAATCAATTTCCCAGACTTTGCTGCGATGCCCGTAAGGCCTGCATGACCAGTCCCACGGGCAAAATTGAGCAAGGCCGTTTCCACCGAATCATTCAGGTGATGTGCGGTCGCAATGTAGGAGAAGCCATTTTCTTCAGCAATTTGCGCAAACCATTCATAACGCAATTCCCGGGCCACCATTTGGGTTGAAAGGCCGTGTTTTTGGGAATAAGCCTTTGTTTCAAAACGTTTTACAAAAAAAGGTGCCTCGAAATTCAAGGCCATTTTTTCCACAAAAAGTTCGTCGCCGTCCGATTCTGGGCCGCGCAATTGAAAGTTGCAATGGGCCACTGCAAAGGGCAGTCCTGCCTTGTGAAAAAGATGCGCCATCACCACCGAGTCCAAGCCCCCGCTCACGGTCAAAAGTGTAGCAGCAGCCTTGTCCAGGGACAACCGATGTGTTTTAAGAAACTTAAAAAAGCCTTCGAGCAAATCCATTTATAAAAAGTCAAAATATCTTGCGGCCATGAAAAACACGACACCCCCTCTTTCGCTAAAGCTTCGGCGGGTTTACCTGCCTCTACTACTGCTACTGCTTCCGGTTTTAGCATCCGCCCAAATCTCCGGCAAAATAACTGGCGATGGGGGCGAGCCGTTGCCCTACGCTACCGTTTACGTTCGCAACACGAGTAACGGAACCGTGTCCAACGTCGAGGGCGACTACCGCCTTTCAACGGGTAAAGGCCCACAAGAAATTGTTTTTCAATACATTGGCTACAAACAACGCATTGAAAAAATAACCGTGGGCGACAAACCCCTCCGCCTGGATGTACGCCTTGAATCCTCCAATTTGGAGCTGAATGAGATGGTAGTTTCGTCCATTGACCCCGCAGTGCGCATCATGCGGGAGGTAATCGCCAAGCGAAGGTACTACAAAAAGAAAGTGTCGAACTATGCAGTTGATGTGTACATCAAGGGATTTTACAAACTCATAGACGCTCCCAAAAAAATAATGGGTCAGGAAGTGGGTAATATGGGTGGAGTACTCGACTCTGCGGGTACTGGAGTAATCTATCTTTCGGAATCCGTTTCTAAAATCTGGACTCAGGATCCTCCCGGACGAAAAAAGGAGGTGATGGTGTCCAGCAGGGTCAGCGGCAATGAAAACGGTTTCAGCCTCAACCGTGCAACGTATACTCAGTTCAACCTATACGATGAGCGTCTCGAAATAGAGCGTGAAATCCTCTCTCCTCTGGCCGACAACGCCTTTGATTATTACAATTTCAAACATGCAGGTCGCTTTAAAAACGAGCTGGGCTTCACGGTAGAAAAGATCAAGGTGATCCCAAAACGTCCTGCTGATCCAACTTTTTCGGGCTTCTTGTATGTTGTGGACGAGCTCTGGCTTTTATCGGGTGCCGACCTTTTGCTCACGGGGCCGGCCATCAAACAGCCTGTGCTTGACACCATGCGCATTCAGCAGCAGTACGTACCCTTAGGATCAAACGACACCTGGGGCTTGTTGACTCAAGTCACAAGTTTTAAGTTTGCCATCTTTGGGTTTAAAATCGGAGGTTTTTTTAACAGCGTTTTCTCTAATTATAACCTGGAACCAAAATTTGAAGAAGAACTTTTTAACAAAGAAATTTTTAAAATTGAGGACAAGGCAAATGAGCGAACGGCAGATTATTGGAAAGAAACACGCCCCGTCCCCCTCACAGAAGAGGAAGGAAAAGATTATGTAAAAAAAGACAGCCTTCAAAAAATCTGGAAATCTAAGGCTTACCTTGATAGTATGGACAGAAAAGGCAACCGATTCAGATTCAACAATTTACTCTTTGGCTACACCTGGGAAAACTCCTACAAGCGCAATTCCATTTCGTACCCAGCCGTGTTCCGCGGAGTGCAGTTCAATACCGTGCAAGGTTGGCTGCTGGACTTTCGGCCTGAGTGGAAAAAGGAATCTGATGAACGTGGCACCAAACTTTGGACGGCCGAAGGAGACTTGAATTACGGTTTTTCAGAGAAAAAACTCAGGGCCAGTGCCAAATTACAGCGCAGATTTGAGAGTATATGGTACAGAACGCTCACATTAGAAGGGGGCACTGCCACGGCCCAGTTCAACCACTTAAACCCCATCGGCCCACTGGTGAATACGTTGTATTCCCTGTTTGAAAAAAATAATTTTCTTAAGATATACGACAAGTCCTTTGCCCGCGCCGAATGGAGCCAAGTGCTAACTACCGGACTCTCTTTCCGTGCATCCGCCGAATGGGCACAGCGAAAGCCGCTGGCAAATAACAGCGACTACAGCTGGAATAAAAGAACTGAACGGGAGTATACCACCAATGATCCCGCGCCGCTGGTCGCAGTCGGTGAGCCTGCCGTCTTCCCAACGCCCGACATTTTTATTCTGGAAGGGCAAGTGGTTTTCAAGCCAAAACAGCAGTACAGCTCTTACCCTAAATTCCGGGTGTACACTGGCACCAATTGGCCAGAATTGATCGTAAATTATCGAAAAGCCTTGCCAATGGGGTCTAAAAATTGGGCAGACTTTGATCTTTTAAGACTGCAAATCAAGCAAAGCAAAGTCTCTTGGGGCTTAGCAGGTTATACCAACTGGAACGTTGGGGGCGGTTTATTTCTGCGGCACAATAACCTATCGTTTATGGATTTGCACCACGCATCCGGAAACCAGCGGATTTTTGGCACACCCGTTAGTTATTTGCGCAGTTTTTTCTTGTTGCCCTATTATGCCTACTCCACCGATCATGCATACACAGAAATCCACGCCCAGCATCATCTGGAAGGCTGGCTTTTGGACAAAATCCCATGGCTGCGCAAATTAAACTGGAAAGAAGTGTTCGGGGCAAACTTCTATTATACGGATCAAATCTCCCGTGACCCCGCATTTACGGGCAAATTACCCTACTGGGAACTGAACTGGGGCTTCGAAAACATCGGCATTAAAGCCATTCGCCCATTGCGTCTGGACGTAGCCTTCGGTTTTTTTGGGAAAGACTACTATCGTACCGGGGTTGTTTTAGGTGTGAATTTATAATCATTTAAAAAAATAAATAAATTAAGGAACGGTAGGATTTGATTTTGGAACGGTTATTGATTTGAAGAAAACGGCTATTTACTACCCCTCCCGTGGTATGGTGATCCATTGTTAAATGGCCTTTTTTTTAATCCTAACTGATTTCAAACATTTTAATTAAATCTTTCATGGCACACGTCCCAAGTGCTGTCCGTCCTAATCTTTCAGGGCAAACAGCCACACCGATTTCACCTTTAATGCTCCCAAGCAAGACCATTTATCCTTCGAAAACTATGCGCTGCGACGTCGTGTTTGGCTCGCCAAGCATGGACTGTAATGGAACGGGAATTTGTAAACTGAATGCCTCCGATTACAACCAGCAAGTACAGCGCACGAATAGATGCCAAAATACTTTTGGACTGGTATCTGCCGGACCAAATGGCAAAATTTCGCTTTTTTTCTTCCGCGAATTCCTCTGCATTCGTCTTTACCGACAGCATTTTCGCAAGGGTGTTTTGACGATGCAAGAAGCTTGCCCGCTTCCATCAGAAATTTCCAAGGGCTTGCATGCCTTTGGAGAAAATATCCTTCCTGGCAATTACGCCGTGATCGAGTGCGACGGGTATTTTCGTGTGGATATGAATTGCGGGTAATGGGCAATCCAAAAAGCAACAAAAATATCTACCATTTAGGGGTTATTTTAGGGGTGGATTTGTAATCTAAATTGCAAAAAACGAGATTTATGGAACGGTTGGCAGTAACTTTGGAACGGTTGTTGATTCCTTTGCAGCGGCTGTTGTATCCCCCACTGTCAAATTGCTTCATCACTGAGCAGCCTGTTTTTTTAATCTTATCCGATTACAATTTACAAATACTGCCATGTCCCACATCTCACATGCTGTGCGTCCAAACCTCTATGGACAAACAGTCGAACCGATTACCCAGGGAAAACCTGTCTTCCTTCCCCAGAAAAACACCTATTCTTCAAAAGTCATGCATTGCGACGTAGTTTTTGGCTCGCCGAGCATGGACTGCAATGGAACAGGTATCTGCAAAATCACGGGAACTAACACATTCCTGAGCGTTTCAAAAAAATCGTGTCAGCTTACTTTTGGGCAAATTGCTGCTGCGCCCAACGGTAAAATTTCACTCTTTTTTTTCCGCGAATTCCTTTGCATTCAACTTTATCGCCAGCATTTCCGAAAGGGGATTTTGGCGATAAAGGAGGCTTGCCCGCTACCATCAGAAATTGTTCAAGGATTGAATATCCCTGGAACGGCGTTGATTCCCGGCCAATATGCAGTGATTGAATGCGACGAATACTTCCGGGTGGATTTGGATTGTGGATAAAAGGTTATCAGGTCATTGATCGTCATTGGGGTCATTAGTCGTCATTAGGGTCATTGATCGACATTGGGGTCATTGATCGACATTTAGACATTTTGGTCATATTTAAAGAGAATTAGATTGTGTAAAAAAATGATCTAACAACAAACCCCTCCTGAAGCATCCAGCAACAGGAGGGGTTTTGTTGTTATTCCTCAAAGCCAATGACGACTAATGACCCCAATGACGACTAATGACCCAATGACGACCTATGACCTACTTAGTCCTCGCCGCCCTTACCAGGAAGAATGCAAGCGCAGCAAAACACAGCACGCCCAAAATATAATAGCCGCTTTGCCCTAATATACCAGAATGGACAACCCCGGCTTCATCTGTAAATCCGGCCAATGTGTGCTCCAAGTTTACCTGCGGAAGCCAACCCTGCCCTCTTTCATAAGCGGCTTCTTTGGCCTGCCATATTGCTACAATCACGCCTGCCAAAGCACCACCAGCCACCAAACCGGTAGCAAACAAGCTGCCCTTACCCAGTTCGGCATCTTCAGCAACCTCACCTTTGCGCTTACCCCACCAGTCTGTCAAACCTTTCAGCGCGCCACCGATCCAGATGGGAAGTGTGGTACTGAGCGGAAGGTAAAGACCCACTGCGAAGGAAAGTGATTTTACGCCACAGAGTTCCATTGTAACGGCAATAAAGAGGCCTACCAAAACAAATTGCCAGTCCAGATTGAAGGAAAGCAGACCTTTTATAAGTGTAGCCATTAGCGTGGCTTGGGGCGCATTATAGGTTTCTCCAATGGCATGTTCAATGCCCGCTTCGCGGAGCGCGGCTGTTGGTGTATCCAGGAAAAGCACCGTGGCGCCTATCACTAAAGAGGAAACAATGACGCCAATAAAAAGCGCAATCTGTTGATAACGAGGCGTTGCCCCAATGAGATAGCCCGTTTTTAGATCCTGTGAAGTGGCCCCTGCGTTGGCAGCGGCGATGCAGACCATGCTGCCTACCACCAGCGCCATGGGTTCAAAAACTTTACCCGTCCAACCCACACCAATAAATACCAGCGCTGTTCCCATGATCGTCGCGATGGTCATACCCGAAATAGGGCTGTTACTGCTGCCGATGATACCAACGATGCGGCTGGCGACAGTCACAAAGAAAAAGCCAAAGACAATGACCAAAACCCCAATTAGCAGCTTGCTCAGGATGTTGTCGCCAGGGATACTGGGCAACACCGCCATGAGCAGGATAAGTGCCAGACTTCCGATTCCGACCACTTTGATGGAAAGGTCATTGGCCGTACGGTCTACTACCACGGTTTTATCGCGGTTGCGCATCTCTCCCATGCTGTCCCGGAACGAAGAGACAATGGTAGGCATGGTTTTGATGAGCGTGATAAAACCTGCTCCAGCCACGGCGCCTGCGCCGATTTGACGGATATACGCGCGGTAAATCGCTTCTGAAAGATTGCTGAAGGAATGTGCTGCCGGATCCCAGCCGAATTTTGCGCTGGCAACTGCGGGATTCATCAAATCGAGTTTATCGAGTTGTGCAGCAATCACATCGGGCGGCACCAGAGTGGCCAACAAAGGAATCAAACCAAACCAGGCCAACACGCCCCCTGCAACCAAAACTCCGGCAATACGCGGACCAATGATATAACCTACGCCCAGATACTCGGGTGTAATCTCACCGCTCAATCGGCCAGCAGGAATGTATTTGTTGACAATGCTTGTTGTCCAGGTCGGTGTTTCTGCGATGACGTGGAAGATTTTTTGAAGCATGGCATACCCGACCGCGAACCCAAGACCCTGATAAGCCATTTTGGCAAAATCGCCTCCTTTGTCGCCCGCCATAAGCACATGGGCACAGGCAGTACCTTCCGGGTAAGGCAAATTTTCATGCTCCTTCACAATCAGCGAACGACGCAGAGGGATCATCATCAGAACTCCCAAAATACCTCCAAAAATGGCCAGCATCGTGATGGTCCAATAGTTGAAATAACCCTTACCGATGCCGTCAGACAGGAAAAGGAAAGCTGGAAGCGTGAATACAACACCTGCGGCCACCGATTCGCCCGCTGACCCTGTTGTCTGGATGATGTTGTTTTCCAGAATCGTGGTACCCAGGAATTTACGTCCCAACGAAATGGCGATCACCGCAATAGGAATGGAGGCCGAAACTGTCAGACCCGCTTTCAAGGCGAGATAAACCGTGGCCGCGCCAAATAGCACTCCAAACAACGAGCCGATGACAATGGCCCGGAGGGTGAACTCTTTGACGGATATGTTTTCGGAGGCGATGTAGGGTTTAAAGTCGTTGTTTGCCATAGAGGATAGATAGGAAGGGTGAAAGGTTTAGGTCATTGATCGTCATTGGGGCATTGGGCGAAAGGTAGTAGAATTTTGAAATTCCCAAATACGAGTTGTCATGTAGGAACAAAGTGTAGACAACCACACATGCTTTTCTAGGGATTGGGTCTCGGTGCAAACAGTGACAAATCTTAAAAGAGGTCTAACTTCCACTTTGCCTCCCTGATTACCCATGCTCAACGTGAGTTGTCTTTCTGACGGAATCCGTCCGCATCAAGTGCGCTTTGGCCGAGTATTTGCCCTTTTGAGTGCCTGAGTGTGCAAGCACTCGGGGTACGCGCACTTGATTTGGACGGGTCTCGTCAAGATGACAATTCACGTTTCTTCGGCGTTGCGGTATACATGGGACACGGATTTTAATCTTTCAATATGGTAAATCCGTGACTAATCCGTGTCCTCCGTGGCCCATTTTCCTCAAATCAACCACATTCCCCAAAAGGAAAGCCGCCAAATTGCTACCTTTGCTCAAACTATTCCCAAGTTGTATGCAGAAACTTTTCGTTTTAGTCCCTTCGCTGGCCCAAGTTATTTTGCACGCCAAAGTCTTTTTATGTACCACGGTTACCAAAACGGTGCAGACGACGGCGTGGGCCATAGCAGCCTTTTTTATCCTCCTCCCAAAGGCTCAATCCCAAGACAAACATTTCACCCAGTTTTACGCCTCCCCGCTCACGCTCAACCCTGCGCTTTCTGGAGCAATGGAAGGCAGTTATCGGGTAGGCGCCATTTACCGCGACCAGTGGCGTAAGGTGCTGGACAATCCCATTAAGACCTTTTCCCTTGCGGCAGATTTGCGTTTCGACGCAAACCGTCGCAAAGCCAACGAAGACGCCATCGGCCTGGGCATCATGTTTTTTAACGACAAAGTAAGTGTCGTGGATTTTAGCACGACCCAGATAGCCGTGTCGCTGGCTTACCACAAATCTTTGGGGTTGAACGATGACCAGTTCTTATCCATTGGCATACAGGGTGGCCTCACACAACGCAATGTGAACTATGGTTCGCTCAATTTTCACGATGAATTCAACGGCACAACGGGATACACTGGCGCGACGGACGAGTTGCTGCCAGCCAACAACTTTTCTTTCCCCGACCTGAATGCCGGTGTAAACTACACCTCGAAATTCTCGGAAGAAGGTCGATTTTTTGCAGGAGCCTCTATTCATCACGTGCTCCAACCCAAAGTATCCTTCTACGAAGACCCCATCAACAACACAGTCAAGGAAGGGGGCAAGCTCTACCCAAAAATCAATGCCCAGATGTCGGCCAGCATCCCTTTTGACCGAAGCAACCGCGTTTCCATACAGCCGCGATTGCTGGCAGCCATGCAGGGGCCGCACATGGAAATCAATGCTGGTACCAACTTCCGCTTTGCCATGGGGCAATACGGCGGCTCGGCCCTCCATTTTGGAACTTGGGCGCGCCCCGTTCGGAACGATGGCGCCTTTGGCTTTGATGCAGTGGTAGCATTGTTTGGCCTCGAAATTAAATCCATGCTTTTCGGACTCAGTTATGACCTTAATCTAAATGCCCTGCAAGCCAACCAACGCCAGGGCGCATTCGAACTCTCTATTTCTTACCTGGGCGATTACGACAACGAAAAAGTGCTTTGCCCTAAGTTTTGACTTTGGACTATTGGACTGTTGGACTATTGGACATTAGATTTGATACCTTCCAACATCCAATGTCCAACAGTCCAATGTCCAATGTCCAATAGTCCAATGTCCAATGTCCAATGTCCAATAGTCCAATGTCCAATAGTCCAACAGTCCTAAAAAGTCCAACATCCAAAAATCCAACGTCCATTTTTTATGAGCAACATCGTAGCCATAGTCGGCCGCCCGAATGTCGGGAAATCTACCCTTTACAACCGCCTCGTAGGAGGGCGCGACGCGATCACAGACGACTTTTCGGGTGTGACCCGCGATAGAAAATACGGTTTCTGCGAATGGGGCGGTAAACGTTTTACGGTGGTTGACACCGGCGGTTTTGTACATGGTTCCGACGATGTGTTTGAAGCAGCCATTCGTTCGCAAGTACGGATCGCTACCGAAGAGGCAGCCGTTGTACTCTTTATGGTAGACACCCAAACGGGCATTACAGACCTGGATGAAAGTATGGCTAAATGGCTCCGCCGATCCTCAAAACCTGTTTATTTGGTCGTAAATAAAGCGGATAATCACAAGGATTTGTTGGCTGCAAATGAGTTCTGGGGACTGGGATTTGAGCACACTTTTTTCATTGCGGCTATCAGCGGCAGTGGTACCGGCGATTTGCTGGATGCGGTCATTGAACACATTGAAAAGGTGGAGGAAATTGATACCGAATTGCCCAAATTTGCCATCATTGGTCGCCCGAATGTAGGAAAATCCTCGTTGCTCAACGCCCTCATGGGGGAGGAGCGCAACATCGTGACGCCCATCGCCGGCACAACCCGAGATACCATTCACTCGGTTTACAACAAGTTCGGTAAGGAATTCATGTTGATAGATACGGCTGGTATTCGCAAAAAAACCAAGGTGGAGGAAGACTTGGAATTTTATTCCGTAATGCGTGCCATTCGCGCTCTGGAAGAATCCGACGTGTGCCTTTTGGTACTGGATGCGACCCAGGGCTTGGAAGGCCAAGACCTGAATATTCTGCGGCTGGCACAAAAAAGACACAAGGGCATTGTTATCTTGGTGAATAAATGGGATTTGGTGGAAGAGAAAAAAACCAACACCGTCCGCGACTTTGAAGCTGCTATCAAGCATCGGCTCGCTCCCTTCGACGACGTTCCAGTAATTTTTATTTCTGTACTGGAAAAACAGCGGATTTTTCAAGCCATTGAAGCAGCTCTGGAGGTGTACGCAAACCGTACTCGCCGCATCAAAACTTCCGAACTGAACGATCTGATGCTGGAAATTATCGAGGGCACTCCCCCACCCTCTGTATCTGGCCGTTTCCCGAAGTTCAAATATGTAACACAACTGCCTACACCTTATCCTTCATTTGTGTTTTTTGTAAACAACCCCAACTGGGTGCGCGACTCCTACAAACAGTTTTTGGAAAACCAACTGCGCAAACATTTTGACTTTAAAGGGGTAACCATGGAGGTATACGTGCGGTCAAAATCGTAATTGGTGAATGGTGATTGGTTAATTTGTGATTGGTTAATGGTGCTCAACCAATCACCATTCAACCAATCACCATCCCGGCAGTTATAGGACGAAACAATAGACACATGAACAAATTACTTCTCCTCTTTGCAATCCTGGTCTTTGCGGCCTGTAAAGATGCTCCCGAACAAATCCCTGCCTATTTAAACCTGAAACCGTTTGAAGTCAGCGCAGCAGGTGGAACAGATTGGCAGGAAATTACGGATGGATGGATTTATGTGAACGGTGCATACCTTGGGGCATACACCTTACCTGCTCTGGTTCCCGTGTTAGCCGAAGGCGAAAGTGAAGTCATAGTTTTTCCGGGGGTAAAGGAAAACGGCATAGAGAACACGCCAAACATTTACCCATACCTGACCAAATTCACCAAAAAGTACAATCTGACGGGTGGCCAAACAACGTCCGTACAGGCCACCACGGACTATGATCCTGACATCCAATACGCCTTCGGCATTGGGAGAGGCGACTTTGACGGGGGCTCCTTCATCGCGCTTGAAAACCGGGACAGTGACGATGCTGTGAATTCTGAACTGACCACAGCAGGCGCATTTGCTGGACAGAGCATTCTGATGCAAGTGGATACAGCGCACCCAATTATGGACGTCGCCACGGAAAAGATGGAGAACTTGCCCACCTTGGGCGCACCGGAGGTTTGGCTTGAAATCAACTACAAAACCGACATTCCGTTTTTTCTCTACCTGCTCAGCGGCTCACAACAAAGTAGTGTGTTCGTTTTTTTGTTCAACACCTCAGAAGAATGGAATAAAACGTATCTCAACATTACAAGCAACATAGTAAACACCGCAGAAAGCGAGCAACGGCTCTTTTTCCGTCTGAGCCTGCCAAAAGACAATGCGGGCAATTACACCCGAAATAGTGGAAAGGTCATGATAGACAATATTCGGGTGGTTCATTATTAGATACTTTGACCTTTTTGTTTGATGAAACTGCGAAAACGCCATACTTTTATTTACGGGGTCGCCGATTTTCTGATGGCGATGCTCGCTTGGGCTATTTTTTTCCTATATCGGAAAGATATGGAGGGGGTGGCCTTCACGCCCGAAATATTTGACGACCCTAATTTTTACCTCGGCGTTTTTATCATCCCCACAGGTTGGGTGCTGTTGTACAGCATTTTTGACCACTACACGGATATTTACCGTATTGCGCGACTCAACACACTGACCAATTCCTTGTTGGTTTCTTTCCTTGGGGTTACTTTTTTGTTTTTCACCTTGATTTTGGACGATGTAGTAAGCGATTACCACACCTACTATCGTTCATTTTTTGCCCTTTTTGGGTTGCATTTTCTGCTGACCGCCACTTCGCGGATGATTTTGCTTACCCGGGCCAGTAGGCGCTTGAAAGCTGGAGAGGTGACTTTCAACACACTGCTCGTAGGTGGCAATCACAATGCCCTTGATCTGTTTTTGGATATCAAGAACCGAGAAAAAGGATTGGGCAACAAATTCATTGGCTTTATAGACACCAATGGCGGTGCAGAACAAGTGCTCTCTGAACACCTGCCTTGCCTCGGCAAACTTCCTGACCTGGCCTCCATAATTCGGGAGCATCAAGTGGAAGACATCATAATCGCTATTGAGACCTCGGAACACAACCGACTGCGCAATATACTCAATATTTTGTTCGATTTTGGCGAACAGGTGCTGGTTAAGATCATCCCAGACATGTACGATATCTTGCTGGGCACAGTCAAAATGAACCATGTTTACGGGGCGGTTCTGATCGAAATTCGACAGGAACTTATGCCCAAGTGGCAACGCACCCTCAAACGCGGGATTGATGTAGCGGTTAGTGCGGTAGCCCTGGCTATATTATCTCCTTTTCTATTGTATATTATCATTCGGGTACGTTTTTCCAGTACGGGTCCGGTCTTCTTCGCGCAGGAAAGGCTGGGCTTGAATGGGCGGCCTTTCACCATTTTTAAATTCCGCTCTATGTACACCGATGCGGAAAAACTAGGGCCGCAACTATCGCACGATGGCGACCCACGCTGTACGCCCTGGGGCGCTGTAATGCGAAAATGGCGTCTGGACGAAATCCCCAACTTTTGGAACGTATTGCGCGGGGATATGTCGCTAGTTGGCCCAAGGCCCGAACGGCGGCATTTTATTGACCAAATTTTGGAAGAAAACCCTCAATACCGTCACTTGCTCAAGGTACGCCCCGGCATCACTTCCTGGGGGCAGGTTAAATATGGCTACGCTTCCAACGTAAAGGAAATGCTACAACGTTTGCGATTTGATTTGCTTTATATTGAAAACATGTCGTTGGCACTAGATTTTAAAATCATGTTTTATACCGCACTCGTATTGTTACAAGGGCGGGGGAAATAGCCGCATCGCGGCGACATTATGGTAAAAGAACAAATACTCAACGCACTCCGCAGTGTTCGTGATCCTCAAACAGGGCGCGACCTCATCACCGCAGGAATGGTGCAAGACCTTGTTATTGAAGGCAATAACGTCAATTTCAAACTCGCTATTCCAAGCCTGCAAATGCAAGGAAAAGCCGAACTCAACTTTGCGTGCATTGGCGCCATAGTGGAAGTTTTCCCACAGGCGCAGGTAAATGCACACTTTGTGGCAAAGACAACTGATGGCATTGCCCCTCCGAGTTCTGTGCCACAAATCAAGCACATCATCGCCGTGGCCAGCGGAAAAGGCGGCGTGGGGAAAAGTACTGTGGCGGTCAATCTCGCCCTCGGACTCAAAGCGTTGGGCGCCAGAGTTGGCCTACTCGATGCTGACGTCTATGGTCCCAGCATCCCTACGATGCTCGGGTTGGTGGGCGAGCGACCCAAAGTGCGCGATGTAACCGGCGTCCCTCGGATGATCCCGCTCGAAGGCCACGGTATACCCTGTATTAGCATTGGGTTTATCATAGAACCCGAACAGGCCGTCGTGCTGCGTGGACCTCGCTTGGCGGCTATTATCAAACAATTTGTTAGCGAAGTGCTTTGGCCAGAACTCGATTTCCTCATTGTTGACCTTCCTCCAGGCACCGGCGATGTGCAATTGACACTCGTGCAGACCGTGCCCGTAACGGGTGTGGTAATCGTCACTACACCTCAGGAAGTGGCACTGGCAGATGCCATCAAAGCTGTGAATATGTTTTTGTTGCCTTCCATTGATGTTCCAATTCTCGGGGTGGTAGAAAACATGTCCTGGTTCACACCCGCAGAACTGCCTGAAAACAAGTATTACATCTTTGGACAAGGCGGCGGGAAGAAGCTGGCGCGTGAAAGCCATTCTGTGCTGCTTGGGCAAATCCCGCTCGTGCAAAGTGTGCGCGAGGGAGGAGATGCTGGCTTACCTGCTATACTTCAAAAGGACAGCCCAGTAGTGGCCGAGGCATTTTTAGAGGTAGCGAAGAATGTGTTGCGTCAGGTGGGAGCGTTGGTGGGGTGATCCGTTTTAAAAAGACACCTCAAACCGCCCCTCGGTTACTTCAAATTTCTGGTCAGGAAAGTCTGGGTGTTGGAAAATGGCTTTAAAACGGCCTTTTTGTTTGGCATCGCGAAAATTGTTTTCTTCCAAAGTGATTTCTCCGGACTCCAATATCCAAGGTTTCCCTCCCTTTCCATAATAAATTGGGAAGCTGGTGGTTGGAGTGCTTTGGTACGTTCCGAGGGCTTGTCCCCAAGGTATATTGAAACCCAAATAGGCTGTTTCGGGGAACATCTCATCATTGAAAAAAAGCCAGTTGATCTGCCCGTAGCGCATAACGATACTTCTTTCACTAATGTGCCATACATCTTGGTTCATTTTGAATTCATACCCAAGAGCACTAGCAAACGCATTCGACTCTTTATAATCAATGGCCGAAATATCCCCACTTTTGAAGTGCTTTGCAAGGCTATCTTGTCCATCATTTATGACTTCAAAGACAACCGCATCAAAAGACAAGCGGAGTTGCTGCGTGTTAGCATTCACCTCTAACAATTGGATCGTTGCTGCCCCTTCAAGAGGAATATCCGTTTGGGTGGCTGAATTTGGATAATATGCAGCCTTGCCATTGAATTCGTAAGGCGTGGATGGAAAGGAATCCAAATCTTGCAGCGGTAACATCAGATAGAGATACGACCCGTCTTCGCCATCTATTTTTATGTAGACATACCGATAGTAAGGTGTTCCGGCAAATTGAACCAGACTGGATTTTTGGGAATACTCCCAGGTTGCATTATCCAATGTAATGGATTCCTGTGGAAGGGAGCCTTTATCGCAGCCAAAAGAGAAAGCAAATAGGGCAAGGAAGACGAATGTGTATTTCATAATTTTTATGTTTATGGGGTTACGTCATCCGAGTTCGATTGGTTGGGTTAGTTCCTAGGAATCACCGATTTCCTCCCATAAAAATCTCCGGGTTGACACCCCGACTTGTCAAGTATTGGCCAATGTTGGCTTTCACTCCAAGCCAAAGTTCAATGTCCTTGTTCCAATCCACTAACAACCAGTCTTCTCCTGGGGTGGCAATCACCACTTTTTTGCTCGGAGTCAACACCCAAATCAACCTTTCGACCCCAAACTCAAAAAGTTTCTGGGTTTTCAAATCGAGGAATTGGGCGAAAGTGTCAAGGCCCGTGTCGTCCAATGAAACCTTCATGTCCACTTCAATGACGAATTTTGGGGCTACGTCCAAGTATTTGAAATTGAACTTCTCACCGGGCAACTGGGCGGTTTCGTAAACAGCTACGTCGAGGCCCAAGTTGCTTTTATGTTCGAGGTGGGCTCCGACTTCGCCCATGAAAACATAAAAAATTTCTGAGTCAAGTCCCCTAATCAATAAGTTGTGCAGGTAACTTTTGATGAATAGTTGAAGTCCAGAATCAGCCATAATATCATCTAAAACCTTTTTTTTACTAAGAACCTCCTTGTAGCCCCGGAAATAAAAAGGAATGCCATCAATAGTCTCTCTTATGAGAAAATCTGGAACAGGGCGTTTGCGGCCTTTGCTTTTCGTCGATTTAGCAAGCGTCCCCGTGGTTGTTGGAGCTAATGCAGCAGCAGTCATTTTGATAAATTTTAGCAAAAATAGGGTCTAGTCGCGGCAAAGCCGACAATTGTGATGGAAAAATTATGGGTTACCTTTGCAGGCCGCAGATTCAAGCTTCAAATTTAAGATGAGCACCCTTTTCCTCGACCGAGATGGCGTCATCAATCTCCGCACCCCGGGCGAATACGTTAAAACGCCCACAGAATTCCAACCCACAGAAGGTCTGGGAGAAGCCATGCGCCTGCTCACCTTAAAATTCGGTCGCATCATCGTAGTCACCAATCAGGCAGGCATCGGTAAAGGTTTGATGACAGCACTGGATCTTCATGCTGTCCACCAAAAAATGTACTCCCTGGTAGAGGATGCTGACGGAAATATAGATCGTGTCTACCACTGCCCGCACCGTGTAGAGGCAGCTTGTACCTGTAGAAAACCCGGAACAGGCATGGCATGGTTGGCATTGGCTGATTTTCCGGATATTGATTTCGAAGATGCCTGGATGGTCGGTGATTCCGTGTCGGACATGGAATTTGCCCAAACACTGGGCATTCGTTCGGTGCTGATTCGTGGAAAAATTGAAGAAGTGGCGGCACTTTCAAAAATGAAGATGGATTACCAATTCGACTCGCTTCTGGAGTTCGCCCAATGGATTTCTTGTTAAAATTTTTAACATTAGAAATACTACATCCCTCCTGCCCGTTTCGGCAGTAACTTGGATGTCATTCTGAGCGTAGCGAAGAATCCGAACAAACTTTTGACAGTGATTTTCCCTGCGGATTCTTCGCTACGCTCAGAATGACACCCCGGTCAGCCCACCCACCGATTACAATTACTGTACATTCATTTTATTGAATTTCAACACATTAATTTAGGTTCCGTGTACTACGGCGCCCTGTCACTTTTTTAATTTTTCATTACTAAACATTTCCCGACATGACAAACCTGTTGTCAAATCGGGCAGCCCGACTCATGGGTTGCCTAGGCGGAGCCATGCTCCTCTCACTCAATTTTGCCTTTGCGCAAGACCCCGAACCCGTAGAAATGTCGCCCCCGCTTGACGATATCACAGACCGTGATGTGGTAGCCGACCGTGTTTCCTTGGCCTACCAGCCCATTCGAGAGGCCGACATTCTTTGGGAAAAACGAATCTGGCGCGTAATAGATGTCCGCGAAAAAATGAATTTGACGTTTTCTGCGCCCGAGTCACCGCTTTTTAAAATCTTGTCCGATGCTGCCTTGGCGGGTGAGCTCCCTGTCTACAGCACAGAGGACGACAAATTCAGCAAACGCCTCTCGCCCACAGACGTTCGAGGAATGCTCTCCGTACGCGACACGGTGGTGATTTTTGAACCGGAGACCTATAGTGAGATCGTAAAAGTGGTTGAAAATGATATCAATTGGGAGAACGTAAAACGCTTCCGAATCAAGGAATCCTGGTTTTTTGATACCAAGACCAGCACGCTCCGCCATCGTATTTTAGGCATTGCTCCGATCATTGAAGAAAGGGATGAAGAAGGGAATTTCCGTTTTGAAAAGCCACTCTTTTGGGTGTATTACCCGGCCGCTCGATCTTTTTTGGCAAAACACAAAGCCATCACGCACGGGGAAAACTGGTCGGCTACCACCACCTGGGAAGATATTTTTGAAAAGAGGTATTTCGCTTCCTACATCACGAAGGAAAACAACGTGCAAGACTTGCGTTTGCAGGACCTGTATTCCGGGCTTGATCTGCTGATGGAATCGGACAAAATCAAAAATGAATTGTTTGCAAGGGAACACGATATGTGGTCTTATTAGGACAAAATTGGACAGGATTTGCAGGATTGTTAATCCTGTAAATCCTGTCCACTACCCCACCCTAACCCTCGGATCAAGCCAGGCATAGAGCAGGTCTGAAATCAAATTGACCACAATAAAAACCGCCGAGGTAAACAACACACATCCCAACACCACCGGAATGTCGAAGTTGAGGAGCGCATTTACAGTAGCATCGCCCAATCCTTTGAAATTGAACACGTTTTCTACAAAAAACGCCCCGGTAAGCAAGGCGGCAAACCAGCCGGAAATGGCTGAAACTAGCGGGTTCAGCGCATTTCTAAGGGCGTGTTTCACCACCACTAATTTTTGAGAAAGCCCTTTTGCTGTAGCGGTGCGTACAAAGTCTTGAGAAAGCACGTCCAGCATGGCGCTGCGGGTAAGTTGGGTAATAAGCGCTACTGGTCGAAGGCCAAGTGCGAGAGCGGGCAGGATGAGATTGCGCCAGCGCAACTGCCATTCCCCAAAATCAGAGAGCACAAAAAGGCTCCCTTGAATTTCCAACCCGGTCCAATCACCCAGTCCGTATCCGAATACCAGAGCAAACAACATGGCGGCCACATAAGAAGGCAGGGAATAGCCAAACACAGCAATTACAGATACCAAATAATCAAGCCAGGTATGTGGCCTGAGGGCTGCGAGGATGCCAAATACCAGCCCCAGAAGTACCGCCAAAAGCATCGCAGTACCAGCAAGTAAAGCCGTGGCAGGAATGGCATCGGCTAAAATTTCGGTAACTGGGCGGCCGGATTGATAGGATTCGCGGAGGTAAGGAAATTTTAGCACGAGTGCGTCACCATTTCTCAGGGGTACGAGCGTTTGTGACTTATATTTTCGTTGATTTTCAATCGTTTGTGCTTGAATGGAAAGAGGAGAAAGGTCGGCCAGATATTTTCCCAACTGGACGTACAATGGTTGGTCGAGACCCAATTCGGCGGTTTTAGCTTTCACCGTGCTCACATCGCTGCGTTGGCCAAAGGTCAATTGAGCAGGATTCACGGGGGCGAGAAATATAATGCCCGAGATGGTGGCAACCACCAGCACCATGACTAAAATACCATAAGCCAAACGACGGAGAATGTACATAGTGATTGGTGGACGGGTGATTGGTGGACTTTGCCGCAGATATTGCAGAAGTGACACTTTTTAAAAAAGTGTCACTTCGCCTCCTGCGGCAAAAATCTGAATGATGCCCACCAAACCGCTCCACCGAGCAATAAGCCTAGCACCGCACCGACGAGTACGTCTATTAAAAAATGTTGCACCAAAAATATTCGGGATATGCCTACAAGTATGGCAAGTAGAGCAAATGCCAGTCCCCAGGGAGCGTACTTGTGCCCAACCATGAGCGTGAGCAAACTGTAAAGCGCAAATGCGGCCATGGTATGACCAGAGGGGAAGCTTGTTTGACCTCGATTCAAGTCCATACTGGGCACCAATACGACATTATTCAGAGCTGCCTTCTTTTCAAAGTAGGTAATTGGACGATCTACGCCCATAGCGTCTTTCAGAAGATACATCAGCGGCATGGATAATAATCCAACAAAAGCAATCATCAATGCATAACGTGGCCGCAAAAAAAGGGCTGCAATGCCAAACACAACGAAGGCCCACACTTCACCAAAAAGGCTTAAAAGCTGGAATGCGGAATTGAATGGTTCATAGCGTAAGTCATTGAAAAACAATATTTCATGGCCGTATGGAACCACTAGAGCAAGTACACCGCAAAACCCAAAAAACATAGCAATGGGGATAAAAAACCAGTCGTGTTCCCAAATTTTTTTCATGAGGCATCAAGCACTTTTTTTTGTTTTCGAGCCAATCGCAACCGGAAAATCCAGCGCTCTAATCGCTCTGTACTAAACAACTGGGTATCATTCATAGCTTTGCGGGTGACGTAGAGTCCAAAAACAGCCAGAATGACACAAGGAGTCATGGCCGCCCAAAACGGGGTCATCAAATAGGATTCAGCGAGTTTACGGCAAAGGATTGCAAGGAACACAAAGGTGACAAAAAAAGTAATAGAAACCAGGATAGGGTATCCAAAACCGCCTTTGCGGATGATAGCCCCCATTGGAGCTCCAATAAAAAGGAAAACGAAGCAAATAAGGGCGAAACTGTACTTGTTGTAAAGCTCGTACCCCGTTTTTACCCAATCAAGTCGCCTGGAATTTACCTGATTTTTTCGCGTTTCTACGATGTTTTTGCTCAGCCCATGGCGGGTTTTGGCTTCTTTCAACAAAGAGCTGCGGTCTCGGTCGCGAAAGGTTTCAATCAGGGAAGGATATTGGTTGAGGGGCTTTTTGAGTTCTTGCACAGGAAGGTTGGGGCCGGAAGTTGAGGCTCTGTTTGGGTTGATTTTTTCTGGAGCAACTTGACCCGTTTTTCCTATTTTGCTGAGTTTGTTGCCGATCTTTCTTGAAACACCGCTCGCCGACTTAGGCGCATCGGTGATTACACTTGGAGCGATGCTTGGGGGAGGCGGGGGGATCGGCTGTCGTTTGAGGTTAAGGAGCATATCGTTTACGGCCATTTGGCCCGCCTCACTTATTTTGACTTGCAGGGAATCCACATTTTGGCGCAATTGGGTCATACTCAGCATGGTACGCTGGGAGCTGAACTTCTCCTCGTCGGTGCGTACCATTTCAAACTCCCGCATATCCCATACTTTAGACCACGATTTGAAATTGGTGCGTATGAATGGAAACCGCCTATTCGTGCTGCCGGGCCCCTGGTTTCCCGGCTCTTGATATTGGGTGCCATTGAAAAGATTCATCACAAAAAAGCGCTTGTCTTCGGTGGTATACATTTGTCCGCTGTCGGCAAGGATTTGACTGAATTTCACCTGTCCAAGATTGCTCTGGTCTTCGATCATCACGTTCTGGATGGTTTCTCCGTCCGGGTCTCTATCCCCGATCCGAATAACAAACTGTCGAAAGTCTTCATTAAAAACGCCCTCCTCAATAGTCAAAGCAGGCTTTTGCTTGCGGATATCAAAGAGTCGGCTTTTGAATTTCAAGTTGGCGATGGGTATCAAAAAATCAGAACAGACGTAAGAAAAAACTGAGATAGAAGCCGCTAAAATTATCAGCGCCCGCATGACCCGTATTAGCGGGATACCAGCACTTTTCATGCTTGAAAGTTCATATCGCTCCGCTAAGCCGCCCATCACCATCACCGAAGCGATGAGGACCGCAATGGGCAACGCCATCGGGAACACCGACACTGACATATACCCTACCAATTCCAACATGATGAAAATACTCACCCCTTTGCCCGCAATCTCGTCAATGTAGAGCCACATGATCTGGATCACCAGTACGAATACCGCGATGAAGAACGCAACTGCAAAGGGGCCGAGGGAACTAGTTAGGAGGAGCTTGTCAATTTTCTTCATTATTATTGTTTATTTGGGGATTTGGGGATTTGGTTATTGAGTACCCAAGCAGGTTCACCCAAATAACCAAATCCCCAAATAGCCCAATAACCTCAAAAATCAAATTTAGCCTCAAACGCTTTCAAGTCCCGAATCGCGGCCAAGGGGTCCTTTGCGCCAAAAACGCTGTTCCCCGCTACGAGTACGTCAGCCCCTGCCTGTAACAGGCTTTCTGCATTGTGAAGACCCACGCCGCCGTCAATTTCGATCAGTGCCTGCGAATTGGCCGCGATGATCATTTCTTTGAGCTTGCGTGTTTTGGACAGGCTTTGATAAATAAATTTTTGCCCGCCAAAACCTGGATTAACCGACATAATGCACACTAAATCAATATCTTCTATGATGTCTTCTAACATAGAGACAGGGGTGTGCGGGTTCAGCGCCACCCCGGCTTTCGCACCTGTTTCTTTGATTTGATGGATGGTGCGGTGCAGGTGTGGACAAGCCTCCACATGTACCGTTATGACATCCGCCCCCGCCTTGCGGAACTGCTCAATATACTTTTCTGGCTCCAAAATCATAAGGTGAACATCGAGCGGCTTTTTTGCCAAGCGACCAATGGCCTCGATAATGAACATCCCAAACGTAATGTTTGGCACAAAACGTCCGTCCATCACGTCGAGGTGAAACCAGTCGGCTTCCGAGCCGTTCACCATGTCTATTTCTTCCGAAAGCCGCGCAAAATCAGCAGCGAGCACCGAGGGCGCTATGAGATGTTTTTTCATATTTTTGGACGTTGGACTGTTGGACGTTGGACTGTTGGACGTTGGACTGTTGGACTGTTGGACGTTGGACTGTTGGACTGTTGGACGTTGGACTGTTGGACGTTGGACTGTTGGACTGTTGGATCTGGACTGTCTCAAGTCAAACGTCCAATGTCTAACAGTCTAACAGTCCAACGTCTACCGAACCGTCACCACCTGATCGGCTCGCAGCAAAGGTAGCCGTTTGAGTCGCAAGAAAAGTTGAACGGTGGCCAGTACATCTTTTTCGCAATAGGTTGCGATGCGGTCCAGGTCGCGCTCTTCCCAATATACCTGACCCACGTCAGCACCGCTGATATCATCTTTAGGCGAAGGAATGCCAAACACAGCACAAAGCAGCCGAAGCGAGGTGTAGTTTTTAATATCGCCGAATTTCCACATCTCCAGGGTGTCGAGCAGTTGTTTGGTCTCCCAGGGCTTTTTTCCCGCGATATCAATCATTTTAGGCAAAGGCAATTGATTGATCAGTGCGCGACGGCAGATGTAAGGCACATCGAACTCCTTAATATTATGACCACAAATGGCAAACTTGTCCGGGCTGTTGAAATGCCGGTTGAGCAAATCTGCAAAATCTTCGATGACGGTAGCTTCAAGGTGGTTGGAAAATGATTTGAGGCGCAATATTGGCTCGTTGCTGTCCGGTTGACGGGTTAGGAACCCTACTGATATACAAATGATCTTTCCATACTCGGAATAGATGCCTGAGCGGGTTTTAAAAAGTTCTTCTAATTGGTCTTGCTCGATCTCTTCCATGGGCCGTTTCAGCAAAGTGCTGCACTTCAAAGCCCAGAGTTCTTGCATTTCCTCGCTCAGGTCGTCAAACTCCTGCACACAGGGGGCTGTTTCAATGTCAATAAAGAGCGTGTTGTAAATATCGTAAACGTCAAAAGCAGACATAGCACTAAAATTTTTGACCCGGAAAAACCCGGTGCCCCAAAGGTAGGGTATCCCCCGATTTTTGCGCTTAGTCAATATTTAGGGAAAAATATTTTTTTAACACTTTTTAAAAATAATGTTGCTGAAAATCAAGTAGTTAGAAAGTTTTTAGAAAAACATTCTTAATAAACAGCCCAACACATGCGCAATAAAGAATGGACGCAGCGGTTTATATTGCATCTTTTTCAATCACAAGCCGTTTCATCAGCGGCATTACAACTTACCAACTTTATTCACATCGAAAGGTATACTATGACTCGATTCTGACACCTCTCATTCATTCGTAAACCTTTCACTTTTTTCAAAAATTATGAGCACTCCCACCAATTTCAATCAACCCGCTACGCCTAACTATGGTGCACCTGAAAGCGGCAACAATCAAAAACGCGTCACCACCATCATGGGTGTGGCCATCGCAGCGCTGCTTGGCCTTTGTGTTTTTCTTTTGGTCAGCAAACTCAATACTGGCAAACAGCTGGATGCAACGACCATGGAATTGACCCAGCAAAAAGAGGCATTCACCGAATTGGACGCCAAGTACAACGAAGCGGTTACCCAACTCGAACAACAAAAAGGCATCAATGCGGAACTGGACGCGAAGATCAACCAGCAACTGGCTGATTTGGAGGCTAGCAAAAATCAAATCGCAGGCCTTATCCGCAGCAATAAAGACTACAAAAGCGGTATGGCAAGCCTTCAGCGTCAAAAAACGGAGTTCCTTGCCGAGATTGATGAGCTGAAAAAACAAAACGGCATCCTTACAGAGACCAACACTCAGTTGACCGGTCAGAATCAACAACTCACGACTTCGCTGAACGAAACTCAAACCAAGTTACAGGAAGAAGGCAGCGCAAAAGCAGCCCTTATTTCTGAAAAAACAGCCATCGAAAGCGAGCGCAATCAACTCAGCAAAAAAGTAGACGTTGCTTCAGCTATCCGCGTGAAAAACGTGGTGGTTAAAGCCAAAGATGTTCGCGGTAACGGCAAAGAGCGCACCAAGTCCAAAGCCAAAAAAGTGGACAAGCTGAGCATTTGCTTTATGACTGAAGCCAATGAAGTAGCCGAAGCTGGCGAAGAGACTTTCTACATTCGTGTGGTGGACCCAACCGGTGCCCCGCTCGCCATTGAAAGCCTTGGATCGGGTGTGGGACAGAACAAACGCGACGAGAGCGAATTCCGCTATACCACGACCGCAACGGCAAACTATACCAATGGTGAAACACAAGTTTGTGGCGCGTGGCAGCCTGGCCAAAATTTTGTGAAGGGCAAATATCAAGTAGAGATTTTCAACAAAGGCTATCTGGTAGGTACCGGAAACTTCAACCTAAAGTAATCAAGTAAGAGCCTTTTCAAGTAATATAAACTACCCTTGGCGGTGCGAATATTTCGCGCCGCCATTTTTTTTTAAACCATTGGTTTTTAACCACAGATCGCACTTCCTTTCATTAATTGCAGCAAAGAGCCAGCCGGCTTTTTGAAAATTAGTACAGTTCGGAGCTACCCTAGTTAAGCGAAAAAACTACTTTTGCGCCCAAAGTGTACTTTTTACAAAAAGCGCCTGAATGCATGGATGCCGCGTTTTATCCATGCATTGCCATTGGATTCTTGAGGTACTCAGGATTTTTTTAACTTATCTTCCTTCTGAAAATGGTCATTGTTGCCGATTGTGGTTCTACAAAATGTGATTGGTTACTCTCGCTTGGAGGGCGTGACCAGCAACTGGAGAACACGGCGGGCTTTAGCCCGTTTTTCCACTCTACAGCAGAAATCCGCGATATTATCGAGGATCAGCTCCTGCCCAGATTACAAGCAGATGAGATTACCGCCATATATTTTTACGGGACAGGTGTACATGACGCCCACCGTGCAGAGATCGTTGCAGCAGCTTTAAGGGCTTGTTTCCCGAACGCCAAGGCGGAGGTGGAACATGACCTTTTGGGCGCGGCACGTGCAGTCTGTGGTAGAAGTGCGGGCATTGCCTGTATTTTGGGCACAGGCTCCAACAGTTGTTATTTCGATGGCACCAAAATTTTGGACAATGTGCCATCCCTTGGCTGGCAACTCGGCGATGAAGGTAGTGGCACACACTTGGGAAAAGCTCTGCTCCGCGCCTGGTTTTATCGTGAATTGCCCACTGACTTGGATTCTGCATTCAAACTGGCATACCCAGAAGGAGCTAATGCTATTAAAGATCGAGCTTATGAAAAAGGGGCAAACGCTTACCTTGCCACTTTTACACGCTTTTTGGGCGATCACTTAGAACATCCTTTCATTCAAAAATTGGTGGCAGCGTGCTTGGGCGAATTTCTCGACCGTCATGTGTCCAAATACCAAGGGTTCCAACATGTGCCCGTTCATTTTGTAGGCTCAATAGCGCACCATTTTCAGAAAATACTCTCAAAATGTATGGAAGAACGCCGATTGCATTTGGGAAAGATCGTACGGAAACCGATCTACCCTTTGGCTGAATTTCATATGCAGACAGCGGACTAAATATTGTAAACAAAAATGGCTAAAGAAATAAAAGGCACAAAAGACATAAAACGCGTCGCAGTTTTTACTTCAGGGGGAGATGCGCCGGGCATGAATGCTGCGGTGCGCGCAATCGTGCGAAACGCATTCAACAACGACCTTCATATCTACGGAATCATGCGGGGCTATGAAGGAATGATTGACGGAAACATCAAGCGGCTCGAAACCACTGATGTGAGCAACATAATCCATCGGGGCGGCACTATTCTGAAAACTGCGCGGAGTAAAAGGTTTATGACCCCTGAAGGGCGACGTCAGGCTTATGAGAATTTGGTGGACAACGATATTGATGCCCTGATCGCAATTGGTGGGAACGGTACGTTCACAGGTGCCCTGAAGTTTATGGAGGAGTTCCCGGACATTCCTATCGTAGGCATCCCAGGCACGATTGACAATGACCTTTTTGGCACAGATTTCACGATTGGCTTTGACACCGCGGTGAACACGGCGGTACAGGCTGTAGACAAAATACGCGACACAGCAGATTCGCACAATCGCCTCTTTTTTGTAGAAGTTATGGGGCGTAATTCAGGCTTTATTGCACTCCATACTGCCATCGCGGGGGGGGCTGGAGGCGTGCTCATCCCAGAAGAAGAAACCTCTATTGACGATTTGGTAAAACTCCTGAAAAGAGGGGCAAAGCGTGCCAAATTATTCAGCATCGTGATTGTGGCAGAGGGCAATCATATGGGCACCGTTTATGACATTGCGCAAAAAGTAGAAGAAAAAATTGACCTCTTCGACGATATCAAAGTGACGGTCATCGGTCACTTGCAACGAGGTGGTTCTCCCAGCACCCTGGATCGGGTGCAAGCATCGGTACTGGGTTTTACTTCCGTGGAGGCACTTTTAGCCGGAAAATCAGGGGTCATGGTAGGAATCCGAAACAACAACGTAGACTACACCCCGTTTGTGGAAGCCATTGCAAAACATAAACCCATGAATAAGGATTTGCTGCGAATGGCGCATATTTTAGCGCAGTAGGTTTAGGGTTTAGAGGTTTAGGGTTTAGGACAAAATCAGTTGACCGGAGCCTCTAAACCCTAAATTCTCAACATTCACCTCGGTTGCTCCCAAAGTTCAATCTTGTTGCCTTCTGGATCCATCACCCAGGCAAATTTACCAAACTCCTCTGTAACGGGGTCGCCTATAAGCGGCACACCTTCCGCACGAAGTGCAGTAACCAAAGCGTCTAGGTCTTCCACACGAAAATTTATCATAAAAGACGACTCTGACGGCGCAAAATATTCCGTGTTGGTTTTGAAAAAACTTAAATTGGAACAAGCCTCCGGATGGGGATCGTCCTTATAAAAAAATTGTGCTCCCCAGCTTTCCATGTGAATTCCCAAGTGTTTGGAATACCAGGAGCGGGTTTCTTCAACGTTGCGGCATCTTAGAAAAATGCCGCCAAAGCCAATAACTTTTTTCATTTTATTGTGGATAATGTGACTATGTGGTCAATGTGACTAATGTGGTCAATGGAACCAGATAGTGTCAGCTGGGCAGAATGACAAAAGTATACCATCTGCGCAAACAATATTCAAAATAGTGGTTTCTACTTGCAACGGCGCGCTTCATCGCTCTACATTTGCCCGACTCATTTATCATATTTGTCACATTGTCCTCATTAGTCACATTGATCTCATTCACAGCATTGACCACATTCTAATATGACTTCTCTCCCTACACTGCTTATCTCCTTTGCCTTTGTTGGCATGTTTTTGACCGTTTGGACGGTAATGAAGAAAAAATCAAATTCCACTTTTTGGACTTTTTTACAACATTTTTGTGGGGTTTGGTTCGTCTTTTCCGGTTTGGTAAAAGCAGTAGACCCCATCGGAACAGCCTACAAAATGCAAGATTACTTTGGCGCATTTGAGGTGACTTTTGATGGATTAGACAATTTTTTCAAAGGGATGGCGCCGCTTTTCCCTTGGTTGGCAAGGTATAGCGAGGGTTTCTCCATCACCATGATTGTGCTTGAAATCGCCATTGGCATAATGCTTATGGTGGGTTTTTCCCGCAAATGGACTGCCTGGCTGTTTTTTCTGATTGTATTCTTTTTTACCATCTTGACCGGCTTTACCTATCTCACTGGTTTTGTGCCCACCGATGCCAATTTTTTTGATTTTGCGAAATGGGGCCCTTATGTGAAGGAGCACATGCGGGTGACGGATTGCGGTTGTTTCGGCGATTTTATCAAACTCGATCCAAAAATTTCTTTCTTCAAAGACATTGGACTGATGGTACCTGCTCTGCTATTTTTATGGCGCTCGCACAAAATGCACCAACTTTGGACAGCCCGCACCAGAAACATAGTCGTTGGTTTGGTTACGGCGGGCTCGTTATTACTTTGTATTCAGAATACCTACTGGGATTTGCCTGTTGTAGATTTCCGTCCCTTCAAAGTGGGCAGCAACGTCCGCGAGCGCAAAGAACTGGAAGCAAGTGCCAAAATTGACATCCTTGGTTGGGTGTTGGAAGACACCATAAACCATGTGAAACTGAAGTTCATGGAACCCGAACCGGGCAAAATCACTTATTACAAAGAGTACACCGCCGCCAAAGGCTGGAAAGTGCGCGAGCAGATCAAGACTGATTTTTACATCTTGAAAGACAGTGTAAAAGTACCTATTACGAAAACTAAAGTTAGCGAATTTGCTGTAGAAGATGGCGATAATGGCGAGGTGACTGACGACCTTCTAAACGAGAAAAATTACAGCCTGATGATTGTGGCATATCACCTCGACGGTAAAAAACAGACTGAAACCTATACGGTGCAAGACACCATCTGGGCCAATGATACGATTGCAGTGGCCCCTGATTCGTTCCGATTGCAGCCCCGCTTGGTATCCGTACAACCTAGAAAAGTGGAACGTCAGGTTTTCGTCCCAACACCCGAATACGCAGCGCTTTTCCAAAATGGCGTAAACCCGCTGGCCGAAGCGGCTCAAAAAGCAGGTTGGAAAGTGTATTGCATCACTACCTTCGGTGATTCCGAAGTATCCGCAGACTTTGCCCAAAAAGTGGGCGCAAAGTATCCTTTCTATCGAGCGGACGACAAATTGCTCAAAACCATTATCCGGGGAAAACCTGGTGTGGTGGTATGGAAAGACGGTGTGGTGCTTGATATGTACCACCACCGCCACCTGCCAACGTTTGAGGCTTTGGGAGCGAAATGGAAGTAATTTAGCATTCCTCAAGCAAATACTTCAGATCTCCTAGGTTTTAAAAGCCTAGGAGATCTTTTTTTTCAGGAATTCCCCCCATATTTGACCGTCCAAACACAAAAACTGAGGCTATGGCTAAGACGGCTCTTCCATTTTGTATTTTCCTTTTTTCCTGTTTTGCATTTTGCGGTTTAACCCTGAAAGCGCAAACCACCTCCCAAACCTCCTTTGGGAAAAACCGCGTACAATACCATCGTCAATTTGACGACTGGAGCCTGTACGAAACGACGAATTTCACCACTTACTGGTATGGCGATGCACGCAATGTGGCCCATGCAGCTTTGCAAATGGCAGAATTTGATTTTCCCGCAGTGCAGCAATTGCTGGAGCATCAAGTCACGGAAAAAATAGAAATTTTGGTGTTTAGCGATCTCACCGATCTTAAACAGAGCAATATTGGGGAGGATGATGTGTTTCTCTTAAGCAGCGGAGAGACCAAAGTAGTGGGCAATAAAGTATTTGTTTTTTTTGATGGCAATCACCAGCATCTTCGGGCGCAGTTGCGCGAGGGCATAGCAGGAGTGCTGATCAATTCGATGCTTTACGGCGCCAATTTGCAAGAAATCGTCTCCAACGCCGTATTGCTCAATTTGCCGGCTTGGTACACCAGTGGCCTCACCGCTTATTGTGGCGAAGAATGGTCGCCCGAACAAGATGACCGTTTGCGCGATTTGCTGGAGACTGGTCGTTATAAAACTTTTGACAAACTTGCAAGAGAACACCCCCGTTTTGCAGGACATGCTTTTTGGCATTACATAAGTACCCATTTTGGGCCTGGAACCGTTAGCAATCTCCTTTATTTGACCCGTATCAACCGCAGCGTGGACAATGGCTTCTTCTACATACTCGGCAGCGGCTACAAACGGACCACCGAGGCAATGCTTGAACATTACAAAAAGTTGTACCGTGAAGAAGCCAGAGGGCAAAAAACACCCGATGAGGATGGTAACGTTGCGGTGAAAAACAGAAAAGAACTACCCCTTTACCAACTGAAAATCAGTCCGGACGGCAAAAAAATAGCCTGGGCAAGCAATGATATTGGGAAATGGAAAGTGTACGTGCAGGACCTTGAAACCGGGAAACGCAAACGTGTGCTCAAGGGGGGCACCCGCAATGCCCTACAAGCCACGGACTTTAACTATCCGCAAATAGCCTGGAATCCCGACAATCAACGCCTGGCTGTTCTATACGAGCGCCGCGATATGCCAAGGCTTGCCAGCATTGATCTAGTTGCCAAGAAAAAAGAGGTGAGCGATCTCTCTCCGGAGTTTCAGCGCGTATTCAGCATGGATTTTATTTCACCGAACGATATCGTTTTTTCGGCAGCGGTGAAGGGCCAATCCGACCTCTTTGTGTACAGGACCATTACCCGGCAAACAGAGCGCTTGACCAACGACTTTTGGGACGACCTCGATGCCTCTGTTACCACCATAGATTGTCGAAAAAGCCTGCTTTTCTCCAGCAATCGAAATACAGACACCCTATCGTTCCAGCGTCTGGACACTATCCTGCCCATTGCGAATTTTGATATTTTTCTCTTCGATCTGGAAAGCCGCAGCCCTGAATTGGTGCGCATCACAGACACGCCGCTTTTCGATGAGCGTAACCCGATTGGACTCGACTCTGCACATTTCGCCTTTCTGAGCGATGAAAGCGGTATAATCAATCGGCAAGCGGGTGTATTGGAACCCTTTGTAGCTTACCACCAAGCGGTTATATATCTGAAAGACGGAGCGGAGGTGAGGGCATTAGACATGTCCCAGCCTGCCGAATGGCCACTGCCTCGTATTTTGACCTTTCTGGCACCTTTAGATACGGTGCTGTTAAATATTGACTCCACCCAAATTGACAGCATTCTGAGTTTCCCAGTCTACAAGAAAAAACCACGGGTATGGAACTTGACGAATTATGACCACAATATTCAGGAACAACATTCCTCCTTGCGCAGTGGACGAACCGTAGAAAAATTGAAAAGGGGGAAAAAAGTATTTTTTTATCAAAAAAACGTGGATCCTAAAATCCCAGTACTGGCAAAAACCACTCGTTGGCGCGAACAAACCCTCCGAGCTGCGGGTCTTCCCATACCGCTTCAACCACCCTTGGAGACAATCCCTCAAACGCCGGAAAAACAGCTACTTAGGCGCGATGACCTTCCTTTAAGCCCGGCTAACCCCGATTCATTGCCTTATATCGAGCCCGGTTGGCTCATTCAAATCCCCGATTATTTGGCTGTTCCGGGTTTGCCCAGAGAAGATGACCAAGGTCGCCCAGTGGAAGAAAAACCGGACGAAAAAACGGGTCCCTCAAAAGGAATCAACACCGATTCAATGGTGCTAACGCCGCCGCGTCGCCCCTTGAAAAAGCCCTCGACCCAATTTGGCAAAAATGGCGAAATCGTCCGGTTTTACTCCTTCAAAATCATCCCTTATCGCATGCGTTTCCGTACTGATTATGTGTCCACAACGATGGACAACAACCAGTTGTTCGAGGGCTTGCAGTTGTACGAAGGACCACAAAGCCGACTACAGCAGCCCCCTCCGGGAGTGCTGCTCCGTGCTAATTTCAAGGATTTGCTGGAAAATTATGTGGTAGAAGCTGGGTTTCGGCTTCCCACCACCTTTAATGGGGCGGAATATTACCTTTGGATGGACGACAAGAAAAAGCGCATGGACAAACGTTATGTGCTTTACCGCCGCACCTTGGTGACAAATAGGCTGCGTGGGCCTTCAAGCTCTCCCAGTCTTCCGCCAGACTTCCAAGAGCGCACCAGCACCCTCATGGGGCAGTACGAATTGCGCTATCCGTTGGATGTGTTCACGAGCCTACGTGCCACTTTCGCCTTGCGCGAAGACAAGGTGCGTGCTTTGAGTTCTGACCCCATCACGCTCGCTACGCCTGATCGCGCAGAGCAACGCGCTTCGATCCGCCTCGCTGCGGTGTTTGACAATTCGGTGGACGTGGATTTGAATTTAAAAACAGGCACCCGCGCTAAAATCTACACCGATGTGGTAAAAGGTTTTGCCTTCAATACTGAGCCCGACTGGAGCCTGAAACTGAACAATGGCTTTATGACCGTCGTGGGCTTCGATGCGCGACATTATCAAATGCTGGATCGCCGCTCCCAATTGGCCCTGCGGTTTGCAGGCGCTACTTCATTTGGTTCAGAAAGAATGCTTTATATCCTGGGTGGCGTAGACAATTGGGTATTCCCAAAATTCAATGAAAACATCACCCTGCCCGCCGACGATGGATTTGCCTACCAGGCGCCGGCCGTTAACCTCCGCGGTTTCAAACAAAATATACGCAACGGCAACACTTTTGCCCTGATGAACGCCGAACTTCGGATTCCAGTATTCAAATATTTTTTCAAAAAACCCGTCATCGGCAACTTCTGGCGCAACTTTCAGATCGTTGGGTTCTTTGATGCAGGAACGGCTTGGCAGGGCACAAGCCCCTACTCTTTTGACAATCCCATCAACACGAAGTTTCTCATCAGGCCAACCCAAGGCCCGCTTATTTCTACCATGAAAGTCAATTACTTCCGAGACCCCATTGTAATGGGTTATGGCGCGGGGGTGCGCTCCGTGATATTCGGGCTGTATCTTCGTGCGGACTATGCTTGGGGCATCGAATCAAGGCAAATTCAGAAGCCCTTGTTGCATATTGCGTTGGGAACGGATTTTTAACGCCCCAAAAGGACTAAGCATCACAATTTACTTTCCATCCACTTCAAGGTGTACTCAAATACCTCCTCTTTTTCTTTTTCTTGATGGATTTCATGGTAAAGTCCAGGCCATTCATAGTGGGTTACGTCGCCTTGTACTCGCTCGGAAAACCTGCGCGTAGCCTCGGCAGAAGTAATTTTGTCATCTCCGCCATGTTGTAGCAGCACCGGGATCTCGAATTCTCCCGCCCAATGATCCAGCCATTTTGCGGCTTCCAGCAATGCCATACCCGCTGCAGCACTGAGTTTGTCATGTACGAGCGGGTCGGACTTGTAAGCCTTTACCACGGCCTCATCGTGGGAGATAAAATGTGCTGCCAATCCCGTCGGTAAGGTAAGGGTCGGCATAAAAACCTTCAAGATTCTCCCTGCGACCACTTTGAAGGCAGGCGCCTCAAACGCCAAACGGATCCAGGGAGCTGTGGCAATCAACCCTGTTAATGTTGGTTTTCTGTGTGTAACATAATTTAATACCAGCCCACCGCCCATACTGTGCCCATATAAGAAAAGCGGTGTGTTAGGGTATATTTGACGGGTTTTCTCCAGCAATAACCCTATATCATCGAGCAGCACTCCAAGATTTTTGGCGTGACCGCGCTTGCCCTCACTGCGACCATGGCCCTGCTGATCGTAACCAACTACCGCGATTCCGCGTTGGTTGAACCATTGGGCTACCGCATCGTATCGTCCAATATGTTCGCCTTGACCATGCACCAATGCAATAACGGCGGGCGGGGTTTTTACAGCCCAATTCTCAGCAAAGAGCTGAAGGCCTTCGGAGTTTTTCCAGTGTAATTTGTCCATTGTTGAGAAGTTGAGAGGTTCCACCCTAATCCAGCAGATACTCCTTGCCGTCCTCGGTATAAAGCACCAATTTGGCGGTTTTATTTACAGGTTTTATCTTCTTTTTGAAAAAAGCAGTAGCGGCGTCTTTAGGGCCAAGGTTGGCGATGAGGTAGCTGAACTTCCCGTCATTTTCGAGCAAGCGAAACACCTCATTTTGTCCTTGAAAGGCCGTGTGAGAAGACGGAAGTTCTGTTTCACTTCGGGCGAGTTCTACCGCGCAACCTTTGAAGGTGGGCGGCAATTGGAGGATGCGGACCTCTGTTTCCAGACCATGGTCCGGGATTTTTCGAGCAGATTTAGGTTCGGAAAGTTTGGTTGGTGCGGGGGCAGGGGCCTCTGATGCTCCACGCTCTGTTAAGTCGTCAGAAGCTGGTTTCAGGGTTGGCAGGGGCACCGTAATATTGGCCTCGCCCAATCGTTTTGGGCGGGCCGTTTTGTTTTTATTGGATCGCTCAAGTTCTTCGTGCTCAATAATTTGCTGCAAAGATTTCCAACTTGTTTTTTCTGAAATACCAGTGATACGCAGTTCGGTCCGGCGATTTTGCTGGTGATCCTCCTCGCTGCATTCCACCCCATTGCGGCATCGGTTCACGAGTTGCCCTTCTCCATAACCCCGGGCCGTAATTCGGGCGCTGTCCACACCCTCGCTAATGATGTAGGCCACAGCGGCAGCAGCACGGCGCTGAGAGAGTTTTTCGTTGTAGTCGTCATTGCCCCGGCTATCGGTATGCGAACCAAGTTCGACCGAGATCCCGGGGTTATCTTTCATCAGAGTCACTACCTTGTCGAGCTGCTCGGCGGCATCGGCTCGAATGTCCCATTTGTCGTAGTCGTAGTAAATATTATGGATTTGAATGCGCTTGTCAATCCGGGCGCGGTCGAGCTCAATATTGGCAAGCAGGGTACCCTCTTTATTGCCTGCTGCGAGGTTATCCGTCACACCGGGGCTTACTTCACGAACCCCGTCCACACAGACGATGCATCCATTCACGTTGACATAGACTTCGATTCGTTTGCTCAAAAAGCCCTCTTTACGGATAAGCATGGTGTAGTGATTGCCGCGCTCAAACGTGAAATTGAAAAAAGCATCCGGGTCGTCCAGAATGGTCAATTCCGGTTGGCGGTTAGTTCGATTGTAAATTTCCACCGTCGCGCCTTGAATGGCGTCCACCACCTGATCGGGGCTTTCGCGCACTTCGGCAATAGTGGCATCGAAAAGGTAACCGGGACGGCGGCGCAGCTCAATTTTGAGGAAAACCTTTTCTTTGCCAAGTTTTATAGTGTCGTTTTTTTCAAAAAAAATGTCTTTGGCTGCCAAAACACGGTAGTTGCCAGGTAGAAGATCAAAAGCAAAGTGCCCATCCGGGCCTGTTTCAACTTCTCCACGAACAATGTTGTCGGGCAGCTCAAAAACCATGACCTTTACTTGATTGAGATAACCCCGGTTGCTGGCTTCAAAAATATAGCCGTCGAGCAAAGTTTGAGCGGGCAAGGGAGTGATCAAAAACATAGCTGCGCAAAGTGAAATAAAGCCATTGCGTTTTGGAAATTTTATTTCAAAAATGTGTTTATTCTTCATTGAAAATCAGTTTAGTCGGGCAAAAATAGAAGTTTATTGAACTGTTTACCAGTCAGCATACCACCAATCGCAAATAAACCAATCACCCAACATCATGCGCATCATTTTTATGGGCACGCCGGAGTTTGCCGTACCCTCGCTCGAAATCTTATTGGAAAACGGCTACCAAGTAGTGGCCGTCGTCACCGCGCTCGATAAACCCGGTGGACGGCAAGGTATTCAGCAATCGGCAGTCAAGCAATTTGCGGTCTCCAAAGGGTTGAAAATTTTACAACCAGAAAAACTAAAAAGCCCCGAGTTTTTGGGAGAACTCCGACTGTTGAAGCCAGATTTGCAGATCGTGGTAGCGTTTAGGATGCTCCCGGAGCTTGTTTGGGCTATGCCCCCACTTGGCACCATGAATCTTCACGGCTCACTACTTCCAAAGTATCGGGGTGCAGCGCCAATCAATTGGGCGATCATCCGGGGAGAAACAGAAACAGGGCTGACGACCTTTCTGCTCAAGCACGAGATTGATACGGGAGATCTGATTTTCCAAGAAAAACTGCCAATTGGCCCGGACGAGACGGCTGGTGAACTACACGACCGTATGATGCAGGTGGGTGCAAAACTACTGTTGAAATCCGTGCAAGCCATCGAAAGCGGTAATGTCAAGCCAATGCCTCAGGCCGACATCGAGGCCACCCATGCCCCTAAAATATTTATCGAAACCTGTAAGATCAACTTTGAGCAACCCGCCGCCCAGGTGCACAATTTTATCCGTGGACTGAGCCCCTATCCGGGCGCCTGGACAACCTTGGAAGGAAAAACACTCAAAATCCTTCGAACGAGTTTGGATGTTGGAGGTTGGACGTTGGACGTTGGACATCCTAAACCTGGCACCTTTGTTTCGGATGGTAAAAATTTTTTGAATATCAGCACTTTAGGCGGATTTATTTCTGTTTTGAAATTGCAGATGGAAGGAAAAAGAAGGATGTCTGTCAAAGACTTTTTAAACGGCCACAAAATCAATGTTTAATTCCAAAAAATGATCAGGATAGAAAACAAGAAGCGCTTAGGTGAGTTTTGTTTAATTAAGAAACTACGAAGTATTTCTATTTCAGTCTCAAATGGTTTGGCTATGCTTGCAAGTCTGCCGTACATTAGCCCAAAATTTAAAATAATGAGATTCCGATTCGATTCTTTACCCGCTTTAACCGCCATAGCACGCAGTGCGAAGGCGGGCGTCATACTTGGTGCCATAGCACGCAGTGCGAAGGCGGGCGTCATAATGGTCACCTTAACGCTATTGACTACAATATCACTAGTTGCACAAAATGTAAACACCACTTTTCGTTCGAAACTCACTTATCCCGGACAAACACTCGCCAATGTGTGGGGATACGAATCGCGAGGCCGGGAATATGCACTTGTCGGAGGCGCAAAGGGACTTATCATCCTAGACATCACGAATCCGGACGCACCGCAACAAATCGTGCAGATTCCAGGTCCCAACAACCTCTGGAAAGAAATAAAAACGTATAAACATTACGCTTACGTTACTTCTGAAGGTGGTCAGGGTATTCAAGTCGTTGATCTTACGGCCCTTCCTGCACCTACTGTCCAGAGTCATTTCTACAAAGGAGACGGAGCAATTTTGAACCAGTTAAACACCATACACGCCTTGCAGATTGACGAAAAAAAAGGCTTTCTGTATGCTTGGGGAGGTGGCCTTTTTGGAGGTGGCGCCAAAATATTCGACCTAAACCCGGACCCCTATAATCCAAGGTATGTTGGCAAATACGATCAACTTGGCTACATCCACGATGGATATGCAGACAATGACACGATGTATAGTTGCCACATTTACGCCGGGCAATTCGCCATTGTGAACATGGCAGACAAATCGGCTCCCGAACTCATCAATACGCAGACTACGCCAGGCGCTTTCGTACACAACACATGGATTACCGACGACCGCCGTACCATCCTCGCAACGGATGAAGTGAACAATTCTTTCCTGTCGGCTTGGGATATAAGCGATCCGACCGACATCAAAGCATTGGACAAAATTCAAAGCAATCCGGGGTCCAATAGCATGGTACACAATACCTACGTCCGCAAAAACTGGGCTATTACCTCGTGGTACAGGGATGGATTTACCATTGTGGATATCACTCGTCCAGATAACCTGATCCAGGTGGGCAACTACGATACTTATCCAAGTGGACAGGGCGGAGGGAGTTCAGGCTGCTGGGGTGTTTATCACAACTTTTCCAGTGGCAATATCATCGCATCCAACATAGAAGTAGCTGGTGCTGGCGAGCTTTGGATCCTGACCCCAAATTATGTCCGAGCTTGTTATTTGGAGGGGAAAATTACAGATGCCATCACAGGTGCAGCGCTGCCTAATGCACAGATTCAAGTGGTGGGCAGCAACCCACTGCTTCAAGAATTGAGCGCTAACACCGGGCTTTACAAAACTGGACAAGAAGCCGAAGGGTATTACAAAGTGCGCGTGAGTAAAAGCGGGTATCAAGATTTTGAAACCTTCATACATTTCCAGCGTGGAGAGGTTGTTTTGCTGGATGTCGCGCTCTTCCCCGATGGCTTGCGGACGGTTACCGGCACCGTAATCAAGCACAGTGATGGCCTACCCGTGGCCAATGCGAGCGTGTGGCTGTATGGCGCTCAGAATTTTGGCCCGGTCACCACGGATGCAGTAGGCGCGTTCAGCTTTAACAACATTCCCCAAGGCAACTACGACATCGTGGCGAGTGCGCCCGGACTGGGCCTTGGTGTGCTTTCCGATCAAACTTTAGTTGCTAACACAAACGTCCTCATTGAACTTTTCACATCGCATCGCCGGGATGCAATTGGCGAGCGCGGAAGCCCCCATTTTGCGAACAATTCATTGATTATCAATCAAAATCCCTTTAAAGCAGAAACAACAGTAAGCTTTCAACTATCTACAGAGGGCGCCTCACTCCTATTATTCAATAGTTTGGGGCAAATGATGCAGTCCCAACCATTGGTCGGCACGGAAGGCCAATGGACCCTGGGCATGGATCTCCCCGCTGGGGTATATTTTGTCGTTTTGAATAAAAACGGGCAGGTACTGGAGGTGAAAAAAATCGTGAAAGAGGACAGGGGATAATAACCAAATCCCCAAATTTCCAAATCCACAACCACCATGACACCGCTTGCTGAACGAATGCGCCCTCAGTCCCTTGCCGAATTCGTCGGCCAGGAGCACCTTGTGGGCGAAGGGGCCGTATTGCGGCAGGCCATTGAGCGGGGCAAAATACCCTCCTTTATTCTTTGGGGACCGCCGGGCGTGGGTAAGACAACCCTCGCCCAACTCATTGCCAAGCTTTTAAACAAACCTTATTTTCAACTTTCCGCCATCAATGCGGGGGTGAAGGACATTCGGGAAGCTATAGAAAGTGCCGACAAGCAAAACCTTTTTCAGCAAAAGGGGGCGATCTTATTCATTGACGAGATCCATCGTTTTAGCAAAAGCCAACAAGACGCGCTGTTGGGCGCGGTTGAAAAGGGCATCGTTACCCTGATTGGCGCCACCACTGAAAACCCTTCGTTTGAGGTCATCCCCGCATTGCTCTCCCGCTGCCAAGTGTATGTGCTTCAACATCTTACAAAGGACGAACTTATCGGACTGGTTGATCGGGCACTTAGGGAGGATGGATTTTTGAAAAGTCAAAATATTGAAATAGCCGAGTACGATGCGCTGCTACTCTACTCTGGAGGCGATGCTCGGCGGTTGTTGAATGCGCTGGAACTTATTGCCAATTTCCGACAACCGGGAGCAGAATTTCGCGTCACGAACGATCGGGTACGCGAAATTATCCAGCAAAACGCCGCGCTTTACGACAAGGGCGGAGAGGCTCATTACGATGTCATTTCGGCGTTTATCAAAAGTATGCGCGGCAGCGACCCAAATGCCGCAGTGTATTGGCTCGCCCGGATGCTAAATGGTGGCGAAGACATTGAGTTCATAGCACGGCGCATGGTCATACTCGCCTCCGAAGACGTGGGACTCGCCAACCCCAACGCACTCTTGTTGGCCACCACCACTATGGATGCCATCCGAATGATCGGAATGCCGGAAGCACGGATAATCCTCTCACAATGTGCCATTTACCTCGCGACTTCGCCCAAAAGCAACGCCTCTTACTTGGCCATTGACAAGGCACTTGAACTCGTGAAACAGACAGGATCTTTGCCCGTGCCCCTGCATTTGCGCAACGCGCCTACGAAGTTGATGAAGGAACTCAACTACGGCTCAGGTTATAAGTATGCGCACGATTTTGAAGGGAATTTTGTCCAGCAGGACAACTTACCCATAGAGATTGAAGGAAAAAATCTCTACGAGCCAGGGGCAAACCCAGCAGAGGAAAAGGTTCGGCAAAAATTGAAAGGAGATTGGAAAGGAAAATATCGGTATTGAAATATTCAAGTCAAGGGTTTGGATACCCGAGACCCCGAAAAATTAAAAATTTAAATCCTCGTTAAACCCCTTCGCTACCGAATGTTACTGCCACCAAACTCCCCTACGTTTGCGGTAAATTTTACTAGCCATGAAAAATACAACCATCTACCTGCTGGCTATTGCCAGCGTTCTGTCTTTTTCTTCTTGTGATGAAGACCCCTATCCGCTCGAACTCCAAACATTTGATGTTCGCTGGTTCGATGATGATAATTCCGGCACACAGACCGTCGGGGATGCGCTTACTTTTGGCGTACAAATCAATTCCACCGACCCGGATTCCGATGACCAGTTTATCACGGAATGGGATTTTTCCTATTTCGTGAACAGCAACTTCGGCGGCATCCTGCGCGGTGATGATTTCATTGAAACCAACTCGCTTTACTTTGATGCAGAGGTTTTTATCGGAAACTTGGCATTGCCCGGCCCGGGAGGACTTGTCAAAGGTGATGTTGTAGAATTTCGCCTTTGGGCCATGGATAATCATGGCACGGAGCTAGAACACACACACCGTTATGTGATTGAAAACTAGTTTCAATCCCATAACGGTGTGTAATGGGCCAATTACCGGAATAACCCAGAAGTTGGCAGGCCTACAGTGACCTGGTGAAAGCGAGCATGTTTGTTGCCATCATTAGCCCAGTTCGCGGAAATGGAATTTTCGTATCGAACGGTCACAGCATTAGCATATTGAACACCTGCTTCCACACGATTCGAGCTGAAGCGATAGTTGGAGACTTGTGCATCGGGACCGCAAATTACATCGCCATACGAGACCGTGCCAAGCGCATAAATGGTAAGTTGACCTATTCTTGAAGAAACACCAGTGCCTATAACTGGCCCCCAACCTGTAGTGAAACCTTTATTTTTAAAAGAAGTCGGTTTGGCAGGGTTGCGATGCGATGGCGCGTATGTACCCGCTTCAACCCCAAGCAGCGTAAGGAGACGCACTGGTACACCATCAGCCCCAGGTATAATGGTGGGATTGTACATAACATCAAAACCGCCATTGATCAGAAAAGGGCTGTACCCTTTATTCTGTTGCGTGATGGTCTCGTTATCAATTGCACCCGTTGTATTATTGAACCAACTTGACTGCGCGCGCCAGCGGGGCTCCCAAGTCCTGTTGAATTGCTCCACCGAACGAATGCCAAAAACGGGCGCGGTAACTGCTTCCGCCAAACCATAATAGTTGGTTTGCGCGTTTTGGACACCTGCAAATATCTCAAAGCGGGTAAAAAGTGCTGGATCGAACAACTGGTCCAATAAGGCATCAATCCTCCCAGGCCCAATTGCAGGGGTCGTAAGGAAAGTAGTAGCTTGATTGGAAATCAAGGAATCAATGTTGACCTGCCAAACATCGGAACCTCCGGGGTAAGTATTTGGCAATTGCGGTGGCGAACTAAACTGATTTTGGTAAGTGTCGAAAGTATTGTAAAGGCTATCCATTTGAGAGGTCCAGACACCATTAATCACGTCGAACTCGTTCTGTATACTCAAACTGTCCACAGTCCCGAAATTTGACCCATCGAGAAAGTTAGTCAGGTAAGTGTTTACGACGGAATCCGATGGCAGGTCAAGGCTCGGATTGGCAGGGTTTTGGCCATCAAGTGCTACATTGAGGCTGTCTAATGCATTATTGAAGTTGTAGGTCCCCTGATTGGTTATGCTTTGTAGGGTACTCAGGTGTTCTAGATACTGAGCACGTTGAGCCGAATCCATCTGAGACAGCAAAATGTCAAAGTCCCCAAAATCCTGGGCCGAGAGGGACGGAAGAGAAAAAATTGAAAATGAAAAAAGAAATGTGAAAAGTACTTTTGTAAGGAAATTCATGTTGATATTTTTTGAAAATTTTGAAAATTTGAATGACGATTTGTTTGACGCAACAAAGATACCCGCCCGTTTTCCAGAATCATTTAACGATTCCTGAGAATTGTCTTCTAATTTGCCAAAATTTTTATTCAGAAGATTACTGTGTGGTAAATTGCTCTTTTCGCGACAGTCGAAAATATGCATGGTTAGCACTTGCTTGACCGAGGTTATTTTTTGAACCTTTACATTATGGTAATGCCCCCATGGTTGTGTCTTCCGGCCCTTAGCAGCGCGAGGGCTTTCACGCTCTTGCTTTTTTTTCTCTTAAAAATTGCATTTGCAAAATCGCAAATACTGGATAGCCAACGCATAATTGTAGGGGCAGAGCGAATGAGCGTATTGCTTCCATTGCTAAATGGGAAGGAGGTTGCATTGGTGGTGAACCATTCTTCGATGGTAGGGAACACCCATTTGGTGGATACGCTCCATAGTTTGGGCGTGTGTATTTCGGTGATTTTTGCACCCGAACATGGCTTTCGAGGAGATGCAGATGCAGGGGAACCTATATCCGATGGATACGACCTGCGCACAGGCGCAGCCATCGTGTCGCTCTATGGCAAACGCCGCAAACCCGTTCCAGAAGATTTAACAGGCACAGAGATCGTCGTCTTTGATATTCAGGATGTTGGTGCGCGTTTTTACACCTATATCAGCACCTTGTTTTATGTGCTGGAGGCTTGTGCTGAGCAGGACAAGGGGGCTATCGTGCTTGACCGGCCCAACCCCAACGGTCATTATTTAGACGGCCCCGTGCTCGATTCACGGCTCACCTCATTTGTGGGCATTGCACCCCTCCCGATTGTACATGGCTGCACAGTGGGTGAATTGGCGAAACTTTTCGTGGGCGAATTTTGGATTTACAAGCCTGAAAGTATTCGTATGTATGTGATCCCTTGTCTAAATTACACCCATTCAACACCTTACCAACCTCCAGTTCCACCTTCTCCTAACCTGCCAACAGCCCGCTCCGTGTTGCTTTATCCCTCGCTTTGTCTTTTTGAGGGAAGTACTTGCAGCGTAGGGCGTGGAACTGATTGGCCCTTCGAAGTGGTAGGGCATCCCGATTTCTCCTGCGACTCTTTTTACTTCGTACCGCGCCCCAACGCCAGCAACAAAAACCCACTCCATGCGGGTTGGCTTTGCGGAGGATGGGATTTTAGCAAAATTTCGCTGGATTCACTTCGTGCGACTAAACAATTGAATCTGAACTGGTTACTGCAATTTTACCAGCAATTCCCGAACAAGCCCACATTTTTTCGGGAGGATCGTTTTTTCGATCTGCTGGCCGGAACCCGAAGTTTGCGAGCGCAGATGATAGAGGGTAAAACAGAAGCTGAAATTCGTGCGACTTGGGCGGAGGATTTGGCAGCCTATCGTGTAATTCGACAGAAGTATTTGATTTACCCGGAATAAGCCCTACATCGTCAAGCGACATTCCCCATCACTCCAGGCCAACTTCACCTTGCCGCCTTTTTTCATCCAATGCACCAGCTCAGCACCCATGAGTTCGGCGCGCCAACCTTTGAGCAGGTCGTGATCAAAGTCGTCGCTTCCTGACTTGAGCCGATTGAAATCACCTTTAGGGAAAAGCAGGGCCGCGCTGATTTCGTGCTCAAGGCATTGTTTTTTCATAAAATGGTAGAGCAGTTCCATCGTCCATTCGCGCTCGGGGTCTTCGGGCAAGGGCCTTGGGATGGAGTCGAGTATCGCGCGTTCGGCCTCGGTAGCCGGCTCTTTCCAGAGTTCCTGCCAGGTTTCTAAATATTTTTTCCAAACCCCTTCAGGCATGGTTCGGTTTGATTTGAACGCATTCGGACCGCCCTTGGTAGATCGCAACACCGTGCTGATATGGCGGCTTTGCAACACTGTCTCCCGTGGAATATTGCTGCTCTGGGCGCGCTCGATGCGCCAACGGTAAAGTCGCATCAAGAATACCTTCTCTCGAAAATCAATTTGGTGAACTAAATCATTGGCAAACAACTCTTTGTGGGGTTCCACCAGATAAAAGTCGGGGCTTTCCCACTTTCGATTTTCTTCTCTGGCCCAGGATTCCCGGTGGTGTTTGCGCAGTTTGTTGGTCAGTTTTTCATGCAGCGCAGGAAGGTATTTCACGTCCTCAATAGCATAATCCAACGCTTTTGGATCAATGGGGCGAGCCTCCCAGTTGGCCACGGTGTGGCTTTTAGCGAGGGTGACCCGAAGTTCCTTTTCGACGATTTTGCCAAACCCGGCGGGGTAATTATACCCCACAAAACCCGCAGCGATTTGTGTGTCGAAGGTGTTGCTGGGCACGGTGCCGAAGAGTGTATACAGCAGCCGATAATCGTTGTCGCCCGCATGCGTGATTTTTAGGATGGCTGGATCGGCTATAATGTCGAGCAACTTGCTGAGTTCCTTGATTTGCAGCGTGTCTATTAGATAGATGTCTTCTTCGGAGACGACTTGAATGAGTCCGAGCACCGGGATATAATATTTTTCGCCGACAAACTCAGTGTCGAAGCCAATCCAGTGAGCGGAGGAGAGCGCGTCCATGACGCGGTCGAAGTCGGATTGGTTTTCCAGGAAGTGTATTTGATGCGTCATAAGGAGGCAAAGGTAATAAGTCACAAGGATTGTGTAAACTTATTACCTTGAACATCCTTTTCTTTGCAGTCAAATTCTGCCCCAAAACCTTCGAGATTTCAAACGCTCACATTTCTACCATGAAAAAAGTTCTTTTTGGCCTTGCCATCTTCATTTTCCTTGTTCTCGCCGCACTCGTCGCCATTCCCTATCTATTCAAAGACGAGATTGTAGCTCAAGTCAAAACCGCCGCCAACGAAAGCCTGACTGCCAAGTTGGAGTTTTCTGACGTTGACATTTCCATATTTCGGCATTTTCCACAACTTTCTCTTGGTTTGGAAGGATTGGAAATCACCAACGGCCCTGGCCCTTTTGAGGGTGTAAAACTCGTAAAATGCGAACGACTCGATGTGGCCGTTGACCTTTGGTCAGCCATTTTTGGCGACCAGGTTGTCATCAAAGGGCTGTTTTTCAAAAAGCCGGACATCAAAGTGTACGCACTGAGCAATGGTCAGGCGAACTACGATATTACCAAGCCAGACGATACAGCGGCTAAAGCCGCCGATACAGGCGAGGCCGCACCAGTCAAACTCGAAAGTTACGGCATCGAAGACGGCAAAATCCTATACGACGACCGGGGGCTCGACATGAAAGCTGAAATGGAAGGGTTGAATCATACGGGAAGCGGAGAATTTACTTCTACGCTGTATGATTTGGTGATGAACACAGCCATCGAAAAACTTTCCGTCAATTATGGTGGGGTGCAATATCTGAGCAACGCGCAAGCCGATTGGAAATCAACCCTGGGCGCCGATATGGCCAACATGAAGTTCACCTTCAAAGAGAACGATCTGAAAGTCAATGACTTAAAACTCCTGCTCGACGGCTGGGTGCAAATGCCAGAAAACACCGAAGACATCCGCATGGATCTGAAATTTGGCACACCCGCCAACACTTTTAAAAGCCTGTTGAGTATAGTGCCAGGCGCTTACACGAAAGATTACAAAGACGTGCAAGCCAACGGGACTGTACAGTTTGCAGGATTTGCCAAAGGCACCTATAACGAAAAGACTTACCCCGCTTTTAAACTCGATTTCAAGGTGGGTAATGCCGATTTCAAATACCCAAGCCTCCCCTTGGGTGTGAGCAATATCAACGTGGATGCGTCCATCGCCCTACCCTCTTCCCGGCTCAATGACCTGACCGTGAACATCCCCAAATTCAGTTTGAAAATTGGCTCCAACCCGCTCGAAGGATATTTCAACCTGAAAACACCCGAAAGTGACCCAACAGTAGACATGAAACTCAACGGTACGCTCAACCTCGGCGAACTTTCCAAAGCATTCCCGATGGAAGGGGTTCAAGAACTCGCGGGCATTATCAAGGCCAACATGACCCTGAAAGCTGCGATGAGTCAAATTGACCAGGCCAAGTATGACGAAGTGAACATGGCCGGCACTTTTGGAATGACGGGCATTACCTACAAATCCGCAGGAATACCTACGGTAAAAATCAATTCCCTTGCGACCAGTATAACGCCACAACGGGTTGACATTCAAACCTTTGACGCTAAACTGGGCAACAGTGATCTTCGTGCATCGGGTAGCATTGACAACTTATTGGCTTATTTCAGCACGACCAAAACCATGCGCGGCAAGCTCAATTTTGCCTCCACCTACTTCGATGCCAACGAGTGGATGGAACCTGCTCCTACTGATGGCAGCGTGGTGCCAAACGATGTGGAAGAACCCGCTACCACGGCTGTTTTTGATCGCTGGGATTTTACGGTAGATGGCAAAATAGGCAAGTTGAAATATGATACTTACGATATCTCGAATCTGACGGCGGCTGGGCACTTTACGCCCAACAAGATGGACATTTCTAGTTTTGGATTGAAGCTGGGGGGGACGAGCGACCTAAGCGGCAGCGGCCAGATACTGAATGCCTGGAACTATCTTTTTGACAATCAAACGGTTGCAGGCGTAATTAATCTGAATTCAACTTATTTTGATATGAATCAGTTTATGACCGAACCTGTACCGGCGGCTTCAGCGGCTGGAGCCAAGGGAGGAACTCCGGCGGCTCCAGCCGCTGAAGCCGTCATTCCGGTGCCAGAGAATATGGACATGACGATCAATGCAGATTTCGCTAAAATAAAATACACGACTTATGACCTTAATAACCTCACCGGTCAAATCGTAGTAAAAAATAGCGTAGCAAAATTGCAAGATTGTACCGCTGATATAATTGGCGGACAAATTGGACTCACGGGCGACTACAACACGCAAAACCTCGCAAAACCCACCTTCAATATGGACATGGCACTACAAAACATGGGGTTCCGCGAGGCTTACCAAACCTTTGCTTCTGTAAAAGCCTTGGCCCCTGTGGCTCAATTGATTGATGGAAAATTCAACACCAAACTATCCATGTCTGGCGGCTTAGGGAAAGATATGATGCCTGATTTTAACACGCTTTCGGCGGCGGGTTTTTTGGAAACGATTTCCGCGATTTTCAACAATTTCAAACCCATGAATGCCATCGGCGAAAAATTGAACATTGCCGCATTGAAGCAATTTCAATTGAAAAACACCAAGAACTGGTTTGAGATCAAGGACGGCAAGGTAACCGTAAAGCCCTTCAATACAACAGTAAGCGACGTAGCCATGCAAATAGGCGGCTCCCACGGCCTTTCGAGCGATATGGAATACCAAATATTGACCAAAGTTCCACGCAAATCAATGGGGAGCGCGGCCAATGCCGGGATAGATTTCCTCTCCAAAGAAGCCTCTAAGGCCGGAGTGAACCTTGGGCAAGGTGAGTTCATCAACGTCCGCTTTGATTTAACGGGCACACTGTTCAATCCAAAAGTAGCCATGAAAGTCCTCGGCTCAGATGGTCAAAGCTCCATCAAGGAAGAGGCAACCGGGGCGGTTACAGCGGTGGTAGAAAAAGCCAAGGACTCGCTCACGAACATGGCAAACCGGGAGGTTGACAAGGCAAAACAAAAAGCTCAAGAGGCTGCCGACAAAGCCACAGACAGTCTCAAACGATTGGCTGACAAAAAGTTGCAAGAGGCCACGGATAAAGCAGCTAAAGAGGCAAAAGACAAAATCGGTGAAAAAGCAGGTGAAGTACTCGGCAATCAAGGCCAACAAAAAGTGGACGAGGTCAAAGACAAATTGAATAATTTCGATCCCTTCAAAAAGAAGAAAAAGAACAAATAAGTATCAAGTTTTAAGTATTAAGTTTCAAGTTGGCTCCTCCAAAGCCAACTTGAAGCTTAAAACTTAAAACTTGATACTTGAAACTTATATGCACATACCCTTTTGGAAAAAATGGCTCTCGCATCTCACACCACTCACCTTGGAAGAGACTGCCTCAGAGCAAAACCCGGAACTAAGCGTGGTGCTTTCGCGAGGCAGGGTGCAATTGCTGAGTGGCGATGCTATTTACTCTTGGGACGATCTCTACAAGAATTTTCTGGTTGCTTTTGATCGTTTGAAAATTGATGAACGAAAAATTGACGACGTGCTGCTGCTCGGCCTAGGCCTAGGCTCCATACCATATATGCTGGAGAAGGTCTTCCACCGCCACTACCACTACACAGCTGTTGAGTGGGACGAAACAGTGGCCCACCTCGCTGCAAAATATACACTTTCTCGCCTTGAAAGCCCGGTTGAAATCATTACTGCCGACGCAGAAATTTTTGTTCAAGTGACTGAGGAGCAATTTGATATGCTCATTGTGGATATCTTTGAAGACGAAATCACCCCGCCACAGTTTTGCACGGAAGAGTTTTTGGAGACATGCGCTTCACGGTTGCGCCCAGGTGGATTATTGCTTTTCAACCGGCTTCACGGAGAAGACGTAAGCGTGCGTCAAGTGACCGAGCGTTTTTTCGATCGCAGCTTCAAAAACGTATTTCCTGAGGCTTGGGCCATTGACACCAAAGGAAATTGGATACTTTGTGCCTCGAAAAACTTCACACAGAATTAACCGTATGATACAAGCTGCTGACTTTGAGCCGAATCTACCTTTGCCGAAAATGCAAACCGGCATGAAGGAAGGAACAAACGCAAGGAAAATCCTCATCGTAGACGACGAGCCAGACATCATCGAATTTTTACAATACAATCTTCGCAAAGAAGGTTACCAAGTGGTTACGGCACCTGACGGCTTGCAAGCAATTCAAGTAGCAGAACGCGAAAAGCCCAATCTCATTCTGCTTGACATCATGATGCCGGAAATGGACGGCGTAGAAACATGCCGATTACTTCGTTCCCGAAAAGAGTTTGACGACACGCCCATTGCTTTTCTGACAGCCCGCGACGAGGATTTTTCTCAGATTGCCGCGCTCGATGTTGGTGGTGACGACTACATTACCAAGCCCATCAAACCACGTGTACTTGTCAGCCGTATCAATGCACTGCTTCGCCGAACCAGTCGTGTTACTGAAGAAGAAACCAGGACTATCAGCCTCCACGATTTGGTTATTGACAAAGACAAAGTATTGGTTTTCAAGGGAGAAACGATCATCGAACTTCCTCGGAAAGAATTTGAAATCCTCTGGCTTTTGGCATCCAAACCTGGGCGTGTATTTACCCGAGAAGAAATTTTCGACAAGATATGGGGCGCAGATGTCATAGTTGGCAATCGAACCATAGATGTCCACATTCGCAAACTTCGCGAACACATTGGCGAGACCTATATTAAAACTATGAAGGGCATAGGCTACAAATTTGATTTTTAGGCGTCCAACGTCCAAAAAAATGTTCAAGAACCAGACCCCACAACAACTTTCCTTTTTTATTGCCGGAATATCCGCAGCGGCCATTGCCGTCTTGTTGCTGCTGGTAAAAGCTACTGGTTTGCTGAGGGTAACCTGGCCGGAAGTTTTGGGCCTGTTTGTGTTGGCTTTTGCTGTAGCGTTCATTGCCAACTACTACCTCGTTCGTTATTTCATTTTCCGGCGCATCAAATTGATTTACAAGATAATACACCGACAAAAACTCCCCGCTGAGTTCAAAGCCGGCAATCTGGATATGACCAAAAATGTGCTGGAAGATGTTGAAAAAGAAGTAGGTGAATGGGCCGACCAGCAAAACCTCGAACTCGAAGAACTTGAACGCCTTGCCACTTACCGCCGACGCTTTATCGGCGATGTGTCGCACGAACTCAAAACCCCCATCTTCAATATCCAAGGCTTTATCCATACCCTGCTCGACGGGGCTTTGCACGACCCCAAGGTGAACTTGCTTTATCTTCAACGTGCCGCCAGAAATATCGAAAGGTTACAAACTATCGTCGAAGACCTGGAGACCATCAATAAGCTGGAGGCCGGCCAAATGATTCTTGACCTACAAGAATTTGACCTACACGACCTGACCGACGAGGTGTTTACCGACCTTGAGCTGCGAGCCCGCGAGCGCAATATCCGCCTCACCTACAAAGACGGCGCAAACCAAAATTTCCGCGTCCGCGCCGACAAGGAAAGCATCCGTCAAGTGCTCATGAACCTCGTGCACAATTCCATCAAGTACGGAACAGAAGGTGGGCTGACCAAAATAAGCTTTTATGACTTAGAGACTTATATATTGGTAGAAGTGAGTGACAACGGTATAGGCATCACGTCCGAGCACCTCAACCATGTATTCGATCGGTTTTACCGTGTGGATAAACACCGTTCCAGGGAGGCAGGCGGCACAGGGCTTGGCCTTTCCATTGTGAAACACATTGTAGAAGCGCACAAACAAACCATCAATGTGCGGAGCAGTGAAGGACAGGGCAGTACGTTTGGGTTCACGTTGGAGAAAGTGTAGCAATGAAAAGCCCTCCTAGAGATAAGATATCTTTAGGAGGGCTTAAAATTATGGAAATAATGAGTTTTTATACTCAGTTCTTAAAATACGCTCCAGCATTGGTCCCGCCCTTTTTCACTACGTCCAGGCGCTTTTTAAATTCCATGTAAAGCGTGTCATCCTCCTTTCGACCATAAGCCTGTACCAATGCAGCGAGAATGTTGACATCATTTGGCTCTAGACTTTCTGCTTTTTGGAAGTATTTTAGCGCTGCGTCTACGTCCACCAACATCTCTTCCTTGAGCTCTTTATAGCGCTTTTGCCCTGCTGGGGTGGAGAAACTGGTCTCGTTCATTTCCTGGGCGATCAAGTTGGTCTCATTGTAGAGCAATGCGCCCAGAGAATAGTTGAAGTCCGTGTTATTTGGATCCTTCTCTACCGCAACCATGAAGTTTTTCTTTGCAGCAGCGGCGTATTCCTTGATCTTGGGGGCTTTTTGTTCTCTGGTCTGCGTGGAATCTTCCAATAGCACGGTGAAGAGGTTATTGTAAACATCCCCCAGTGCACGATAAAGACTTGCATTGTTCGGCTCTTTTTTAATGGCTTGTTCCAGTGACCCGGTCAACTCATTGAGACGGCCTTTACTGATAAAGTAGTTGATTTCAGCAAAAAGCAAAGACGATTCTTCCGGGAATTTTTTGCGGCCTTCTTGCAGCACTTTTAAGGCGCCCGCTTCATCCTTCAATTCCATTTTGCTGGTGAACAACCCTTCGTATACCGCTACACTGTCGGTACCTTGGTTATAGAGTATTTCATAATAGGACACAGCATCGTTGTAACGTTTTGCTAAACCAGCCAAAAGGCCCGTGAAATACACTTGTTCTCTGTATTCCTTTGGGTCGTCAAACATGCTTTTCTTCTTATTTTCTTTCAAAATCTCGTGCGCCTCCAGCGAACCTTTAAAGGCCAAAAAGGCTTTTTCAAATTCCTGTGCATTGTATTTGCCTACACCAACATTCACCATAAGCGGTTGAACCGCCAAAATGCCATCAACTGCTTGCCCTTTTTCATACTTTTTGATTTCGGGGATTGCATAGGCCGTTTTATAGGCGTTGAATGCTTCAAGCGCGTCGTTGTCGCCCGAAAGCTTGGCATTCGGGTTCACCGATTGCATCGCCATCTCGTTTTGGACGCGTGTGCTGTACACATCACCCTTGATGAGCCAAGCCGAGGCAAGGGCTTGAGCCTCTGGCGTTTGGAGTGCCTGGTCAATCTTGGTGACCGCCTCGGCAAGTTTTGAACCATTGCCCGTTGGGTCTTGGTTGTAAGCAGCAAGGGCTTTACCAGCAGATTTAGCAATTTTTGCACCGTCGTCTTGGGCCTGGGCCATTCCTGCGGTGAAAAGGATGCCCAAAAGGGCGAAAATGACTTTTTTCATTGTCTTCGACAAAATTTTGAAAGTTTGAAAAACACGTTTCAGACGCAGTTTACCCCAAAAGGGTTTACAATGCATTGTTAAATTTAATGAATATGTCTTTCTATTAGGAAAAAACTGTATTTATCAACAAGTTAATTGATTGAAACAATAAGACTTATGCTTCTCCATTTTCTGCTTCGCTTGAGGTTTCAGGCAAACCATCTGTTTCCTCAGGCACTTTAATTTCCTCCGCTTGTGCCACCACTGTTACGTCGGCGATATGATCGTCTTCATCCAAGCGTATGAGTCGCACACCTTGTGTTGCACGGCCCATCACACGCAGATCATCGGCGCCCGTCCGAATGGTCACGCCCGAGGTGGTCGTAATCATCAGGTCGTCGTTGTCTGTAACAGATTTAATGGCGACCAAGTGCCCAGTTTTAGCCGTAACACTGATGGTCTTCACCCCTTTGCCGCCGCGACTTTGAACACGGTAGTCTTCGAGTGCAGAGCGTTTGCCCATGCCTTTCGCGGATACCACCAAGATAGAGGTCGTGGTGTCCACTGGATCAATACAAACCATGCCCACCACGGCATCGCCGCCTTCATCGTCTACACGAATGCCACGCACCCCGGCAGCTCCACGCCCCATGGATCGAACGTCCTGTTCGTTGAATCGGATCGCTTTGCCGCTTTTAATGGCAAGAATGATTTCGTTTTTGCCGTTGGTGAGTTTGGCCTCGATCAGAGCATCGCCCTCTCTGATTTCGATGGCATTGATACCACCTTGTCTTGGGCGAGAATATGCTTCGAGGGGTGTTTTTTTGATGTTTCCTTTGCGGGTACAGAACGTGATGTAATGCCCATTCAGGAATTCTTCGTCGTCCAGCCTCCGCACAATGATGAAGGCACGAACTTTATCTTCTTTCGGAATATTCAGCAAATTCTGAATCACACGGCCCGCTGTGGCTTTTGCACCTTCGGGAATTTCGTACACTTTCAACCAGAAACAACGCCCACTCTCAGTGAAAAGCAGCAAGGTTTGGTGTGTAGTGGCGGTGAACATGTGTTCCACAAAATCTTCTCCACGTGTGCGAACGCCTTGGGCACCACGACCTCCGCGATTTTGGGCACGGTACTCTGAAATCGCAGTGCGCTTGATATAGCCAGTATGGCTGATAGTGATCACAACTTCTTCATCCTCAATCAAATCTTCAATGCTGATATCGGCTTCGTTCATTTCTATGGCCGTACGCCGTGCATCACCGAATCGGTCCTTAATATCCGTAGTTTCGGATTTTACGATGTCGCGCCGCAAACCTTCATCGGCCAAAATAGCCTTCAATTCTGCGATTTTCTTCTGCAACTCATCGTACTCGTTTTTCACCTTGTCGCGTTCCAAACCAGTGAGTTGCTGCAATCGCATGGCAAGAATGGCCTTTGCCTGAAGTTCTGAAAGCCCAAATCTCGTCATCAAACCCACACGAGCTTCTTCTGCATCATTGGAGGCACGAATGAGTTTGATCACCTCATCCAGATGGTCGAGGGCAATAAGCAACCCTTCCAAAATATGTGCACGCTCCTCGGCCTTTTTGAGCTCAAATTTGGTGCGGCGAACGATGACATCGAGACGGAATTTGATGAACTCGTCCACCATATCCTTCAAATTGAGCAAACGAGGCCGCCCATTCACCAAGGCAATGTTGTTAATGCCGTAGGATGTTTGAAGCGGGGTAAGCTTGAACAACTGGCTCAAAATCACATTGGCGGCAGCATCGCGTTTGATCTCGATCACAATACGAACGCCCTCGCGGTTGGACTGGTCGCCCACATCCGAAATGCCCAATATCTTCTTTTCGTTGACCAAATCAGCGATTTTTGAAATCAACATCGCCTTGTTTACCTGATATGGAACCTCGGTAACGATGATGCTTTCGCGGCCTTTTGCGTCCGTTTCGATCTCCGTTTTAGCTCGAACAACCACCCGGCCACGTCCCGTGCGAAAACCTTCTCTTACGCCCGACATGCCAAAAATGATACCGCCAGTAGGAAAGTCGGGGGCTTTTACATACTCCATCAATTCTTCCACGTCAATCTCCGGTTTATCCACAGCAGCCATGATGGCATTGCAGATTTCGGTGAGATTGTGGGGCATCATATTAGTTGCCATGCCTACGGCGATGCCGCTGGCGCCATTGACCAATAAATTGGGGAATTTGGTGGGCATTACGCTCGGTTCTTCGAGCGAATCGTCAAAATTGAGTTGAAAATCAACCGTGTCCTTGTCCAAATCGCCCACGATTTCGTCCGTCACCCGGCGGAAACGAGCCTCGGTGTAACGCATGGCCGCCGGGCTGTCGCCGTCCATGGAGCCAAAGTTTCCCTGGCCGTCTACAAGCGGGTAGCGCAGGCTCCATTCCTGGGCCATACGCACCATGGTGTCGTACACAGAGGAGTCACCGTGCGGGTGATATTTACCCAGCACTTCCCCCACGATACGGGCGGATTTTTTGTAAGGTTTGTTGTAACCAAGTCCCAAATCAAGCATCCCGTAAAGGACACGGCGGTGAACGGGTTTCAGGCCATCACGCACATCAGGCAGTGCGCGGCTAACGATGACGGACATTGAATAGTCAATGTACGCGATTTTGAGTTCGTCTTCAATGTTGATGGAAATAATTCTCGAATCTGGCATGTGCGAATCTTATGCGGAATGATGTTTTTGTGTTGTACTCAACTTGGAACAAGTTGAGCAACTGTATAAAATCGTTGAAGTCGGGTGGAAGTATTAACATAATCGGCTAGGCGTGATCGGAGCAATTCGAGGGCAAGGAGTCGCTCCTGAGGTGATTTAGAGAGCCAAAATCTCGTTTCTTCCCGTGTGTCTTGCTCCGTAAGTACACCCACAGTAACGATGCTGTAATCTTCACGCAAAAAGTCTTGCTGCATGGAAAATTGATTGCTTTTTAAGCTAAAACCTGCGCGAAGGTACGAAACTCCTTCCTCTTAAGGACGACAAAAGCGTGTTTCTTTTTGGGAAAAGAGGCGTTTTACGGGGGCGCAAGTTTTATCTTTGTGGAAAATTACCCGGGCCATGATCACCTCGCTTTCCCAACTAGATCTCAACAAGTCTTACACTTACGCCGACTACCTGCTGTGGCAGTTCGAGGAGCGGGTAGAGCTCATAAAGGGCAAAATTTTGCAAATGGCTGCCCCTTCGCGGGCGCATCAACAAGTGACGACCAATCTCATTCTCATCATTGGCAACGCCCTTCGAAACAGCCCTTGTAAAGTCTATCCCGCGCCATTTGATGTGCGACTGCCGCATTTTAGCCAAAAAAAGAACAAAGACGTTGTAACGGTGGTACAACCGGATCTATGTATCATTTGTGACCCTGCAAAATTGGATGACCGAGGATGCATTGGCGCCCCAGACATCGTTATTGAAATAATTTCTCCCGGAAACAGCAGGTGCGAAATGAAAGACAAATTTTCAATTTACGAAGAAAGCGGTGTCCTTGAATATTGGATTATTTCACTCTCCCAGAAGGCTATTCAAGTCTTTCGGCTTAACGAACATGGCAAATACTTCGGGATCCAACCCTTTGTAGAAGGGGACAACCTTACTACTCCAGTCCTGCCAGGTATCAGTATCCTGCTTAGTGATGTCTTTGTAGACTAGTGCCGCTTCTTGACAGTCAACTCCTTAAAAGTCGTAATCGGATCAGTCTCACGCCGGAATTGCAGATGCTCCGCTTCCCCAATCACAATCTCCGCTGTCGTGTAAATTTCGCTTCCTTCCAACAAATGCCCACCGAGGGTTGCCCCCGTGCTGTCGGACAATGAAATGTGTAGATGTGAGCCATCCGGGGAGAACGTACCCACCAGCGAGACAATTTCAAATTTTTGTTCGCGCAGCAGCGGTATTTGTTGATTGGCCGGTCGAAGGGCCACTTTCTGCAAACTTCCCACACAGGTAATGATGAAACCCGCTTGCAGGTGCTGCGCTTTGGCAAAAGCGTCCAGTTCGCGTTTCAAATCTTGTCCGGGATGGAGGCGGAGGGCGTGAGCAGTCATGGTATATCTTGTTTTTGAAGGTGTTGCGCAAGATGCAAGTAGCGTGAGGGAAAGCAGGTAGCAATGGATTTGCTTCATCAGAGAAAAATTTTTGAGGCGGCAAATTTCTCTATTTTTACCGCAGAATCTAGTGTACCGAAACCTATAAGGTTTTGAAAACCTTACAGGTTTACAGCGCAAACATTTTTCCGCAATTTCAATTTTTACCGAAAACTTACCATGAGAATTAACCTTACTTATCTGTCTCCAATCCTTTTTTTCCTCCTCTCTTTCATTTCACAAAACATTTTTGGGCAAAATGCCACGCTGCGTGGAAAAGTCACGGATGCGCTCAACGGCGAGCCACTCTTGGGTGCTGCTGTTAAAACGAGTGCGACTGGCGCAATTACCGATGCAGAAGGCATCTTTTCCCTTTCACTTGCCTCAGGCAACTATGAAATTGTCATTTCATATACTGGGTACACCCAAAAAACTATTGCAGTCCGTCTCGCAGCTGGTGAAACCCGCGATTTGGACGTGAAACTTGACAATGCCGACAACCTGCTTCAAACGGCTACGGTAACCTCCGGAAAATTTGAAAAACCGCTCGGTGAAGTCACCGTTTCCATGGATGTTATCAAGCCCAAACTGATCGAAAGCACCAACTCAACCTCCGTAGACGAGGTGCTTATAAAAGTACCCGGAGTGAGCATCATAGACGGCCAGGCCAGCATTCGAGGGGGCGCTGGTTTTTCTTACGGAGCAGGCACCCGTGTGCTGATTTTGGTAGACGATGTGCCCGCCTTGCAGCCCGATGCGGGTTTGCCCAACTGGGACGATTTCCCGGTAGAAAACATTTCGCAAGTGGAGGTGCTCAAAGGCGCTGCCTCGGCGCTGTACGGTTCTTCGGCCATGAACGGCATCATCAATATCCGAACGGGATATGCAAAAGACGAGCCCGAAACAGAGGTTGCAGTATTCGGAAAAGCCTGGGGAAACCCTCAGGACGAAGTCAAAAAATGGTGGGGAACCGATTCTTCCGTCATTTCACAACCGGTTGAAACCGGGTTTAGTTTTGTGCACCGCAGAAAATTCAATCGCCTGGATTTTGTACTGGGCTCTTACGCTCTTTACCGCGACAGTTACAACCGCGATTCCTACAGCCGCTATGGCCGCCTAACGCCCAATTTCCGCTTCCGGGTGAACGAGCGACTTACCCTTGCGCTGAACACGAATTTCAATGTCGGGCGCAGTGGAAGCTTTTTTATTTGGGGCGGAAAAGACACCTTGGCCTACCAAGCGGGGGCCGGTTCGGCATCTTTTACCAAAGGCCGACTGCGCTTCAATATAGATCCTTCGCTTCAATATTTTGACAAAAGTGGGAACCGCCACAAAATCCTGAGTCGGTATTATTACATCCACAACAACAACTCTGGCAACCAGAGTAATGACAGCCGACTTTATTACGGAGAATACCAATTCCAGCGCAATCTCAAACGGATTGGCTTGGTAACGACCTTCGGTGTAGTTGGTATTTACAATACCGTAGATGCGGCACTTTATAGCAATGCCACCTACAAATCGCGTAATCTGGCTGGTTACCTCCAACTCGATTACAAAGTATTTGACCGACTCAACCTGTCGGGCGGCTTGCGATATGAACAAAACGTACAGCACAGCCCTGATAGCATCTTTTTGCGTACCGAACTACTGGGCGTTATTCCAGATGGTCTGACCAAGGAGGCCAAACCGGTATATCGCCTGGGTGCAAACTATCGGCTGGCAAAGGCTACTTATTTGCGCGCTTCCTGGGGACAAGGGTATCGTTACCCGACCATTGCAGAGAAATTTATCAGCACTGATTTTGGCGTAGGCAATTCAGTGGCCCCCAACCCACAATTGGTTTCTGAAACAGGATGGACGGCTGAAATAGGTGTAAAACAAGGTTTTAAAGTGGGAAACTGGCAGGGTTATGTGGACCTGACGGGCTTTGTTTCAGAGTACCAGAAAATGATGGAGTTTGTGTTGGATAGCGTTTATTTTGATATCAATGTGAATCCACCAATTGTCGCCCGTTTCCAATCGCAGAATACGGGCGATACCCGGATAACAGGCTGGGAAATTTCCTTGCTGGGACAGGGTAAATTGGGTGAAGGCACCTTATCGTTGCTCACAGGTTTCACAAGCACCAACCCTAAGTACAAGGAATTCAACGATTCGCTGGCAACCTTTGTTTACAAGGCATCAGATTCCACCAACGTACTCAAATATCGCTTTCGGAACACTTTTAAATTTGATGCGGAATACAGCTTGGATCGTCTTGCAGTAGGCGCCTCGGTGCAATTCAATAGTCATATGCAGTCCATAGACAATATCTTTGAATATGGTCTACCGGGTGTACGCGACTTCAGGTTAGCTAACAACAATGGATTCACGGTTGTTGACCTCCGTGCCTCTTATAAACTTACAAAAGCCATCAAAATCAGCGCCTTATGCGGAAATCTCCTCAATGAGGAGTACACTGTCCGGCCCGCCCTTTTGGAAGGTCCAAGGAATTATACCTTGCGCCTGGATTGGAAAATCTGACGCGGATTACGCGGAGGCGGCGGAATTGCGCGGATTTTTAGATGCCCGCGCCATTCCGTTTTTCAACCATTTGTATAAATACTGGTTTGGTACTCAACTTTTAACAATCAGCGAAAATCCGCGTAATCCGCGTTCCATGTACGCAATCATAGACGTTGAAACGACCGGCGGCGTAGCCCGCTACGAGCGCATTACCGAAATTGCCATTGTGCTGCACGATGGGGAAAGGATCGTGGATAAATTTTCGACTTTGCTCAACCCGGAGCGGAGTATTCCCAGGCAAATTACCCAAATCACGGGCATAACGGATCAAATGGTAGCCAATGCGCCCAAATTCTTTGAGGTTGCAAAACAAATCGTGCAATTGACGGAGGGTAAAATCTTTGTGGCGCATAACGTTACTTTCGACTATTCCTTTGTGCGTGAGGAATTTGCGCGACTGGGATACGATTTTCAACGTCGGCAACTTTGCACCGTCCGGCTGGCCAGAAAGGTCTTTCCGGGCTTACCGAGTTATAGTCTCAGCAACCTCAAAAACCATTTCCAAATCCACGCAGATAAGAGCCACCGAGCCTTGGATGACACCCTGGCGACGACCCGGCTTTTTGAAATGATTTTGGGCGAACAATCCGGAAAGCAAAATATCCGATCGCTCGTAAATTTAGGCGTAAAGGAGACCAAACTCCCACCCAACATCACCCTGGAACGGCTCCATGCTGTACCCGAAGCCTGTGGCATTTATTATTTTCATGATTCAGCCGGCCATGTCATTTACGTCGGAAAGAGCTTGAACATCCGAAAACGGCTTTTTGAGCATTTTGCCGACCAGACCGCTAAGGGCGAAAAAATTCGCGTGGGTGTGGCCGACATTAGTTGGGAAGTTACTGGCAGCGAACTGGTGGCGCTGCTTCACGAAAGCGCCGAAATCAAACGCTTACAACCGGCGGTGAACCGCGCTCAACGCACGCGGCAATATGCCGGGGCGATTTTCGCCTATATAGATTTGCAGGGGTACAAATGCCTTGCTTTCGGCAAAAATTCGGTTAAAAATGCTAAAAATCTTGAACTAATCGCCGAATATCCAAAGCCTGACAATGCACGCAATTATTTGCAAAGCCTTGTATATCAGCATGAACTTTGCCATCGTCTAACGCATTTGGATAGTTCTGAACAGGCCTGTTTCCATTACAAAATCAAAAAATGCTTTGGTGCCTGCGTGGGTGAGGAGTCGCCAGAAGATTACAACCTGCGCGTAGAAACTGCCATTGCGAAGCTTTCCCGACGACTCTCTGGAAGCTTTTTCTTTGTAGAAAAAGGCCGCAACGAGGGAGAAGTGGCCGTGGTGGGGGTGCAAGAAGGACGATACCTGGGATTTGGTTATGTCAGTGTGGAAGATGCGTTTACCCGCCGTAGTCTTCCTCCCCGCCAAGGCTTGGCAGGGGGGGACGGAGGAGGGCGAAGTGTAGAGGATTTGCTAGAATGCCTGTCTACTTCATTTCCAGACCCCGACGCGGGGCGGATTATTTTAGGGTATGTGGAGAAAAATCCCAAAGGGATCCGGCCGTTTTAATCACCAATGATAAGCCAGCCCAAGCCGCCATGATCTCCCCGGCATCGGCCGGTAGCGGATAATCTCGTACCGAGCATTCCATAGGTTTTCAACTCGAAAATCTATAGTGAGGCGGCGTGATAACAATGCGCAGGAGGCCAGCACATTCCCGACACCAAACCCTTCAATGGCTTTTCCGCTGTTGTCCAATCGCTCGCCCGTGAATTGTTGCAAATACGCCGCCGAAAACATTCCTCGTGATACGCGCAGCGATCCTCCGCCCGATACATTTGGGGTGTAAGGCAACTGCTTTCCCAACACACTTTCCGAGCCGCCATACACAGCTACATTGGTTGTCTTTGAAAATTGCAGTCTACCTGCAGCCTGGAATTTCCAAGGTCCATTGACCAATGACCAATGACTTGAACCTTCAACTCCCCTGCTCCATACCTTGCGCAAATTGCCTGGCCGAAAAAAACCAGTCGAATCAGGTTGCCATAAAATCCAATCGTTTAAAATTAATTGAAAACCAGTCAGTTCGAAGGAAAAACCTGGGTGGCGAAAAGCCCATGTGATGCCGGTAGAATAGCCCTTTTCAGGACGCAAATCGGTCTTACCCAGGCTTTGCCAAAATCGGTCGTTGAGCGTAGGCAAGTTGAAGTTGCGGGAAAAATGAAACTTGCCCTCTCCTACCCTTCCCAATCCAATCTGCCCCCCCAACGACCCCGTGAACGGAGCAGCTTGCGCCTCCACCCACTCTTGTCGCAGCAAAGCAGAGAGCCTTACAGCCTTCTTTTTCCATTCGCTCATGGCAAAAGTCGCTAGTCGCGACTGCCCAAACCAGCGGGTACTGTCAGCATAACCATCCACCTGCGCCCACTGACGAAGGACGGTACTGCCGGCGCGCCACGCCCATTGTTTGCCAATGGAAGCCGAACGTTCGGTACTCAGCAATGCTTGTCTTGAACGGCTTGTATCCGTGTCGCCGGAGCGGTGGAAAGCGAGGAAATCATCGAGCCAGGCTGCTCGGGTTGTCCAGAATGTGCGTGTGTTGGGGGCGTTTTCCCAGGTGAGCAGTGCGCGGTGTGCGCGATCCTGCTGCCAACTTATTAGGGCGGATTCAGTCGTGGCGGGAGGTATTTCCCGAAAAACGTTTTGAACCCAGGCCGCTGATTTTAGCGCATTTTTTGGGTTGAGTTTCCATTGATTAAACTGTTGCAAATCCTTCTTTTCCAGATAGTTGTTGATCTGCTGAGATGGATAAAATTGCCCATTAAGGCTCTGTTTCTGAAAGTTGAAGTCATTGTCGGATTGCTGCCATGATCCACGGATTTTCGAGGCAATTTTTTTGCCAGAAAAGCCCAGCCCGCCACTGCCTTCCCAACGTCCAAAACTGCCTGCCGCTCCGCTGGCAAATCCGGAGAAACCGTTTTCAAAATGCTGCTTGCCTTGCACAACGACCACACTCCCTCCCATTGATCCGCTGCTTTGTGCAGCACTTTGGCCGCCATAGTGAATTTCCAATTGATCATCGGGCCAAAGGGGAAGCAGTGCAGCATCTACTACTCCGTTCATGGGGCTTTGCAGGTTTAACCCGTTCCAAAAAACAGGCGTGCGGCTAGAACCTACACCGCGCACGGAAATGGTGGCCAAAGTACCCGGCGCGTTGGCACGGACATCGAGCGCATTTTCCCAAAAAAGACGTTCTGAAAGGGACAAAACGCCTTTGCCAGGAAGCGAGTCGGCCTTCCAAAAGGTGTAGCCTGTGCGCTCGAAGCGGACATCGCGGACCATTGCAGTGGGGAGGAGCTTGGGATATTGGGATATTGGGATATTATCCGCCGAAGTAGTGACAGGGGGAGGATGATTCCAGACGCTTTCGGGCGTTTGTGCCCGGAGCAATTGAAAAGACATCCCAAATGCCATCAGAACCAGAAGTGTTCTGCTGCTATATCTGGCAAATCTCTTCGTAATCCGGTCGGTCGTGGGCATAGCGATGGATATAAGAGCGGATTATTTCACCCTTGTGAAGCACAAACACGCCTGGCATTTGAAAACCGTCGCCCAGTGCAAGGCTTTCAAAATTTGAATCCATGCCATGGCCTTCGATCACGCTGGCCTGAAAACCCCGAATCCAATTCATCAGACCAAAAAGTTGTTGTGGGGTACCCCGCCCCAAGCCAAAAGCCTGATAAAAACGTTTCTCCGGGTCCTGGATATGGTCAACAGGGTAAAGCTTATATTTCTTGAAAAATTTTTCAGCCATTGCGGTATCAGGCGCCATGTGAACAAAGACCACCCGGAAGTCGCTGGCTTCGAATTTTGCCCGCCGTTGAGCAATATCGCTTATAGCCTCACGGCAAAAAGAACACCCAAAAAACCGCAGAAAAACCAGCATAACTGGTTGCTTCTCTGCCATTTCTGTCAGCGTTTCCCCGTTTTTCACAGAGACCATTTCATTCCAAAAAGAGGGTGCTGGCATTGGACTGTTGGACTGTTGGACGTTGGACTGTTGGATTGTTGGATTGTTGGATTGTTGGACGTTGGACTGTTGGACGTTAGACTGTGGGACGTTGGACTTGAGACCTGCTTAAGCAAAAATTAACACCATATCGAGTGCAAGTCCAAATTCCAACGTCCATTAGTCCAACAGTCAAAGGTCAAACAAGTTTCATCGCATCCAGCGCATCCGCAACTTCCTTGACGGATTCGGCGGATTGATGTAGCAAGGCAAGTTCGTCTTTTTTCAGACGTAGTTTTATGATTTCCTGAATGCCTTTTTTGCCGAGTTTAACCGGAGCTCCCACGAAAATATCTTTCAATTTGTATTGTCCATTGAGGCGAACGCAGCAGGGGAAAATCCGCTTTTCATCTTTCAAAATGGTGATGGCCATTTGGGCAGCAGCTGCACCTGGAGCATACCAGGCAGAGGTTCCCATGAGGTTCACCAATTCTCCACCGCCCACTTTGGTGCGCTCCAGGATGGCATCGAGTTTGTCTTTGCGGATCAATTCAGTTACTGGGATGCCGCTCACGGTTGTGTAGCGGGGCAGTGGCACCATCGTGTCGCCATGTCCGCCCATCAACACCGCCTGAATGTCCTTGGGAGATACGTCGAGTGCTTCAGCCAAGAATGCGCGATACCGTGCTGTATCAAGCACACCAGCCATACCGATTACACGTTTGTCAGACAATCCAGAGGCTTTCCAACAAGCATACGTCATCACATCAAGTGGGTTGGATACCACGATGATGATCGGATTTTTAGTGTGCTTGAGGATGTTTTCGGTAACAGAAACTACAATTTTTGCATTGGTGGAGATCAGGTCGTCACGGCTCATACCCGGCTTGCGAGGAATTCCCGCAGTAATGATCACAATGTCGGAACCCGCCGTGAGTGCGTAGTCGTCACCGCCGACCACACGGGTAGAGTAGCCATCGATTGGCGCTTGCTGCCAGATATCAAGGGCTTTGCCTTTGGCCATATTCCCCTGAATATCAATGAGTACTACTTCATTTACAGCATCTGCATGTGCCAAAACATTGGCGCATGTTGCGCCCACATTACCGGCGCCTACTACAGTTATTTTGCTCATTCGTTAAGGCTTTTCATCCCGCTTCATGCGGAATCGTTTTATTTGAAAAATTTATCCTGCTTAAGTGCGTCGCAAAAGTAACAAGGGTAAATGGCAAAGCGCAAACCACTTTTCAAATAATTGAGCGCAAACGAGCAAAGTGGCACAAAGGCTTAGAAGTTTGGAATCAAAACCGTGTCCAAAGAAACTGCGTACCCTGAAAAGTTTCCATAGCCCCCTTCTGTGTTGTTGAAAACCGCATCGGGGTCGCTAAATGGCAAATTACTTCCCTGGCGAGAAAGGGAGAGATGATAGCGGTAAAACTGCTCAGAAAGGGTACGCCATTCCACAAAAATAATGCTTGGACGTTCGGTGATAGGATCAAATGGGATACGCGCCACGAGATAAAGGGTACGACGGTCATCGGCCCAGTAGTTCTCATTGATAAGTACCACGGGTTCGGGGATATCGTGAAGCAGTGAAAAGGTGCGTCCATCGGCCAGGAAGTTCGTGCGACTCTCTTCTGTATAAGATTCAGGGTCGAGCGGGTCGGGGTGCACCTGCGTCTCGTGTGTAAGGTTAAAAGCGAAGTAATGTGCGCCTTCGGGCACTTCTTTCAGTCGAAGCTCGAGCGGAACTCGGAGTTCGCTCATCCCATCGCTCAACTGAACCACTGTAATATCCCCCGATCCCAAAACGATTGGATCCAATTCAACCCTCTTCGGGATCTTACTGGAAGAAAGAATGGGTGGATAACCAGATATTCGTAATGAAAATGAATATTCTACCTCGGATTCAGCAAGTTGGAATCGGTTGCTTTCCCAGTAGGTAATTTCGTCTGTGTCAGTGGTGTCGGGTTTAAGGCGATCCCAAAACTGGCCGTTCACCGAAAGTGTAGGTTCTATCTCACCTACCATAGATTGTAGAAAATCAGGCTCGCTGACATCATTCACAGGTTTGCTGAGTGAGATTTTGACACGAAAATTTTGCCCCTCGGTAAAATGGCATACTGCGACCAATTTGGCTGGCTCCTCTGGCAGGTCAATGATTACTTCTCGTGCGCATCGGACGAAGAGCAAACAAACGAAAGTTAAAAGGAGCAGAATGCGGCGCATTATCGCGTGATAGAATGGAAATGAATGAGCTTACAAGCAGTAAAGATACGGAAAGCTGAGGCAGATGTTTACCATTTCACCAAGCCACTCAATCTAAAGTTTAGAAAGGCTCTCTTCCAAAATTTGCACCCTAGCCAAACCATCAGCCATTTTCTTTCGCTCGTTTTCCACCACAGCGGCGGGGGCACTATTTACAAAACGCTCGTTGGAAAGTTTCCCTTCAATGGAGCGTATAAAACCGCGTTGGTATTCAAGTTCCTCGGTCAATTTTTTGCGCTCGGCTTCTACATCAATCGTTTGGTTGAGTTCAACATAGAATTTGTCTGTGCCAGCAATAAAGGATTTGGCGTTTTCCGGTTCTTCGCTGGAAAGTTCGAGCGATTCGAGCACAGCCATTTTCATCAACATTTCGCGGAAACCTTCTTGGGCAAAAAGTGTCCTCGCCGTATCACTCTCTTGTACCGTGATGGCCAATGGATCGCGCGGCTTTACCTGGTTCTGATTGCGAATATCTCGAATGCTGGTGATGATGGTTTTTGCTGATTCCACTTTGACAATCAAGGCGTTATCAAAAGTAGTCGCCTTCGGATATTGCTGGATGCACACATCGTCGCCCACTGAACGCTCGCGGAGTTGATGCCAGATCTCCTCGGTCACAAAGGGCATGAATGGGTGCAACGCGACCATGATTTTGGAATAAATATCCAAAGTAGCCTCGTAGGTTTCACGATCAATCGGCTGCTCGTAGCCCGGTTTTATCATCTCCAGATACCACGCACAGAAATCGTCCCATATAAAGGTGTAGAGGCCCAACAAAGCCTCGCTGAGCCGGAATTGTTCAAAATCGGCTTCGGCTTGTAGGAGTACCTGCTGGAATTTGTCGTTCAGCCATTGAACTGCTAAAGCGTTTTTCTTGGCAATATCCTCATTTTCAGCAGATTCTGTAATCTGCCACCCCTTAACCAAACGCAGGGCGTTCCAGAGTTTATTGCAAAAATTGCGACCATTCTCACAAAGTTTGTCGTCAAAAAGAATGTCGCCGCCTGCTGCCGCACTCGACATAAGACCATAACGAACACCATCTGCGCCAAAATCTTCGAGCAGTTGAAGCGCGTCCGGCGAATTGCCCAGCGATTTGGACATTTTGCGGCGTTGTTTGTCGCGCACCATCCCTGTGAAATACACGGCCTGAAACGGTTTTTCTCCCCGGAACTCATAACCCGCCATGATCATCCTCGCTACCCAGAAAAAGATGATGTCCCAACCCGTCACCAGTACATTGGTGGGGTAATAATAGGCTACCTCGCCATCGGGTTTGTTGAAGCCATCAAACACCGAAATTGGCCAAAGCCAGGAGGATGCCCAGGTGTCGAGCACGTCTTCATCTTGGCGCAGATCGTTGAGGGTCAATTGTTTATTTCCTGTGGCTTCTTGTGCCTGGGAAAGGGCTTCTTCCGCAGAGGCTGCCACAAACACATGGGTTTCCTGACTCAAACCCTCACTTTTCAAGTACCATGCCGGGATTTGCTGCCCCCACCAGAGTTGGCGCGAAATGCACCAGTCTCGGAGGTTTTCCATCCAGTTGCGGTAGAGATTTTGGAAATGAGGCGGGTAAAACTTCACCTCCTCGTCTATCACGGCCTTAAGCGCAGGGGCGCCGAGATCCGTCATTTTTACAAACCACTGGAGCGAAAGTTTGGGCTCCACCACCGAGTTGGTGCGTTCCGAGCGACCGATGTTGGTCTTGTAATCTTCGATTTTAACCAAACTGTCGCTTCCTTCCAAAAAGCCCTTCATCTGTTTGCGGGCCTCAAAACGATCAAGGCCAACGATGGGCGCGAAGGCACATTGCTCGTTTATTTTGCCGTCGTCGGCAATGGTGTCAATGACTTCCAGTTTGTGCCGTTGCCCAACTTCATAGTCATTGGGGTCGTGCGCCGGGGTGATTTTTAGGGCGCCTGTACCAAATTCAATGTCCACATAATCGTCGGCAATGACGGGAATGGCGCGGTCAATGAGCGGAATCAAAACCTGCTTTCCAACCAGGCTTTTGTAGCGTGGGTCTTTAGGGTTCACCGCAATAGCTACGTCGGCAAAAATGGTTTCCGGGCGTTGGGTGGCAATCGTTACTCCTACGCCGCCATCGGCACTTTTGTATTGAATATGATAGAGTTGTGCGTTTTCTTCGTGATAAATCACCTCCTCGTTCGAAAGCACCGTTTTGGCTTCCGGGTCCCAGTTGACCATGCGGAGGCCACGATAGAGTTTGTCTTTTTTATATAGGTCAATGAACACCCGAATCACATCGGCATAATAACCCTTGTCCATGGTGAAGGCCGTGCGTTCCCAGTCGCAGGAAGCTCCGAGTTTGCGCAATTGGTGCAGGATAATGCCCCCGTATTTATCTTTCCATTGATAGGCATAATCCATGAACTGCTCCCGTGTGAGGTCCATTTTGCGCAGCTTTTTTTCCTCACGCAGCCAGTGCACGACCTTGGCTTCCGTGGCAATGCTGGCATGGTCCGTCCCAGGCACCCAACAGGCATTTTTGCCATCGAGCCGGGCTTTTCGAATTAATATATCCTGAATTGTATTGTTGAGCATGTGCCCCATGTGCAGAACACCGGTCACGTTCGGCGGGGGAATCACGATGCTAAACGGCTCGCGTTCGTCGGGTACAGAATGGAAATAGCCCCGGCTTTCCCAGTGGGCATACCAGCGTTCTTCAATTTCGGAGGGGGTGTAGCGAGCAGAAAGTTCCATG
>Ga0247843_1000504_pt1 | contig 92296 bp, 94 predicted proteins | sample LaCruzMarch2017__FD_192420 | JGI IMG/M metagenome (GOLD analysis project Ga0247843, IMG submission 192420) | Freshwater microbial communities from meromictic Lake La Cruz, Castile-La Mancha, Spain - LaCruzMarch2017_8m | ecosystem: Environmental > Aquatic > Freshwater > Lake | place: Spain... | reverse complement strand
CTCGATAAAGCCTTTTGAAAAACCAGTTCGCCCTCAAGAAGCGGCCTAGGAGCCCGATCAGCAAAACAACCGGGGGTGACAAAATCCTTGGAGAATTAAGGTGACCGAATCGCTGGCGAATCTCATGAAAACTGTAGTTATTTGGTCGGCAATGTGATCAGGCCCTGCTTAGGCACGTATCTAGAGAGATACAGAGCATACGGCGCTCAGGCGATGTAGCGAAGCGCGTCTGCCACTACCATCTGCGCCGCCTTACGCGACACCAGCCAGGAAGCCAGGAAAGTGATCAGGCTCAGCGTTGCGAGCGTTGTCACCCAGGTGAGGAAAGCCATCGAAAAATTCAGGGGCATCGGCGTGCTAAGTACGCCGGCGTTGAAAGTCAGGCCGAGGTTACTGATCACAAAGGCCAGCAGAGAAGTAACCGCGATTCCGCCAAGGCAGGAAAAGAAACCGAGAAAGAGCCCTTCAAGCGAAAAAAGCCAGATGATATCGCGGCGGCGAAATCCGAATGAGCGGAAAGTGCCGATTTCGCGGATTCTTTCGTTGATGCTTTTCATCATCGAATTGGCCACCGACATCGCTGCGATTACGGCGACCACGGAAAGAAACAGGCCGCGAAACACGTCCATCACTTCCAGGCCGCCCTTGGCCATTGAGGCAACCGGATGTTCAATCCAGGGGATGGCTTCGAGTGGCAGATTTCGCTCTTTTGCTCTGGCCCGAATATCGCGCACGAAAGCAGGGATCATGTTTGGATTTTTCAGCAGCACTACGTAGCGGGAGATCCGGTCGGTGTCGAAGAGGCGCTGCGCGTGTTCGAGAGGCATCACGAGCACTTTGTCGTTGAACTCGCGGAGCTGAAAGTCGGTGACTCCGGATACCGGCAGGTCGGCTGCGTTCACTTGGGAGTGTTCGGTCGTTACAGAAAGCTGGAAATTTTTGCCGGGACAATCCAGCTTTCTTTCCTCCGCCAGATAAGTGCCATTCTTGTTCTGAATAACTTTAGGATCAAAGGTGCAGCCGAGCCGCTGCGCGAGTCCCGAGCCCATGATGAGTCCGGGGTTAGGAGATCGATAGAGCGGGAGGCCGGCAATCGTATTCCAGGCCCAGCCTTCGCCGCGGATTTTCACGCCATTTTCTTCCTCGAGCCCCGAGCCGATGAAGAGCGAGTTCGTTTTCCCATTTGAGATCAGGCCCGTGAGAAGCAGGTAGCGCATTGAAGCTTCCACGCGCTGATCACCATCGAGCAACGCGACGACCGAGCTCTGGTCTTCCTTGGAAAGGGAGTAGCCCCAGAGGTCTTCAAGAATATGTTCTGCGGCACCTTCTCGTTCGATGATCACGTGCCCTACCATGCCCTTGTTCACGTAGTGCTCTTCGTTGTACTCATGGAGAGCGAGCAGAAAACCATCGAAGAGGGAAACGGCCGCAAATCCGCCCATGATGGCGAGCATGGTCGCCAGGCTATGGCGCCAGTTCAGGCGGATATTCCTGAATGCCAGGCGGGCGAGGAGGAGGCGGCGACTGTCGAATCCCGGAATCAAGGTGCCCTCACTTCATCAGGCTGTTTACGTTGAAGAGGCCTGCGGCATGAGCTTCTTCTTTCGGATTTTTGTACGTGATACTGGTCTTATTCTCGGCGTTATTGGCGTCGTGGATCTTCATCTCGCTTACGAACGGAAATTTGGTGCCTGCTATGGTGATTGAATTGGCATACTTGAACTCCGCAACCTTGAACGGCACTCCCGCGAGCGTAAGAAACTCCGCTTTGAGAGCGACTTGGTTCGACTTCGAAATCCAGTAGCGTATTTTATCGTAGGTCACGTTTCTGGCCTTGGCCTTGAGCTCGAGCTTCCACGCTTTCTGGCCATTCACCGTGTCTTCACCGGCTTCGAGCGCATCATAATCGCGAGCGTACTGGGTCGAGGCGATGTCGCCGTTAGCCGCCTGGCCCACGAGCTTTTGCCGCGGCGAGATGTTCACGGGTTTTTTCAGCCCTGGTTTGAAGTACCAAAGGGTTCTGTCGTTGAAGAGAACAAGCTCGCCTTTTTGACGGGCGGGCTGGGTTACCTGCGCGAGCGCATCGTTGCCCAGCACCTTCACCGTATATGTCACGCTGCTTTCTTCTTTGCCGCTCTCTACCGAAACCACTTCTGAACGCCAGCTGAGGCCCTTCAGATTTTTTGCGGCGCCGCGGGCGCGGTCGCTCGATGCAAGCAGCTCAGCCGGAGTGGGAGCGGCGAAAGATGGCGTTGCTAACAGGCATGCGAACAAAACGGGAATGAAGAGTCTCATCTTAAGGTACCTCCAAGAAGATCCGCGGGGGTTTGCCGCAGGCGTGTGGAAACGGCGAACAGCGTCGCGAGAAGGGCGAGCAGCAGGATAAATGTGCCCGCGCCAATGGCCTGGCCGGCCGGAAGAACTAGAATCAGATAAAGGCCGCCTGCAACTCCAGGGGGATGGTAAAGAATGTCGGCGGCGTTGATCAGGCGAATAGCCACGATGCCAAGAATCCCACCACAGAGAAGAGAGAAAAAGGAAAGCAGAAGGCTTTCCTGAACGTAAAGCTGCCGGATGTGGCGGCGGCGAAAGCCCATGGAGCGATACATGCCTACTTCCTGCGAGCGCTCGAGTACTGTCATCGTGGCAGAGTTCAGAACTGACAACGCGATGATCGTCGACAAAACGAGGCCGCCCGCGCGAATCAGGGTGTCGAGAAAATTCACTGTGCCAACATAGTAGGGAGAGAGCCGTTCCTCATTCCAACGCAATACTTCGAAATCTTCCCCGAGCTGAGCCGCGAGTTTCGCGCGAGAGGCTTCGAGGGTGTCGGGGTTCTTCAGCCACACCGCGATCTGCGCCACGCGGTCGGTAGAGAAGAGCTTCTGCAGGAGTTCGACGCTTCCCATAATTGCGGAACTATCCGTTTCCTGCACGCCTGTCGTGAATAGTCCAACGACCTCGCCATCTACTGCGGATAGATTTCCAGCCCAGGCGCCGGAGAGCAGCTGCACATTGGAGTCTTTTGCGGCCTGTTCTTTCGGGTGCTCGCAATCGGGAAGGGATACTGGAGCGCTTTCTGGAAACTGGTCATGCAGCCTGGTTTTTCCGAGCGCCGAGCTCAGGCCACGGCTAAGCAATAGGGCACCCAGCTCGGGGGGGTAGGCCTCGAGGCCGCGTCCCTGGAGAAGGTAGCGGAACTTAGGCATCCATAGTTTGACTTGTGGATGCTCGCGGAGCGCGTGGTCTACCTCGGGCTCGTAGCCCCGAGCCATGAAAGGAAGCGAAACGCAGCCATTCCCGACGAGGCCTTGTCCATGAATCTGTCGTTCAAAGCGTTCCACTGCCGGATCGGCCTTGAGCAATCCCAGAATTTTTTCCTGCTCAGCGGCGCTTAAGCTGAATTTCTCGGGTTCAAAGGCGAATTTTTCGAAGCCGTTTTTCGGAAACACGATGAGGTGTCCGGTGTGCACCACGTACACTGTATACACGCGCAAGTAGTTCTTCGCACGGTAAGCATAGGCTGTGAGAAGGAGGATGCCAGCGAACCCAAAGGCCATGGCAGAACCGGTCGCGAAGTTACGCTTGCGGTTTCGGCCGAGGTTTCGGAAGGCGAGCCGCCAAAAGCTCATCATGCGCCCACGACCCCGTCTTTGATGTGCACAATCCGGGATACCCGGCTCATCACGCGCTCGTCGTGGGTGGAGAAAAGGAAGGTGATTTTCTTTCTCGAATTCAGGTCGAGCATCAGCTCGATGATTTTCAGCGAGGTGTCGGAATCGAGGTTTGCCGTGGGCTCGTCGGCGAGCACGAGAAGTGGATGCCCGGCGAGGGCGCGGGCAATGGCGACCCGCTGCCGCTGACCGCCCGAGAGTTGGTCGGGAAGATTGGGCGCGAGCGCTTCGAGGCCGACGTCGGCGATGGCTTCGAGCACGCGCTGCTTCCTGTCGCTGGCCGAGATCAGCGGATTTATCAGCAAGGGAAGCTCGACGTTTTCAAACACACTGAGCACCGGCACGAGGTTGAAGCTCTGGAAGATGAAGCCAATTTTCTGATTTCGCAAGTCGCTTTTTTTGTCGTCGGAAAGGGAGAGCACGTCGACGCCATCGATCCAGACATTTCCCGAATCTGGCTGGTCGATGCAGCCGATCATGTTCAGCAAAGTGCTCTTGCCGGAGCCCGAAGCTCCAATCACTGCCGTGAACTCTCCAGAGTGGATTTCGAGGGTCACTGCTCGCAGCGCCGGCACCTCGACTTTGCCGAGGTGGTAGCTTTTCGAAACTTGTTCCAGCCGGATGATCGTGCTGCCGTTCATTTTTCTCCTACCAGGCGTGACGGTACGCCACCGTCGCGCCCAAGTCTACCGCGCCCTTTAGCTCTTCGCCGTCGCTGCCGAAGCTCGCCGCAAGACTCGCGATTAATGTTCCCCGCTCGCCGATAGCATTTTCGGAGCTGCCGAGAAGGGATGTCGACGAGTCCTGCAGAGAGCGCAGCGCGCGCAGATACAGATTCCAGTCGCGAAGGTTCCAGGCGCTGGGAAAGCGCCCCGACGTATAGAGGTAGCTTCTGCCGGGAAAGTCGAGACCATTTCCGGCAGCAACGGCGGCTCGGGAAAAATTGAGCAGAAGCTGCAGTGGATCGCGGGAAAGAAGCGCAGCCCGGGATTGCGCGAGCTGCGCTCTATTGTAACCGGCCTCCTGGAAAAGGTATTCCAGCCGCCAGTCGTTTCCATTTTCGAATGCGTAGCGCGCGCCGCCGGTGGCAAAGGTATAGAGACGGCTTTCACCCCGCTTGCTCTGGGAAAACGCTGTAAGTGCCGTCGTGCCTGAGCGAGCGGGATAGAAGGCGAGGGAGCCCGCCTGGTGGCTGGCGTCGATGTAGAAAGAGAGGCCTTCGAGGGGCTCGAGGCTCACGTATTCCCCGGCCCATGCTCCATAGCGATCGCGCCAGCCGAGCACGAGCCCTGCGTATTCGCTTCCTCCCTTCCAGGAAAACTCGCTCTTAAGCAGAACTTTTTTCGCGTGCTGCTCGTAGGGCTCCGGTTCCGCATCGCCATTGCCCGAAAGTTCCACGAGGAGAATCTCACTGAACGAATTGCTCGGGCTGTAGGTTGCCCGCAGCAGGTGCTTTCCGTTCACTACATAGAAGCTGTCTTTCACCTGGATCGTATCTCGGAAAATCCGGTTGCTTGGGCTGGCGCTCTCGGCCGGGCCCCACTGATAATTCTGCAGTCCGTAGCTGAAGGAAAGGGCATCGCTCGCGTTCCACGAGGCGAAGCCTTCGCTCCATCGAAGGAAAAGATCTGTGTCAGCAGAGGTAGCCGCGCCCGCTTTAATTCGCTGGTGGTCGAGCACCAGCCTTGGCCGGGCCGTGAGTTTCAGCACGCCAATGCCCAGGTTCCAGTCGGGCCGCAATTCCAGAGCGGCCGTCTGGTGCGGAGTGCGGGCGACGGAATTCCCTGGATTGAGGCTGCCCTCTTGCACCTTTCGCTGGCTCAAGATTCCCCAGACAGAGGTATTGGGTTCAAAGGCCCAGTCCCCGGCGAAAGCGGCCCCGGGAAGGAGCAGGAGAAGGAGGCTTAGTAGCTGGATCGGCACGCTCTCTTCTTAGCGCGACTCAAAGATCCATAGAAGCGTAAAGAGTGCGGAGAGGAAGAAGAATGCTGATAAAGATTTTCTGCGCCAGGGCAAGGTCAGAACTCAGTCGCCACTTCGAACGTGAGCCAGTTCTGTTTTTCGAAAAAGAGCTGATTTCGGTAATCGGAACCGCGGAAATAAGCGAGGCCCGCGCGAAAGGGGCGGTGGGTCGTCTGCGGGCGCTTGAGGTAGCCCATTCCGAGAAAGAAAGCGTAGGTCAGCTTCTGGTTCATCACTCCGGCGCGGCTGGCGTCTGCGGTGGCGATCAGGCCCATAGAGTCGGGGCCGTTAAAGGCATAGCCATAGTCCACACCAAGGCCGGCCCGCGGCTGGTCGCTCGCAGGCGTGCTCGTATTGTTCAGGCCCAGGTTCGCCTGGAGGTGAAGATCCCAGTCGCTGAGCTCCGTGGGATTGGGGAACGTTTTTCCCACGATGATCTCGTTCCAGAACTGGCTGTAACCAACCGGGGTGAGAAAGCGGGGGGAGTTGTCCACCAGGTGGGCCGAAAGATGAGCCACGCGGAAAATTCCCAGCCAGCCGTCCGGAGTCGCGTGGCCCACGTAGAGGCCGAAAAAACCATCGAAGGTATTGGTCGCAAACGTGAGCCGGCCTGCGTTCGTATAGCGAACTAGCGAGGCGAGCATGCCTCCGTCCACCCCGGCCGACCAGCCGCTATGGCGCCCGTCTTCCGACCAGCGCAACATCGAGATTCGCTTGCCCACGCTCACGTCGAAGCGTTTCCCGTCCGTGATGATCTTCGTGCTTACCTCCGCGGGCAGCATGGTTCGCGTGGAGCGGGAAGCTAGGTATTCCCCGGCATTGCGGAACCAGAGCAGATTTTCGGGGGGAGGCTCATTGGAAGAAGGCGCGGGAGCGGCAGGGGGCGAAGGGGGGAGTGGAATCGCTTCCTCCGATCTTGCGTTGATAGACAAGAGGAGGCCACAGCCAACGACAACAAAACCGAAAGATCGCATAGGCTTAGAAGCGTACGCCGCCTCTGAGGAAGAATCCAGCGGTGCGCCCGGAAATCTCGGTCTTACCGTTGACCGGGAGATTCACCGTTCCGGCGAAGAGAGAGTGGATGTCAAACTGCAGGCCGATGAAGAACATTTCGGAAAGATCGAGCTCTGCGCCAAGGCCGAGGTGAATTCCGAACACCGTTTTCTTTGCTCGCTCGCGAGCCACGCCTACCTCACGGTCGGCGAAATAAAGGCCGGCGCCAACCATAACGTAAGGGGCGAGCTTATCGTAGTATACGAGGTGCGCTTTCATGCCCACGCTGGTGGCGGTGAGCTTCAGCACGCCTTCATTGTGTGAGCTTGGAATAATCTGAGAGTAGAGGGAGAAAACTTCTGAGGCGGCGTATTCGTAGAATAGGCCGGGCGCAACGTTGCCATCGAGGCCGTTGCCGATATCGCCCGAGGGCCAAACTTGCCCGACCATCAAGCCTGCGCTGTGGGTACCTTCAGCGGCGAGGGCTGGGGTAGTTCCCAGCAGCCAAAGAACGAAAACAAAAAAACCGAGCGATTCAATCGTGTATTGCCTGAGGGTTTTCACCTGATCAGGATAGCACGAGATCACCCGGTCTTAATATTTCAGCGTATTTACTGAAAACTTACTGCGTGATGGCTTCCGAGAGCTCGCTCGATACAGCGCGGCTCGAAGGAGCTTCGCTCTCGAAACGAGAAACATCGCCCTTCATGTTGGTGCGGATCCAACCGGAGAAGGAGCCGTCGCCTTTACGGATGATCTCTTTCAGGAGCTCAACCGGTACAGGGTTGGAGGCTTTACGCTCGGTTTCATAGAGTAGCTGGGTAAGGGTGGCCTGCGTGATGTCGTTCTTGGTCTTATTGTCGATGACGCGGAGGTCGTCGCCAGCTTTGATCATCTGCGAGATTTCTTCCAGGGTTACATAGCAGCTCTGGTGAGTGTCGTACAATTTGCGGTTCTGGTAGCGCTTAATAACTTTTACTTCGTTCATTCTTAAGGTCCCCACCTCAGTTTTTGCAACTCTTGCGCTTGTCCTATCCCGTTTTGGCCAGGGTAGCCGGACCGTCTTGTTAGAAGGTCTTTGGCACTCTGGTCCAGCCCGGGTGGTCTTGCCACTCCCGTTGCGGATTTATTTGCAGTCTTTGGAAGCTGTCTTAGCCACTACCAACTGCGTCGAAATTATGTCAAGAGAAAGTTCTTACGTACGCGTCATCCTGAATCGCCGAGATGAGGTGATAATGCGCCTTGACGATCGTGACAAGAACGAAAACGGAAGTTCTGAAAGATTTTTGGCGGCTAGCCAATCCGTGTAAGCGATCGAGGCTAAATTTCCTGAAAATACCGAAACGCTTTCCTAAAGGCGGTCTGGAATTGTCGGAGAAGCGGGGGAAATCTCTCAAAGGGGAGGCGGATTTCCCCTCAGTTTCTGTAAAGAAGTTCGACACTGCTCCCGAAGAGTCTCCATGGACAGACTCATCAACGCACGATGCGGCCTCTACCTCCTCTTTCTCGGTCTCACGGCTTGCGCCGCCAGTAAGCCTCGCGGCCAGGTGGTTCGCATGCAGGGAGACTTCTCTCGGAGAGGCTCTGACGGTTCAGCTCCGGCCGATGTAAAGGCCAACGGAGCTTACGCCATCAGCGGCGGCAGCCGCGGATCCGTGCTCGATGTGCCGTTTTCCCCCGAAGACGCTGCCGTCTTCCATTTCAGCCTGGGCCAGGCATATTCCCTGGACAACGACCCCCAGCGCGCCATCGAAAGCTACCGCGCCACCCTCGTGCACGACCCAAAATCGGCCTTGGTTAGAGCCAGGTTGGCTGCTGAACTTGTGAAGCTCGGCAGCTTCGCTGAGGCTAAGACCCTTTGCGAAGAGGCCATCCAGCTCGATCCTGGTTATGTGGACTCCTATCTCCTGCTTGCCGGCATTCAGGTTGCGGCCAAGGAGTATTCCAGCGCAGTTTCGACCTATAATCAGGCCCTCAAGGTTGACCCCAAGAACCGCGATGCCCTCCTCTATCTCGGCGTGACGCTAGCTGAAGTGGGCAAGGTCAAGGATGGCGTCAGCCAGCTCGAGAAGCTCGTTAAGCTTAAAGACAACAGCGAGAGCAATATCGACCAGAGTGTGGCCTACTACTACCTCGCCAAGATCTATGACCAGGCCGGAGAGCGTGAAAAGGGCATCAAAGCCTACCAGGCTGCCCTCAAGAAGCGCCCCGGTTTCGCCAAAGCGGCGCTCGCCTTGAGCGACATTTATGTGGCTCGCACCGAGCTCGACAAAGCTTATAAGGTGCTCGAAGAGGCTTTCGCCGAGAGCCGGGCCGCCGACATAGCCGAGCGCCTGGCGGAGCGCCACCTCGAGCAGAACGATTACAAGGGCGCCGTGATTTACCTCGAGACTCTTGTGGAAGAAGACCCGACGAACGAGAACATGAAGCTACGTCTCGCTCTCGTCTACTGGCAGGTGCAGTGGCTCGACAAGGCCCGTATGCTCCTGACTGACCTGCATTCGCGCTACCCGGGCAGCAGCGAGATCGCCTATTACCTCGGAGAGCTCGAGCTCGAGCGTGGCGACTTCGACGGCGCCCTCAATTTCTACAAGAAGGTGAACTCCGATTACGCGAAGTATGACCAGATGGTGTCGCGTGTGGCCTATGCTTATCGCCAGCAGGGAAAGCTGAGCGCGGCCGAAGATTTCCTCCTCGAGGCCATGCGCAAGCGCGCCGATGTGATTGCATTCTATCCATTGCTCGCGGCAGTTTACGAAGACCAAAAACGCATGGACGAATCTCGCCTCGTGCTCGAAAGAGGCGAGAAGCTCTTCCCTAACGACGAAAATATCCTTTATTACCTAGGTTTCACTCTCGACCGCCTCGGCGACAAGAAGCAGGCGCTCCGGAAGATGGAGCACCTCCTTACCGTGAATCCCGAGAACGCGAATGCGCTCAATTTTGTCGGGTATACTCTTGTCGAAGACGACAGTCGGCAGGAAGAGGCGAAGGTCTACTTAGAGCGCGCTCTGAAGCTGAAGCCCGACGACGCCTTTATTCTCGACAGTTATGGTTGGCTGCTCTATCGTACCGGCGATCGCCAGACGGCGATGAAAAAGCTGGAGAAAGCGTTCGCGACCAAGCCCGAAGAAGGCGTGATCGCGGAGCATCTGGCTGATGTTTATGTCGCGCTGAACCTGCCCTTGAAGGCTGTACAAGTTTACGAACAGGCCTTGAGGTCAGGTGGCAGCGATAGGGAGTTTCTGGCGCGTGTTCAAACCAAGCTGGCCAATGTTCGCGAAGTGCTCGCCAAAACGGGAGGGGAGCTTGTGTCGCCTCCTCGCCAGATCACCGCAGCCAAGCCTGCCGAAAAGCCAGCTATACAGAAGAAAAAGCGCAAGCCCGCCAGCAAGCGCTAAGCTCGCGCTTGTGAGCACCGGCCTAAGCCTGTTCTTGCTTGGCTGCGCCACCGTTGAGACCAAGCAGGATCGCCTTGACCTTCTCAATAGGCTGGAAAAAAACGTGGCAAAGCGAGATTCTGTGAGCGGAAACCTGATGGTCACCGCGGAGCTGAACGGTCAGTCTGTTTCGGTGCCGGCGGTGTTGCTCGTGAGCTACCCCGACAAGTTCCGCCTCGAGGTGCAGGATCCGGTCGGTGGGCTGATTGCGCTCGTGGTGGTGAACGGGGAGCAGTTCTGGCTATTTGAGCGGGAGCGCAATGAGATTCTCACCGGCGCCCTGAGCAAGATTCCTTTCCCTCTGATACCAAAGGGTGGCAGCGAGGATCTGGTGCGCTACTTCCTGGCCCGACCATATATAGAAAGAGTGCGCCGTGGAGAGGTGCGCGATTCCCGCTCCGTGCTCCGCGAGCAGATGCTCCGCGAAACGGTGGAGTGGAGCGATGTGCCTGAACCCGTGCTCTGGAAGCGCGAAGTTAATGGCCGTACCCAGATTCGGGCTGAGTACGATGACTACGAAGCGAAAGACGGACTTCGCTTTCCTTCCAAACTGCGGCTCACGGGTGTGGGCAACGATGGCAAGCTGAGGCAAGTGCTGCTTGTCTGGAAAGATTGGCTGGCTTCGGTGCCTTCAGAGCAAAAGCTGTTTCAGATTCCGCAACAGCAGACGTTCGGTCGCAAGATAAAAGCCTTGCCTTGACCCAATGAGTTGGGTAAGTTTTTGGCGCATCCTGACGTGGGTTTGGTGGAGCACTCGACGGGAGACTAACGAAAGACTAACGAAAGACCAGTCTAAATCTCTTGGGGGTATTGTACCGTGCGCCAGCTCTTGCAATTGGTTGTTGTTGTTTCTCTCGCTCTCTCCACCGCCTGCACCAAAACCGTCGATTCCAACCCGAACGTGATTAATCTCGCGACTATCGCGAAGATCAAGGGCATGGATCCGGCGCTATCGGAAGACCTCTACTCCAACAACGAAGTGGTTCGTGTCTACGAAGCGCTGATGCAATACCATCCCTACAAACGCCCTTACGTGCTAGAGCCTCTGCTCGCCGAAGCCATGCCTGCGATCTCCAAAGACGGGATGACCTATACGTTTAAAATCCGCAAAGGTGTGTTTTTTCACGACGACGCGGCGTTTCCGGGCGGTAAGGGCCGCGAGCTCAAAGCCCAGGATTTTGAATACAGCCTAAAGCGCCTCGTAGACCCACGCACCAAGTCGAACGGTGCCTGGATCTTGGAGGGCCGGATCAAAGGCCTCGACGAATGGGTAGCCAAGCTGAAAAAAGACGCCGCCGATTCCAAGACCGACTATTCGGTGTCGATTGAAGGCCTCAAAGCGATCGACGACTATACCTTTCAGATCGTGCTTAAGCAGCCCTACCCCCAGCTCCTCAATGCCCTGGCAATGCCCTATGCCTCAGCCGTGGCTCGCGAAGTGGTCGACAAGTACGGCCCCGAGGTAATCAACCATGCAGTGGGAACGGGTGCCTTCATCGTTTCGTCGTACAACCCGAACGATCAGATTGTTTACAAGAAGAACCCCAACTACTGGGGCAAGTTCCCGAGCGACGGCCCCAGCCCGGAAGACGCCGGCAAACAACTGCCGCTCGTGGATGGCGTAGTCGTACGCGTGATCATCGAAGACCAGCCTCTTTGGTTGCATTTTCTCAAGGGCGAGATCGACCGCGTGGCGATCCCGAAGGACAACTTCGGCACCGCTGTGAAGGTGCTGGATCCTAAAAAGCCTTCTTCGATCGAGAACGTGGAACTCAATAAAGAGATCGCGGATAAAGGCGTAGAGCTCTACGGAGCCGTGGGTCTCGACTTCACTTATACCGCCTTCAATAACGAGTCCGTCGATTTCCCGCAGTTCAAGGACAAGCGCGTTCGCCAGGCAATCTCGCTTGCGGTCGACGAAACCGACGCAATCCAGATTTTCTACAACGGCGCTGCCACCTCGGCCCAGACCCCAATTCCCCCGGGCATCAGCGGCTTTGACCCGAGCTACAAGAATCCTTACCGTACGGCCGACCTCGAAAAGGCTCGTAAACTTCTTGCCGATGCAGGTTATCCGGGCGGCAAGGGCTTCCCCGTGATTCCTTTTGATATCTCGACCTCGACCACCGCGAAGCAACAGGCAGAATATCTCCAGAAGCAGCTCGACAAGATCGGCCTCAAGATCGAGGTTCAGCAGAATACGTGGCCTGCGATGCTGAAGCGTATCGAGAACCGCCAGGCCCAGCTCTGGGGCATCGCTTGGGGCGCCGACTATCCTGATGCAGAGAACTTCCTTCAGCTCTTTTACGGCCCGAACGCCGTGCCGGCGGGAACGAACGCCTCCTATTACAAGAACAAGGAATACGACAAACTTTTCGAAAAGGCGCGCATCCTCCAGGATAGCCCCGAGCGCACCGAGATGTATAAGAAGCTCGCGCGCATGGTGGCGGAAGACAGCCCTGTGATCTTCGGAGTACACAGGATCACGATTGCCCTCCGTCAGGGCTGGATCAGGAACGACCTCCTCGACGAGTTTTCATTTAACCGCACGAAATATCTGCGGGTCGATCTCGAGGCGAAGAAGAAGTACAAGAAATAGGTGGAACGCGGAAAGCGTGGCCAAATAATATATGCTTAACTATATCCTTCGCCGCATCCTGTATATGGTGCCAATCCTCTTCGGGATCGCGCTCATCGTATTTCTATTGTTCAACGTGGTGGGCGGCGATCCCGTGCTCCTCATGGTGGGGCGCCATGCGACCCCCGAGATGATCCAGGAGCTCCGTCATGAGCTTGGCCTCGACCGCGCGCTGATCTACCAGTTCGGCGACTTTCTGAAGCAGATCGCCACCTTTGACTACGGGCGATCTTTTTCTACCAAGCAAGATGTGATGCAGATGATCCTGCGCGCGGCTCCCGTTTCTTTCGTGGTGGCTGCCCCGGGTTTCGTGATCACGATCTTCCTCGCGATCGGGCTCTCGTTGTTCGTGGCATTCTGGCGCGGCACTTGGATTGACAAGATCATTGTTATCTCCTGTGTGTTTCTGATCTCGGCGCCCAGCCTCGCTTACATTCTCTTCGGCCAGTATTTCCTGGCCTACCAGATGGGATGGTTCCCGATCTCGGGCTTCGATATGAGCTTTCCGGCGGTATTGTCGTATATCGGATTGCCCATGATAATCTGGCTCGTGCTTTCTGTGGGGGGGGAGCTCCGGTTCTTCCGCACGGTGATGCTAGACGAGATCAACCAGGATTATATCCGCACCGCGCGCTCGAAAGGCCTCTCGGAGCGGGTGGTGATGTTCAAGCACGTGCTCAAAAATGCGATGATCCCGATCATCACCTCCGTGGTGATCGAGATCCCGCTGCTGATTACCGGCTCCTTGCTGATCGAGAACTTCTTCGCGATTCCGGGCATGGGCTCTCAGCTCGTAGACGCCGTGAACACCTCCGACTTGCCCGTGATCAAGGCGCAGGTGATGGTGCTCTCCATGCTCTATATGATCTTCAACCTGTTCACCGACATTCTCTATTCGTTGGTCGACCCGCGCGTTTCGCTGAAATGAGGACGAGATGAGCACAATTTCTACCGTCGCTGCTCCCGTGTCCTCCGCGCCTCTCGGCCGTTCCCTCTGGGGTGATGCCTGGGTGCGGATGAAGAGAGACAAGATTGCCATGGCCTCCCTAGGCGTGGTGATATTTTACTTCCTACTCGCCATCTCGGTGAAGCTCGGCCTCGTTGCCCATAACTGGGGCGAGACCGTTGGGAAGGAATACCAGCCTCCAAGTTTGGAGAACTGGAAGCTCTTTTTCGGCACTGATATCTTTGGTCGCTCCGTGGTGATGAAGACAATTTATGGTGCCTACATCTCGATGACGGTGGGCGTGGTCGCGAGCCTGATTGCGATTCCGATTGGGGTTTCGTTGGGTGCGATTGCCGGCTACTTCGGTGGCTGGGTAGACGACATCATCACCTGGTTCTATACGACCATTTCGAATATTCCCGGCATCCTGCTCCTGCTTTCGATGGCGCTGGTGCTCGGTAAGGGCTTGTGGTCGATCAATATCGCGCTCGGCGTTACCTACTGGATCGGCACCTGCCGCCTGATTCGTGGCGAGTTCATGAAGCATAAGGAGCGCGACTACGTGCAGGCTGCCCGAAGCCTTGGAGCCGGGCATACGCGCAGGATATTCATCCATATCCTTCCGAACGTGTTTCACATCATCATCATCAACTTCTCCTTCCTGTTCGTGGCCGCCATCAAAACAGAAGTAATTTTGTCTTACCTGGGGCTTGGGGTGCAGGGAGTGCCGAGCTGGGGTACGATGATTGACGAATCGAAACTGGAATTGGCGCGGGGCGTCTGGTGGCAGCTTACTTCCGCCAGTATCGCCATGCTGATCGTGGTTCTGGCCCTCAATATCGTGGGCGACGCGCTTCGCGACTGCCTTGATCCTAAGCTTAAATAAGTGGAAGAGATCTTATGAGTACTCCTGTTTTAGAAGTCAAAAATCTCCGCACTGCCTTTCGTGTGGAAGGTGGCCAGCTGATCGCTGTCGATGACGTTTCTTTCTCCGTGATGCCCGGCCAGACCATCGGGATCGTAGGGGAGTCGGGTTGCGGGAAATCCGTGACATCGCTCTCGATCATGGGGCTGATTCCGAATCCTCCCGGCAAAATCATCGGCGGCGAGATTCTCTATAAGGGCAAGAACCTGGTAAACCTGCCCGCGCCTGAGATGCGCAAGATCCGCGGCAATGAGATCTCGATGATTTTCCAGGAACCGATGACGAGCCTGAACCCTGTGTTCACGATCGGCAACCAGATCATGGAGACGATCATCCTCCACCAAAAATTAAGCAAAGCCGACGCCAAGCTGAAAGCCATCGAGATGCTCCGTCTTGTCGGTATTCCCGCTCCCGAGCGCCGCGTAGACGATTATCCCCATCAACTGTCGGGCGGTATGCGCCAGCGAGTGATGATCGCGATGGCGCTCAGTTGTAATCCAAGTGTGTTGATCGCCGACGAGCCCACGACCGCGCTCGACGTTACGATTCAGGCCCAGATCCTGGAACTCATCAAAGGCCTGCGCGAAAAGTTGAACATGGCCGTTGTGCTGATCACCCACGATCTCGGCGTAGTTGCCGAAACGTGCAACTACGTGGTGGTGATGTACGCCGGCAAGGTAGTAGAGCAGGGCACGGCCGAAGACATCTTCTTCCGTCCTTCGCATCCCTATACCCGCGGGCTTCTCAACTCGATTCCCGCAGAAAGAGCGGATGGAGACGAGAGGAAAAAAGGTCGCCTAGAGACGATTCCCGGCCTCGTGCCGAACCTGCTCAATCTTCCTAAAGGCTGCCGCTTCATGGAACGTTGCAAGCGTGCCCAACCTGAGACTTGCAGCAAAGCTGAGCCGGCCCTCGACCTGGTGGGCGCCGGACACAAGGCGGCCTGCTTTTTCCCCTATAAAGAAGAACGCACCCCAGGTGCGACGGAATCTCGCGCCGAAGGCGCGGCAAAAAACAGAGCGGAGGCCTAGTGGCTAAGTACTCTCCGAACGACGGGCTCGTAGTAGTCAATAATCTCGTGAAGCGCTTTCCCATCAAGGGCGGCATCCTCGGCCGCGAAGTGGCGAGCGTGAAAGCTATCTCCGACGTTAGCTTCACCATCAAAAAGGGCGAGACCCTTGGCCTCGTGGGCGAATCCGGCTGCGGAAAATCGACCCTCGGCCGCTGCATCCTGCGCCTCATCGAGCCTACCTCGGGCGAAGTATACTTTGGCGGCCAGAACGTGCTCGGCCTTAACTCCGACGAGCTTCGCCGCATCCGCCGCAAAATGCAGATCATCTTCCAGGATCCTTACGCCTCCCTGAACCCACGCATGACGGTTGGCTCGATCATCTCGGAGCCAATCAAGATCCACAATCTCGCGCAGGGCCCTGAAGTAACCAAGCGCGTGGAAAAGCTGCTCGACCTCTGCGGCCTTCGCCGCGAAGCAATCAACCGCTACCCGCACGAGTTCTCGGGAGGCCAGCGCCAGCGTATCTGCATCGCGCGCGCCTTGGCCGTGGAGCCAGAATTCATCGTGTGCGACGAGCCCGTATCGGCACTCGACGTTTCGATTCAGGCGCAGATCATCAACCTCCTGCAGGATCTCCAGCAGGAGCTGAAACTGACGTACCTTTTCATCGCGCACGATCTCAAAGTGGTGGAGCATATCTCGAACCGCGTGGCTGTGATGTATCTCGGAAAGATCGCCGAGATGGCAAGCGGCGACGATCTCTACCGCGACCCAAAGCATCCCTATACGAAGGCGCTGTTTTCGGCGATCCCGAGCGCGAACCCGCGGGGCAAGAAGCAGAGAATCCTGCTCCAGGGCGACGTACCGAGCCCGATCAACGTGCCAAGCGGCTGCACCTTTCACCCGCGCTGCCCGATGGTGCGCGACAACTGCAAGGCGGACATCCCTGCGCTCGACGCGAAAGCGCCCGATCACCTGGCTGCCTGCCACTACTCGCATCTTGTAGCAAAGGAGCTCGGCTCTGGCGGCACGCACCGTGGGTCGGAAGCGGTGGTATCGACGAATTGACGCGGATTTCCCCGTCGTGCGGCGGGTGAATGACCGGAAATTGAACATAGGTCAGGTTTTTGTACTCTCCACGTGGAGAGTTGAGTTAGAAAATTTCAAGTAAGCACTCGTGGCGGAATTGGTATACGCGCTGGTCTTAGGAACCAGTACCGAAAGGTTTAAGAGTTCGAGTCTCTTCGAGTGCACCACAATCTCAAATTCTTTCCAAAATTTTGGTCAGCTGCCTCATCTCGTTCACAAAGCTGCGCGCCTTTTTGGGTCTTTTCTAGTTCACGGGTAAAAAAATCCGGCCCCTGAGATTTCCCAGTAGGCCGGGCCTTCAAAAACGCAGAACGATTTACATGCGATCTAAATGATGGGCCAGTTCTCTAGTAGAACGCGCATTATTGATTGCTGCCAAGGCGCGAATCTTTGAAAGACGAGCAAGGATCTCTTTGTGTTTCTTGCTGAGCTTCTTAACGATGATTTGGTGGTTAGTATCGATAGATACGAGGATCGCTTTGTAAGCAACCTGGAACTCTTCCCCAACTTTTTTAACTTCCGCTAGGATCGCTTCTTTGGCTGCTTGCACTTCTGCGCGGGTTTTCGCTCCGTCCTCGGTGATGGCATCGCGGGTTGATTCGCGCTCTTTTTTGAGCATAGCTTCGGTGGTTTCGCCCAGGCATTCTACCAGCCGGTCTGCATGCCGTTTGCATTGCGCCAAAACGGCTGGATCCTGGGTGCTTTGGCCGCGGCGGAGAGAGAACCAGATTTCAGCTCCGTTCCGCATTCCGCCTTTTCTTACTGGAGTGCCATCTTCATAAACAGGAATCAAATATTTGTTTCCGAAGATACCAGTGGCTTCGGCACAGTGGCAGGCAGAGGCTACTGATGGCAGAAGAGCGCTAAGGCCTACGGCGGCAATTACGAAAAAGGGAACTTTGGAAATTGATGGATACAGCTTCATTTGAAACTCCTTAGGTGGTGAAAGGGCATGCGGGTAAGGTTTCTCTTTTCAGTCATCTTTAGAATGAATGCAAAGCGCAACCAGAAATATTTCTTCCGTTGCTGGGGGAGGCATACGCCCAGTTTTCAGCACCGGCTAGATAATAATTGTTTTGATTTGATTGGAGGATTTTTTTGGAAAAGATTGGGAGAAAAAGCCAGCGTAGACCAGTTTATAAAAAATGTTTATATCTGACAACTGAAAATCGGAATAGGTGAGCGTTGGTAACGCACGGATCTCAGATAATTGCAGCCGGATCAGTGTGCTATCTGGTAACAAATCCGCCGAAAATATATCCCAACGTACCGCCAAGATCGTTGCCGAGCCCCTTTAGGGCGGAGCCAATAGAGTTCGCGAGATTTTTGCTGTCGTCATGTTTCTGGGTAAGGAAAGTTTCAAAGATGTTCATGCCGGGGAATACGGTATTCTGCTGCTTGTAGGAATCAGCGCAATATTCTCCCTTCTCGGAGAAGAGAGTAAAGTTAAAGCGACCCTTCTTCAGCGCCTTAAACCTTTTTTCGTATTCAGCAATTAACGCGTGTTCGAAAATCCTATCCTTTGTAGATTTCTCAAACTTGATCCATGCCGAGCCCCTTCCGGTGAGAAGGCTGCCAAAGCGTTGACTAAGCACGCTGTGGGGCGCAGAAATATAGAAATACTTTTGAACGAACACTTTGCCATCAGCATCAGTGCGCCTTGCTCCGTTGTTCGCGTATTCTGGATCGGAGGGAAAATCGAATCCCAGAGTTTGCACGAATGCCTTGTGGCCCACCTGTTTCGGATCCGTGCAGCTCATTTCAATAGCATTCAGGTAGGGAGCAACACCAATCACTCGCCCAAAAATTTTTACTTCCTTGGAGTTTTCGCTGCGCATTTGATCTACGATCGCTCCTTCAAAGAGGAGGCCAATCTCTGCACCGGTTTTGTAACAGTCGTTTTCGGTTCGGCAGGCGTAGAGAGTATAGTTGCTGCCTTCTTTCAAGAAGCTATAAAAAGGCACTTGGCAACCGCGAGTAATATTTCTGCCGGTGCCCACATCCTTCAAAGCAGCCAATCGTTCGTTGAACTCATTTTTAAGTTCAGGAACGGAAGAGATCTTTTGGAGGACGCACTGCCGGGTGTTCGAGGCTGCCTCACAGGTTCTGAAAATCTCCACAGCGCTCGATGCTTGCGAGTAGGAGACTAATACCACTAAGTGAATAAATGCATTTACTAGCAAGGGCAACTCCTCACATTGGGGGCACGAATCTTGGGGTGTTTACCGAGGCCATCGTACGAATTCAAATTCGTTAAGATTTTTATACGGCGAAAGGCTTTTCATTCACGTTTGATTTGCGATTCGCTGCGGCGGATATGGAAAATAAGGCCCTTGCTGAGCCCTCTAGCAGGCAGCAGTTGGTGGTTAGAGCAATAAAACTGGCTTCCTGGGAGTGGTTTTTGTCTCCTAAGACTGAGGGTTTGCCTGGAAGGCATTGAATTAGAGAAGGATATCGGGGGCCAGTGCCCTGGCTCCGGCGGATATGTCGCCCAATGGGTACTCTGGAGTCCGCAGGTGCGCGATTCATGATTTTCCAGATAGTTTTGAATGTTAGCTCGCTAGGTATCAGAGGTAGGAAATAAGAAGGGGCATGAGAGCCCCGGAGAAAAATTTCAATAGCAAAAAAACCGCTTTCTAAATATTCTTTTACAGATCTCTAGCAAATCCAATGCGAACTATTTGCATTCAGTCTTGATCGCTTCCTCACAGGCAGTTTTATTGGCATATTCCTCCGAAAGAGTTCCGAGGATTTCACCTTTGTATGGATTTACCCATTTCGCTGAAATTAGCCATTTTTTTGTTTTTTTGCTGAACGAGCATTTGCATTCGTATGGGGTTGTGTCTTCTTCAGAGCCGGCAGTGTCATCCGCATAGGCTACGTTCGTCACCTGGAAAGCAAATGCCATTGCAAAGATAGATACTAGTTTCATATTTTTCTCCTTACGTCGTTATCGGAAATTGAAGTACGTCAGCTTAGCAAAAACTAAAGTTAGTATTAACCTTCAGAGGAAATTCAAGCCCTGCCCCATACCCGCTTTCCGCTAAACCCTGCGGCTGCTTAAGCGCGTTTGTTGGGGCGGCTTTCGCCTGCGCTAAAACCGCGTTTCCTGCATTCTGTAACATTATGTTGATTCGCTATTTGGTTTCTGGTTCCTGGGAGGGGAAGGCGCGCAAGCGTTGCAGGTTCAATCCCGGTCGAGGCAGTTAAGCAAAATTGCGCAGAACTGATAGTAGTTTTTCTGGCAGTCGTCGCAAACAGGCGCAACATACTCTGCGCTGAGGTAGGTGCTGCTGCCGTTCTGGCTGCGGATCTGGCAAGGATAGAAACGATAGAACAGTTGTGCCTGGCCATCGGGCGACGGTACATAGTTCACATAACAGCTGGCCATCCCCCTGCGCTCGGCGCTGAGCTGGGAGCGGAGAGTTTCGCGTGCCTCTCCAGTAAGCGTGAGCATCAGGTCTACCTTTCCCTCGCTGGTTTCCGGGGCATGGTAAAACTCGCGGAACTTCCTATTGCGATACTGAATCACGCCATCGTGGTCGCGCAAGTTTGCGCCAACGGGGGCGTCGAGAAAGGCCTTTTCGAACTTGGCGATAAATGTGCCCAGTGGCTCGCTCAGTCGGATGTGGTCGAGAGATATGAGCCGGCTTGCTGTTACCTCCAGCGCCTTGGCCAGCAGATCGATCGTTTGCAGTGTGGGATTGGCTCTTCCCTTTTCAAGATTCTGATAGCTGCGCGCCGTGATCGCCGCCGCCTTCGCCAGCTGCTCCTGCGTGAGCCCATGCGCGTCGCGATACATCCGTAAATTATGCGAGAGCGTTCTTGCGATCTGAGACCTGGGCATTGTAGGCATTCTAGCTACAAGTGAGATTTCGCAATAGGGCTCGCAATGTGCATCGCGAGCTAGGTACCTGTTTGCCCCGCGTGGGTCTTGCGCGCGAACTAAAGTAGGTGAGATACGAAATTTAATTCGTCTTTTGTTTGGAAGGTATGGGAGGAGCGGAACTTTAATTCTGACGAAATCACGATTTTTTCCCTGTATTGTCCCCCCCGGATTGAGTCGTATTCGATTGTGGCTGCAGCCGAGGAGTGGGGAGAGATGTCAGCGAATGTGAGGTTGAGCGCGAAAGAAAAGCAGCTAGTGCAGAGTTCTTTCTACAAGATTTCCGCGATTCCCGAAACAATCGCCCGGGACTTCTATCAGAGCCTATTCCTGCTCGATCCTTCGCTGGAAAGGCTCTGCAAGGCCGACTCCGAGATGCAGGGCGTAGGTTTGCTGAAAATGCTGCATTTGATCGCACGCGGCCTGGACGATTTCGAAGAACTGATTCCCGTTCTCAAGGAGTGCTCGCGGCGTCACCACGCTTTTGGAATTGAAGATGGGCACTACGATGCCGCGGAAGCCGCGCTGCTGAACGCGCTGGAGAAAAATCTGCAGCTCGATTTCACTCCCGCGTTGAAGCAGGCCTGGAGTCAGGTATGCTGCGTAGTTGCCGACATCATGCGGGAAGAGGCAGCTGAGGCGGAAGCTCTTGAGGCGAAAGATTCGTTGCACTAGCAGGCCCGTTGTGCGGCAAGGGGCATAATCCGAGTCCTTGAAAGTGGCGAAAAAAAAGCGCTCCTTTGGGGAGCGCTTTTTACATTAAAAAAAGTTCCTATCTTTTGCAGAGGCCCATCACTTTTTGCAGGTGTGACTCATAACTGCAGCTATAGGCTCCGGTTCCGCAGAGTTCCGTGATGCAGCTGGCGCGAACCCCTTGGCAGGATTCTACCACCTTATTGAGGTGGGATTCGTAGCTGCAGCTATAGGCTCCGGTTCCGCAGGCTACCTTCACACAACGGCCGTTCGCCTTTTCGCAAAGCCCAACTACCTTGATGAGGTGTGACTCGTAACTACAGCTATAGGCGCCCATTTTACACATCTCGGAGATGCACTCGCCTTCGATTCGTCCGCCTTTGCAAAGCTCCACCACTTTGTTGAGGTGTGACTCGTAACTGCAGCTAAAAGCTCCTGTTCCACAAAGTTGCTTTATGCAGCTCTGGCGTTCACCTCCGCCTTGGTCGCCATCGCAGTCAGGGCGATGTTCAGCGAGTACGATTAAGGAGTTCAACGCGGAGCTCTCTTTGGCCATCACTTTGTAATAGCTCATCAAAGGGTTCGCCGAGGTTTTAGGGGCGGCTTGAGCGCTTAGGGTGAAAAGAGCGGAAAGGATCAGAAGGGAAAGATGTTTCATGGGGTGTCTCCAAAAAGTGAAAGAAACAAGGAGGCGCAGTATAAGAGAAGTGACCCAATGAGTCAAAGTTGGTTGGAATTAGTGCTTCCCTGGAAGGAAACATTATTATCCAATAATTTCAGAGTTCTTCGTGGTTTTGCTTCAAGCGAATTGCGGTGCCGGTGATTTTCTTTACACCTTCGGTCTGGCGATCTAGCGAGCAAGTTTCTTTTCAAATCTCATTCGTTTTTCTAGCCCGCCTTCGGGGAATAAATAGGTTTAATTGAATTTGTTAGCGGTCTTTTTTCAGCGGCGAAGATTTTCCATTCTCTGGTAGCTCACCTTTGTGGCGGGATAGAGGCGGGGAAATAGGAAGCCGGAATGGGCCTACCGCCGTTCCAGTTGTGCACGCCGAGGGAAATTGCGCCGGCATCTTCAATTTCAATCTCGGCGTAGCTGCGCGGGGCGAGCTCCGATTTACCGAATAGCGTGTTGAAAGCAATCTTCGGGCACGCTCCTCGCCGCAGGTAATAGCCACCGGTAAATGTACGCTCGCGTTGTTTATCGCCACCGTGTTTTTTCAAGGGAACAGCCAGGGATTCCGATACGTTGGCATGAAATGGCTGCTCCTAACTTTGCTGTTTTCTGTGCCCGCCCAGGCCGCCCGACTAGTTTGCCTTTCGAGCGTCGACATCACCCCCAGCCAGCGTAACGTAGGCGTCGAAACCATCCACAAAATGGGCAATACTGTGATTACGATCCTGCTTCCTATGCCCAAGTCGGGCGGAAGGATTCTCGACCTGAATGCGCTCAAGTTCGCAGACTCCTACCCGGATCGCTTTGCGATGTCAGATGGCACTCTCGGCTCCGCCTTTGTGGAAGTAGACCTGCGAAACAGATCCAGCCTGCGCGCTTGCGTGACCGAGATGGCGGAGCAGGTGAAGAGCGAAGCGGGCTCGAAGGCTGCGATGCTGGATACGCTGAAAACTTACATTTCCAGGCAGCTCGGAGAAGTGCACGAGCGCACGGTTTTTCCCTGGGATCCCAAACGCGAGCCGAAGTTGCCCAGCGAATATGCCGACGCCGCGGATCTGACTCCCGGACATTTCCCGCTAAAAACGGGAATGCAGCAGCCAAGTATCGGGCTGGAAGCTTTCCTCAAGAAGGGCAGGGGAGCCTGCCTGCCCAAGGTAATGCTCACCTCACTGATCATGAAGGAGCTCTCAATCCCGCATCGCGTGCGTGCTGGAGCCACCGACAGCGCCGGCCACATGTGGATAGAGCTTCCCGATGGCCGCCATCTCGACCCGACCTGGCAGCTCCTGCTGCGCCCAGTGACTCAAGGCGCGGATCCGGGCTGGTTCCGCTTCGACCAGAGCTATCTCTACGAGAATCAGTTTTTCCCTATAGCGGAAGACTAGGGCAAGCAGTTCGCCGGTACGATGACAACCAAATACCTCGAACACACTTGCCTCTGACGGAAAACAAATAGACGCGAAGCGTTAGTTCACCTTCCTCTTTATTTGGCCTTTGATATAGCCAGTACCTCGACGATGATTTCCAGGTTCCAGGAAATCCATCGAGGTGCCGCATGCTCCGCTTTGCCCTTTTCCTTCTGGTCTTCACGAGCCTTCTTCCCGCTGCCTATTCCGCGGAAAGCCCTGCCTACTACGGGCGGGATTTTTACACTCAGAAATTAAGCGGCTCCGCTCTCCGCGATGCTCTTTTCCGCATCCTCGATGGCGCTCATGTAAAGGTGAACAACGATTTCGACCAGCTGAGCGCGGGCTGCGAGGTTAAAGACCCTCGATGCTACCGGCATACTGCCTTTGGTTACAAATCAGCCCGCACTTTCCTCTTTGGCGAATTTTACCTCGTGAAAGAGAACAGCGTTTACGGGGTGAAGGACGTCTACTGCGACCGCGTTGTTTTCTCGAACGAGTTCCGCGGCGCCAAACCCGGCCCGAATCTGATTCCCGACGCCAATACAATGAATGCTGAGCACAGCTGGCCGCAGAGCCAGTTCACGCGTTCCTTTCCGGACGAGCTGCAGAAGTCAGACATTCACCATCTGTTCCCGACCGACTCCACGATGAACTCGAAGCGCTCGAGCCTCGAGTTCGGCAACGTGGCCACCGACAGTGAAAAGCTCGAGTGCGACCTTTCTCGGCTGGGTTATCCAAAGAATGGCAAGCAGCTCGTGTTCGAGCCACCCACCGACCATAAGGGCAACGTGGCGCGCGCGATTTTCTACTTCGCCACCCGCTATAAGATGAAGATCGATTCCGAAGAAGAGGCCACCCTGCGCGAATGGCACCGCGAAGATCCGGTGAACTCGGAAGAGAAAGCCCGCAATGAGCGGATCTTCGCGCTGCAGAAAAACCGCAACCCGTACGTGGATTTCCCCGAGCTCGTGGAACGTATCTCGGATTTCTAGCCTAGAACCGATGTTTTGGTTTCGCGCGCACTTCCTCGAGGCGCTCAACGAGGGGTTCGTCGCGTTCGGTTACGAAGTTGATCACGAGGCCACTGCGGCCGGCGCGCGCCGTGCGGCCCACGCGGTGCAGGTAGTTGTCCATGCCTTTGGGTAAATGATAATTAATTACCCGGCCCACATGCTCCACGTCAAGGCCGCGGCCCGCGAGGTCGGTCGAGATCAGGTAGTCGATCTTGCCCTCAATGAACGCCTTCAGGTTGCGGCGGCGTTCCTGTTTGTCCATCTCACCGCGGTAGATCGCGCACTTGTGGGATTTGGCGAGCATCTCGGTGAAGAGCTTGTCGCACTGCTCGCGCGTATTGGTAAAGATCAAGGTTCCGCCTTCGACTTTTTCCTGCAGCACGGCCTCGAGCAGCGGAAGGCGCTTGCCGTCGATCACTTTGGCGTTGCGGGTTTTGAGGGTTTGCACTACTCGCGAGCTGCCCGCCGTGCGAATCACTTCGGCCTTTTCGAAGAGTTCCTTCATCAGCGCCTGCACCTGGCTGTTCACCGTGGCCGAGAAAAGCGCCAGTTGGCGTTCGCGAGGGCAGGAGCTTACGATGCGGATCGCGTCGGTGAGAAAGCCCTGGTCGAGCATCTGGTCGGCTTCATCGAGCACGAGCATGCGCACATCGCCGAGGCTCAGGATTTTTTTCTCCACGAACTGCAGCAGGCGGCCGGGAGTGGCCACGAGAACCTCGAATTGCCCCGCGATGCCGCGCTTGGCCTGTTCAGCCGTGGTGCCGCCGAGCACGGAGCGTACGCGCACGCGTGTGGTGTGGGTGAAGGGTTTGAATACTTTCGTTACTTGCTCGCCGAGTTCGCGCGTGGGCACGACCACGACCGCGCGTGGACGGGAGTCAGCGTTCACCTTGTCGCCGTTGTTCTCCAGCGTTTTGAGGTGATGAAGCACGGGGAGCACGTAGGTCAAGGTCTTGCCGCTGCCGGTTTCGGCTACGCCGACGACAGAACGACCGTCGAGCAAGAGGGGGAGCGCACGCGACTGGATCTCGGTCGGCGTGATCAGCTTTTTTTCCTTGAGGGTGGCCTGGAGGGAAGGAAGGAGGGCGAAGTCGGAGAAGGTGCTCATGGGGGGCTTTCTCTCACAATTGCGCGTGATTGGCGACCTCGTGCAGGGCGGGCGGGCGGGCCGATGGGCCTCCGAGGCTCACTTGGGTCGATTGCCTTGGTCTGCAAAAATAAAGCATAGTAAAATCAAATACATATTCAATAACTGGTTGCACTGGCAGGGAATTCTATTGGCCGCCAGTCTTCTCCGCCTGCAGCTTAATCTGCCCGAGCCCGTTCTCGAAATCCTTGCCGATCATTTTGTCGATGTTTACCAGGAGGCCGAAGGCTTTGCTTATAAAGCTATTCTTGCCCGTCATCGACCAGGTCACGAGCGTATTCCCGCCGTGGGTTTCGATGAGAAACTCCGCGATGTTCGTGGCCGGGAAGGGCTTGAGAATTTCGAGCTGGAGGCGCACGAGCTCGGGCGCGCGGCTCATGATGATCGTCATTTTTCCTTCGCCCGCTTCCTTGTTTCCCGCCCAGGTCATCGTGGCGCCCGCACCAGATTCCGCGCCGGAATAAATCGTTTTCATTTGCGGATCAAGGCGGGCCCAGGGAGACCAGGAAGGCCATCGGTGCAGGTCGTTTACCAATGCGAAAACGGCTTCACGGGAGGCGTTGATGCTCAGGGACCGTTCGATGCGGAACTCTGCAGGCTGCAGCATCGCCACGCCAAGGAAAATCACGATTACCAACACGATTCCGAGCAGGATTTTTTTCAGCATGTGAGAATTGTTCCTCAATGAGAAAGTCTGGTCAATAGCCGCTCAGAGGAATCGAATGCCGAAGTTTATTTTGAAAAAAATCGATCCTGCTTTTCAGGGGAAGTTCAAAACCAAGGAAGAAGCACAAGCGGCAACCGCAGAGCTGCTCGGTCGCCTGTATGAGCTGCTCTACAGGCTATATGCGGGAAGCGAACGCTCCCTTCTCGTGCTCCTCCAGGGCATCGATGCTTCCGGAAAGGATGGCACCGTGCGCAGCCTTTTTTCGGGCGCCAACCCCCAGGGCATCCGGGTTTACTCCTTCAAGAAGCCGAGCCAGGATGAGCTGTTTCACGACATTCTGTGGCGTTGCCACAAGCATTGTCCCGAGCGTGGCTATGCGGCGATTTTCAACCGCTCCTACTACGAGGAAGTAAGCACGGTGAAAGTGCACCCTGAATATCTCGACGCGCAAAAACTGCCGCCCGAAGTACGTAACGACAAAAGACTGTTTGAGAAGCGATTCCGGCAGATCAATGACTTCGAACGGATGCTCTCTGAGAATGGCACGGTAGTGCTGAAGTTTTTCCTGCACATATCTAAAGCCGAGCAGAAAGAGCGGCTCACGGAGCGTATTGACGACCCCACCAAACACTGGAAGTTTTCTGCGCAAGACTTGGTCGAAAGAAAGTACTGGGATGCTTACATGGAAGCTTTTCAGGAAATGATCGACGCCACCAGCACCGAGCATTCTCCCTGGCTCGTTGTTCCCGCGGACCGCAAATGGTACCGAGACTACATAGTGGCCAGAACCGTGGTTCGTGCGCTCGAGGGGCTCGAGATGGAGTTTCCTAAGGTAACGTTCAACAAAAAGGACAAAAACTTCCGGTAAGGCCTCTCCGGTAGTAAGCTAAGGTGGTGAAACCCCAGGCCATCCGCTTCTCCCGAAATGAAAAGATTCTGCTCGCCCTGATGGCGGGGGTTAACTTCAACCATATCGTCGACTTCATGATCATGATGCCGCTCGGGCCCATGTTCATCCGCCTGTTTGGGATCGAGGCCGGGCAGTTCGGACTTCTGGTGTCGAGCTATTCCTTCACCGCGGGCCTCAGTGGGCTCGCCGCTTCCTTCTTTATTGATCGCTTCGACCGCAAATCGGCGCTGCTTTTTTTCTTTGCCGGCTTCATTGTTAGCACGATGGCTTGCGCGATGGCGCCTGGATTTTATTTCTTGCTTGCGGCGCGCTCGCTCGCGGGAGCTTTCGGTGGTGTGCTGTCGTCTCTTGTGCTGTCGATCGTATCGGACGCGATCGCTTACGAGCGCAGGGGCACAGCAATGGGTGTTGTGATGGGATCGTTTTCGATGGCTTCTGTGCTCGGAGTTCCGTTCAGCCTCGAGCTCGCCAATCGTTTCAGCTGGCATGCGCCTTTTGTCTTTCTAGGTGGGCTCTCCTCTCTTGTCTGGCTGTTGATCATGTTCAATATGTTACCTATGCGAAGCCACCTTATGTCTAAGGAGTCGCGGCATTCCAAATGGCAGACGATTTCTCACATCGCGGGCAATCCTCCCCAGCTATGGGCTCTGTTCTTTTTGTTCGCTCTCGTGATGAGCCAGTTCACAGTGATCCCGTACCTCAGCCAAAGCTACGTGGCGAACGCCGGACTCCCCGAGTCGAAGCTCTCCTACATCTATCTTTTTGGCGGGATGTGCTCGATGGCAGCTGCCCCGCTCGTTGGATGGATTGCCGACAAAACTTCGAAGCACGTCGTTTTTTCCGCGGCTGTGCTGTTCACGGCGCTGCCGATCTATTTCATCACGAATTTGGGAAACGGCCAGCCGATCTGGCTGCTGATCCTGATTTCCTGCACGTTCTTTATTGGAATGTCGGGAAGGATGGTGCCGGCGATGGCGATGGTGAGCTCCACGGCGACGCCGGCCTACCGCGGTAGCTTCATGAGCGTGTCAAGCGCGGTGCAGAATATGTCGGCGGCGGTGGCATCCTTCACGGGAGGGCTCATTGTGACCTTTGAGGCAGGCAAGTTCGTGCACTTTGAAAAGGTGGGCTACCTCGCCACGGCATTCAGCCTGATCGCCCTTTACGCTTCCCGGCGCATTCCGCGCGGGCAGATCTAGCGCGCTTTCTCGGTTAGCTTCGTTCCTTCCGCCGCTCGGCGGAGCCTCCGGAATTCGGCGCCAGGCGCCCAGGCCTCGACTCGAACTCAAGTTCCATCCTGAGCAACAGCAATACCCCGGCCACGATCGAAAAACCGCCAAGCCACTGAAGCTCGTGCAGCTTTTTCGCGTAGAGCAAGGCTGGCAGGAAAACTACCGCAAGAGGGCAGGCAAGTTCGATGAAAGAGGCCAGGCTTGCTGGGAGCTTCTTCAGCCCTTTGTAGTATAGCCAGAGCGGCAGCAGGGCGAAGAGCACCGCCGTGCCAGCGAGCGTAAGCACCAGTCTGGCATCGAGGAGGCTGGCTGGCGCGAAAGGTATTCCGCGAATGAGCATCACCGCAGCAAAGCCGAACAGGGAGATACTCCAGCGCAGAAAGAGAACCGTACTAGCCGAAAGATTTCGCAGCAGCCACTTGGCTGCGATCGTGGTGAGAGCCCAGAGCAGGATCGCGAGCCCGCCTTCCGCCATGCCTATTGCATAGATCGACGTGCCGAGAGCATCTGAATCCATGGCGGGGTCAAAAATGAAAATCGCGATTGCCCCGAGGAAAACCCAGAAGGCCCACTGCACGAAAGAAAGGCTGCGCCGTTCCCGGAGAAAAAGGAAAGCCAGCGCGAGCACACAGAACGGACGGAGCATAAGAAGGAGCGTAGTCGAGGGCAGACCAACCTGCGAAAAGCTAGAGGTAAACAGAAGGCCGGCGATCACTTCGCCTCCGAGGCCAAGAGCGAGCAGGGCGGGGAACTGCGACGGAAGCAGGAGGAGAAGCTCGCGGCTGGAGCGCCTCAAAACCGCGGGCAGCAGTATCAGGAGGCCAATAATGTGTCCCCAGAACACGAGCGTTACCGGGTGCACGCCGGGGAAATTCTCGAGCCGGAGAACGGAGTCTGCGCCCCAGGCAACGGCGGCGAGGAGGATAAAAAGCGCGGCTAGGATCCTCTGGTTCATGCTTAAAGGATAGCAGTGCCGAAGATCTCGCGCACGCTTTCCGCAAGCAGCTCTTTGCCGCCTGACGGAAGCACGTTCCCGTGATTCACGATCACGCGGTCGAAGTCGAGTTCGAGCAGCTTCCGGTAAGAGGAGACGAGCTTTTCCCGGTTCCTGGTGAAAAGTATGCGGGTGAGGCGCGAAGGACCGAAGCGGCCGCCGACCAGGTCGGTAAGTGGCAGGAAATCGCGGTTCACATTCAGGGGAGAAAAACCCTGCCTATCAGCTAATTTATTCTCGTTCCAGCCGCACCGCTCCCGGTCGAGGAATTCTTCGAGCGGATTCATTTCTTCAGCAAGCGCATAGGTTCGCGGATCCCCAAGCCTTAGGTTCTTTGAGAATCGCCCGGCCCACGGCGGCAAGGGAAAATCTCCGGAGCCTCAGGCTCTCGTCGATATAGCTGCCACTTTCGATGCCACCCACTCCGATCACCGGGATATTCACCGCTGCCTGGATCAGCGCCGCCTCGGAAACGAGGTAGCCTTCGCCGATCCTGGGCGCGGGGCGCCGCCAGCCGCCAATGCCGCTCGATACATTGAGCACGCCGACACCCGCGGCTTCTAGCGCAGTGGAGAGCGCGAGCGCATCCTCTTGGCTCAACCCGTGCGGCAGGAAATCCTGGCCGGGCATGCGCACCGAGAGCAGCATCTTAGGGTGGAGGGCTTTTGCTTCGCGCACAATCTCAAATAGGAGCCGCCTCCGATTCTCTAGTGAGCCGCCGAATTCGTCGTCACGCTGGTTTGTGATCGGGGAGAGGAACTGGTTCAGCCCGTAACCGTGAGCGGCGTGGAGCTCCACGAGGTCAAAGCCCGCGAGCGCGGCGCGAGAGATGGAGGCAAGGAAGGAACTCTTCCAGAGAAGGATGTCGGCGGTGGTCATTCTCTTAGGGATATCAAGAGCGCGGTCTTTCGCCGGCACGGCGATCGCGCTCGGGCCCATCAGCCGGCCTCCCGTGAGAATTGAATCTGACTTGCCGCCGCTGTGGGTAAGCTGCAGGCCGGCGAGAGCGCCGGATTTTTTAATGGTGCGCGCGAGCTCGGTTAGGCCCGGGATCAGCGCGTGTTGGTGAGCGCCGAGCTGGCTTTGTTCGCTTCTGCCAGAAGCGTGCACGTAGCTGTACTCCACAAACACCAGGCCCGCGCCGCTTTCTGCGAGCTTGGCGTAGTGGTCGAGAGTGGCGCCGGTTACGAAGCCCTCTTCGCTCGCGGTGCCAGAGGCCATGGGCGGTACTACTACGCGGTTGCGAAGTTTAAGGCCACCGGGGAAGGGGAGCGGGGAGTACCTGGAGAGTAGTTGTGTCGTTTCCATGGGCCGCAATATAGGCCCGCATTAAGTGGGAAAAAAGAATCATTTACGATATAATCATTTCGATTATGGAAATATTTGAACTGCGCTACTTTCTTGGAGCCGCCCAGACCCAGAACTTGCAGCGGGCTTCTGAAAAGCTGGGCGTTTCGCCCGCGTCCCTCAGCAAGACGATCCGCCGCCTCGAGCTCGAGCTAGGCGTGAGCCTCTTTTCTCGCGAGGGCCGCAATATTCGAATCACCGACCACGGGCTGCTTCTGCAGAAAAAGGCGAGCGAAATCGTGGCGCTGGAAGAAGACACCCGCGTCAGCCTCGGCGGCCACAAAGGCCAGCTGCGGGTGGTGCTCTCCGGCCCCGAGGTGCTGTTGGCGCAGATGGGGGTGGGAAAGTGCCTCGAGATTGAGGCCAGTATGAAGGGCAGCTCCTTTGAGTTTCTCCACGGCGATGAAGCTCGTTCGCTTGCGCTCGTGGCGAGCGGGGAGGCGCATTTGGCGATTGTTACGGGCGATGTTCCCATTTCACTCACGCAAAAAGTGATCGCGCACACGAGTTTTCAGACCTACTGCGGAAAGGGACACCCGCTGTTCGAGGCGGCGAAGAATAAAAAAACCGTGACTATCGAAACAGTGCTGCAGCATTCTTTCGCGAGCCCGAGTCACTCCTTCCTCGGGCAAGTAGGCGGCCGGGCATCGCTCGACGGCTGGCGCGACGATAAGTTCCCGCGCACAATCCGCTTTCGCACTTCGAGCCTCAAACTTCTCGAAGAAATCGCGCTTCGCGGGAAGGCGCTCGTGTACTTGCCTGACTACTATGGCGAGCGGCTTGGGCTTTCGATGCTAAAGATCTCTGGCTGCCCCTACGGCTGCACGCAGAAGGTGAAATTGGTGGCGAGAAATCCGAAAGAAACGGGCTGGCTGAATCGCTTCTTTTAGTGCCATGGAGTTTCGCGTAGAGGTTTGATTTCTTCGATAGCCAAGTGCCTTTGCCATTGTCAGAATGAAAGAATGGCAAAAGGGAAGCTACCGCCCGGATTGTTTCGACACTTGATTGCGCTCATCCTTACAACAGGCTTTGTGTCTGCGCTCGGCGTATGGACCTGGGCCGGCATGATTGTACGAGGCCAGCCGTATTCCTTGGCTCTTTCCGATCAGGTGGGCATCGATTTCTTCTATAAGCTTGCGCCTTTTTTGATACTAGCCATTGCTGCCTGGCTCCTGCGAAAATCCCAAACTTACTTCAGCGTTGGCTGGATTGGATGTGGGCTGGCCCTCGTTTTCGTCTTCAGCGTGCGCTGCGCGTTCGCTGTACAGAACGACCTTCAGAATAAGCACTGGACGGCGGCGAGCTTGGATTTCTTTTCTGGCTTACTGTTCCAGCTCGCGATTTCGATCGCGTTCGGTTTCCTCGGATGCGCCGTTTACTATATGACGGCAGCGCGTAGGGGGAAGCTCTGAGACTTTCCTTTTTGCCCGCTCCCGTGTAGCTTTCCCTTTTCCATCCCGACTTCCTCTCTGCTAGTATCTCCTCACAACTCAGGAGACCACGCATGAACAGGATGATCATCGCCGCAACCCTCACTATTTTCGCTACTGGTTGCGCTTCGCAAAGTGGGCAGCAGAACGAACGCACTCCTTCGAGCGCCAAGAAGAGCGGCAGCTTCACCTGCAGCAATGCCCCCGCCAAAAAGTGGGGCACCTACTACTGCGTGAACGCGCAGTTCAAGGACGAAGAGAACCTGCATGACATCACTTTTGGCACCTGTGAAGGGTCGTCGCAGGCAGAGGAAGAGGAACCAGTGGACCAAGTTGAGATTAAGTCGCTGAAGCATGACCCGAGTCTCGCCGCGACCTCGAATGAGTGGAAGGACGCGAGCGCATTCGACGTGACCACGAAAGAGCACGGCAAGGCGACTATGCTCGTGCACCCCCAGGTTTTCAAGGGTACCGACCGATCTGAAAAGGCAGAAGTACGCCTGAAGTTTGCGAGCAAAGAAGTTCGCCTCACCTGCGGCTCTTCGCTGGATCGGTAAATGAAGCTGGCGTCGAGCCGAAGTGATTGTCGGCGCCTAGTGAGCAGGTGCGGGATGGTATGAAGAGGCTCGCGCGGCCATGACCGACAAAAGCGACTTCTTCACCGTCTCCACCAACTACACCGAACAGTGGGAAACCTACCGTTCGCTCAACCGCCGTGGGATCTCGGCCTTTGTCAGCATGCTGGCACTTGACGGGGCCGCTCTCTATTTTTTCTCGATCAGCGAGATTGCAAGATCGGAAGTGTACTCCTTCGCGCTCGCTGGCCTGTCAATGCCGAGCGCCTATTTGTTTGCGCACTCGCTGTACAAGATCCGCACTTTCAAATGCCCGCGGTGCAGAAGTACGTTCCATGGCGCATCTTTGGGCAAGCAACTAGAAGGGAAAGGCGGCACTCAAGCGAATTGCGCGCACTGCAAGCTTCCGCGTTACCACAAGGGCAACGGTACACAGCTCTGATTGTTCTGCCTCGCCGTGTACAGAAACAATCCTCAGCCCCAGGGCTTGAGCACCGCGAGGAAAACCACCGCAATCAGCACGAGGGTGGGTAGCTCGTTAGTCATCCTGCAGGCTTTCTCGGAGAGGAAAAAATCTCTTTTGGCAAAACGCTTGCGGGTTACCCTGGAGAAATCCTGGTAGCCAAAAAGTACGAAAACGAAGCAAAGCTTCACCCAGATCCAGGCTCCGTGGAGCAGCGCCGGGTTCAGCGCGAGCAGCCAGAGCCCGAAAATGAGCGTGGCGATCGAAGCGGGCACGGTGATGTAGTTTAGAAGCTTTCTTTCCATCACCTCGAGCAGCGCACAGGCCTCAGCGCTTTCGGCCTTCATGCGGTGGTAGACGAAGAGGCGAAAAATGTAAAAGAGGCCGGCGAACCAGCAGACCATCGAGATCAGGTGGAGGGCTTTTATGCTGAGATACAGGCTCATGGTTTTTCCTCTCCGATCGCGCCGACGGGGCAGAGCTGAATTGTGGCAAAGGCCAGTTTTTTCTCTTCAGGCCCAAAGGGCTGCCGGCCAAAAAAAGCGAAGGTGTGCACGGGATGACTCTCGATCAGCAAAGGAGCTAGCGCCCAGCAGGCACCGCAGCTGATACATTCGTCGTCGATGAAAAAGGAACCGGCGGCATTCTCGCTCCGGCGTCGTTTTGGATCGGCATTTCGAATTGGTTCGGTCACTTCTTCCTCTTACCTCGGGCGCGGCCGCCAGGCCACCTTCTCGGCCTGACGCAGCGCTTAAGTCGCGAGAATCCCCTTGTGCTTTATAGCGGAGTTGGAAGAGCCGAAGGCGAATGCTCGTCGCTGAGCCCTAAGCGGGCCGCATGGGTTTCGCGCTCGAACACTTCGAGGTCGATGTTTGCGCCGGATAAGATTACGACGATCTTCGAGCCAGGGCTGAGGCGCGCAAGTTTTTTCCCGGCTGCAAGTGCTACGGCACTTGCCCCTTCCACGCGAAGATTTTGTCTCAGCTGTAGTTCCAGCAGGGCCTGGCGAGTTTCCCCGATTGAGACGCTGATCGATCCAGCGAGCAGATCTTTGGCTTCCTCGAACACGTTGGGAAGCACTTCCGCGGTGCCGATAGCGTCAACGAAGCTGGAGATTCTCTCGATCTTGACCGGGCCGCCAGCTGAGAGGGCTGCGCCAAGCGGAGCGCAGAGATCGAGCTCGGCGGCGACCACTGTGGCGGAGGAATTTTTTTCCTGAAGCGCGCGCGCGATCCCGAGCGCGAGGCCGCCGAGCCCAAACGGTGCGACGATTACTTCAGTTTCCGGGTGTTCTGCCAGCACTTCGTGCGCGATCTCGCCATAGCCTTCCAGCAACTCAGGCGTGCGAAGTGGGTGAAGAAAGTTTGGCTCCAGGGGCGCAAGATGCACCATGCGGAAGATCTCAGCGAAGGGCCGCTCTTCGAGAACTGCGCCGTAAGAAAGGATTTTTTGTTTTTTATTGAAAGGGGCGGAGTCGGGCACGAAAATGGTGCAGGGAATTCCGAGGCTTTGCGCCTCGGCCGCGAGCGAGCGACCGAGGTTCCCGGCGCTCACAGTGGACACTCCTCCGCGCAGCAACTCGAGGCCGCCAGGGCAAGTGATTTTCCTCTCGAAGAAGCGCCGCACGCCGCGGATCTTGTAGGAGCCGCCGGGTTGGAGGCATTCGGCCTTGAGGCGAAGGCCATCGGTGTGGAGAAGGAGTGGGGTGAAGCGCAGCATATCTCGCTCCTTCTCAGGCGTAGCGGATAGACGGGTTAAGTGTGCGGTGAAGGTCGTAGGCTAGACGGAGGGCTTCCGCGTCCTCGAGGCCGATGCCGACCGATTTGAAGAAGGTGATTTCTCTTTGGTGCTTTCGTCCATGGTGCCGGCCCGCGAATACATTGCCAATTTCGACAATGCTGGCTTTTGTGTCGGCGAAGGTGCCTTTAAGTTCTTCCGCTTCTTCTCTTGCGGCAGAGAGCGACTCCACGAAAAATGAGATTCCAGATGCGTCACTACCGAGGTCTATCTCTCGGTGGCCAGGACGGCAGGCGCCGACCGCATTTACGTGGAGACCGGTGTGCAAAGCGGCGCTGGTAAGGTAGGGGAACTGGGCGGCCGTGCAGAGACAAAGGATGTCGGTGCCTGGGAGCGCTGCTTCTATCGCGGCGTGCAGCTGGATCTTCAGAGAAGGGTTAGAAGCGGCCAGTTTTTCTTTCAGCGTTTTCGCCTTCACGGGGTCGCGGGCCACGATCCGCAGCTCGATGATTGGCCTGAGCCTGAGGATACGCGTGGCATGCAGCTCCGCCTGGAGGCCGCTGCCCACGATCGTGAGCACGGAGCTCTCTTCCCGGGAGAGGGCCTCCGTCGCCGCCGCCGAGGTTGCAGCCGTACGAAGAGCGGTGATGGTAGCTGCGTCTCCGACCGCAAGGCAGGCGCCAGTTTCAGAGTCAAAGAGCGCAACGATGCCCTGGTGGGGATTGAGACCACGCGCCTCGTTTCCAGGTAACACGCACACGAGCTTAGCGCCAAGGGCGGCAGGCGACATTCCCGCCATCATTCCGAAGGCGCCGCCGTTGATTCCCATTACATGGCGGGAGCTGTGCGTGGCGGCTCCGATCGCGAGAGCTGCGAGCGACTCACGCATTCTTTGGGAGAGGCGTTCGGGGTTCAGCAGTCTGAGCAGATTTGTTTCGTCGAGGAACAGTGGCGCTTTCATTCTGGCCTCAGTTCATTTTTCGCAGGAACGCCACGAAAGAGGCGACGAAGCCCATTTCTCCCTTCAGGGTCACGAAGCCCGTAAGCTGCTCTTTGGCGCTGGAGAAATAACGGCCTTCGTAGTGGAAGATCAAATCGACAGGCCGGCCGCTGTTTTTTGGAACAGGAAGATCGAAAGAAAGCGCGCCGTCTTTTTCTTCGAGGTTCAGCACTCGGGCGTCGAAGTCATTTGGTACATGCATGTCGCCGATGAGCTTGCCGTTGGCGTCGGTGTTGATGGTCAGCACGTCTACATTGTCTTGCTCAGAAAAGAAGAGGTGCAGTCCGTAAACGCGAGGCTCTTCAGCTGCATAGACGTTTGAAGGGCTCAAGCTGAGAGCTAGTAGGGAAAGGATAAATAGATTTTTCATAGGAGATCCTTGGTAGTTTGGTGGTTTAAGCCGACGGTTTCTCCGTCGGTCCAAAAGAAATACGCTTCTCAATTGGAAACAAAAAGCATCTTTTGGTATAAAGTTGGATACTAGGAGTATCCATGGAGACCCGTCGTCTGGAGCAGTTCCGCATCGTGGCAGAAACCAGCAACCTCAGGGAAGCGGGCTCTCTCCTGCACATCACCCACGCCGGGCTCGCCAAGAGTCTGAAGGTGCTGGAGGAGGAGCTTGGAATAGAGCTGATTACGAGGGATGGGCGTAATATCAAAGTTACGCCAGCAGGAAGGCGGCTCCTGAAGGAGATGGCGGCCTGCCTTGAGGCCGAAGAGCGGCTACTGAAGGCGGCCCGCGGGCTGGATTCTCGCCAGAAGAGCCGGATGCGCATCGGCACCTTCGAAGTTTTCTCAACCTACTTGGCCCCGGAGCTCGTGGCTGCACTGCCCGAGAGTACCGAGATTGTGTTCGAGGAGCTGATTCCGGGCGAACTCGAGGAAAGCCTGCTCGCCGAGGAAATCGATATCGGCGTCTCTTACCTCGCCGTGCCGCGCGCTGGTCTCGACCACTGGGAGGTGGGCAAGATTCGCATGGGCGTTTTCTCGTGTCGCGCGTTTCAGGGCAAGCCTTTTGCCGACTTGCCGTTCGTGATTCCGGTTTCAAGGGTGGAGGGTACCCCCAGCAAAGTGCGGGGGCTGGATGGTTGGCCTGACGACCGCGTGCCGCGCCAAGTACGTTACCGCGTGACGCTGATGGAAACCGCGATAAGCCTCGCACGCGCTGGGCTTGCGGTCGCGTACTTGCCGCACTTCGTGGTCGAGCGCCATAACCGGATCGTGAAGGCCGAGGCGCAGCTGCACGAGCTGCCATCCCCTCTGCGCAGGGCCGCGGGCCAGCCCATTTTCGCCATAAAGCGAAAAACGGAAGGGGAGAGCCCTGGCTGGAAAAAACTTTGCGCCGTACTGCGCGGCCTGAAGTGACAAGCAACGCCTTTTGAAGCAAAGTAAAGGGACCGGTGAGCACCAAAACGAAGAAATGGAAATGGATCCTCGGAGCTCTCGCGCTGGCGACGGCCGCGGGTGCCGAAGGCTGGGCGCTCAAAAAACAGAGCGACCGTGTGTGCCGTTCGGCTGTCGATCTCGCCCAGCACGCTGAAGCGTTGCGTGTATGGTTAGCGGAGGCTGACGCAGACCCATTTCTCGGTACTTCCTCTCTGCGTGGACCCGTGAATTCCGCAATCGCGGAATTTCGTGCGCGCTCTCGATGGATCCAATCGGAACTTGGCGCGCGTCTCTTGCCCGAGCAGGCGCGGGCGGCTTTCCAGCAGCTCAATACGGCTGGAGATAGCAGTGCCGCTGTTTCGGGCGCGCTGCTGAAAGTGGCGGGGTTGAAATCTGGCCTCCAATGTGAAGCACCCGTTCCCGCCGTGGCTGAATCTAGCCTGGCGCAGCAGGTGGATACCGGCAATGAATTCTGGCGCGATCAGAAAGCCCACGCTGAGCTGGCCAAGTTGGAATTCGAACGCGACCGCGTAATTTTCTGCAAAGGCGACGAGCTGCTGCAGGGGCTGCGACGTGTAGTGCAGGCCTCCCTCGGCCGTTGCCAGGGCGAGAAACTGTCTGCGAAGCAGGCGGCTGCTTGCGATGCCCAAAAGACCGGCCCTGTCGCGATGGAGATCGCGGATCTAGAAAAACAAAAAGAGTTTAACATGCGCAAGCTACGCCAGAAGTGGCCAGAACCCGTGCTGAAGGGCCTGCAATGCACGTAACGTTGCTCTCCATTGCACTTTTCTTTTTTTCTTTCGCCGCAAACGCCGCTGACAAGCCTCGCAGCTGCGAGAGAAAAGAAGCCCAGTCGCTGCTCGAGCAGGGAATGGTGCTGCAGGGCGAGCTTGAGAGCGAGCGCGCGCTCGAAAAGTACAAAGCCTGCCTCGCCGCCGAACCTGCCTGTCAGGCCTGCGTATACGAGAGCGGCTGGTCCTACTGGAAGCTGGGCCAGTGGGAAGAAACCGTGGCTGCCTGGGAAAGCGTGCTCGCCGCGAATCCCTCCGATCCAGACGTGCTGCAGTTCCTGCCCACGGCGAAAGAGAATCTTTCGCTGGTGAAGGTGAAAAAGATCCCCACCACCTTCGTGAGCGGCGTGAAGCTTGGCGCACGGAGCACACCTGCGGATTCTCCGCTCTCGCTCCTTTTTCTTGCGCGGCGCCAGAGCTATAACCGCACCCCCGAAAGCCCGCTTGATGTATTCGACGCCGATATCCAAAGCCCCAAAAGCGTGCATTTCAGCGCCGACGGAAAAAAGGTTTACGTGAACTCGCTCGAAGGCGGCCGCACCGCCATTTTCGACGCGCTTGGCACCGAGAAGCTCGGTCTGATCCGCCACAAGTTCACTGAAGCTGAAGCGCAGTTTTTCCTCGAGGGAGAGAAAGCACCCTGGGGCTATTCCTTTGCCAAGAGCGTGAAGAAGCCCAACGAGTTTGTTGGTAAGCCGGTGGAGATCGAGCATTCGCATGCTGGAAAGTTCCTCTGGATTCCTTACTACCGCCGCTCTTACGACGCCAACGGCGCGATGCCTTCTGCGCTCGCAATCGTGGATACCGCTACCGACAAAATTGTGCGCGTGATGGCGGTAGGGCCGATTTCGAAATACGTGAAACGTTCTCACACCAACCGCTGGATGGCCGTTTCTCATTGGGGCGATAATACCGTTGGTCTGATCGACATGCGCGGCAAGAAACCAGACGCTTTCAGGCACGAGCAACTGCTCGTGGTGGAGAAAAAAATTCCTGCCAAAGAGATGAAGGGCGACCGCGACAGTAACTGCGGCTTCTGCGTGCGCGGCCTGGCGTTCACAGAAGACGACAAGTATCTCTTCGTGACAAGAATGAAGGGCGGCGGCCTCTCTGTTTTTAAGCTCGATCCCAAGGGCCCGGCGATGCCCTTGTACCTCGGTACGCTTTTTGGCCTTGTGCCGGGGCCGCGCGATCTGGAGATCAACGATAAAGGCGAGCTGTTCGTGACCTGCAATGCTTCCGGAATGGTTATGCGCGTGCCTTGGCGGGAGCTCGTCGCAAAGCTCGGCGAGATCCCCGCAGACACCAAATACGAAGCCCGTAGCCTTCGGATCAAGGCGAGCGACGTGTCGTCGGCCAAAGTTTACGTGGGCGAGGGAGCGCGCTCGCTTCGCCTCAGCAAAGACGGCAAGACGATTTTCGTGACTGTAAACAAGACGAGCGAACTCGTGGGTGTCGATGTTTCCGCGATGAGGATCGCGGCGCGCATCCCAGTGGATTCCTATCCGGTAGGCCTCGAGCTGAGCCCCGACGGCTCCCAGGTTTGGGTGACTTCCCAGGGGCGCTCGGCTAAAGGCGGGAATTCCGTCGGCGTTTTTCAGGCGCGCTACAAGATGCAGGAAATTGTGCCGAGTGCCCACGGCGAGGACGAAAAAAAATGATCCGTTCCTATGACGCCCATATTTACTACCCCTTGAACGCCAAGCTCACGGCCGAAGCGGTGCGCGAACGGGCGCTCGCTGAGCTGAGCGACGTGCGCGTGAGCCCGATGATCGACCGCAACGTAGGCCCGCACCCGATGCCCATGTTTGAGATTCAGTTTTTGCCATTGAAGCATTCCGAGATGATCACCTGGCTGTTGGCGAATCGAGACGGTCTCACCGTGCTCGTGCACGAGGTTACCGGGCACGATCCCCGAGATCACTCAGAAGGCGCTCTCTGGATGGGGCGGGTGCTGGAGCTGGATTTTTCGAAGCTGGATCCTTCTCCAGATTCAGACTGAACGAGATCGTCTGCTCGCGTTGAAGCTCCCGCTGGGTTTTCGCCAGGCATGGGGGCCGGTTTAAAATTCGTACGGAAGCAGCGGTTTTTCGGAACCATCGGGCATCGTTACCCAGAGCAGGGAGCGCGTGCCTTCGGGTGCCTCGCCTTTGACATTGTTTCTTTCCTCGCGGGCGCGCCCCTCACTGTTGCGGCCGCGCCGGACCTCAAAGCGCACGCTGCGGAATTTCTGTGCCCCTGCCACAAGGCAAGGCTGTTCGTTTTGCAGGCCGCCAACCACGAGTTCTCCGCCCTTATTAATGCCGATGCCCAGCCCGAACCAAGGGTCTGGTACCGCCGCGTGCACGCTGCATTCGGCCGAAAACTTGGTGCGGGCCTCTGTATTGAGCAACGAGCGAGATACCATATGTTTGCGCATGATCGTGAAGTCGACTACGCGGGGGCCGCTGCTCCTCCAGTAGCTTTTCTTCTCGCGCCCATAGTATTCCAGGGTGAGTTGGCCTTCGTTGTCGAGCAACGCGCGCAGGTTCACTCCTTCGAAGATCTTACGGCCGAAGCGGCCGGGAGAGGCCTGCAGTGAGGAATCTTTCAGCGAGTAAATATCGACGTCGTTAACCTCGTCCTCCTGGGCAGGCACGCTGTCGACCTTCGCGTAGCGGGTGCGTCCGTCGTCGGTGATGCCGTAGAGGCTTTCGTAAACCACACCGCCGGTACCATATACCCAGCGACGACCGGGGATCTGCAGTTCCGGTTTTGGGTCAAAGGGCAGCTCGTTGCCGTAGTTTGGAGACAGGTAGAAGAGGCCGTCCTTGCCGAGGAATACGGTGCGCAGGCCGAGGCCCATGTAGAAACGGCTGAGCTCGGGGGGCGTGGTGTCACGGCGGAGAATCGGATAAGGCGCAAGCTCGTATTGGCGGGTCGCGGGCTGGAAGCGGTAGAAATAGAGCTGATTCTCAGAAGTGAGAAAGTTGTAGTAGGCGTAGTCTTCGAAGGGGATGCGTACTCGGGCCGCTTCGAAGATCGGTAGATTCTCCGGCAGCGTAGAACCCAGGAGCCGGCTGAAGCCGCCGGGGAAATCCCAGGTGAACAAGCGGTGTTCGGTGGTGAAGAGCAGAAGGCCGTTGTTCTTAACGTTGAACTCGAGGCGTTCTACTTTTTCATTGGCCCGAAGAAAGTTCAGGCTAAGCGGAACGGGCTCGCGGAAGAATGGGTGAAGAAGAGATACTCCGCCTTCCTGGTCCAGTAAGGCCACGAGGTCGAAGCTCTGGGCAAGTTCGTCTGGCAGCTCGTTGAAGCGCGTGCTCACTGTGGCGAGCGAAAGGTTGAGCATGAATCTGCGGTCGGCTTCTCCGAGTCCTTCGGCGTAGAGGCCCATGGCCGCGTAGAAGGCGGCACCGTAAGAGTAGGCTCCGGCCTTCAACGGATCGATGCTCAATTCACGGTCGCAGCCTCCGGAGGTTTTTGGAATATCTCCGCGCCGGCACATCGAGTGGCCGGGGTCGTTCGGGCTGGAATGGCGAGCCTCATGTACCAGAACGGAGAGTGCTTCGAGCGGGTCTTCGTTGAAGAACATTCCGCCAAGGTAAATTTCTTTCACGTGGGTTTTGTTATAGGCAATCGAGGTGGTTTGGCTGAGGTCGATCCCGGTTTTGGACGCCATTCGGCCCAGGAATGCGAGCGGCGAGCCTAGATCTGCGTGAAGGCCCGGAGCCCAGTCAGGCGCAAAGTTGATCTTCAACTTATCGGCGTAAGCAAATAGGCGGGCGATTTTGCCGTGTTGCTCATGGCCGCATACATCAATGCCTTCCGGTACTGCGAGCTTTACGATGGCTGCGAGGCGGCGGTATTCGGCATCAGAAGGGCACTCCAAGTTGTCGTACTTTATGCGGGCCGATTCCTTCACGCTGCTTGGGCCACGAGAGGAGTAGCTCTCGATCGGCTGCGCACGGTAATAGCCGGTTCCGGCTCCGCAGGCGGCGATGAAAAGAAACGCGCAAATGTTGAGCAGTCTTTGCCCTGACTTTTTTCTCATCGCTTGCCTTCGCGGAAAATTTCTTCGAGCATTTCATTTGCGGGCCTGGTTGCACTGGAAAGAAAGCGGCCTGCGCGCGCGTAGATTTTCAAGCGCTCATCTTCATCTCGTTGTCCGATCGTCTGCAGCAGATTTCTCCAGGACTCGCGGCGCACGGCGGGATTTTCGGCCTCGTTGCTGCCTACCTTTTCGTAAAACTGCGTAAGCGTCTGCAACTCGGTTCTTGAGGTTACCTGCCTGCTGTATTGGCTCATGGCCTGCAGAACCGCGAGGCGGTTTGCCGCTTCCTTTGTAGCTTCCACTTCGTTGCGGGGATATTCAGCGCTGAATCGGCGTTCTACGCTTTCCTGCAATCGGGAAAAGGGATCGAGTCTACGCCCCTGAAGGTTTTCCACTAGCTCGGCACCTTTGTCTTCTTCGATAGATTTTGCGTGAGCCTTGGGCGCGTGCCCGGGTGCTGACGCTTGCTGGGGGGGGAACTTTCGAGCTGAAGGAACCGTGATAGGCAGCTGCTGCTTGGTGAGGGGGGGCAGGGTGAGAGTGCCTCGCGGGGCGAGCGGATAGGTCTTCAGGTAGGCACCGAGCCCGTAGAAGGAGAAAAAGCAGGCAACGAGCCCTATAACGATGATGAGTTTCCTCATGCCTTACCTATCGGAAAGTTGCCGTATTCCCTGAGTGCCTGCTACTACGGGCGCGAACGGTTCCGTGTAGGCAGCGTGTTAAATGGTCGGGACTAATCTGCCGAAACGACTGGATGCAAACCAAACGATTTCGTTTCCTCTATCTCTGCTGTCTGTTTCTGCCGTCCCTCACCGCGAATGCGGACTGGACCAAAATCCCGTCCGCCGAGTTCGAGATGAAGCCTTATCCCGAAGAAGGCAGTGCCGCTTTCCGCAAGGATTTCGAATTACTCCACAGCTATCAGGACAGCCGCGACAAGGCCAGTTGCGCTCTCGCCTCTCGGCAGGAGCACCCCACTTTTGAGTCCATGTTTGAAGACAAATTGTCTCCACTTTCAGACCAGGAGGCGCAGAAGTCGGCAGCTCTCGTAAGCAAGGTGATGAAGCTCGCTCTGAAGGTAAGCAACTATCATAAGGGAAAGTTTCTGCGCCCTCGTCCCTACGATACTGACACCTCGCTAAAACCCTGCGTGAGGACGCCAGGGGGAGAGAAGAGCTACCCGTCGTCTCATTCGGCCACGAGTATGGCAGCTGCTTGCGTGCTCGCCGAAATTTTTTCCGATAAGAAAAAGGAAATTCTCGCTTACGGAAACTCGCTCGGCGAGCTGCGCGCGATCGTGGGCGTGCACCACCCAAGTGACGTTGCCGCCGGCCAGAAGCTCGGCCGTGACATCTGCGCACGCGTGCTGGGAGAGGCTGACTTTCAGAGTGAGCTAAAGAAGCTGAAGGACTGAAAATGAGGCTCATGATCTTCATTTTTCTGGTGCCATTTTCTGCTTCTGCCGGCCCTTTGCTTGACCCCGCGATCACTTACACGATCACTAAAGAGCTCAAAAGTTCGGGTGTAGCTCCCAGGGCGGTTGAAAATTCCTATTCCGAGACAAAGATCGACTTTCAGAGCTTCGACCTGAACGATACCAGCGGGAAGCCTTTGCTCTCCAGCCAGACTGACCAGCTCGTAAAGATGCGAACGCTCCCAAAAGATCCCAAAGACGTTCAGGCGATCAAAGACGGTCTCGACCACCGTGTGGAAATCACGTTTGAAAAACTGCTCACAGTGAGCACGGTGAAAGTCGCGGGCCTGCCCAAGCCCTTTGAGACTCGTTCCGACCTCGGAGTTTTTCTCATGAATAAGCCGATCGTTGTGAAGGGGGATGGCAAAATGGGAAAAAAGGTCGAAGGCCTCGAAGCTATCCGCGCGAAGATGAGTGAAGTGCGAGATCCGATCGCCCAGCAGACGCTATCGGGGCTTCTGAAAGAAGAGTTGCTGCTCAAGACCGGCACGAGCGGTGCCCAGGATGCGTCCTGTCTTGGCGCCCTCGGCGGAAAGAAGCCCGGAGCAAAGTGGAGCTTCTCCCGCGAAGAGCAGGGCGCCAAACTTGATTACGACTGCGTGTTTGAGGGCTGGAGCGAAGTAAAAGGCAAGAAGGTTGCTGTGATCAGACTACAGAGCAAGAAAGCGCGCGTTCAGCGTACGCAGCCTAACGGCGTGCCCGGTATGACCGAGACCGAAAGCAGCGGCATTGTATACTTCGAGCCTGAAACCCAGGAAAGCATGATGAAGATTGAGACGAATATCCTCGCTGAGCCGATGGAATCCGAGATCAAGAGCCTAAAAGCGAAAGGCGCGGAGGTGCCGCGTAACCGCACGCGGATGTGGCACACGAGCCAGCTCTATCCGCTCTGAGTTTAGAGGCTGGGCAGTCCAGGTCTCTTTAATTTTCAGCATTTTAGCTCTAGTCCTTTATAGCCCCCTTGGGCCCTTCTTTCTCTTGTGCACAAGCAGCCCCTGATTGAATTTCCCCTCATCTCCCTGTATAGTGCGGCGCAATTAACCTTAGCCATTTAGAGCCACTTGGCCTCTTCCCCCGGAGTGACCGTGCAAAGAAAACAGCTCGTCGTAATTTCCTTAGCCACCATCGCTGTCGCCGGTATTGCGCTCCTCGCGGTCGCTCCTAAAGCCCAGTCGAGCACGGCCCCTGCGGAAGACAAAGCCAAGGTGATTCTCCAGGAGATGAAAGCATCCGATGATACCCGCCGCTTGCTCGTGCCCACGAAAGTGGAAGCCAGGGTAGCCAGCCTTGTAACTGCAGAGGCTGAAGGTTTCGTTACCAAGATTGCCAAACCTCTAGGCTCGCGCGTGAGGGCCGGCGATGTGGTACTCTTTGTGGAAAACAAAGACCCCGCTTTCACCTACGCGAAAGTTCCCGTGCGCTCCCCGGTTTCGGGAGTGGTGAGCCAGATGATGCCGAGCTTGATGTCGCGCGTTTCCCGAGGCGATAAGCTCTTCGTGGTAATGGACCCTAAAGAACTCAAGCTCACGGCTGAAATCCCCGGCTCCGATCTCAGCCTCGTGCCTCCGGGCACCGTTGGCGTGTTCAAGCAAAACCTCGATGATAAAGAAGGCTCGCCTATCCGCGTGAGCGGAATCAGCCCCCTGGTCGACCCTCGCACGGGCACGGCTTCGGCCGAGCTGGAATTTGTGGTTCCGGCGAAGAAATCAGGCAAAGACGCCGCCGCTCCTGCGCCCGTCTTGCCGTCGATCGGAATGGTGGGGCACGCGTTTTTTGAGATGAGCCGCGGAAAAGTGCTGCTGATTCCCGAAAGCGCGCTTGGCTACGCCGACGGAAAGCCCATCGTAAAGGTGCTCGACGCGTCGGGCCTCGTGAAGCGCAAGACGATCGAGCTTGGCGAGCAGAAGGAAAGCCAGCTCGTGGTGAAAAGCGGGCTCGAAGCCGGCGAAAAGCTCATCGTTCGCTCCAACCGCACCGTAAAAGACGGCGAAGCGGTGGACGTGGATACCGGAACCAAAGCTAACTAAGATGCAGGGCCTCTATTCCCGCCCTCTCCGTGTATATCTCCTGCTCGGCGCGCTCGCTCTCTGGGGCATCGTCAGCGGGCTGAATCTTTCGATCTCTCTCTTTCCGATGAGCAATCAGCCGAAAGTCGCGGTCCAGATCTCTTACGGATCCTATTCTTCGCAGCAATTTTTCGATTCCGTGGGGCGCGACCTGGAGCCGCTCTTGCGTGGTTCCAAGGCTGACGGCGTGCCTGTGGACAAAATCACCGCCGAATATGGCGAGAAAAAAGTGGAGTACGCCGTAACCTTCGACTGGGGAGCAAATCCTGACGAAGCTCTGAAGGTGATCCAGAATATCGCTATCGCCAAGCTCTCCCGCTTTGAAAGCGGGATCCGCGATTCCCTCGAGGTTTACAGCTGGAATTCTGGCGGCGGTGCCTTCTTCGTGAGCTTCTATAGCCCGCTCCGTTCCCTCGATGAGGTGTACCAGATCCTGGAACCTCTCATTTCCCCTCTCTCGAGCAAGATTCCTGACGCCGGCAGCTTTGGTCTCTGGAATCCAAACCAGAAAGAGCTCACCATTCGCCTTAGCCCCGAAAAGCTCGCGCAGAATCGCCTCAATACCCGCCAGGTGGAAAGCGCAATTACCGATTCCATCTTCGCGTTTTCGGGCGGCACGCTCCAGCTTGGCGAAAAGCAGTACCAGATTTCGCTTCCGAAAAAAGCAAACGGGGTAGAGCAGCTGCAGATGATCCGGGTTAGCCCCGTGGGCCAGGAGCCAGTGCTGCTCAAAGACGTGGCGCAATTAGAAGTCGCCGTTACGCAGGAGAGCGCTCAGCGCTTCCGCACGAGCGGCGTGGAAAGCCTGATCCTCTTCTCGAGGCCTAAAGAGGGCGGCAACGTGAAGCGCATGGCCGACAATATCATGGAGCAGCTCACCGCCACGGCTTCTCAGTGGCCGAGCGATATCCAGTTCAACGTGCTCGTGAACCCTTCCGATACGATCAACCGCTCGATCAACGGCGTGCTGAAAGAAGTGGGCATCGCCGCCTTCCTTGCAGTGTTGGTGCTCTTCTTCTTCATCGGCAGCTTCCGTAACGTGATCACGGCGGCAATCGAGATCCCTCTCAGCTTGCTCATGGCCTTCATCCTGATGAAGCTCGCGGGAATGAACCTTAACCTTATTTCTCTCGGTGGCCTCGCGCTCTCCGCCGGCATGAACGTAGACGCTTCCGTGGTCGTGCTCGAGAATATTTTCCGCCACTTCGACGGCAAACCCAAGGGGCTGACTTTTGAAGAGAAGTCGAAGATCGTGGTGGCAGCTGTGCGCGAAGTGCAGCTACCGATCATCGCGAGCACCCTCGCGAGCCTCGTGGTATTCCTGCCGCTCGTGTTTACGAGGGGCCTTACGAACTCGCTTCTCGGAGATCTGGCCAAAGCCGTGCTTTTCAGCCATGGTCTCTCGGCAATCGTGGCGCTGGTGCTGGTACCCACGATCCGCCTGCATCTCCTCAAAAACGGCGAATTGTCTCACGGTGAATCCCGCTTTGAGCCTGCGCTTCGCTGGATCGATGAAACCTATGGCCGGCTTTTGCGTGGGTTCCTGAAGTCATTTACCGCGCAGGCCACCGTGCTCGGGGCCGTGGCCGCGGCTCTTCCGCTCCTGATTCTTTTCGTAGTTCCCGGCCTGAAAAAAGAAGTGATCGGCAAGCCCGAGAGCGACTGGTTGATCGTGGGTGTGAGCTCGCCCACTTTCACCACCAATAAGCAAATGGATGCGGAAGTGGAGCAGCTTGAGGCCGATGTCGCCAAGACCTTCGGCGACGAGATCCTCTATACTTTTTCCCAGATCGAAGGCACCTCGAGCGGCAACGTGATGATCCGTCTCAAGGACCGTTCTAAAGTCGAAGCCCTGATCGCCAAGGGCGAAGAGGTGTACAAGAACACACCCACGAAGTTTTACTACGTGATTAGCTGGAGTCCTTCCGAATTGCGCATCCCGGAAGCTGTGGACTACCGCCTTGAGGTGACCGGCGGCACCGCCCAGCGCCGCCAGCAGGTGGCCCATGACGTGAGCGAGATACTTTCCGATCCTGAGATGTACGACAACCTCAATGTGAGCCCTTCTACCTCCGTGCAGAAGGGGCTGCTCGTGCTTCCGTTGCTTAACCTCACCTCGCAACCCGAGGTGCTTTCTCGCTATGATCTCTCCCATTTCCTCCGCGTCGCGACCGACGGCGTTTACGTCGACAAAATCTACGACCGCAATAGCCAGCTGCCGATCTACCTGCGCATGCCAAAAGACCGCGCGACCAGCGTGGAGGGCGTTAGCTCCCTTCCCATAGGCTTTGACGGGCGGCTGGTACCAGTTGGCGCGCTTGCTCGAGTGAGCATTCAGGAGAAGGAACCTCCGATTTATCGCGAGAACCTGCAGGCGATGAACCTGCTCGAGGGTAAGCTCAAAAAGAAAAATAGCCGGCTTGCGCCCGAGAAGCTCAAAAAAGCGCGCGCGGCGATCCAGATGTATAGAGAAAAACTCGCCGCCGGAACTGATCCGGCTAAACGCGCCGATAACCCGCTGCTCGTAGAGGGCCTGGGTGATAAGGTTCTCCAGGATGCCCTCGTGCAATTGAAGTGGGCGGTACTAATTTCGATCGCGCTGATTTTCCTTACTATGGTTCTGCAGCTGGGCGATATCGTGCACTCCCTTCTGGTTCTGGTCGCGATACCGCTCGGGATCATCGGCGTGATCGTTAGTCTGTTCGTGTTTGGCTCCACGCTTTCGCTCAATAGCGGCCTAGGTACGATCCTGCTCAACGGGATCGCAGTGGCAAACTCGATCATCCTCGTGGATTTCATCCGCAAGCAGAGCGAGCTCGGTCTCTCCGCCCTTGACGCTGTGGTGACTGCCTCCCAGGCACGCCTGCGGCCCATCCTGATGACCAGCCTCTGCACCGTACTCGGCATGTTCCCGATCGCCCTCGGCCATGGCGAGGGCGGCAAAACTCTGCAGCCGCTCGGCATCGCGGTTTGCGGCGGGCTCTGGCTCTCGATGTCGCTCACGATCTTCCTCGTGCCCTGCCTGCAGTACCAGTACCTGCGCTGGAAGCAGAATCGAGCCTTTAGGAGCCGTTCTGGCATTGCTCCTTCGGCCCTGCAGTCCGAGGTGGGATTATGAAGAATTGTTTTCTGAAGGCATTTATTTCATTCTGCCTGGTTTCTGTTTCTGCCACTTCGGCGCTTGGCGCGGAATCGGTGCCGCCCGGATTCCTGCAGGATCTCGAACTTTTCCGGCAGCGCAGCCTCACGATTCGCACCGAAGTTGAGAAGCTCAGTGCCGACCGCGTAACAGCGCTTTCCCGCATTCTCCAGGTTACGCCGTCAATCTCGGCGGGCGTGGGCAAGCACGAGGAGCACGCCTACAGCGATAGCAGCGGCAAGGGTAAGCTCATCTACGACTACTGGCGGCTAAGCGCCGACTGGAATCTCTTTAAAGGCTTCAGCGACTACCACGCCTGGCGTGCCGCCGAGAGCCAGAAAGCCGCGCAGGGCTACCAGGTTCGCTCTGAAGAGCTGCGAACTGAGCTCGAGGGCTCCAAGGTGATTTTCAATCGTCTCTATCTGCGCGACGTTCGCCAGGCGCAGGAGGAGCTGCTCAAGCTCAAGCAGGAAACCATGCGTATCGGCCGCGACCGTTACAAGCAGGGCAAGATCCCGCTGCAGGACGTGACCAAGATGGAGGTGGATTTTTCCCAGCAGCTGAATGTGCTGCGCCAGTCGGAGATTGATCTCGCGCAGAACGAGGCTGCTTACAAGGCGTTCTTCGTAGACGAGCTGCAGACCAAAGAATGGCCACTCACCGAAACCCAGAGCCTCGCGCTCTCGGAAGGGGAGGGGAGTTTCGCCACTAAGCGCCTCAAGGAAGCAGCCTCGTCGCTCGAGCATTCCTGGAAAGCTGCGCGCAATCTTCACCTGCCGAGCCTCGACTTCCAGGTTTCTTATAAAGAGCTTCCGATGCGCAGCCCGAATACCGGAACCTGGGCCGGCACGCTCGAGCTCAGTATCCCACTTTGGAGCCGCTTCGAGCTCACTTCCGCTGCTGCGCAAGGCTATGCGCGTTTTGTAGAAGCTGAAGGTCTGGCTGGCAATGCTGACCGCGAAGAGACTCTGCGGCGCGAGTTCGTGAAAAAGAAGATCAAGCTGAGCTTTGAGAATATCAAGGAGTCGCGCCTCAATCAGGAGAAGAGCGACCGCCTTTACCGCGATATGCTCCGCTCTTTCCAGCTCGGCCGCTTGCCTACCAACGATCTGTTCATCGAGCAGAGCCGCAAGATCGACAGCTTGCTGCTGTTCACGCGCAGCCGGCTTTCCTTCCATGAGAGTCTTATGGAAGCGTGTGCGCTCTGGGGCCTCAGCGCGAAGAGCTGCCTTAGGTAGCCTGCTTTTGCTTTGCGTGCCTGGGGTGCCGCCTCTCTCGGGATACACCCCTCGCCCCTTTGATTAAAGGAAAAGGGCTCACTTGGTCGATACGAACCGTGGGGGATCTTTTCTTGCGTAATTCCGTGCTCAGCCTTACGGCATTTCTCTTCGCCTGCGCTTTTTCGAGCGCCCGGGCCGAGGAGGTTGCGTCCGCTCCGGGCTGGAGTCTCAATAAGATCCAGGAACAGAAAGCCGAGAACGACTTCTCGTACGGCGACTCGCGCGTATATTTCTCGCTCAAGCCGCCAGATCAGCGCCCCGCTATTACCATTGACGGGCGCTCCGCTGACCGCCTGCGTTCCGGAGAAGCTTCGGCTGAAGGCCTTTACAGTGGTCAGTCGGCCAAGTCGCAGCAGAGCAAAGATGATGAATATGTATACGGTAACAAGGGCAACGGCCTGGTCGTAGCCGAGCCTGTGATGAGCACGCTCACCGCGGCAGACGGGCGGCGGGATTCTGCCTATGATGCGCCTGCCGTAGCCGAAAGTCGTGGCTCCTCTTCTTCAGAGTCTTCGCTTGGTGGGCTGAGCGGTGGCAGCAGTTCTTCCAGCTCTTCCAGTTCTTACGGCGCACCTAGCAGCTCTCCACCTTCTCGGAATACCAGTGCATCGAGCGCGCCGCCCCCTGCTGCTGGCCCGCCGCCCGCCGGCGGAGGAGACCGCGCCATCGTGGATCCGCGTAAGGTCGCGATGGAGCAGGCCAAACCGCTCGAACCTGTTAAGCCGGCCACTACGACGGGCATTGCTGCTACAAACGAGGCCGGCGGCTTTGCGATCAAGAAAAAAGACAAGAACGGAAAAGAGATCAACGAAAAAGACAAAGACTTTATCGTGTGGCCCGGAGGCGAAGAGCCGGGGAAAGACGGAACCAAGCCCAAGTGCGCTCGTTCCGTTTTCAAAAATTTCGACCAGCCCGGCATGGACCGCCTGCGGATTCCTGAAGGCTGCGGCACGATCGCTGTGCGTGCCTGGGGCGGCGGCGGCGGCTCGGGTGGTGTATCGGAAGACGGCTCGGAGACCAAAGGCATAGGGGGTGGCGGCGCGTTCGTGTACACCACTGGTCTTGTCGACGTCAAAAAATTTGATGTGATCGTGGTTGTGGGCGGAGCCGGCGGCCACGCCAAGGGCTCTAGTGGCGGCGCCCCCGGTTTTATCAGCGGCGGCAAAGGCGGCACGAACGGCGGCGCTGGAGCCTTTGGCGCGGGCGGTGGCGGCGGCTACTCCGGCGTATTCCTCGTGGAACGCGGCAAAGGCGACGAGAAGGAAATGCCCATTGAGGTCGAAAACGCGATCGTGATCGCGGCGGGTGGTGGTGGCGGCAGCGCTTCAGGCGAAGCGGGCGGCCCTGGTGGCATCACGCGGGGCGGTGGCAACGGCGCGTCCCAGAGCGGTGGCGGCATTGGCAGCGGTAACGGCAAAGGCGGCGTATCTCTCATGGGGGGCGACGGCGGCGATGGCGCGGGCGTGAATGCCTGCGGCGGCGGCGGTGGCGGCGGTCTTTTTGGCGGTGGTGGTGGCGGCGCTTCGACCACGCTCGATGGCGCATCTGCCGGCGGCGGCGGCGGCTCGAGCTTTTATCGATTCCTCGACAACTTCGAGACCGGCAGCGGTTCGGGCGCACAAGCTGGCAATAAGAACTATAAGGACCGCGGTAAGGCGGGTGACGCCGGGATGCCAGGGAAAGTTATTCTTGAGTTCTATTAGTCGCTGAGGAATTCGGGCTATATTGGCTCCATGAATTTTCCCTCGCTCTTTGTTCAGGACGAAAGCTTCGCCCACCTCAACGCCGGAACCCGCACGCGCGTTCCGGTCAAAGTGATTGAGTTCATGGAGCGAGAGCGCCGGGAGGGGGAGCGCAACCCGACCGAGGCCATGTTCACCGGTTATGACCGCATCTGGGGCGTGCAGAAGCGCATAGCCGCGTTCCTCGGCACCACAGGAGAGAATATCTTCCTGCGCAGTAATGTGACCGCCGCTTTCAATGACTTTCTCTTCGCCCTACCGAACCCAGGCCCCGGGGAGATCGTGGCTACCGGCTGGGAATATGGCGGCACCGTTGGGCTCGCGAAGCACTGGGCGAGCAGTGTCGGGCTTTCGTTTCGCTTTGCGCCGCTCGAGCTTAAAGAGCATTGGACAGAATCTTCCCTATGCGAGGCGGTGCTAGCCTCTTTGAAACCTGAGACCAAGGTTCTGGTCGTGAGCCACGTTTCCACGGGGAACGGGGCGATTCTGCCGGTAAAGGCGATCGCGACGGGAGCGCGGGCCCGCGGCGTGATCACCGTGATCGACGGAGCGCACGCCATCGGGGCCATCCCCGTGCACCTCGATTCGCTCCATGATGCGGATTTCTACGGAGGAAACTTCCATAAATGGTTTCTTGGGCCAGAAGGCACAGGTTTCGGCTGGGTGCATCCGCGCTGGAAGGGCAAGCTCCCTTGGAAGTTCGGCGGCTGGGCGTCCGAAAGCCCGCCTTCCTTTTACCAGGGCTTCGGTGATGGCGACCCGGAGACCTGCCGGCGCTTTTTCCCCGGCACTATCGACCGCATTCCTTTCCTCGGCCTCGGAGCCTCTCTTTCCTTCTGGGAGGAGCACGGTATCGATAAGATCCGGCAGCGCCAAACGGTCTTGCGCGATCTCGTCGCCAGTGAGGCCGAAGCCCTTGGCTGGCAGCGCAGAAGTCCCCGTGATCTGGCCTTGCTTGGCCCTCTCGTGGCCTATAAGCGTCCTGAGGTCTGGGGAGCTGGCGAGTCTACCGCGCTAGCGAACAGGCTTTACTTTGAGGCCAGGGTGCAGCTCGCTCTTCCTAACGTGCAGGGCGAAGCCCTCGTACGCTTCTCTCCGGGCATCTACGCCCGCGAAGACGAAGTGAAGCAGGGCCTCAGTCGTCTCGCCGCGTGGCGCGCCTGAAAGCGAATCCATGACTTCCCAACACGGCGCGTATTTCCTGGCCCTGCTATCGGCGATCCTTTTTTCGGGCGCGAGCGTGATCTTCGCGCGTTTCTCCGTTTCCCACTCGTCCCTATGGATGAACCTGATGAAGAATCTCGTGGCGCTCGCGGCCTTCCTGGTGGCCGCCGCGGCTTCATTGCTTATTGGAGGCGAGAGCCTCGCGGGGCTAGGCAGCACCAGTATCCTGTACTTTTTCCTCAGCGGCTTTCTGGCCCTCGGGATAGGGGACTGGTTCCTTTTTCGTGGCTACAGCCGGCTCGGCTCCGCTCGCACCATCATGGTGTTCAGCCTTTCTCCGCTCTTTCTTACCGTCGAAGGGCTCCTGCTCTTCGGGCAAAAGCTCAACTTGGGCCAGGGGATTGGGATCCTGCTCATGATGGCGTGCGTCTGGACGATCAGCTTTGAAAGATTCCGCGCCGCTGGACACTGGGAGTGGAAGGGCATCGCCTTCGCGGTCGTCGGAGTGCTGCTCGACAACATCGGCATCGTGCTCAGCCGTCAAGCTTTTGACTTGTCGCCCGGCACAACGGCCTTCACCGCCAACGCGATTCGCTGCGTGGGAAGCGTGCTTCCGCTGCTCGTGATGGCCCACTTCTCGCGAGAGAAGGTGTTCTCTGGCTTTCGACAACTGCGCTGGCCCGAGCGGAGGATCGTAGTGTTCGCGTCCTTCATGGGGTCTTTCCTCAGTCTTTCGCTGTGGCTCACGGCCCTCAAGATCGGCCACATCGGCGGCCTGGCCGGGGTAGGGTCGTTCAATCCGATCTCCGCTTCCCTATGGGAATGGGCGCTCCTGCGCAAACGGCCGAGCGCCTACCTTATAGTGGCGCTCACGCTTTTCCTCTCCGGATTCTTCTTATTGCTACAGAGCAGCTAACAAGGCTACGCTTTCCCTATGGGCAAGCAAAGCAAACGGCAGTCCAGGTCCGCCTCCTTCTCCTCTCAGATCCCCTCGCTCGACTTGCACGGCGCTGTCGTCGACGAGGTTTTCGACCTCATCGACCGCTTTCTGCGGCGCGAAGAGGCGAAAGGAGCCGATCGAGTGCGGATCATTCATGGGAAGGGAACGGGCAAAGTGAAGGAGAAAGCGCTCGAGTATTGCAAGCTCTCGGGGCACGTGCCGAAGCCAGATTCGGGTGAAGGCATCTTCGTGAACCCCGGATCGTTCTTGCTTTACCTATGAAAATCCCTCATAAGAACTCACGTGCCGCGAGGGGCGGCACCGATTCTCTCTATGAAAAGGCAGATTCTCCTGGGAAAAATGAGGTGAAAACCACTTTTCCCCAGGGAAAATTGAAAAATTTTCAGAAATCGCCTTGCAATGGTGAAAATATCTGTAACACTAGCTCTCACAAGGAGATCTCAATACATGGCTAAGAAGACGACCAAGAAAACTGCTAAAGCGAAAAAACCTGCTGCTAAGAAGAAAACCGGTGCTAAGCGCAAGCCTAACGCCGCTTTCATGAAGCCCCTGACCCCTAGCGATGCTCTCGCTGCGGTTGTTGGCGCAAAACCACTTCCTCGCACGGAAGTTACCAAGAAACTCTGGGCTTACATCAAGAAGAACAACCTTCAAGATCCAAAGCAACGTCGCAACATCAATGCTGACGACAAACTGAAGCCTGTGTTCGGCGGCAAGAAGACCGTGAACATGTTCGAAATGACCAAGCTCGTAAACAAGCACCTCGGCTAGTTTCGACCTTGTTCTGAGGAGCGCTTTCAAGCGCGATCTCAAGACAGCCAAATGAGCCAGTTCGGGAAACCGGGCTGGCTCTTTGGTTTTTCTGTGGGCACAATATTTCTAAATGACCTCCGCCCAGAGAGCCCTTCTCTTTTCCGTAGTTGCCATCGCCACCTTCTGGGCCGTCGGCCGCATCCCCAACCCCTTTCTCACCCAGGAGGCCATTGGCTTCCTCTACGGTGACCAAGCCCCTGAAGGCTTCTCTCGCGCATCCTTTGGCCCCTTCGTGCTCGGCATCGGTCCTGCTCTATCAGGTTTTTTCCTCGTCGAATTTTTCTCCTTCTTCCTGCCGCCCTTTTCCCGCTGGAGAAAGCAAAACTTCGCTGGCCGCGCCCGTTTAAACCTCGCCTCCATTGTTCTCTCCTTCGTGATCGCTTTCGTCACCTGCTACTTCGTTGTACGCCAGATGTCGCCCAAGCCCGACGGGCTCAGCCAGTTCCTCGACGGTTCGATGGGCTCACTGCTTGGCACGAGCGCCTTCTTCCTCGGCGGCTTCACGCTCGTTTTCCTTGCTGCGAATCTCTTCACCTCCTGGGGCCTCGGCAACGGTTTCGCTCTCTTTCTGCTCACAGGAGCGCTCTATCGCCTCGCTGATTCATTGGTGCGGGCTTACCTCCCTGTAGGCGGCCCGCGCCCTCAACTCTGGCCGCTGCTGCTAACGACACTCATCCTCGCCGGGTTTTACGTTTTCCTCTCCCGGCGCCGCACGGTGCCCGCGGAAGGCCCGGGGGGCATGAGCCTGCAGCTCGAGGTGCCGAGCTTGCTTCAGGGGCTGATCTCCTGGTCGGTGGCCTGGCAGCTGGCCGCACTGCTGCGTTCTGTGTCGTCGATGCAGGGCTGGAACTTCGACCAGAGCTCCGAATTTGCCCGTTACCTCACGTTTCTTGCCTTCTTCATTCCTGCAAGCGCGGGCCTCTATTGGCTCTCCTTCAGCCCGCGTCGCATCCAGCAGAACACCTTCGGTAAGCTCCGCCTCTCGCCCGCGGGCGAGAAAACGATTCTCGAAATCGCATTCCTGAGCTTCGTGGTGATCGCCGCACTTGAGCTGCTCGCGCATCTCCCGCACCCTTTGGTGGCCAAGCAGGCGGTGCTCAGCAAAGCGCTCGACCTTGGCTCCCTGATTCTGGTGTTCGTGCTCAGCAGGGACCTACTGCAGAACTTCCGCTTTCTCCAGCAGGTGCCCGATCCCGCGTTGCTGGGTGAGTTCGATAATTTTCATCTCGCTGCCCTCGCGCGCGCCATTGGCGAGGCCGATGGGCAGCCCCTTTACCTCAAGGGTTTCGAATATCGCCGTTTGATGAGCTTTTTTCAGCCGCTGGTGAAGATTCGCGTGTACGCCTCGCGCGACTACGCGCCATCGCTCCGTGAAAAAATGGGTCTGCACAGCGTGCCTTTCGTGTAGGGCGATGTAAGCGGAAGTGCGTTGCTCGTTGCCTGCTGCTCTAGTGAGATAGCTACTGGAGGTCTGAATGCTTTCCCTTTTTCTTTCGCTGTTCCTTCCCTTTTCCTCGTTTGCTGTTGAGGAGCCCCTCGAGCTGCAGCCGATCGAGCTCACTTGCGTCACCGAGTGGCCCACCACTTCCTTCGTGATTTGGACAGAAGGCGAAGAGGTGCTCGCCCGAGTGATCCACCACAACGGCTCGGGCTACGCGCCCGCGATCGTGGGCACATTCACTCCGAACGACCTGCCTATTCTGACGGAGCGCGCGGCGCTCGTGCGCAAGATGAAGAATCAAATGACGTTTCGCTGGCCGCGCAAGAACTGCAAAAAGCTAGGCGAGCTGATCCTGCAGTGCTTCGGCACTGATAACGTGCAAGAAGGGGAGGGCGGCGCCAAGTTCGCGCCGTTTGCTTTGTATTCTTCGGCGCGGGTCGAGGACGGAATCGCGGGACGGCAGGAGTCGAACTCGGTCACGATGAGCTTCGACGTCGACGGCGCAAGGGGCGCTTCGATCGAGATGATCTATCCGAAGGGTGGCTGCGTGCCGGTGAAGATGGATGTGGAGAAGGTGGAAATAGCGCGAAAGACTAATGCGGGTGTGCTTCCTGACCGGAAGTGACAGTGCGCAAAATCTAAGCGCTGACGCGGTTTACATGGGGCGCTCAATGTGAACAATTTGCTCGGAACACTCGCCCCGGGGCGAGTTGGGTAACGCGTTCGCTCATTGGCCGGCCAAACCGACTGATCTGGTCACCTCGTCTGGACGAGGTGATTCAAACCCCGCCCGCGATCCTCGTCAAGCCCGTCACGATCGAGTGAAAGTGATTGTGCTGCCGCACTTTGTCTGCCCCGAAGCGCGCCTCGAGGCCCTCCTGGATCGCTGGCACCTTCGCCGTACCACCCGTCGAGCAAACCAGATCAATCTCCGAAGGAGAAACCCCCGCGCCGGCCAAGGTCTCGTCGAGCGAAGCGAGGATCCGCCGCATCGGCTCTCCCGCGTACTCATCGAACTGCACGCGCGTGATCACTTCCTGAATATCGATATCGGGATACTGGAAAGAAAACTTCTCCGACGGCGCGCCCGACAACGCCCGCTTCACGCGCTCGATCTCTTCAAACAATTCAAAGCCGAACTGCTCGCCGATCAGAGAGAAAAGCTGGTCCATCTTGCGGCGGTCGCCCTCGCCGAGCGACCAGGCGCGCACGTTGCGGAAAAACTCCATCGTGTCGCGCTCGCGCAGCAAAGAAATATCGGCGGGGGAGCAGATCTTTTCCATCAGAAACTTCGGCATCGTGAGCACGTTCGAGCCGAAGGGCGCCATGTACTGCACGTCAGCGCCAAAGTGCAGGGAAATCCTCCGGCGCATTAAAGAGCCGTCCAAAGCATCTCCCGCCACCGACACGCCTCCGATCGACAGCACATCGTCGGGGTGGAAGGGCCGCGCGCCGATCCTGATCACGGTAAAATCGGAGGTTCCGCCGCCGAAGTCGCCTACCAGCATGGTCTTCTCTTCTTTCAAGGTTGAAGAATAGCCATGAGCGGCGGCGATGGGTTCCGGGCAGAAGGCGATGCTGCGAAAGCCGGCGATCTGCGCGGCGGCTTCCATGCGGTCTTGTGCGAGCTGGTCTTCCTCGTCGTTGGCCGAATAGCGTGCGGGACGGCCGAGCAGCACGCTCTCTACGTTCACGCCGTAGTGGCGGTCGGCGCGTTTTTTCATTTCGCCTAGGAAAGTGCCGATGATCTGCTCGAGCGGTACGTTCTGGCGGCCGATCTGGGTGCCGCTGAAGGCGCGCGAAGGGAGGAATTTTTTGATCGAGCGGAGGAAGCGGCCTTCCATGTCGTGTTTCACGAACTCCGAAACCGCTTGCGCCCCGAACGTGGGAGCCTCACCGTCAGGAAAGAAAAGCACAGAGCGCAGGATCGAGGGGTCTTTAGCGGTGGGATCGAGCGGAGCGGGGGGCATGAGCTTGCCGCCGATCACGGCGCCGAGCAGGGAGTTAGAAGTGCCGAAGTCGATGGCATAAATCATCGGATCCAGATCGAGCCTTTCTGCCGTACGAGACTTCCCGTCCATTTGCGACCGCAGCCTTGCCCGCAAGCATTGCCGTCGAGGCTCGAGCCCATGCAGAGGTAAAAACCCAGGTAACCCTTGCGGGCGTCGGTAAGGTCCGAAAAACCAAAGGTGCCGTTGCCTTTGAACTCGATCGACAGCAAAGGCGCCTGGGTCTTGGTCGCGAACGAGGTTGCTTCCTCTACCTTGCGGCACTCTCCGCTGGGTACCGCCGCATGGTATCCGGCGACTTCTACGCTGCCGTTGGTACTCGCGGCGAACACGAAGCCTCCATCGATCTCCGGAAGATTCAATCGGATATTATTTTCGTTCTGTTTTTCGGACGCATTGAGAATCGCGTTCACCTGATCATTGGTGAGTCGGCCCTGAGAAAGGGGAGTGAGCGATCTGTCGATTACGAGCTCGGCGACATCAGCTTTTGCCGCGTTCAGCACGAGGGCCCAGCCACCGCCATCGTTGGTCTGGTCGCAATATACGCTGAAGGCGGGGCTTTTCGGATCGGGGCGAATTATATAGCTGCCGTCTTTGTCCTGCCCGCTTGCGAGGAGCTGCAGGCAGCTGCGGGGATCGGTCGGCGCAGCCTCTCGGCTGAAGGAAAATCCGTAGAGGCTTTCGTCGAAAGGCACGGTGAATTCCGGCCCAGGGCGAAAAAGCAGTCTGGCGGTGATCGTGGCGGTTTCGGGATTCACGCAGCCGCCGGTGCAAAGCGGCTCCCAGCGGAGATCCATTCGGAAAGGGCAATCATCAGCACCGCTTTCTGAGAAGTAGGAGCATACCGTGCCGTCAATAGTAAAACCGTTGGCCGGGGTATTCGGGTCATAGACCACGCGATTGAGCTTGTCGCGCACGGAAAGCAACCCGCCTTTTCCCGTGCAGCTCGTACGTTCGCGGAGGCAGGCGGTTCGCACGTTTTCCCGGCCCTGCACGGCGTTTCTCCAGGCGAGGTCGTTCTTGAGCTGCGATTGCAGGAGCCCGCGGATCTTTTGTGCGGCGACTTCGACCTTCTTCTGCGTCTCATCCCGCTCTTTTTTGCTGTTGTAGTATTTCCAGCCGAACACCGCGGCGGCCACGAGCGCGGCGAGCACGATCAGTTTCGTAAGGGTGAATCCCCGCTGGTCTGCGCTGAGGCGAGTCATGGTTTAGTCCGGCACTTTCGCGGCCCGGCACTCTTTCACCAGGCGTTGCACGATGTCGGCTGCCGGAAGGATATCCTCGATCAGGCCCACGCCCTGACCGGCGCTCCAAACTTCTTTCCAGGTAGTGGTCTTGGCTGCGTTTTTGAGGAGGTAGGCGCCCCAGAGGGAGCGCGCGATCTTTGTGTATTTTTTGGTGAGCCCGTTTTTCATCAGATACTGCTCGAGCGGGTTGAGGTGCAGGCCCTGTTTCTCGATGTATTCGGTTCTGATCACGGCCGCGGGAGTGCCCGAAATTTTCTCGGTGAGCACGATATCGTCGGGCTCTGCTTTGAGGATGGCGTTCTTATAAGCTTTGTCGACCTTTGCTTCCTTGCAGGCGATGAAGCGCGTGCCGATCTGCACGGCCGAGGCACCCAGCAGAAGGCAGGCCGCGATCTGCTCGCCGGTCGCGATGCCGCCAGCAGCCACGATCGGCAGGGAGATATGCTTACGGAGGTAGGGCAGCAGCACGAGAGGGGAAGTGGGGCCCGCGTGGCCTCCAGCACCGGCCGAAACCGCGATCACGCCGTCGGCTCCGAGTGCTTCCACTTTTTTGGCGTATTCCAGCGTGGTCACATCGCAGAATACCTTGCCGCCCGCGGCGTGCATGGTCTTGATGGTATCTTTCGGAGACCCGAGAGAGGTGATCACGATCGGAACGCCTTCTTCGGCGCATACCTTGAGGTCGGCCGCGGCACGGATATTCGACTTGTTCACGATCAGGTTCACTGCAAAAGGCTGGCTGGTGAGGTTCTTCACTTTTCGCACGGCTGCGCGGAACTCTTCTGTGCTGCGCCAGTTCAGGCTCGGCATGCCGCCCACGCCCCCCGCGTTAGACACGCTTGAAACGAGCTGCTCATCGCTCACGAGGAACATGGGGCCAGCGATGATGGGGTAGTGGCAGCCTACGAGGTCGGTGAATGCTGTGCGAAGGGGTTTTTCCATCTCCCGTATCTTAACATTGCCGCGGGCTTTTCCCCGATTTTTCACAGCGAAGCCCCTCTTGTTGACAATGATTCTCAAAAAGGTTAACACGCTACAGGAGGTAAGTTTCGTGAATCTCTGGACCGCCCCCTTTAAAAAACCACTTCGCGTGCTCGACCTGTCAGGTTTCGGGGAAGAGGTGCGCAACGTGCTGGTGCAGCTCGGTGTGGATGCCGGAGAGACAATCGAAAAAGTGCACGCAGCTCCCCTGCGTGATCCCGTGAGCCTGCGCATCGGCGACCAGCTCTTCACTCTGCGCTCTGAAGTATGCCGCAAGATAGAAGTGGAGCTCGCGTGACCGCAGCCATCATACACGCCCCGGAAGTGATCCTGGCCGGCCGGCCCAACAGCGGTAAAAGCACGCTGTTCAACCGTCTGGCTTCCGCCCAGCAAAAGGTTGGCAATTACGCCGGCTGCACCGTGGAGAAAAAGACCGCGCTCGTCACGATCTCGGAAGGCGTCAGCTTCGAGATCACCGACCTGCCGGGCGTATATTCGGTGAAGGCCAATTCTCTCGACGAGGAAGTGGCACTCCGCCATCTTGAAGAAAAGCGCGACTCGAGCCGCATCGTATTCGTGCTTGACGGAAATAATCTCGAACAGGAGCTGATCCTCCCGCTGATCCTTAAAAAACGCGGCTACGACATCGCGATCGCAGTCAACATGATGGACGAGGTACGCGCCAACAAACGGATCCTCGACCTCACCGGCATGACCGACCTCGCGGGCGTGCCATTTTTTCCGATCTCGGCCAAAACTGGCGAAGGCGTCGACTCCCTGAAAAAATTCCTCGCCCGCGCTGTAACAGCGAAGAGAACAGAGGCGGCCGAGCTCATGCCTTCCGGCGACGTTACCGAACTGCACCGAAACGCCCGCACCAAAGCCCGGGAGCTGAACCGTCTCAACAAGGGTCCGCGGGAAAACACGCTCATGGCCCGTGATGCCCGGCTAGATTCCGTGCTTCTCCACCCGATCATCGGCCCCGTGATTTTTTTCCTCACGATGTTCGTGCTCTTCCAGTCGATCTTCACCTGGGCCGCACCGGTGAGCGACCTGCTGAAAGACGGCATCGCCGCGCTCTCCGACCTACTGAAGGCGAAAGTGACCAACGAGCTGCTGAGCTCTTTGCTTACCGACGGTGTGCTCGCGGGCGTAGGCTCCGTGCTGGTTTTCGTGCCGCAGATCGTGATTCTCTTTTTCCTCATCGGTCTGCTGGAATATTCGGGCTACCTGCCGCGCGTTGCCTACATGGTCGACCGCCTGATGAAACCCTACGGTCTAGATGGTAAAGTATTCATCCCGATGCTCTCGAGCGTGGCCTGCGCCGTTCCCGGCATCATGAGCACGCGCACCATCGAAAGCGAACGCACCCGACTGATCACGATCATGATCTCGCCGCTCATGACCTGCTCTGCGCGTCTTCCCGTTTACACTTTGCTGATCGGTACTTTCGTGCCCGTATACCAGTTCGGCCCGCTCAGCCTTGCTGGCCTCGTGATGTTCGGCATGTACGCCCTTTCCGTGGTGGTTGCGCTCGGCGTTGCGCTCGTGCTGCACAAGTTGAACTTCGGCAAGCGCAAGCACCTGCTCGACTTTCTCCACCTTCCGCATTACCGCAGCCCGAACTGGATGGAGCTGTTCCGTTTTGTGCGCGCGCGCGCCTGGAGTTTCATAAGAAAGGCCGGAACAATTATCTTCGCGATGGCTGTTCTCCTCTGGGCCTTGCTTACATTTCCGGGAACGTATCCGGGTGAGGCTGACGTAAAGACGCAGATCGAGGCGCAGACTTCGCTCGGCACGCCTGCAGGCGCCGAGCAGGCCAAGATTCTTGAGGCTGAACATGCCGCTAAGAAGCTCGAGAATTCTTTCGGCGGGCGCATCGGCAAAACTCTCGAGCCCGTGTTTCTTCCTATTGGCTATGACTGGAAGCTGACCATCGGCATACTCGCCTCCCTTGCCGCCCGCGAGGTGTTCGTGGCTACGATTGGCACTGTGTTCGCCCTCGGCGCCGTGGATGAAGACACCACCTCCCTCAGCAAAGCCCTTCTCGAAACGAAACGGGCCGACGGCAAGCCCGCCTATACGTTGGCCACCTGCCTGAGCCTGCTTGTGTTTTTCGCCTTCTCGCTCCAGTGCATTTCCACGATCGGCGTCGCGCGCCGGGAGACCAATTCCTGGAAGATTCCCGCGATCATGTTTGGCTATATGTTCGCGCTGGCCTACGTTTCCGCCTACCTGATCTACTGGGCCACTAACACGCTTGTCGCGTGAAAAGGCCTATCGCCGGAACTTCATCCCAGCCTGCAGAAAATTCCTATCTTCTAGGAATAAAAGCCTTGGTTTTCAAAAAATTGATAAACGATATAACCTTAAAAATACACTCGTGATCGAGATTAACAAACTCGATCCCAGAGCCTGATAATTCACCTTTTTCCTCCCCAGAGCGAAACCAACGCACTATTCCTTCTCCAGAAATCTTTGGGAGAGTTGGCAAACTCGTCTCTAAGCAAAAATCAACGCGTTCACCTAATGCTGGAAGAGCCGAACTCAACTCCACAAACATCCCGCCACGGCCAATATTGGTCGCTTTGGCTTTTATGGATACTCCTGTGCTGAGAAATCGAATTTCCAGGGGCAAGTCTGTTACAACACGAATTTCTTTTCGGCTAAAACGGTCTTGCTGGGATAACAGAGCGCGGCTAACTGCATCGAAAAGATTCTGGCGGTCGAATGGCTTGGGAAAAACCGCTTCGGCCCCAAGATCGTAGGCTTCTTCCAGCGAGGTATCGGAAAAGCCCGACAGAAATATCACTACGGGCAGAAATGCCGACTTTTCCTTGATTCGCCTCAAGAGCTCGATTCCATTCATTTGAGGCATCCGAATATCAGACAAAACAATGCGAATTCCCGGATTCGCCTCTAAAACTTCAAGAGCATGCACGCCATTTTCGGCGGCAAATACACAATAGCCTTTTCGGCGAAAATCGAAAGCAATCGCGTCTCTCAGATCTTCCTCGTCGTCTACGATGAGGATCTCGTTTCTCTCGGGATTCATGTGCCTCCATAGAATACTTGGGCAAGCTCAGTGTGCGATTCTGAGTAAAACAAAAACATCTTTTGGCACGTCAGTCTCTTTCATGTACGAAATATAAAAAACAGACTTCTCCTTCAGCAACAAATTCAACGCATCTTTTTCATTTTCCACGGAAATGGGAGGATTGCCTTTCCCGCTGAAAATCTTCTGCGCCCAATGAGCTTTCATTTGCATCTTGCTCTTTCCAAAAGCGCTCATATAAAACTTTTCTCGCAGCTCCAGATCTTCTCGAAAGTCAATCGGCGTAACGACCCGTCCATCCGCTAAGCGACCGCCATTTTGAAAATAGATATTCCGCAGTAAATCTAAATCTAAGCTGCCAGAGCGATTTCCTATAACAACCATGGAGTCTTCAGCGCGCGCAAATCCCTCTGAAAAAGAAAGGAGGAGCAGCGCCAGGCTAACCTTTAACAAGAAGTTCATAAGGCCCATCCTTTCTTTAGAATACAAAACTCGCGCTTGCGCTGATTATACGGTTCCAAAAGTTTCTACTAGCATCCGCATACTCGAAGTATGTTGGCTGAAACTCGGCTTTAAGTACTACCGAATTGTTTACCTGCGCATTGAGGCCAATCTGGTAACCGGTTTGGGCCTTTTGGAGTGTGCTTATGGTTGGGGTTTCGGGATGTACATTTCCACTACCTTCAAGGCCGAAGAGTCTGGAGTAGGTCAAATACGGGGTAAGCGAGCTCATCCTGTGGGCCAAGGTTGTGTACCAGGCTGAAGCAGAATTGAACGAATTTCCGGTAATCATTCGCCTGGCAAACTCAGATATAAGAATGAAATTCCGATACTCAAATTTTTCACCCACTGAATAGAATCTTCCAAACTTAACATCAAGTGGCGTAGTGACGGTGCCGGCAAATCCAGGTATTGTGGAATTGACAATCGGGGTGCCTACTCCAAGCTTTGATTCAGTACTTCCGCTCACTTGTGCCTGTAAATAAGATGCATGTAGAATGAGCGCATCATTGAGTTCGTAACTCACGTCGGCGCCAATCGCATCGGTAATACGAAAGCTCGTAACTGTAGACGAAAAATTTGAATTGTAGTTTTCTGTAAAAGTCTTCGCCGAGCTGCTTCCAGCATATAGTTCACCAGAAAGAGTTCCTGTACCCACTTCAGCTTTTGTAAGGATAGAGGCACCATTTAAGGCATAAAATCCCGCTAGAAGCCCATACACTTCAGTGGGTGGGCGAACCCATAAATAGCTATAGCCCACATTGATTTGCTGAGAGAAAAGCCAGGTTCCGGCAATGAGTCGCCCGGCACGAAAGGCCACCTCTGGTATGGGCTCGTAAGAAAGCAAGCCCCAGTCTAAATTCAAACTATACGTAACGTACTGGAGTTTTGAAAACCAGCTAGAAACTGGGTCGCAACACTCCAACCGGATCCAAGATTTGAGCTTAGGTTAATCCCAACTTTCGTATCATTGTCATAGTTAATTTTGCGCCCGGTTGTTCCATAGCTGGACAAATAGTAGCTGGGCACGCTGGAGCGCACAGCGCCAATGCTGCCAAAGCCTTTGAGAGCCACTGCTGGCAATGCGGCCCAAGCCATACTTGGTTGGAAGAGCAAGATAAGTAAAGTAATTCTATTAAACAAAAATCCTCCGCTGGGCTATTCTTTAAGTCGCTGGCTGAGAATACCCCGTACATGGCGCTATAAGTATGAAGCAATTTATAAGAAAAATCGATTCGAGCTTTGCTCTAAAGCTATTGCTTGGAGCATCCGGTGCAATCGTTACAACCGCGTTCGTAGGCATGATTCTAACCTACGGCTGGTCGCAAAGTATGATGCGGGAAGATTTTGCCAAAACAGCCGAAGAGCTTGCGGTGAAGCTAGCATCTAGCCTAGCCCCCTTTAGCCATAGCGCTAAAGAAACGTGCCGCGCGGCAAGCGAGCTCTATAGCGGCTTGCCGATTGACTATTTGGCAATAACCGAAAAATCGAACACGCTTTGTTCCTTTGGCTCTCCAAAACCCCCCGCTCTAAACCTCTCAAACCCTGATTTTGCAAAGGCAGAATTTGAAAAAACTAGGATCTATTCAACCTATGCTTCCATAGACTGCTCTCATAGAGAAAACTGTGAGCCTTACGACATTGAAATAGGACAAAATTTTTCGCGCCTCGACAGAAACCTCAGCATCATTTGGACGAGCTTACTCAGAAATGCCATTGCTATCGCGATTTCAACTTCCATTTTTTTGATGATTTTTTCGTTTTTGATACGAAATAGGCTGCAGGCGCTTTCTCTCGCGTGCGACGCCATCAAAGTGGGCGGTACCAGCCTTAGATTGAATGTAACTGGAAGCGATGAAATCTCAAAAGTAGCCATCGCCTTGGAGAAGCTCAACAATGAACTCCAGGATTCGGAAAAGGAAAAAGACAAACAAAGGGTGTCGCTTCTCGCGGCGTCAAAGTTATCGGCGCTGGGAGAAATGGCAGGGGGGGTAGCCCACGAGATCAACAATCCTTTAGGTATAATTCAACTTCTCACCTCCCAGATGCAAGATCTTCTTCGAGATGAAACTTTTGATAGAACTTTAGCGCAAGAAAAGCTGTCGAAAATTTTGAAAACGATTACGCGAATCACGAAAATTGTGAATGGGCTGAGAACTTTCTCTCGAAATAGTTCCAATGATCCTTTTGAAGAGGTGTCGGTGGCTCCTCTAGTCGAGGAGGCCCTCAGCCTATGCGCTGAGCGCCTCAAAAATCATGGCGTGAAAATCACAAACGAAGCCGTAAACGAGAGTCTTGTCTTTTTCGGCAATGGAACCGAGATTTCACAAGTGCTGGTTAACCTTCTGAATAATGCCAGTGATGCGATTTCCAATACGGCTGAAAAATGGATTTTGGTTTCTGCAAACGATTCGGGCAATGAAGTGCAGATTCGCGTGACCAACTCTGGAAGCAAGATCTCCGATGACGTTCGAGCCCGCCTCTTTCAGCCTTTTTTCACAACCAAGGAAATAGGCAAAGGCACAGGCCTTGGCTTAAGTGTTTCATTGGGAATATTGAAGCGGCATGGAGGCACGTTGCAGCTTGATACCGACTGCCCCAATACCTGTTTTTTGCTAAGCTTGCCCAAGGTGAAAAGTGCTGCTCTTGAGGTGGGCCTGCTCGAGAGCAAGAAAAGTCTTGGCTGAGCCGGGCTCTAGTTTTTTTTTAGAAGTTCACGCCTGGCAGAGATTAGATCGCCCGCTTTGCCAATGTTTCGGATGCATACATCAATGAGCTCAAGTAACTCTGAAGGTTCCACTGGAATTTGTTTTCGAAGCTGGTCGCTGGCAAATTCAAGATTCATGTTTACAACAGTGATTGGTGACGCCAAATCGTGCAGAAATTGTTTTTCGTCTTTCATAGTTAGAACCTGCTTTGCCTAGTTCTTGAAATACTAAAGCGCCGCTTTTTTCACAGCGCTCACTAACGATTTCATGTCAAACGGCTTTACCAGGGCTCCTTTAATTTTATCTTTCAGTTCACTTACGATATCCGCTTCAAGATGCCCACTGATCAGCACAACCGGAGAGTCTTTGCTGAGAACATCTGGGCGGCTACGCATAAATTCAATCAGGTCTTCTCCCTTTTCCTCTCCAAGCCTCAGATCCAAAAGTACACAGGAAAAATTCTGATTTTTTAGCTTTATCATAGCTTCGCGAAAGGTGTTTGTGCCCACTGTTTTGTAACGTTCCGCCTGGAGAGTGCGCTCCATTGCCTTGCAAAGGTCTAAGTCGTCTTCAACAACTAGAATAGTTTTCGTTGGGATCAATGCAGCTCCTGATCGTTTCGCTAAACTAGCAAATATCTAGATCGTATCATCTCTCGTAGAAAAAAATGAACTCAAATAGATTCAAAGCTGATTTCCAGAGTGGCTATAGGTTCGCGCTGGCCTACGTTTCCGCCTTCCTGATCTACTGGGCCGCTAACACGCTGGCCGCCTGAAAAAGCCCTATTGATTTCAGGTATTTAAGCGACAAACTTCGGGCTTAAGACCAACACTTTCGCCGCCGATAGGCTTGGTGATGAACTCGATAAAATATTCTTTTGGCCTCCTCATCGCCGTTTTCTTTTTCGCGCTTGGAATCTATTTCCAGAGCGCCTTGCCACAGCCCACGCTGCGAGAGCCGGCTTCGATGTCGGCTGCCCAAACTGCCCCAGCAGCCACAGGCAAATTCGATATGCGCGTAACGCAGGCGTTCAAGGCTTGCATCGACTCCAAGATCAAGGGCAACTCCGTGAGCATCGGCAAGGTGGTCGTCGAAGGCCGCCGCTGGGCCATCGTAAGCATTCCTTGCAGCGGAGACGCCGCCAAAGAGCTCTACGAAGCCATCCAGCCCTATTCCACGGAAGAATACGTGCGTTATCGCGACAAGCGCCGCGGCGTCGTGCGCTTTTTCGGCCGTCTTTTTCCGCCTAGCCAGTGCGTTGAGCTGATAGGCACCGGCAAGGGTAAGCCTTCGCAGGAATACAGCTGCTCGATCCGTATAGATGTCGACCAGGAAATCACGGATCAACTGAAGTTGTAGTACGCCTCTTAGTGGTGATAACTTACCGGCATCTACCGGAGGTTTCATGACCAAGCTCATCTTTTTTGTCCTTGCCGTATGCCTGCCACTTGCGGCATCTGCTGACTATAAAGTCGAGGAAGTGAAGCTCAAAAAGCAGATCTTTGTTACCCGCGCGCTCGAAGGTAAGCCTGAGCACGCCGGCAAGCTCATCGCCGAAGCGATGGGCGAGGTGCACACGTTCATGAAAGAGCACGACATCAAGGCTGCGGGAAAGCCGATCGTGCGCACGCTCGAATGGAGCCCGGCAAACTGGAAATTTGAAGCTGGCCTTCCGGTAGCCAAAAAGCCGAAAGTCTCCGGGAAGATTCAAGCCACCGTGCTGCCTGCTGGCCGCGCACTTAAGACCATACACACCGGGCCACAGGACACGACCAAGGAAGCCTTCACTGCGCTGAGCAAAGAGCTTACGGCCAAAAAGCTCGAGAAAGCAGGACCGCACTGGGTGGTCTATGTTTCGGATCCGTCCGTGAAAAGAGAAGAGCAGAAGACCGAAGTATACTTTCCCGTGAAATAATAGCGGGTTAGCAGGCGGAGTCGGGATTCAGCACGTTCGCCTCAAATCTTATCCCGACCGAAAAGGTATTGAATACTGGGGGTGCCTGATATATACCCCGGGCCACCAAAAACTAATCTAATGGGAGCCCCGATGAAAACTCTTCTGATCGCCTTAGCCCTGCTTTCTACCACCCCCGCCTTTGCCGCCCGCGATATCGTTTCTATCGACTGTGAAGGCAAAAGCCGTTCGATGGGCCTTGTTACCTTGCAGGCAAAGAGCCTCTATACCTACGTGAATGAGAATGAAGCACGCATTCAAAACGTGATTATGAACGTGCAGTACGATGGCAAAAGCAGCACCGGCCGCAGCGCAAGCATCGACAACGACAAGAACTATCGCCCGACGAAGTACAAAAATCATTTCCGTTTCGACATGACCAATCTCGTGGACACGAAAGACTTCTCGAAATTCTATCCCAACGGTTGCAGCATCAATGTGATGATGCCAAAGGATATCGTGGATGGAAATGCTAGCAGAGTGGAAGTGCCTGTTACCGAAACCTGCGATCAGAGCGGTGGCGGAATGGTGCTGGACTGCAAAGTAACGACCGTTCGTTAATTTCAATTTTGGCTGTACGAAAACCGATCTCCAAGGTGGGGATCGGTTTTCGCGTTTTTGAGCCGCTGAGTGGCAGACGGTGTGCCGGCATCTCAGAGCACGATAGACGGGCTTTTTATCGGAACGCCTGGCTGTTTGCTGATGAGATCGAATCAATAGAATCGACTAGCCGCACCGGCCCCTGCCACTGCAATACCCAGAACAGCAGTCTGAGCTGAAGGTGCAGCTCTGGCCATTTCCAGAGCAGAAGTGGCTGCCACTCGTACAGCCGTTTTGCCCGCAATTGCTGGAGCAGCAATCCGAACTCCAGGTGCAGGATTCTCCATCCGATTTGCAGCTGCCGCCGCCTGTTAGGCCACAGGTTCCGTTATTGCAATTACTAGAGCAGCAGTCTGAGTTGAAGGTGCAACTCTGGCCATTTCCCGAGCAAAAGTGGCTGCCACTCGTACAGCCATTTTGTCCGCAGTTGCCGGAGCAGCAATCCGAGCTCCAGGTGCACTCTGCGCCATCTCGGCCGCAGGAGTTTGCTAAGGCAAATCCGTCGCGATGCGAAACAAAAGCTTTCTGGGCTTCACATGAACTTGCCTGAGCAAAGGCAAATGAATTTGTCGTGAGGAGCATGGCCAAGCAGGCTAGAAAAAACGGGGCGAGGGTTTTCATAGAAAGTTTCCATAGATAAAAAACAGATAAAGGGTCGGCCCCATTTTGCAAAGATTATGCCGCGCGATCGTGCGATTTTTGGCAGTGGGAGCGGATTTTCTTGCAGGTCGCGCCCTTTTGGCACTGATTGCCTGGAAAAATTACAAAAAATTGGAGCATTCCAAATCAGTGTTACGTGGCGGCGTCCGCCTTCCATTCAATCCGAGGAAACAGCGGCTCGGGCTTCAGCACGCTCGCTCCTGCGATACATGCACGCACGAGCTTTGCGTCGGCGAGCGAGGGCGCCTTTTCCCAGCCAATCACCTTCAACAGCTCGGCGCACTTGCCCGGCATGATCGGCGACCATAAAATTCCCGCCACGCGCAAAACTTCGAGGCAGGCGCCGAGCGTTTCGGCGGCTCCGTCCATATCGGTTTTCACCTGTTTCCAAGGCGCGCGGTCACCGATGTATTTATTCGCATCATTGAGCAGCTCGAGCACGTGCGTCGTCGCGCTCTGGGGATCAAGCTCTTCCACCGATTTCTGCACGCGGGCGGCGAGGCCATCGATTTTGCCAAGCAGGGCTTCCGTTTCGGGTGCCACGACCAAAGCGAGCGCCGGTGCCTTGCCGCCAAAGTTTTTGTCCACGAGGTTCGTGACCCGTGAGAGCAGGTTGCCGAGATTATTCGCGAGCTCGGAGTTCACACGCGTAACCACGAGTTCGGGCGAGAAGGAGGCATCGTTGCCGAGGAAAATATCGCGGGTCAGGAAATAACGGAGCGGGTCGACTCCGACCACATCTTTCATATCGAGCGGGCGAACTACCTTGCCCTTGCTCTTGCTCATTTTCTCGCCGCTCTCCGTGAGCCACCAGCCGTGGCCGAACACGGTCGTTGGCAGCTTCACGCCAAGGCCGAGCAGCATGCAGGGCCAGTAGACGGAGTGGGTCGTGATGATGTCTTTGCCCATGAGGTGCACAGGAGGGGAGTGGTTCCACCATTTTTCAAAGTTGGCATTTTTTTCGGGCTGCTTGTAACCCACTCCAGTGGCGTAGTTCAGGAGAGCATCGAACCACACGTAGCAAACGAAGTCGGGCGCGAAAGGAAGCTCGATGCCCCACGACATGCGCGCCTTGGGTCGCGAGATGCACAGATCGTGAAGAGGTTTAGCCAGGAAGCCCAGGATCTCATTGCGGCGGCTTTCCGGCTGAATGAAGCCCGGGTTCTTTTTGATATGGTTGACCAGCTGCTGCTGGTACTTGCTCATCTTGAAGAAATAGCTCTTTTCTTTCAGAGGCACTACCTCGTTACCCTGCGGCGTCTTTCCGTTTACGAGATCTTTCTCGGTGTAGAAAATTTCTTCTGAAACGGAATAGAGGCCCTCGAAGTCCTGGCTGTAGATCTCGCCCCTGTCGAAAAGCTCCTGGAGCGCGGCTTGAACCGCCTTTACGTGGAAAGAATCAGAGGTTCGGAAGAAGATGTCATGCGAGACATTGAGCTCTTTCCAGATATCGCGGAAGCGCTGGCTTACCTGATCGCAGAAGGCCTGGGGCGCAATGCCGGCCTTGTCTGCGGACTGCTGCACCTTCTGCCCGTGCTCATCCACGCCGGTGAGGAAGAGAACTTCGTCGCCGAAAAGGCGGTGGTAACGGGCGAGAACGTCGGCCACCACGGTGGTATAGGAGTGCCCGATATGGGGCTGATCGTTCACGTAATAGATCGGCGTGGTGATGTAGAATTGCTTGGGCATAGCAAGGGATTCTAGCCTGTTTCGGGCGGATCTGGCTACCGAGCTATGTTGAAAAAGAAGACCGAAAATAGAACAGCGCTACTAGAAAATCCGTACACCGAGCCAACTAAAAGAGGGCCAGGTGGCCGGTGCAAGAGCCGCTTTCTGAGAAACCCCGGGTAGGGGAGCGGCGAAGTTTTGCGCGCAAGAGCGAAGTCTTTCCGTTCAGAGAGCAAAATGGCTGGGAAGTTAGGCAAACAAAGAAAACAATAGATAGGAATGGTTAAGACAAGCAGCCAAGATCAGAGTTCAGGGCATTTTCCGCAAGGGGAAGGCTTTGGGGAGAGTGTTTATTTTTCCTCTGCATGCGTCGAGGCTGTCGGCCGTAACTTGCTTCGGGCAAGAAGGCCCCTCCGCCGCTTGCGCGGCAGAGGGGAGTATAGCGATCAGCAGATAAGCTAACTTACGCCTCTTGGTTAACGGGCGGAATTGGCCGGTGCGTCCGTTGGAGTATCGTCGGAGGGTGCATCTCGCGAAGCCGCCTTGATGCACGTTGCGTTGTCAGTGCTCGGCACTTGATTGGGATCCACTATGGTGAAACCGGCTCTTCCACTGCCGTTCGAAGCGTAGATCACGCGGCCGTCCTTCGTGAAGCCGGGGTAGCTGGCGTACTCGCCGGCCTGGCCGATGAACTTCGCATTCTTGGTCTCAAGGTCGTACACGTAAGCACCGCGTTCGTTATTGCCGGAAGGTCCACGGTCCGACGTGAAGGTGAGCTTGGGTAACTTGCCCTGCACGGGATAGCTGAAGCTTACCTTCGAACCGGCGAAGCCTGTCTCGGCGATAAGCTCGCAGCGTTTGTCGGGGAGGATCTTGTAAACAGCGATTCCATTAGCCTTTCCCGCGGCCACGAGGGTGCCGTCCTTGGAGAGAATCGGGTTGCGGAACTCGTTTGAATTGCCGTATCTATATCGGTCAAGAAGAGCGCTGATACGAGAGTACTCTGCTTCCGCTGTGCGCCGTGCATCGGGAGAGGAGTTCGAGTGGTAGGCTCTCTCCACTTCCCGCAGCTGTGTTGAAAGAGCGCGGTAGGCGGAGCCATTCGCGTACTCACGGAGCTCACGGCTGATCCGGCTGGTTTCGTCGCTAAGGCGGCGTGCTTCCGCGCCAAGCGCTTCGAGTTCCCTGCGCTCCTGGCTCGTGTACTGATTACTTCTTCTCCGGCTCCTGCTAAGCTCCTGCTCCCGATCAAAGTACCGGTTATTCGCGGCTTCGCTACGGGCCCTGGCCTCGGTTTGCTGCTGGGTCAGCTCCGCGCGTCTTGCGGTATCCTCTGCGTTCAGCGATCGATCGAGAGGAGTCTCGTTATTGTTCACGAAGGAGCTGCACATTTGCTGCCTGGCCGGCCCGGCCTCCACCTTCGTGAAGTTGCCAGCGGTGTCTCTCGTCATCGTGTATTCGCGGTGGGTTTGCCCGTACAATAACGTTCTTACCTTTCTCACATCGGCGGTGCTTCCGGGGAGCTCAGCCGAGGAGTGATAGTATTGGTCGTTTTCTTTGTCCTTGAATACCGACTTGGCGGCGTCCTGGTCTTTGAGGATGTCCTTGAACTGGTAGTAGTTCATTCCGCCTACGTCGTAGGGAGATGCTACGAGATCCCAGCCTCCAGTCGCGGACTCGACCGGATAGGTCTCCGCCTTCATGGGCGTGAAGATCTCCTTGGGATTGGCGCGATCCGTAATGTCTGCGATCTTCACCCCGCGGCCGGTGGAGTAAAGCACGAAGTTTCCGGATGGATGCACACGGTGGTACTGGCCGCTGTGGGGCATCTGAACGGCTTCGCGGGCCGGAATGCAGTTTGCGGCGTTTGCAGCAGGAGAAAGCAGGGAAATAAGTAACGATTGAATAATCACAGGGCCTCCAGCTGTTGCTTGATCGCGTCGCGCAGTTCGGGTTTTTCCATTACGCCGATAATCCTGTCATCGTGGATGCGGCCGTTCTTGAACACCACCGAAGCGGGAAAGTGCGTGGTAAGGTGGCGCATGTACAGCTCCACCGAGTTCAGCTTCAGGCGTGGTTCAGGCGTCTTGAAGTGCTTTGCCATGCCTTCCAGCTCGGTGAACTTGGAGCGATGGTCTCGAACCGGCAGGAACTTCAGGTTCAGCTCTTTGGCCACCTCTTCGAAAATTTTGTAAAACTGCACCGAATAGGTCATTCCGGGAGACCATACGTAGATGAGGCCCTGAGGGTGCTTCTTCATCAGTTCCTCGAGAGCCTGGTCGTTGAGCCAGAGAGCGTTGGGCTCTCCGTACTGTTTCCGCGCGTCGAAGCCCGGGCCCTTGCTCGTCACAGGAGCGCAGCTTTTACCGAAAATAACTTTCGTAGTGGACGCGTTGCTCATATCGAACAACGTGGTGGAGGCGTCAGTGTAGGCGACCTCAAGCCAGCGGCCCATCGTATCAGTAGGGGTGCGGTACACCTTCTCGCCCGCCGCTCCGGGAGCTTGCTCTTTCCACTCTTCCTTCGAGTCTCTTTTTTCTGCCTCTGCAATAAACTGAGCTGGGCAGTGTTTTACGAAAACGGGCTCGGCTTGCGCAGGTGCGACCATGGTTAGTGCTATCAGTAGTAGTTTCATTTTGACTCCTAAGAGGAGAGCGAACGGCGCTCTGGAGAAAATTATATCTCCCGCGCTCTTTCTTTCAATCATAGATTGCGTGATCTCGAGCCGTAGAGCGACTAATTAAATCTTGCCAGGTTCCCCGGATGAGCAATCGGGTAGCCTTGGCCGGCTCTATACGAGCGCTTCCCGCATCTCTGTTTTCCTTTATACAGGCCCCGTTTTCACCGCGCTCGGCCTGCACTGGTTTGTGTGGGGAGAAAGGCCGCGGCGGTCGCGTTCGTCAGCTTTTTGACGTCGCTCTGGCTTCTGCGCCGTTACCTTACTTCACGTCTTTCCGTGTTTTCGTTTCATACGCCGCTTTTCGGGGTCGTTTTCCTTGGGGAATCCGTGCTGCTCAAGCTCAATCTGTCTTCGTACCGCGCTCGAGAAACAGAGCGAGGAACCCGTCAAAGCGGAGGACGAATTCCCCATGCCCCCCAACCCCCCTCTATCCCCCGAGCACATCGCTTTTATAGGGCCGAGGCAGACCATGTAGAATCCGTTTTCTTGCCTCGGCCATTGCGGTACAAATAGAACTCTAGCGTGGGAACACGCACTGGAAGCTCTGCGTTTTGAAAACGCGGCTGTAGCTTTCGTAACTTCCGCCATGCGCTGCGTACGCAAATCCTCGCAACTTGACAGTCGCAAAGCTGGCAATCACGTGGGTGATACCATCGCCTTCGGTATCACCAGCATTCTCTTCACCGATGCCCACGCCAAAGCCCGCGATGGCTCCGCCGATAGATCCTTGAGAATCATCCGAGTAAACCTGCATGATTGGATTCTTAATGTAGCCATCCCTTGTGCTCAGAAGAAACTGGGTCATCTCCGGGTTCGCCTGAAGCTTCATTCCGGCGGGGAAGAAAAGTGAGATGTCGCGTGCGTTTCCTATGCATTGCGCCTTACTGAGATCAATATCGGGAACAGTGGATGCCAAGGCCAAAGCGTTAGGAAGACAAGCAATCGCGGCCAAAAGGCCAATGGTTTTTCTGAAGTTCATAGAGCTCTCCGAGAGTATTGCAGGGGGCCTTATTGCCCCTGCTTCCAAATGCAAGGCTAGCAAGGAGGCGGCGTAGGAAATACTTAGCTGCTCGGAGAAAAATGAAGGGATTTGAAGTGATCCATCTGCCTGCCCTGTCTTCTTTCTGGCCCCGGTCTTGCACTAACTGCCAAAATAAGGAATACAAACATGCAGAAGTTCCCATTTTTCTTCCTCCTCGGCGTCGTCTCTGCGGTCGCGTTTCTGCCTGCTGTCGCACGAGCCTATGATGCGCGGCCCTTCTGCGATGCCCGGGCGCTTGCGATCGCCGAAAAGAAAGTGCTCGATGTGCCCCGCAGAATTGGTGTCGATTTCAGCATCGAACCGTCTAAAGATTTGCCACCCCCAGTTGCGAACCCCGCTGATCTCCGTGAGTTGCCGCCCTTGTTTTTGGAAAGATTCCGTGTTCTTGAAAAGGCGCTCTTTGGCCGAAACGGAGTGCTTAAACTCTCTGGCTCCGCCAACCACCGAGATGGAAGAGCCAGCCTGGAGCCTGGCTATGGCGTGGTATTGGAAGATGTATTTGCCGCACTCTTGCTTAAAGAGCGCCCCGAAGACAGCGGTCTCATCGATATTGTGATTGCCCATGAACTTGGCCACTACGTGCAGAACAATTACCTTGAAGTGGATAAGGCCAACGTATTGGTGAAAGATGCTTCGAATTTGTCCCGCTTCCTTGTGTCACCTGCTGTAGAGGAAAAAATCGGCCGAATCCTGGCCAAGCGCGATGAGTTTTCGCGTGAGCTCAACGCGAGCGCTGCCACGCATGCAGAGGTTACCTGGATCGGTCTTGCAATCATGAAAAAGGCCGGTGCTCCCCTTAGACTTGATGCACTAGCCCAGCTGAAAAGGATCCGAGACTCTCTGGTGCATGAGTCGCAAGACCCGGAAGTTAGCCTCGAGCAGTTGCTCAACTTCAATACCGTGGAGTTCACACTCGTGGATTGCGCGGTCAAGGCCGTGGGGGCTCGTTGATTGCCTTGTTGACTGCCTTGGTGTGCACGGCTCTCGCGCAGGCATCCACAGTCCTCGGCACTGAGCCTGTTGCTGTAGGCAACGAAAGAAGCCTGTTGCGCTGGGTAGAGTCGTTTGACAATAGCCCTGAACAGCTTGTGTGTAGACCGATTGTCGAACTTCCCGGCGCATTGCTGTGCGCTGCTGCCAACATGAATCGCATGAACTCGGTCTTTGCCCGGATCTCGATGTTTGCCGAAGGAATTTATGGGTCCAAGCGGGGAGAGGTGTCGGAATTTGGAACGAAGCCCTACCTCACTGCAATGGCCTTCGCCGGCGGCCACGATCTTCGCGGCCCTGTGGTTTCAGCGTTTTTTTCCGAGGTTGAACGCCAGTGCCAGGGAAATCCGAGAATCTGCCTCAGTAAAGAAGAAGAGAGTTTTCGCTCTCAGGTAGTGCATCCGATTTCCATGGTCAATCCAAACTTCGTGGTGCTGGCAGTTTCCGCCGAGGTGAGTGAAGACCTTCCCCTTCTTCTGAGCCATGAGTTGTGGCACGCGGCATTCTTTCTGAACGATGGCTATCGCGCTTCCGTTTACGCTTATTGGAAAACTCTCCAAGCACAGGAGCAAGCCCGGATCCGAAAGGCCCTCTCCGCGACCTATGACTCTTCAGACGAAGAGCTGATGGTCAATGAGTTCCAAGCCCATCTCCTGCAAAAGGATGGTCACGAATCGATTCTGGCCGCATTTCATGCCAGGCACTTTCCTAAACTGAAGAAAATTGCAGACAAACTCCGCATTAAGTTCTGAAGCGTGCGTAGAACTTTGATTAGCGAAGCGGCTTGCAGCTAAGCGAAACGTCGAAATAGTAAGTGTTTCCAGGGTTCAGGCAAAGCGCTTGCAGCTTTCCTCGGGTGCCATCAAAGAAGATTTTCCGCAATTCAAGGCGGTGGCAAGGGCTGCCGTGGAGCAGCTCCAGCGACACATACTCGTCAGGCGCGAGGTCCCAGATCTGTTTTCCATCGCCGTAGATAGCCACGCCGGATTCGCGGCCATCGGTGTTTACAACCAGCTCGAGACCATTCTCCGTGCGGCAGGAAAGAAGGCTCGAAGCCTGAGCGGAAATAGGGGAAATAGTCAGGGAAGTTAGAAGCGAGATTAGAGGAAGCATAGTTGAAAACCTTTCTTTGCCGAGCGTTTATCACTTCGTAGGAAGAAATTTGTTCGAATTTAGTTAAACTTGGCCTCCAGTTCCTAGTTTCCCGATCTGATTCTGACTCACAAACTTCTCTTCTTTTGCTGATCTAAAACAAACAGCATTTTTTCTGATCTCACTTAGCCTTTAGTCACAATTGAAAAACGGGGTCGCTTAGTGGGAAATTCTATCCTCTATTTGTTTATTTTTTTACCGCTTCTAAGCGCAGGGTGCGCAACAAGCGCAGTAAGAAGCTCAAACTCTGAGTCATCGAGTGCTGCTGCTTACGGCCAGCAGGCTGAAGATGTCAGAAGGCCGGCAAGATATCGGGAAAGCAGGTTTACCCAATAAATTTCTTCAGCGATATTCTGACCAGCCTGTTCGATCCACTGAAGTTTTGAGTTCAGCTGCGATCGTTAATTTAAGAAATCTTCAATCTTTATATCTCTATACGTAAACCCATGGGAGGGTTTGTGAACTGCATTGTATTTTTTCTGTTGTTTTCTTTACTTGCTGTCACTTCGGCGCTGGCGGAGAATTCTGTGCCAGCAGCTGCTCGAATGAAGGAACGAAGTGAAGAGGGCACATATGAGCTGCATTCAAGAGATGGAAAAAAATACTTTCTCACTTTAGTTTTGGTTTCGAAAACCCAGGCTGTTCTTTCCTTTATAGATGATGCCGTACAGGTGCGTGTCAACTTCGTTTATGCCGAGTTCGACACCGAATCCGGATCCTACAAGATCAGCGAAGGAAAACTCGACATGAACGGGCTGCCCATTCCCACGGCCATGCTTACGATTGATTCGGGAAAAAAAGCCAGGTTGGATTTTCTGCTTTTTTCGCAGAATCTGAGATCTCTTGAAGGATCCAGGATCGATGAGTTCCCTGTGCACAAGGAGGCTCATCTCCCAATTAGCGGGCGTTCGCTTTATAGGGGCGAGCTTGGTTTACCTGATGGCCATCGAATGCCGGGTACACTTACGATTCATCTCCAAGGTTCCCAGCTTCTGGCTTTTTTTGTAAGCGATAGCGGAAGTATCCGCAGAGAGTTCCTGCTTTGCCAGCAAGACGACGAGCTTCTCCTGACGAGTTTTTGGCCTAGAAACTCCTCATTTCTTCATCTTAGGATTCGGCAGGTGAAACCGGGCAAATTAGAAGGGTTTACGGTGGTGGCTGGGCTGGGGAGAGGAACGCAGGGTACCTGGTTCTCGAGGATTTCTGACTAGGCTTGTTCTGAGGCAGGTGGAACCTAATGGCCCACTCGCCGAATCAGTTCGTTCGCCAGGATCTCTTTGCAGAGGTGAGGGGGCAAAGCGTTGGTACGGCCGCCCATTTTCGCCCCCGACATCAAATTAGGCGGGCGATCTCCATTGTGCATACCATCGCGCATTAACACATGCGCCAGCTCATGCGCCAAAGTACAGTTTGCGCATTGTGGGTGCAGGCGCTCGTCGTATTCCTGAGAATTGATTGCATGGATGAGCCAGACGGTATTGTTCACAGCAGGGGCAACTTTCAGTTCTGGAAAAATCGTCCATTTCGCCACGGCAAAGGACGACTCGTGTTCACCTTCCAGCATGCCATTTATCAGGAACACCAGCGGGCGCTCCTGGATAGAGATGTTTTCCGCTATGGATTCATAGCCATATAGAGGCAGCCGGGGCTGAGTGAACGAAATTTTTGTGGGCGCCTCAATGGAGTTGATCGTGTGAATCTTGGCCACGCCCACGCGAATTTCGCACTGGCGGTAGATTTTGGCCAAGTGATTCAGCTGCGTGATGATCTGCTCGCGAGTCCAGTCAAGATGGGCGAATTTTACGAAGCTGAGATTGAGTTCGTATTTTGCCTGCGCATCGCCCTGGTTTTGGTAGAGGGATGGGGAAAGAACTTCTTCTTGGTCTTTCACTCCATTTTCGGTTGAAGCGAAAGCGGCCGGAGAGAGAGCGGCCAAAAAAAATAGTACTTCAAGAAGTTTCATACCTACTCCTTGGGTCCAAGGGGAGGGGAATATACCAAGCCCGAGATGTTAAGTATCTCTTTTTTTTGGACTGTAAATTCAATTAGTTGAGTGGTGATCCGCGGGCTCACTACGAAACCTAAGGGCCAAGCTGCTGAAGTTGCCCCGTCTAACTTTGACTAAAGCCCTGTAAACTTAACCCTATTACCATGTAGACGCACTGTGGTACTTTCCGTGCCCATAGTTCGGGCCCTTAGGATATTCGCCATGAGAAATTCTACCGTACCACTTCTTCTTGCCCTTACCTTCCTGGCCGCCCCGAGCTTGGCGCTCACTGCCACTTTCGACGAAGTTGCATCTGAAGGTGGCTTTTACCTAAGCGACAATATTCCCTTCGAAACTCCCAATATGAAAACGGCGATCAGGGCAGTTCCTCGCTTCAATACCAACCTCACTGGTATCCGTTGCTCGGCTGTAATTCTGTCGAACTCCGGCTATGTGGCCACCAATATCCACTGCCTCGCTGATGCAAAAAGCAGCGTGCTCGTGCCGCGTTGGGGAATGGAGCCCAACGTGAAAACAAAGTCTCTAATCAAGAAAGGTTATTACGATATTTTTCAAGTGGAAGAGCGCACTCCTGACGTGCAGTGGACTGACCTTGTTAAGAGCTATTTCAGCTTAGATAACTATATCTGGACCTCCGATAAGACCCGTAACTCTCCAATTGAGATGGTAGACTACGGAATGGATCAAGTGCAGGTGGTATGGCTCGGCAATGGGAAACAGAATCACAACGAGCAATTGATCAACGAACTTTCCCGAGAGGAATTGGATGCACTTGTGGAAGCTAGCCAAGACATCGCTATTCTGAAATACAACGTGAAAGGCAATAAAGCCCAAGTGCCTTGCCTATCGCTTGCAGATAGTCGTGCAAAGGCCGGAGATGCCATTTGGGCCATCGGTCATCCTGCCCGTAACAAACGGGATAATGGAATGTCTTCACCGGGAAACTCTCTGGCTGTGAGCTTGGGAAGAGTAAGAGCAACCATTGAGCACGACCCCATCTATCAGGGCTATGCAAAAGCGATGAATGCGCTGGAGGCTCGTTCTTTCTGGGAAAAAGAAAAAGAAATTTTCGAACAAGACCACCTTCTGCTTTCTACCGCAGATATCTATGGCGGTAATAGCGGCGGCGCCATGATCAATGAACATGGAGATCTTGTGGCCATTTCCTATAGCATTAGTAAAGCCAATGAGAACAAGTATGAGGGTGCTACCTCTTTTGGAGTTCGAACAGATCACGTGAAAAAATGGTTAGAGCGTGATCTAGGTGCTGCCAAGGCCCAGGAAATCTTCGACTGCCAAAGATAGCTGGCATGGCACGGAATTCGCATTTTCAAGAGCAAATACCCTTCAATTGCCTTTACTGCTAGTTGAGGGATCAGCTTGTGCTCAAGAAGTTTATAGCTGTAAAAACTCTGGCCGTTTTTTGGCCTTAGAATAGCAAAACGTAAGTTATCTACCCATGATGCGAATACTCTGCCGCACCAAACTGGCCATACTCATCTTTCTGGCTCATTGGGCTTACGCGCCTTCTGCCAGTGCGGCTTCGCTGGAAGAATACCTGCTCGTTAATCCAGCAATCGCTTCACGCATCGTATGGACCAACGCAAAGGGTAAAGACATTCCATATTCACGCTGGAGCGCGGCCGAGAAGGCGGAGCTGCTCCATCTCTTCCGGCTAATGGAAGAAGGCGCCACGGATCTTGGACTCGATTGCGGGCAGGCGGCTCGCTTTCACGATGACCAGGCAGCCGTATTTTACAAAAAGCAGAAAGCTTGGCGAATTTACCTCGCTCACGTAGCCCATACGCTTCGCCTGTCTGCGCGCCGAATTGTACCCTGGAGCCTTACGGATCTCCTACCTGAAGAACTAGACCAGTTCCTTGCCAGTCGTTCTTACTTTTCCTGGATCGCAAAACGCGATGCTCAAGTGCCAGCCGAAATTCGCCCCGGGATCGACTTCGCCAGCAGGCCAGAGGAAAACTTTTCCATGGCCGCGATCTGCGACCCCCGGGATGGGCTTCGCTTCCTAACGGGTGAGAACGCCACGGAAAGTTACAGCCTGCTAGGTGCTTCACCAAAAGAAACGGTTATGAAACTTTCCCTTTTCCTGCGCGACAATACCGTTCATGGTGATCCTGACGAGCTCAACGACGGGAAATTTCTCCTGCGCGACCGCCTTAAAAAAAGTAAAGACTTCCCAGGTATTACTGCCTACGCTGGTTGCCATAGCGCTGCCAAATTGCTCTTCGACCTGGCCCGCTCGGTGAATATCCCGCTCTTGCTCGTGGCAGTGCATGACAATCCCTCCGCCTTTAAGCCATCTGAGGGCAGCTTTCTCGGCCACAGGGGCCTGGTGTTCGACTGGGCGCGTGCCACCCCATTGGTTCTCTGGCACGCCGATGAGCTTTATGCCAACGGCTATATGCCAGTCTTCCTCCCTCCAGCGTTGCGTGACGAGGCTTTCTTACGCAAAACTTGGCTGAGCCCCGCCGAGCTATTGCAGCTGGGCTTCACTTTTCAGCTGCGCCAGCAAAGAAACCCATTCCGCTCAGAGAACGTGATGCGTTTTCCGAGTCTGGGCATCGACCTTGGTAAATGGAGGAACGATAAGGCTGTGCGTGACTTTGCTATCTCTCAGGAAGAAAATCTTTGCAGCGCTGGCCTACTCGAAAAAATTTGCAAGGAAGGCCAAAGCGCCTCCCCGAAAGCCAGAACATGCTTGGAAAACGCAGGGGGCTGCAAAGCGGTGCTCGAGGTTATTGATCAGTATAGCGCAGACTTCGGCAGCAAATCCAAACGAGTTTGGCGCTAGAAAAACACTACCGAAACCAGGCGTGCAGAAGGTGACGGTAAGCTAAAAAGTGTGGTGAAATTTCCGTTCCGGTGCGTTAAGCTGGGTGCGAGCACTTTCTAGGGCTCCACGATGAACAGATTGGAAGACTAAGTAATTCCTTGGAGAGGTATTCCAGAATGAAACTCGCAAGAATTTTCGCCACTATCCTAACCGTCATGCTTCTTGCGGTAGGGGCTCAGCTACATTCAGCTCACGGTGCCTCTCGGCCACAGTCCTGTCACGGAAAAGTTGAACTGTTTAAGCTCGAGGCCAAAGATGGTAATGGATCCATCTCCACTTGCTACGATGCATCCGATGGCACCTTTAGAATCGGCCTAAGTGGCGACCTTGAGGAAAGCGACTCGAATGAACAGGTGCTCGAAACGATCAAAGGCCAGCTCGAGTACGCGCAAGCTCGAAGGCTGGGGCTCGTTAAGCTTACAACGATCGATGGGGGTGGCGGCTCGCCTGATCTGCACACCGATTTGATAAAATCGATTCAGCTCAATTGTTCCCCGCGGCAATCGCCTGCATGCAGAATCGAAACGGAAATGCAGGGAGATTGCCGTTCGGCTTGTGAGCTTCTTCATCTGAGTTGCCAGAAAAATTTTTCTTCTTTCGCTTACAAAACGGCGAAGCTCAAGCTGCATTGCACCTACTCGATGGTTCGCGGCAAAAAGGTATGCGATAGCTGGAATTCGATTCGCGGAGAGTATGACAACCATTGCCGCTCAGCGCAGCCTGTGGATCCAGAAAGGAAGCGAGACTTCTATTCCTACGTGAATGCATCAAACAATGCAGGCTACTATTCTACCGTGGAATATTTTACTCCTGCTCATGAATTTCTGGCCCGATTCAAATTCTTCGTGAGAAGAAATTAGAATTCCTCTTTTTGTGCATGGGGGGAACTCTATGCCAGAAAGGCCGCTGCTTAGGCCCAAGCTGGCCGCTTACTCGGAGTCTTCGTGCTCCTGAGCTTCATTAGAGTTCACTGCGTCGGCGCTCTTGCAGCAAACCGCAACCGCTATACCGTTCGAAGGGCCCGTTACGCCAGCGGCCCGGCACTCACGCTGGTGCACGAGCTTATCGCCTTCTTTGCACTGGCCTTCGCCGATATAGTAGCCGGCCTGGGCAGAGGCGCTAATCGTAAGAAGGAAGGTGGTCACTAAGGTTGCCTTAAGGATGCTCATGGGGGACTCCTGTGTGTCGGTTTCTTACAGAATTGCATGGCAGATGCCGACGTCGTCTGCTGGTTTCGTGCTGGATGATAGGAGACAGGGCTGTCAAATTTCTCCTCAGCAGAAAAGGCGATGATCATGCCGCACTAGCCCTGTATCCGCCGGGAGACAGCCAGCAGCCAAAATGTAGAAGATTTTTTCTGCGCAGATATTTTTTGCGAGGTATTAGGTGCGCCAAAGTTCCCTGAGTGAACGAACCAGGAAAATTGTTTCCATCACTATAAATGAGGAATTGAAAATGAAAAACACATACCGAACGATCTGAGCATTAGCTCTCGCTCTCGGCGTATTGTTCCCCGGCAACGCTTCTGCGAACTCAGACGACAGTTCAGGTAGCCCTGTCATAGAAGAGCAGGCAGGAGAAGATCAGTCCTTGATCCAGAACGTCGATCTTGAAATCGGCCCCTGCGAAGCCTGTAATGATTTCTGCGAAGGGAGCAAAACGTACAACGGCAAAAAGTATAAAACCTATAAAGCCTGCTTCAGGGCCTGTCTCAGCGCAAACAACGTGCTGCCGAACCAGTGTAGATAAGGCCAATCATAGTCATAAACGCACTCGGGCAAAAGGATTCCCACCTTCACTGGCCCCGCCACCCAATTTGCCGCTTCATCAGCAGCAGAAGGGTGGCGATTTCAAGTTCTTCAAAATACGAACTCACTTTCCCGCAGATTGGCACTCAGCCAGTTGCTGCTTTACTTCAGCGATGGCTTCGCTGATTTCTTGGCAGTAGCGCTCATAGCCAGGTTCTCTACATTCCTTGGCTTTGAGGGCAGTCAGCTCATCTTGGTCACGAATCAGGTCACTGCAGTCTTTGGCGCTGGCTTGAGAAATAGGGGCAAATATGAGCAGGGATAATACTATGGCTTTCATTGAAGTCTCCTGTTTTTTGTTTTTAGCATGCTGATTGTTTCCTGAGGAAGTCTCAAGCTAGCGTCTGCAGGTGGCCGTTGCTTTGCTCTTTCCGTCTTCGGCGGGAAATTGCATTCCACAAACACGAGAAGCAGTATCTACAGAGGGCCAGTGGCCGGTAAGAGTACGTTTGAACCTTCCGTCCTGAACGCAACCGCAAACAAGTTTTTCGTAATAGGTTGAACCGCTATAGGCAGCCTCAGTATAGAGCGAGTCTTCTTCGATTTCCTCTTCCGAGGCTACGGCTGGCGACGACATCGAAATCGCTAGAATGAAGGTGGCACTGGCGAGGGTGATTAGCTTGAAAAACTTCGCTTTGGCTTTGCTTCTTTGATTGATCGTGATTTGAGACATTAGGCACTCCTGAATTGTTTAACTTCATAAAACGGACTTAGTAATTTTTAGGAAGCCGAGCACTCCCTCCACCCATTCTCAGGAGTGCTCGGCTGGTTCAGTTCTGAACAGTTTTTTAGTATTGCTCTTTGGAGTCGCAGTTCCAGTAGCAGTTGAAGCTTGAACCAGGGCAAAGTCGCTTGGCTTTTTCGCTCGAAGAAAACACTGGCAGATTGCCCTCACTGTTAGGGATGGTGCATTGGCAGGTATAGACCTTAACCTCATCCTTCGTGCAGCTCAGGGCGAACGAAGAGTGGGGTAGAACCAGCGTAAGTAAGGCAAGAGAGAGGATTTTCATTTTGACTCCGTGATTAAGGTGAGTGGGCAAATTTGGTACACACGGATATTACCAAAGCAATATAATCGGGTAATCTATCATTTTATAAAATTTGATAAGAAAAATTGCTATACTATCAATTAATAGAGCTAAATAGCCGTTATTAAATAACTATGATCATTTATGAATTTGCGGAATATCGCGCTTTTTTGAAGGCGAAGCTCAGGGCTTTTCCTAAGAAAGGCCGAGGAAAATCCCTCGAACTTGCCCGCCTCATGAGAGTGCACCCATCCGTGATCAGCCAGGTTTTCGCGGGCACTCGCAACTTTACCGAAGAGCAAGCCATGGAAGTTTGCGATTTTCTTTCTCTCAGCACAGCTGAAGCTACCTATTTTCGCCTTCTGGTTCGGCTCGCCAGTGCCCATACCCGTAAGCTCAAAGCCGTACTTCAGGAAGAACTGAAACAGGCCAGAGAGAGTGCCCTCGCTCTCTCCAAACGGGCAAAGCCAACCACAAGCCTCACCGATACCGAGAGAGCCATCTTTTACTCCTCCTGGATCTACTCTGCTTGCCGTATCTATTGCTCTACTGGCCAGGCCGGAAGAAGCCCGGAAGAGGTGGCAGAGCGATTTGGGATATCCCGCCAAAAAGCCTTGGAAGTGCTTGAGTTTTTGCTCAAGCAGGGCCTCTGCAGCGCCGAGAAGGATAAGTACCAGATGGGGCCTCAATCCACCTGGGTGGAGCACGGCTCGCCTTTCCTGATCAAGCACCACGCAAACTGGAGGTTTAAGGCCTTACAGTACGCAGAAGAGATCAGGCCAAGCGAGCTGCAGTTCACGGGAGTGATGTCGGTTTCCAAAGCAGACTTTGCCAAGATTCGCGAAGGCCTGGCGCAGTTTGTTCAGGATTTCGCAGCTACGATAAAGGATTCACCCGCAGAAGAGGTTGCCGTAATGAGCTTAGACCTTCTCTGGGTGCGAAAGTAAAAACGAAGGTTTTTCAGTCGTCAAAATTTTTCAGATTCTGGAGCGAAAGGTGATCGCACTTACTAGAAAGAGCAGAAGTACGCGGGCTGGCCTGGCCTTGTTCACCTTTCTTGGCTCGATTCTCCTCGCCAACGCAGGCGGCCTGGATGGTGGAGGCGGCAATGCGGTGGTTTGCAAAAATGGAAAGAAAATAAAATCTGTTGAACTCCTCGATCTCAACGAGGCAAGGGCTATCCATGGCTTAAAGGTAAAGCAATCCAACGAAGCCTATCTCAAGCAGGCGCTCAAACTGGCGAGCGACTATTCGGAAAATTCAGCTGCTCAGGCATTGGTCTCAAAAGATGATCTCGAGCTTGTTGCGGAAAAGATGCAGTTTCTGCCTGGCGCGAGCCTTTCCACCTTGAATGATTCCAATCATATCGCCGTGCCGAAGGGCTGCACCGTGCAGCAGCTCGCCATTTACCGAGAGGGGAAACTTTATATCAACAAAGATCTCTGGGATCGTTTGAATCCTACAAACCGCGCGGCTTTACTTTTTCATGAAGCGCTCTACACGAAATTGCGGATCTCCAAAGGTGAAAAGGATTCCTTGCGAACGCGGCATTTTGTAGGCGCTCTCTTCAGCGGCGTTCGGCTTCCCGCGGCCTCGCCGTACGAGAATATTCACCCGGCCCTACCGGGCAACCCTCGCGCGGGCGGGTACCTTGCCTGCGGATCTGACTCTCTTCCGGTGCCGGGAGAAAATAAATATGCCTTTAACCTTTACCCGCTTCCCGGGCTCGGCGATCGCTTTCTTGTGCAGTTTCTCAGAATCAACGGCGAAGAAGTGCTCACTGAAACCCAAGCCGTTTTCTCGCAGATGGAAGCAAAAGGCGACAATTTGCGGATAAAGTTAAACAAGAGCGACTATTCGGAGCAGCAAGGGGCAGGGCTGGAAAATCTTTTCGAAGCCACGCCGAGAGGAAGGCAGAGGGTCTCCCGCTTTTCTTCGATTCGCCTTCAGGCAAAATCGGCGCTGGGAAGCCGTCCGATCGAGCTTACCTTTGAACGATTCCGGAGCAACCCCAACAGCCAGGAAGCGAACTTAAGCGTGAGCATCCAGGAGATCGGCACACCGAGAAGGAGCCTGATTTCACATTGCGCGAACTTCCCGGCGCATCCCAGGAACTGTTGCAATCCTTGATCCTTCAGGCTCCAGCCGCAAAAGGGGCTGGCCAAAGTTAGGTATCTGGTGATAATGGTGGCGCCTCTTTACCCTGGAGGCCCTCGATGCTTTTGCTGCTCGCACTATTGTCATATTTGCCCGCTCGCGCCGACTCTTACTCCTGCACAGAAACCACTTGGGAGCTTCGATCCAAGGCACCGAATAAAAGCGATCTGTCGCCCGGGCTCGATCGCCAAAGCGCCGCTTACCAGTGTTCCGTTACGAGCCTTCGAGGGCATACGCGCCTTTACCTTAGTTCGGTGGAAACTCTTACCCAGTTAGACAACGGCTACTGCCTTCCCTGGGGCATGGCTTCCTATCTCACCTTTGTGCTGCTGGATCGGGCCTACTACCTTGGCCTCAGTACTGAACGCGAGCTTCGCACCCACAAGGGCTGCATCGATTGGCTACGTTCAAACTTCGCCTCAACCGCAGCGCCAGCCTCCTATACGTGCTTCAGGGCAGTTCTCAGCGACAATCTTCCGGCTCTGCGCTCTTGCCTTTCCGGAAAAGAAAGCCACGATCCCATAGTCGGGGGTGCGGCAGTTTACGCCTGCCATGGCGCGCTTTTCGGTGCCCAGGAAGGCTGCGGCTCACACTGCATGCAGGGAAGCTACGAGAAGCGCGCTTCGCTCTTCTGGCGCTAGGCTGCCTTTTTCTGTTCTTTCTCCATCTCTTTCTCGAGCAGATTGCGGAAGGTTTCGTACTCCGTTTCAATGGAGGCGATCAGATCTTTAGCTGTTTTGTGAAAGGTTTCGGGCGGTGTGAGCTCGAGCTCGCGAAACAGGTTTGACAACCTTCTCCCGCCGAGATTTCCGCTGCTGCTTACCAGCTGGTGCGCTTCACTTCTAATCTTTTCCTCTTCTCCAGAAGCAAGCGCTCGTTTGAGCTCCTTGAGCCGCGCATCAAACTTCCCAAGGAACATGCCGCCCACATCGCAGATGAAAGGAACTTGCCCTGGCTTGTCGAACTCTGAAAGTTGGGCCACGTATTCCAGGTCAAGGTGAGCACGATTGACGTCGGCCAGGGAGGGCCGTCAATCGCCTGAACGAAAAAAGAGGGAACCAGTATGGCTCCCTCTTCTGTTTTATACCGTGCTGTTGCCGATCACATCCGGCAGGTCAGGATCCGGCAGCGGTCGAAGCCCATGCGGTTTTTCAATTGTGCTGTTTCATTTTCGGTCAGGCGGTTGCCAATTAGGTTACCAGCTGGGCCGATTAAGGCGCGGGTGCGGGTTACGCCACTGATATTGGTCACCACGCAGCTTCGTTGCTCGCGGGCAAAGCGAGAGCCAGCGGCTTCCAGGCGGCTTGCGCGAACTTGTCCGAGCACTCGGCCACTCGAGTTTTCCACAGTGCAAAGATCGCTGCCACGGTTGCCACTTAGTTCTTGCTCGAGGATGTCGCGGAGAGCGATGTCGATAGCGTCGAGGAGAATCTGGCCTAAGGAGTCGCTGGGGCGATGCTGCGGCATCGGCATGGGGCGAGTAGGTTCGTAATCACGTCGGTCACGCATGGGGTAGCCAGCGCGCTCTAAGCAGGAGATTTTGTCGGAAGAATAGGTCACTCCAGCGCAAACGCGCAGGGCTCGGCCGTCGAAAGCCAAATTGGCGATCCTCTGGAGGCAGTTATTGCGATCCGAGCCATAGGTTAAGTTCGAGCAAATGTTCACGGCTTCATTGTCGAAGCGCTGGTTTGCGATGGTGCGCAGGCAGTTCAGCTTGTCGGAGGAGTAAGTTACTTGACGGCAGGTCTCGAGCGCTCCGCGATCGAAATAGTTTCCAGCCACCACGCTGATGCAGGAAGCGCGGTCCGAAGAGTAAGTCATAGATTCGCAAACTTGGTAGGCGTCGCCGCCATTTTCTGGCAGGCCGTAGCCTGGCATTCCGTAGACGTTGGCGAAAGAAACGTTCGGCAGCAGGCACGCTGCAAGCAGGGCAAGGGTCGACCAGGATTTCATGGGTAGGGCTCCAACAGTGTTTTGGGATATTACATGACTAAATGAGTCTGGTAATGATGCCAGAATTATTGCAATGCGCAACTCTAAAGGGTGAAATCTCTAAATGATTGAATTTAAGGTAGTAATTACTAGCATTTGCCTAGGGCAGCGAAAGATCGCTCGATCAGGAACGGCTCAGAATTTGGATGGCAATAGTGGTCTATTTTTTGGCGGATGCAGATCGACGCATTCACCGTCCATCTGCGGATCATGAAATCTCAAGGGGCCGTTTTCGAGAAATCCCGGTGGAATCACGATCACACCGGAGCGATATTTTTCATGTCTGGTCCATCGTGGGCCGCCGCCATTGCCTTGATTCAGAGGATTAAAGCGACTTACTTCAAGATTGTCAGTTGAGCGAAGGCTCCGCGACGAATGTGCTTCGATCATGCGCCCTTCAAAGCCTGCGAACATGTGGTAGCCGGCGTGGGCTGATCCTATAAAGAAAGGTACCGACAAAAATGCTGCGGGCGGATTGGTGCCAAAATTAATGAGCAGTTCTTTGTCGTCAATCGGAACGGGAGACTCTTTGCCGATACTGTATTCCCTCGAGCAAAGCACTCCTCCGCTCTTTTCAGGAAATTTTTTAGATCCATCTAAGTTACAGTTGCGGCTCCAGCGAAATGCATGCCCGCCCCAAACGCCTTGCCAAGCGTTGGCGGAAGTGGGGGGCGCAAGCTCTTGATCTTCCCTGTCGCTGGCGTCATTTTGCGAAGTGTCTGGGTTCCAGTAATAGCTCTTCCAGCCTAAGTCAATCAGGGCCTTTTGTAGCTCAACGCCACTGAGATCCTTTTTAATTACCGTCGTATCAATCTTACGGAAGGTATCGAGCATTCCGACTTTCTCGAAGCCAGCACGCAAGCAGCGACGGGTCATATCGATGCAGCTGATGTTTTGCAAGAGAGGGCCTGAATTAGGTTTGAGGTTTGCATTCGCGATGGCCACATTTCCCTTTTCTTCCGCCGCACGCTCTTCTAGCCTCAGGCCTGGCTTGCGTGCTTTGTAGCCCTCAAATAGCGCGGGTCTGGATTTCTCCATCCACTTTTCTAAATCAGTGAGGCCTGGCGCAGGTAAGGCACCTTTACTGTCTCTCTGTTTGTCTCGGTAGAAATCGTTGATGAAAGCCTGCTGCTCCTTCGTGATCAGCAAGTCGGGCCATAGCACATTCAAAATAATGAGAGCACGTCTATCGGCCGTATTGAGAGCCTTATTTCGGTTGCCATAGTACTTCGAATATCGATTCTGGTTAAAAAACTTGGCGTGGCTGTTCCAGTAGTTGTTTAGGCAAGCAGCAGCTTCCTTAGAAAAGGCCTCGCGCACGAGCACCATTTTTCGTGTTTCTTCTTTGGTAAAGCAGGCCGCAGTGGAGCGTGCCGATGCTTCGGGCGCGTACGCCAGAGCGAAGTAGAGAGCGGCAAAAAAGAGAAAAGGGTGGGGCATCGAACCCGTATCGGGGTTTTACCCCAAAATCTATTTCTTTTTAGTGCCCGAAATGTCGGAGGGCCCGTCTTTGGCACGGGGGGCTTCCTTAGGTACAACAGTTTTGCCATTTTTGGGCTGGAGCAAGGGCAGAAGATCTTTGTTCTTTAGAGAGCTTTCGCCGCGAAAGGCCTTTTGCGCCAGGCCAGCCGAGATCTTGGTGGTAAGTTCGAGCTGGCGAGTCGCCAGGCGAATGTTTTTCGCGTGCTGTTTGATCAGACTCTGTGTTTCTGAATAGCAACTCTGGTGTCGCAAAAACTCTTCAGCTGGGAGTCCGGCCTCGGTGACAGAGCCAAAGTCATCTGGAAGAACCACTTCATTTTTATAATTTGCCACCTCGAGCTCGAAATTTTTACCCTGCTTCACGAGGTCTTTCAGTTCGGAGATAGCCAGTTCATAGGATTTTTTGGCGCTCTCAAGCCCTGCGCTTTGACGATCAGAGGAGGCAGCTTCTTTCAGACTCTTCGCCACTTTGCCCTGGCTGCTGGCAATGGCCGCCTCAAACTGGCTGAGGCAGTTTTTTCCTGCTTTGGCATAGGCGAGATTGTCCGCGCAACTTTTTACCAAAGTGCGCAGCTGCGTGCTTTTATCGCAGCTAAGCGTGGCCCCTTTCGCCTGCGAAAAAGAGAGCGCGCACCATAACAAAACAACGCTGCTCAATCCTTGAATAGGTCGCGGCACGATAGATCTCCCGGTTTGCAATCAGCGCGGAGACGCACAAGCTCTGCCTCTAAGCGTCGAATGTCGGCGATGGCTCTTAGTTCTTTGGCGGCGGCAATGCTCGCTTCGATTCTTGCTTCTTTCTCAAGAAATTTTTTTCGCTTGCAGTGCCCCTCGCCAAGCACCTGCTTGTCACCAATTTTTTCGCAGGCGCCCCAGTTGCACCAGTCACTTTTGGCATCGAAATGCATGAAAGCCGCGGAATCGTTGCCGATGCCGTAAAGGGTGATGCCGCCACGGCCGCCAGAGTGCTGCTTGCGTAGCTGATTAAGGATGCTGCAATAGCGCTCGATCTCTACGTTGCGCACCGGATGGCTGGAATTTTGCGGAATGGAAGTTCTCGCCTGAAAGTCAGCTGCGACTCCGATGGTATGTTCACTCAGATTGGCTGCAATGCGGCCCGAGCACTCGACTGTGCCAAAGCGAGGTGCGCATTGGTTTCTGCGTAGGATCTCGTCCTGACTTTCCTGAGAGCGAAAACAGGAATACACTGGTAGCTGCTGATTAAATGCCTTAGCGGCCCCGCCCAGAAACGCCTTCACGGCTGCGTTGCTTTCTATTTTTGCCCAAGCTCGATTCACCTTACAGCCCGAAGAAAACTGCCAGCCTTCGCGCAGGTGGTCTGGCACGCCAGGTGTGGGGGCCTCGATCGGCAGCATCCCGTAGACCTCGGCCTGGAAAAAGAGAGAAATCAGGGCAAGCAGAACCATATACGCTTATCGGCGAAATCCGAGGGAAAGCTTATTCTTTGTGATTCTCCAGCGATTTTGTCTCCCTTTAATTCTCCAGCGATAATGTCACCCCCCTAACCCTGTAAGCTTCAGCAATCAAAGAAGGATTGGTGGAGCTTATGGACAG
>Ga0247843_1000503_pt1 | contig 92346 bp, 94 predicted proteins | sample LaCruzMarch2017__FD_192420 | JGI IMG/M metagenome (GOLD analysis project Ga0247843, IMG submission 192420) | Freshwater microbial communities from meromictic Lake La Cruz, Castile-La Mancha, Spain - LaCruzMarch2017_8m | ecosystem: Environmental > Aquatic > Freshwater > Lake | place: Spain... | reverse complement strand
GACGCCTATATTCGCTGGTATAACGAGAAGCGAATCAAAATGTCATTGGGGTCACTCAGTCCCATGCAATATCGAAAGAGCTTGGGACTTACGGCATAAACCAGTCCAAGAATTTAACTGCACCCCCACTGGCTCAGTTTTCAAAGCCAATCAACAGACCATCAACTCACAAGTGCATTTAGTTAGATTAATGGCAAGCGACTCAAAACGCACTTAACAAGGAAATTTCGTTCGACTTGGTTCAAAGCCTGTTTTGCCTTCACCCCCAAATTCACAGCTCGGAACCAAGTCCGAAAAAGTCATGAGGTTTTGATACAAACGGGGTTTGAGAAGCCTTTGTAGGGCCGCAGCCGCAGGCGGCAGTCAGGATCCCAAAACAAAACCCCGCGTGGTGCGGGGCCTAGGGCTGCCACAAGGCCTGTTGAGCAGGTTTGAGGTCTTTCTACTGGCGGGGCAGAACATACCTCATCATAAACCGCCTAAGTTTTCCAAGGGCAAGCAAATCAAGCACTTGGTGTCCGGTTCATCATTCTAAATGTTTAGACGGATATTCGATACGGCGATGTAACCCGAGAGGTCAGATCGACTTGATAGCTCTTCGGGATCGAAGCAAAAATGCGGCTTCATGAAACCAGAGGAGCCCGCAGCATGCAATCTCACCCACAAGATCGAATCGACTCAAAGCCCGAGCCAAGTCCCATGGCCATCGTAGGTGCAATCCTCGCCCAAGGGGCTATACGAATCCTCAGGCGGGAGGAAAGATTACGCGTCAATGCTCATGCTGCGAAACCAGCTGAAAAAAGCTTGTTGAGGGAAGAAATTTGCACAAAAAGCCCCCACATCCAGCCGGAATTATAAAAACAGTTGTTTATTACAGTGATGCTGTTACAATTGCATCAAGACAAACAACTTGATGGCCATGAGCGAAAAAACTTTCACCCTTGACGAACTGTGCACGCTCACCGACCTGACAAAAAGGACGGTGCGCTACTACATGCAGTTGGGCTTGGTCGAGCGACCCATTGGCGAGACTCGTGCCGCCCACTACACCAGTCGCCACCTTGACCAGTTGCTCCGCGTCAAGCAGCTCACTGAAGCTGGCGTGTCCCTCGAACGGATCCGCGAAGTGATGGCGGGCGGCGATACCCCAGTTCCGACAAGGCAGCGTCGGCCAGGCTCCATTGAAGTGCGAAGCAACCTCTTTGTAGCCCCAGGCCTCGAGATCCAAATTTCACCAGAGGAAGCAGGTATGACACCAGAACAAGTTCGCGCCTTTGTCCGCGAGGTCATGCAGGCAGCCGAGAGGGTAATGAGAAAAGATAACGATGGGGTTTGAGAGGGTCGAAGTCATGTGACGCAGAGCGGGACAAGCCTTGTAGATGCGAAACCGCTTTGTGGGCCGTGTTTGATCGACCTAAACGAACAACTGCGAACACAGCCATCCGCTAGCGCGAAAAAAGGGGACGCGCAATCTACATCTCCCCTTACCCAATTTTTTCGACGGCACGTTCCGTCGGCCAGCAGCAAGCGATTCAGGAGCAGCCTAAATGACACAAGAAACCAGCTTTAAAAGCGCAACCGGTGAAACCGTCGCGCTCAAATCCGTTCACCTCAGCGGAAACCTTGAAGGATTGTTGCTGAGCATGAAGGTCCAGCAGCGGTACCGCAATGACACGGGTAAAAATCTGGAGACCGTCTACACGTTCCCCCTCACCTGGGGAGCCACGCTTTTGGGTTTGAACGTTGAGATCGCTGGCAAACGGCTACAAGCCACCGTCATTGAAAAGAAAAAAGCCACCAAGAAATATGAAAAGGCTATCGATGACGGTGACACGCCAGTGATGGTTGAGCAGTCTGCTTCGGGGCTCTACACAGCTAACCTCGGGAACCTCAAGGACAAAGAAGAAGTCACCATTGAGATCGAATACGCTCAGCTTCTGAGATTTGAGCAAGGCCAGGTGCGCTTATGCATTCCCACTGTCATAGCGCCAAGATTCGGAGAATCACATCAGTCAGGTGGACTTGCAGTGCATGAGACGGACTCGGTCAACCCCATGGCAGAGTACCCACTCACCCTCAAGCTCGACATCTTGGGGCAAATTGCCAAGGCCAAACTAACGTGTCCCAGCCATAAGGTAAGCACCACGGCAATTGAACATGGCCTTGCGGTGCTACTTGAAAGCGGTAGCATGTTGGACCGAGACTTCATTCTGAACCTCGAAGGACTGGCTGGTCATTCGTTTGCTGTAACCGCACCAGATGGTGATCAAAAGATGGTCCTGGCCAGTTTCTGCCCACAACTACCAGTGCACGAAGCCACACCGCTGATGATAAAAATTCTGGTGGATTGCTCGGGCTCAATGCAAGGCGACAGTATTGAAGCGGCCAAGTCCGCGATCCATAGCATCTTGCAAGAACTTAACTCTGACGACCTGATTTCATACAGTCGCTTTGGCGATGATGTGAGTCACGATCTAAGCAGTCTTCGAACATGTACTCCGGCAACAGTCCACTTCGTGGCGTCTGCCATTTCGAAGACAGAAGCAAATTTGGGTGGCACTGAACTGAACGATGCCCTCATTTCAACTTTCAACGACATCGAAGGACCGAGTCTCGCGATCCACAAGCCCAGCGTGCTGCTGATCACGGACGGGGACGTTTGGGACGTTGAGGCCGTGGTTAAAGCGAGCGCAGAGGCTGGTCAGCGAGTCTTTGCCATCGGTGTGGGCAGTTCACCAGCGGAGAGCCTGCTGCGGGACTTGGCAGAAAAAACTGGTGGAGCCTGTGAGCTCGTATCGCCCAATGAAGATATTTCAGCAGCGATCATGCGAATGTTCCGCAGAATGCGTGGAGCACAAGCTGCACAACTGAAGGTTGAGTGGAGCGGCAAACCTGATTGGCAGTCGCCGTTACCCGCACAAATTTACGACGGCGAGACCGTGCATGTCTTTGCCAGATTCTCTGAAGCGCCCCAAAGCGCCCCAAAGCTGACATGGGAAATTGAGGCACAAATTACCAGCGCAAGCCCAGAATCAATCAGCGAAGTTCAAGACTCAGCCTTGGCACGGCTGGGTGCAGCCAAGCAAATGGCGTCGGCGACTTCGCCTGAAGAATCGCTGGCCATTGCACTCAAATACCAACTGGTGAGCAAACAAAGCAATCTGTTCCTGGTTCACATTCGTGCAGAAGATGACAAGGCAAAAGGGTTGCCATCGCTGCAACAAATCGAACATATGCAAGCAGCTGGGCACAGCGGCTTTGGCAGCGTTGCATCGCCAAGAGTTCTTTACAGGATGAATCGATCTACGGACATCCAACAATCGATGAGTTACGACAGCCTCGCAGCACCGTCAGTATGGCGAACCAGCCGAACCCGCTCTTCAAAGGTTGACTCATTGGCATCTGGCGGTATGGATGATTACGAAATTCCAGCCTTCCTAAGAAAGCAACCCGACGTCGAAAAGACAGCACCAACGCCTGAAGCGTTGCTCAATTGCTTTAACGGCTCAGCAGTCACAAGCGCTGATTTTTCTGCAGCGATTGCATTCGTATCAAGCCTTGCGAAGAACACTGATATCGAGAAGCTGGTGGCATTGATCGTCGATGACTCAATTAACAACGAGCAGGCTTGGGCACTATTGTTGGATTGGCTCGTTACTCAACTTGGCAGAAATTTCACACTTGAGCGACATGCTAAAAGAATGCTAAAAGGTCAAATCGCTGCAATCGATGAAAATATAAAAGCGGCAACTTATAAAAAGATTGCGGGGATTTTGCCCTCTTTGGGGCTGAATGACTGGGGGCAGATAAATGGATGGTCAATCCTGAATCGGATCGCATCTAAGGTTAAAAGCATTCTTGGTCATTCAAGGGGAGTGGATTAACTGAATAAGGATCATTTCGTCGCCCATGTGCCTATTTCAAGAGATCTGATGATTCCTTTTAAAAAACCACTAACAGTAAGTTTTTTCTGCGAAATCTTGTCATGGCCTTAAGGACGTAGTTTTAAATATTTATACACACACTTACGGCGCTCAATCCAAGTCGAACTCCAACCAATCCCTGCCAGACCAAACAAATCCATCCTTATCCGGGATATTGGATGCGCCTTTCGGTCGCATGGAAAAGTGTCTCCTTTTTCCTGTTGTTCTGAGCGACCAAGTAGTGTGACAAGTGCCACATTGGCAGTAGAAGTCTTGCTGCTGCCCGGGTTCGAATCGCGATATGTGACCACAAAGTTGAGAAAGCGCTGCAACCTGTTCGATGGCAAGTTCGACGGTGTCCTTAACTTGTGAATTGGCCAAACCTCTGAGCAAGGCCTTCAGTTCAAATGCTTTCTCAGCATCAATTGGCGCAAGAAGCCTAACGTGCGTTGCAGAAATAGATTCAATTTGTTCGGGCCAAGCCTCGATTAGTTTTTTGACAGGTGTAGGCAACGGGCCCAGTTTTCGGCCATGACTATGCAGCAATTGCCGCAATATCCACTCATCGATCAATTTTCCCAATTTTTCGACAACGTAAAGATCCAGCGGTGATAAGGGAAGACACTGCGGTGAGACAACACTGGTTGAATTACCCGGCCAGCAGACGATGCGGCCAGGTGCCGGACTCTCACTACTGTCTATGGATGCCCCGAACCAGGCAATAGGTACGATCCTCAAACTAGAACCGTCAGACTGAGTTACTAGCCAATCATGCGTATCATGCGTAAGTACGAAATTCCGGCCAGCCCAACTGAACACAAAATCCCCATGTGCACTTCGCAATCCATAGCGCTCCAGAGCGCGTCTAACAACTAAACCAACATAGTTGAAGTAAGCGTGTTGCAGTGTTTGCTGTCGAGCCAAGCGTTCATCAGGCGGCAACAGCCGCTCCTCTCGATCATCTTTCAGTTTCTCCCATAAAGGAGGAAGGTGATGATAGTGAGGGTCATGATTCAAAATGTTTGTTCGATGAATTTGGGCAGGAACCACCGAAGCCGCAGGCACTAGCAAATAAAGGCCTCGTTGCTTCAACCCTTTGATTGCACGCAACTGAGACTCCAACTCGATGAGAGCACGCTTGCCCGCCTCCAACTGCATTCCTGTCTTGTCATCAAGATATGACTCCCCCCATAGGCGGCAAATATCCTGGCGAAGTCGAAAATGTGTCTGCTCTGACCCTTGAAACTCCAAAGCTCGTTCCAAACGTGAATTCACACCTCGAATGCGAGCAAGTCTTCTGGAAATGTGTCGATCAAGCCTATCCAGCAATCGCTTATAGAGCCTGTTTTCATAGATGGCATAGTCATCTTCGCTAAAACGAGCCAGAACTTTGCGGGGTTGGACGCCGCTGAGCGTACGCTGCTGCCAGCAATCGGAGTGTGAAGCCAAGTGAATTAAAGCAGAGGTTGCGAGGCGCCGAACTCGCGCTACGGGTGCAACTAAATCGTCGTAACGAAGATCTCTGCGAGGTCGATCAGATATTGAGTGCAAATGACCATCTCTAAGTACAGTCGCCAAGTTTCGTTCGAGTTCTTCAAGTTCGCATTGCGCAGCCATCTCAGCCGGTAACATCGGCGAGACATTTGTATCGTTTGCGTGCGCAAGTTTGGCAGCAATTGAAATAATCGCCTCGGCGGAAAGATCGGCGTCCGCCTGATCTTCGTCGGAGTGCTCGCTGGAGCGCACTTGGCGCTCAGCGCCCTGGATCCGCAGGATTCCAGAACCATCGTCAGAAAGCAGATCACCTTTTTGCAAGTGGCTGTGTCCATTGACTACAAGTGACTCAAGTAAGCGATACTGCCCTGGCAGGAATCCGTCGGGCAGGTTGTCTATCTTTTCGCCAGTAAGTCGATCCAGAAACCTCATGCGCCACGTTCCTTACGGCGGCGGTCGTCAGTCAAAAGGGAATTGGAACGGCGAGGTTCCGACTTCCACCCCTTCCAAACAGTTGTAAGCGCATGTTCGATGGCAGTTAAATCATCAATCGTCGCATCGTATCGGCCAGTAACCTTGCCCCGTCGAAAGACTCTGCTAGCAAGCAAATGATCCAAAGCGTCTTCTTTGCGACCGCCTGCTGCCATATAAACGGGTATAAACCGCAAAGCTTGTCGCTCGAATCGATTACCCCATCCCAGGTCAAAGCGATCCTGCAAAATGGTGGTGAGTGGCCCGGTGGTCAACTCTGCCAACAGTTCTAAAACCTCGTCGGCGTTCTGGGTCACAGCGCCATTAAAGCGCTCCATCAATGATCCATAACTAAAGCTAGCCTTCGGTTTTGATTCAATCTTGAATCCGGCTTCGTGGCGGGGGAGTGTCATAACGTGAGCACGATCGTAGGTTTTGTCAGCGAACTCGTTCGTGGTCTCATCGTGGTTTGCAGTACCAACGAACCAGACGTTATGGGGGACTCGAATCCTTCGACCCTCGACAAGCAGCGCCGGTGCATTCGGCAACTGACTTTCCGACAAACTGATCAATCGTTCTTTTGGATCATTTTTTTCGAGAGCCGAAAGAAATTCAGCAAAATACTGTTCTGGGCGTGAGAGATTCATCTCGTCAAGCAAGATGATGTTGCACCGGTCTTTGTAGGCGGAAGTTTGCGCACGGTAGAGCCCTTGCAGGCAGTCCCGCTCATAGAAGCGCTTCTCGAATGCGTTGTAGTGCCCCAGTAGGTCGTCACGATCTCGCCATCCCGCTTGCACGGCAATATCAGTGCAATGCCCGCCCATAGCTTTTGCGAATGCCTTTGCCAAACTAGTTTTACCAGTGCCACTGATCCCTTGAAAGATGTGAAACTGGCTCATGGCCAAACCAGCGATAAGCAACTGAATATCTTCAAGACGGAAATGCAGGGGTGTACCTTCCTCTGCTTGAGCAATTCTGTGCTGCAATTCAACAGAGAACTTTTTCAGATCAGGAACGTCCTGCTCAGGCAGGCTCAACTCCTTGGCTTTGCGATCTTTGATCCAGTCTGCATTAGATGCCGAATCCATCCATGTCATTTGAGGGAATGGCTTTTCGGACTGCTGTGACTGGGTGAGGTCATCGACGGTTTTGCCCAAATCATTCAGCCTTGCACTCAAGATCTGATTGTTCTTTTCAAGTGCCCGTTTTTCCTTTTCAAGGCTCTCTTTGTCACTGACACCGAGACGCAAGCGATGAAGCTGAGCTTTGGTATCAGCTAAATCAACATGAACCTCATCGAGTTGAGTCTTTTGCTCGTCACGAAGTTTTCGTAAGACCTCGTTTTCAGCTTGCATCTGATCATCATGACTGCTTGCAATTTTATTTTCCAACTGAGTTACTCGACGCTGGTGAGCTGCCAACTCATCAAGGATGTCTCTTGCAGGCCTACCCGCCAATGCATCTGAAAATTCACGGTATTGCTCCATTTTCTGCTCAGTTAATTTCCAGTCGCGATAAACCTTTTCAAGGCGATCCTCGGCTCGTTGGCGGGCATCTGTCAATCTCACAATTTCCTGGGCTGCCTCCCGCTGCGCTTCTTCGCGAACTTGAGCACGCTCATTTTCTAGGTCTTTCCAATCAGCTTCCAGCCTTCGCTGCTGCTGCTGCTGCCCTCTTTCCTTGCTGGCCACCACGGCTTCACGCTCCATGAGGCCCGAGGCGCGTTCCGACTCATCGTCACGCGCCTTCTGCTCAGCCTGGAGAATGCCAAGTTGAATTTCACTTTTTTTAGACTCTAGTTCAGCTATCTCCTTTTTAAGACCGCTGAGCGCCGCTACGTTTTGGGATGCAAAACCAGTGCGTGCGTCCAATTCACGCTGCTCGAGTTCGCGCTCTTTATCCGCCAGATTCGATTTCGTTTTATTGACTTCAGCTTGCTGCTGCTTAAGACCTTTATCGAGTTCGTCTATTTGTTCAGTACGTTTCTTATTTTCAGCACTTCGCCTTTCCACTGCGGCCTCCTTTTCAGCAAGGGCATCTCCGCGTTTCTTCGAATCTTCGTGCAAATCACGCAATTTCTTTGCGACATCAATGATCTCAACCAACAGTTTCTCTATTTCAGCCGTCTTCTCAGGCTCAGCCTTATCTAAACCGATGACTAGATCTTTATCTAGAGTTGGCAAAGTTTTGATGGGCGCTTCGTTTGTCGCAAGTGCGGCTATCGCACCAATGCCTGCCGTTGCTTTCTGCCAGGCAGATGCGACAGCATTCTGTGGCGCATTCCCGCTTTGTACGACTGGGGCTTTGTTCCCCTTATTCTGTTTTGCCATATCAATACCAGCCCTTAAAAATTTGAACCCATTCGACAACGAAATCTGCGTACTCCATTGCCTCTTCTCTAGCGATTCTTTCCCCACCCGAGTGACCAGCTTTCTTGTTCCGAGCGTCGGCCATATCGAGCAGACGACTCAGCAGGAGTTCATCAGCGGGTAACTTGAGGAAGGGGTGACCAGCTTGATCAACCGTCCCTAGCAGTCCCGCAAACAACAACGCCTTAAGCGAACTGCCACCTCTTTTTGCAGCTGTACGCACCTGGTCTAAACGTTGTTCAGATAATCTCCTTATTACGTTCTCGGTCAAGCACGGAAGATTGAAAAACTGGAGATAGTAATGAGCCTCTCCGTCCTTCCAGTCACGCTGATCTTTCCAGTGAGGCAATCTCCTGATGTCAGCTGGATACATTTTTAACAACCATTGCAGCACGCTTTCTGCCAAGTTATGAGTCTCAATCAGAAGACTAGTTACATCTTCCTGCCAAGATTTCTCCTGACTTGCGAGTAAGGCTCTTCTTCTTAAAACACTGGCGAGAAATCCTTCAACTAGTGGAACCTTGCGTGCCCAGTTGTAATCAGCTAACAGCGTCAAATCGATATGGTTCTCAAGAGATCGCAGCCATTCCTCTGGCGACGTATTGTCCGATCTAAACTCCCCCATTGCGTCAGCGATGTATCGAGCGGCACCAGCATTTTGCGGTAGGACCTCCTGCAATGGCTTGCGTAGCCAAGATGCAGCCTGCTGCAAACCGAACGGGTCCGCCACCAGCCAAGGTTGTGACCCTGCCTCGTCCGGGAAAATCCAAGTCCACAGCCACATTGGTTGAGCTGAATCTTCAACAAAGCTCAGGCTCTCGATACGGACACGCGTTGCAAGTTCTTCATCACGCTGCTTTGCATGTTCGTGGTCTGTCCTGTATCGCTGAAACGCGTCAAACAGTGCCCCCATATCCATCACACCGTCCCTGTAATGATTCAGACGGAAAGGACGATCCTCTTTTCCAGAATCTAGGTCACGCAGAAATACTGGATAACCACGCTCATCGATTCTTTTTGCCTCAATCTCAGGAAGTTCTTCAGTAAATCGTGGAAACCAATTCCCGGAGATCGCGTCTTGATACGCGTAGCCCATGCGGACCTCTTCGCTTGCATCCTGGGCTTCTTCTAGAACACGCTCCCCTTGAGGAGTTAATGCGCCCAATGTTGTCATCCAGCCATTGGGGATCAGTTGTGTCGCAATAATGAAGGCCACAAGTTCTTGGTCCAGCCCTAGCAGTTCCGCCATTTCAGCGCTGTCCTGGCAGCGAGCCCGCGCAAGTCCAAGGATCGCTTGTTGGAACAGATTCAGCTTCAGGACACGATTTTTTGGATAAAGAACCTTCCAAACGCGAACAGGCCATAGAAAAGGTCGTCCTCCAGGGGGGCGACGCACATCAAAGCGGAGATAGCGATCAGCGACCATTTGCCATCTCCTGACTGCAAAGCTTTAGGAACGCAGCAAGGGCCGGGACTGCCTCCTCGGATTCAGGACCATCAGCCATGCGTTTGTCGCCGACGGCAACAAGGAGCTTTCTCTGCCGACTCATCGCCACATTCAGTCGATTTGCCAAACGAAGGTGACCATACTTACCATTAAGCAAACGTTCCCGATCCTTTCCTTCCTTTTGATCGGGAATGATGGTGTCGTTGGCACGCACAATAGACAGAAAGACAACGTCAAACTCTTTCCCTTGAAATGCGTCGACCGTACCTACGCGGAGTCGCTCATCGCCTGATTCGGTTTGCCGGTAGGGACGCGCGATTCGGATTTCAGCGTCCTCATTTTCAGCAAGACCCTGCTCGACGAGTGACTCAAGAATCAGGTCACATTGAGCACGGTAGAAACTTATTACGCCAATACTCAGTGACGGCCCACAAGAGTCTGCTATGCGCTTAACTTCCTTTGCAATTGCGCGGGCCTCTACTTGTCGTATCCGACTAGGGCCTCGTCTATCCTCTTTGCCGTCCTGTAAAGGAACATCTAACCAAGCAGCGCATTTGCCTTTGTAGCCCGGAATAGTGTGATCGAATTCCTGTGCTGCACGACCTGAAAGCAAAATGCCAAGCCCTTCAGGCTCGTAGAACTGCTTACTAATGAAGTCTCCCAACGTAGGATGCATTCGGTACTGCGTATCAAGCATCACAACACGCTTGATATTGTCGACTTTTTCTTGCTCTCTAAGCTGTTTCACCAGTCGCTCAAAAAGACTTTGTTCGTACGCCTTGGCTTGAGCCTCCGTCAGGCTTTGCTTCAAAATAAGCTCATCCTCTAGATCTCGCTGAACAAGGTGAGGTAACTGGCGATGGTCTCCAACCAGTACGATACGTCGGCGCGCCATCGCCATAGGAACAAATAGATCAAGCGGGTTGGCTCTTGCAGCCTCGTCAATGACAACCGTGTCAAATTCAATTCCCTCGGATGCATCTAGATCACTCAACTCCTTCAAGCTACTCATAGCCTTTCCTGCAGCCTGCTGGCACGTAGCGCCGACAATACTGGCGTACTCACGTACCGCTCTCGCTGCCTCGTCGGGCGCTTGAGCAAGTGCAGCATGGTAAGAGGCCACTACCGCAGATATACCCCTGCGAGACTGCTGTAACGGCGCTGCGATGGCATGTTCGAGATCAGCCAAGATACCAAGTGCCTCACCGTTCAGTGCCTGCTTGAGCTTAGGAGGCCTGTAATCGGGGATCAGCCGATCCAGCATGGAAATCTTAAATGCAGTCAATTCAGAAAGGTCTGCTTCGGTCGCATCAGCAACGCTCGAAAGCCGCTGCAGCAACTGCAACTCGGACTCTTGAAGTTTGACGTTGCTCCGCCGTATAGTTCGCTCAAGTTGATGTACCCTGTCCGAGCCGTCATCGGAAAAGCCAATGGGGCTAGTTCGCAGAGCTCGAAGTAGTCGCACAAGTCCCGCTGGCTCATTCGAGTGACGTTGGGTTTGTACTTTTTTCTGCTGCGCAAGAAAATCATCCCACCGGTCGCTCAACTCAGCTGGCAATCGAATGTTCAGAGCATTTAATTTCCGTAATAAGACATCAACTTGCTCGAACTGTGTATTTCGCTCCAGCAGCGAAAAATTTCCGAGCCTCAATGTAGTGAGCCGCTGATTAAGTTCTGCCAGTGGCTGCGTCAAAGGCTCATTTGACTGGATAGAGTCAAGCCGTTTAGCAAGTGCTTTACGTGTGTCTTCGCACCAAACAGCAATGGGATCCACACTGAGGTTTCGTCCACCAATTCGAACTGAAGGCAAACCAAAAACTCGCCCTCGATTCAGGGCGTTATCGACAGCATCGTGTTGGTAGCTACTGATAAGAATTTGATGCTGCAAAGATTGATTTCCTAGCGCCCCAGCTAGGAGTATTTTCAAGGCCGCAATAACTTGTGTCTTACCTGTTCCAGGTGGGCCGACGATTAGTGCTATATCTGGAGTGTTGATAGCAACGTCCAACGCAAGCTTTTGGCGCTCTGTCGGTTCACCCTTGAAACTTTCTTTGGCCGCAGGGGACATACTAGGAATATGCCGCCGCCGTGCAATTGGCGGAGCTACGCCCTCTAACAAGTAACTCAGTTGCGGCAATCGGCGTCCATCATTGATGGCTTGCTTTGCACGCGTACGTCGGGTCTGCACTGCTTCGTCACCTGATAGTGAGTAATAGATGAAACCCTTCTCCTGCGGTAGTTCTGAGCGCCGGTCTTGACTTGGAATCAAGACAACACCGCCTGGCTCAAAGCGGACTACTCCTCTAACTGGACGTCGCCTTGTCCGATCATCCTTCACCGCAACGCTTAGAACCTCAGAATCCAGTTCAAGTTCCTTCTCGCCCAGTTCGACCTGAGTCGCGCCTGTCAGGCCCAAAGCTTGCCATCGCTTTCGAAACTCTTTCAAATGCTCTGCATCGACTTTCAAGAACCAGGCCCAAAGTTCTCCCTCAATTAAGTTCGCGTCTTTGAATCTAAGGGAACCTAGCTCTCTAGCACAATCGCGTGCTTGTTCCCATTCAAGAGCGCCGTATTCCTGCCATAGACGTAGGTAGCTTCCGTTATCGCGCAACGTAGCATCAAGTAATGCACGTTGCTCCGTGCTCTGAAGACGAACAGAAACACTGGCATCTTGAAATGAGAGTTTGCCGACGGCCATCGCAACTCGACCAGACGCACTCCTAAGCCGAGTCACGCTCATCAGCTTAAGTTCACCCTTATCGCGTTTGACTGTGCCACGCCAACCTGCTCCCAACATCACAAAAGCCTCGTCAGAGGCATTGTCGAAGCGGCCAAGAAAAATACGACTCAGACCCGAACTGGGCGGCTCATCGGAACTAATAAAGCGCTCCGTTAACCAAGTCACAGCGGCAGACACTTCAGGGTGGGCGATCTCGCCTTTGCTTACCAATTGTTCTGCTATGGCCTCATCAACTGAAAACGCCATCTCCTCATTGAGACTTAGTTGGATTTGCTGAACCAGATCCAATGACTGAAGTTGCAAGACGCTACCTTGACGAATTCGCAGAACCCACAATGTCAGCCCTCGCTGCACCTGAATCGCTATTAGGTCCTTGTTTCCGACAACTTTTCCGACGCAAACTGCATCACCCTGACGGATCAGATAGTCGTCTCCAAGATCTTGGACCAACACCGACTCACCGGCTTGCCAATCGGAAGTCAGATCATCACAATCGAACTTGAAAAGTTCGCTGGAGAAAAATGGAAAATCGCAGAGTTTCATAGTTGGCTCACCAGTTGAAACGCCATACGATGTGCTCTTCTTCTACGGCTCCTAGGTGGAGCCAGAAAGAGGCACCAGAACGACTGTCTAATTTGAGCCGCTGTCGACGTGCAACTGCGACGACTTTGTCATCGGATGCTCTTTGCAAAGAAATTCGCTTACTTGTAGAGGGCTCTATCCACAACCCATCCTTGGCAAGTTGGACGGTGCATAGCGGGCTTGCATCTGCATACAGGGACGTTCCCAAGGGCAATTTCTTCAACTCGGCTGGACTCATACTCAAAACCATGGCCTTACCTGTGCGAGTCCAGCACTCCTTACGAATCAACGATTCGGGAACATCCTCCGCCAAGCCATCTCGGAGCATCTCAGGCGGCGTATAGCGATATTCCTGCAGCAGGATCGTACGATTCTTGTCCTGTGTGTGATCACAAAATGGACATGACTGTTTTGATGTGTAGAAAAACGTACTGCCACAGGACTCGCATTGATCACAATGACCTGTTGCAGCCTCGAAGGAATCAGCCCATTCACTTAGACTCGGTCGCCCGCCGGGGTCATTGAGTCCGGCATTGAAGCATCGTTCAAACAGCGTGCGAAGCGAGGCATTGAGTGTGATCTCGCGGGGCAAACCAATCGACAAAGCGTTGCTACGATCAACCGGGTGATCTACCCAAGGGAGTTCGCCACGAAGCGCCGCTTCTTCAAGTTCGGGTTCCCCGTCAAGAACGACATCGCCCTTGAGCGGGTGGACCAGCGTGAGGATGCGATATGCCATAACGGCAAAACTCCAACTGTCAGTCAGCGTATTGATGCCTGACTCCTCCCGGAGAATCTCAGGCGCACCATAATCAGGAGTGAAGACGCCTTGCTGACCATCACGCGACTGGCTAGTAACGTTGTCGGCGTCGATTAACCAGACTTCTGCGTACTCCAATGACTGCGATGCGAAGACATTTGCAGGTGATAGATCGCCGTAGGCCAGTCCACGGCCATGCAGTTCAGCAAGCACCCGCGCCAGTCGCGCAAGAATCTTCAACCGACGCAACAGGCCACCTGTTTTCAAATAACCGGTGAGGCCGTCATCTGTCATCAATGCGTCCGTCGCAACCTGCATCAGTTCAGTCATGGGAGCTAACCCATCCATCAATTCCATGACGTAACCGGGTTGCGGCTGCGTGATTAGGGCCAACGGATGCGCGATAGGAAGGCCTTCAAGCGGTTGCCTCATAAGTGCGCGGATCTTGTTCGTCCAACTGGCTCGCTTTTCCTCTGTGGTTGCGCGCGCAACTTTGACGAGTACGTTGGGATAATTGGTCGTGCAGACGATACCCTGACCACCTTCGCCAATACGCCCTGTCAGTTCATATGACTGACCGTGTTGGTCTAGCACGGTCCTACTTTTTTTGACCACTTCTGTTTGTGTTGTACTCATTTGGATGTCCTAAATATGGCCACCAGTGACTTGTCATCGCTGTGCAAAGGGGTCGCCCAATCATTCATTTCAGACTGCAGCCAGCGCCTACCCGTGCGGCGATTCCGAGTGCTTAAGTCTTTATATAGCGCATTAAAAAAATCGGCGAGTTGGGCTGGCTCAAGATCATCGGCAACGCCATCTGTCATCATGACTACCCCATCACCTGGGTCGGTGAGACGACCCTGTGCAGTGCTCCATTTGTCCTGCGCGTGCGTGAACTCAAGCGCCCAGGTTTGATTTCCATAGGCTGTGCGGTCTGGTGTGATGCGACGAAACTCGCCAGCGCATCTAACCAGCATCAAACCGTCACCCAGTTGAGCAGCATGGACGTCGCCTTCAACTGTCACGCGGCAGAACAATAGGGTTGTTGCAGCGTCTCTAGGACTTATTGGCTTAATCGCTTCGAGCCACTGCTGATGAATAATTGGTAACGTTGCAACTAGATCAAACTCGCGCGATGCGGCGCGCAAGATCCGTTTGGAAATCTGACAGGCACCTCGCGCCCCCAAATCACTTCGTGCTCGCGATCCCAACCCGTCAGCTACGGCCGCAATCCAGCCGCCCCGGCAGCCCGTTAGAGCCATCGCGTCCTGGTTAGGCTCGCCTAGGTCTAGGTGTCGTGGGCCGATGACGCTCGCGCCGCAGGCAATAAAACTCATTGGAAGTCTAGGTCCAGTCCGTCGTCATCAGGCGGCGGTACAACAAAGGTGGTCGAGGCATCTGGATTTTGGCTTGCAGTGCGAGTGGTAACGCTCATGGTTACTGCACGGAAGAAACGATGGATGTCCCGTACGTTGTGGGCCTTAAAAATGGGCGCTTCGGCATCATTAGAAAACTCCCTCAGCATTGCTTCGTCGGCATCTGGACCAATGGCCATTGCAAGTCGGGTTGCTTTCTGCGCCCGTTCGGAATTACATAAAGCCTTGAAGGGAACTTCCCAGTCGTCGGTCGGTTGTCCATCAGACAAAAGAATCAATACGGGGCGGTAGGCTCGAGAGGGGATACGATCCTTGTCCTCAAGCAACTGACATGCGAGGTCAAATGCCGCGCCCATCGGCGTAACCCCTTCAGCCTTCAAATCCGCGAACCCAGCGACGCTGTGTGCAGCGACCAACGGGAGGTGCATCTGCGCTTTGCCGCCGAAAGTTATCAAGCCCACTTGTATCTCGGCGCGCAGCCGACTTTCCTTGGCGAAAGTCGAAACCATGTCTTTCAACGCAGCGTTTAGCACCTCTATCTTGCCGTTCTCCCCCATGCTGCCGCTCGCGTCGGCCAAAACGATTACGGGGAGTGGCCGGGGCGTTGCAACAGCAAATTTTTTGAGACTGCTCATTTTCTTTATCCTCTGATTAGATTGATTTTTCGTATTCGGAGTTGGTGCCTTGGGTGGCGAAACTGGCCACTGAGTTGAACGCATCGCGATGTCGCCAACGTAACGGCTCACGATGTCCTCTTGGTATTTTGCAAACCCCATGAAACAGCCTCCAATAAATAAACTTATTTATCATTAAGCATAATCCGGGCCATGTTTTTGCGATTGGTACTTCAGTAGCCAATTGGTCAAGGTTTGGTAACTGCCAAGGCCAAGCAGTTTTGCTGCCTCGGTCTTGTTTCCGTGACTCTCCCTCATGGCCCTATCAAGGTAGTGTCGAGCCACATCCGCCATCAAATCAGGAAGAGAGAATCCCTCGCTAAGTGCAACCCCAAGTATGGTGCTGTCTGCGGCACTAGCTGTGAGCGACAGAACCTCGGCGACATCCTCGGCTGCTATTTCCTCTTCCGGCGCCCAAATGGATGCCCTCAAGAGCGCATTGTGCAACTCCCTCACATTACCTGGCCAAGTGTGGCGCAAAAGAAGATTTCTTGCTCCTGCAGACAATATCTTATGCTTGAAACCTGGCTGTGAAGTTGCTTCGCGATTGACCCGGGCAAGGAACGCATCAATCAACAGATTGAGATCCCCTTCACGAGCGCGCAGGGGAGGCAAGCCCAAAATACCAACCGCTATTCGATGAAACACATCCTCCCGAAATCGACCCGCTCGAACCTCTTCCGGCAGGACTCGATTGGTTGCAGAAATGATGCGCACATCGACTTTTCGAGCTTTGCTGGCTCCCAATCGAGTCACCTCGCGCTCTTGTAGCACGCGAAGCAGCCGAACTTGCGACGACAACGACAACTCACCGATCTCGTCCAGAAAAAGCGTCCCACCATCAGCCGCCTCGAAGTAACCAACTCGAAAGGCATGAGCGCCAGTAAACGCGCCTTTTTCGTGTCCAAATAGTTCTGAATCAATGAGTTCGATGGGTATCGCTCCGCAATTGACTGCGACGAATGGCGCATCTTTACGTAGGCTTGATGCATGTATTGCACGCGCAAAAAGTTCCTTGCCTGTTCCGGATTCACCTTGGATCAGCACTGGAAGGTCCCGTTGAGCCAACCTCTGCGCCATCGCAACTACTCGCTTCATTGCATTGCAGCGCTGAATGATGCTGGCGAATTCCGGTGCGGCGGGGGGCAACCCTTGAACAAGACGTGCTAGATCTTCGTCAGCTTGCTTGCTCGCAACTGGGCTGAACTCAGCAGCCAGATCGAATGGAACGACGACGGGCCTAACACCATGTTCACGAGAGGACTCTATCAGGCTGGAACCGTATTTGGCTTTTGCCAAAAGCACCCATACAGCAGCCATGGCGGGTGTGCCCGGGCTGACATGAAAGGTGACTTTCAGTCCAGGTGACGAAGATAGTGCCGCAGACACCGCCCCGTTGGCTGCTACATAAATGTCTTCAAAGTCGGTTGGGCTGCGCAAATTTGCGTGACGCACTTCGATGGTGCCCGCAAATTTGCCTTTCAGCCACACCAAAAAATTCTGTGTTCTGATCTGCCCATGATCAGAAAGCAGCACTAGTCGGTCATACGCCCCTGTTTCCAGCGCCATCAAAACGGGGCCGGAGTCAGCGCCAGATCCCTCCTCCGAGGAACGGATATCGGAATTACCAAGCCAGGCAAAAAGTGTGGACATAAGAAATTATGTGCTTACATAAATTTCATTCTACAGCCGTAAATATACAAAAAGAGAGGCAAACAACAAAATTTCTCGACCCGCTTGGCCAAGTTGCTCGCTGTCTTTGGCACTTTATAGCAGGGGAACATCAAATAAAATTTTAATCTTGCCAATAGCCAAGTTTTGAGTAAATCAAATTACCGGCGGATCGGTTGTCATAAATGTGCCCCTTAGGAACATCCCCCAACCAAGGCCCTGGCGTTTTCTTAAGAAGACTAAAGTGATTTTTTTTCAAGCCTTCAAACGCGTCCTCTATATTAGAAAAATTTAATGAATCTATCACTGCTGGTCGGTTTGGCTCAGGGGCATCTTGGAAGAAATAGACAGTCGCTGAATTATCAAAATTCTCTTCAACTAAAGCCCAGTTGTGACTTAGCATGCCTAAAATTTTCACCCACCAGTTTCGATTGCTAATTTTGAAAATAGGCGGATTTAATATTTTGTCTATTCCATCTAGTTCATCTAGTTCATCTAGAATTTCAGGAACATAGCGCCTTGTACGCCAAGCCATCATAAATTCAAAATTTCCATCTCTTTCTTTTGATGCGAATAAAAATGGTTTGTCGTCAGCAAGTTCGACGGCTCGCATAATTTGCTCTGCATGCGACTCCAATTCTTCCTCACAAAACTCGCGGTCTAACGCTTTAATTGCTTCTTCAAATCTACCTAACTCACGAAGAATTTCTGCTTTGTAAAGCGATTGTTGTCCACCGCCATCGATTAGCCTCGAAAGTATCAACTTCAGGAACTCACCGTCCTTGTCCGTCAACGTCCATCTGTTTTCAATTTCACGCAAATCGTTAAAACGATGCCAAGCGTATAAATAGAATTTCTGAATGTCCTCTTGCTCAGAGTTAAAGGAATTCGCAAGGTTAATAAAATCTGAAGGTTCCAATAAAAGATGTAATGGCGCTTTATCTAATGCCTGACTGCCCTCAATCAACTGTTCCTCTTTACCTTCAAAGCTCAAGGGGTTATAAAAATCAATTGGCGACTTGCAATGAGGGCAGAAGATCCAATTTGGAACACGTTTGATGTTCGAATCGACCTTACCGTCTGACCGACCGAACGTACGCAATCGACTACTCCATCCGTACTTAGTTGTACTGAATTGAAGGCTGCATTTGGGGCAGGGCCAAACTCTATAAGTTATGGGGGGCGATGGAGAATTCGGGGCGTCCATTGAGTTTATAAATGCGGTTAACTTATCAATGTGCTCTTTTGAACGCATAACTTCTCCCTTCAAGAGGCCTATTGCGCTTATATACAGTCGCGTAAATGGTGTCTAGGCTCTGGCCAAGGCATTCGGCATTTTTTTCCGATGAACATTGAATCGACATGTAGAGAATTTCCATCTGAAGGACAAAAAATTAGCGATGATGCGATCATCTTACAGACAGCACAAAAAACAAGGGGGATTAAAGAGTGCTCCATCGAGTTTGGCTTGATTCAGAGACTTTAACGTCGAAAATTCTGAAATGACCCTAGCTATCACCTGCAGGGAAATTTCAGTGGCAGTCGACTAGCAAAACGACCTCAGCCTCCCACCTGAGCACCAACCCCGGCAGCACTTTGCCGCCTCCGTAAATTCACCTGCGCAACTCCAGCGCCGCACCTGGCCCGCTGATTGACACTTCGTCGAAGCGTTGAGGCCTGCAACCGACTGGCTCCAAGGTTAGACGTGAAGTTAACGATTGCTGCAAGCCATCACTTTGCCTGTCAACATAAACCTTGTCGTTGGAACTTAAATCCGTTCAAATTTACGACTGCGTTGGCTCAATTAAACGTAACACTCGAGCGTGTAGCCCCAAGTTATTGAGAAAGTCTATTTCAGCAAGTTGCTCTTTGGACACTGCTTCTTCTGGCTTTTTTACTTGGCGGATTCAAGCACGAAGTGCAACACGGTTTAACGAGGCGTGAAACACCTCGTGGGGTGTCTTGAATCCGAGCCGCTTTCTTGGCCGGTGATTCAATCTGTTTTCGATCATAGTCAACTCCTCATCGGTGACAGTTTCCATGCGCCGCTTTTTGGGAATGTATTGGCGCAGTAAACCATTGAAGTTCTCGTTGCTGCCGCGCTGCCAGCTGCAATACGGATCGGCAAAGTAGGTCTGGATGCCAAGGGTCTGATCGATGGCCTGGTGATCTGCAAACTCCTTGCCGTTGTCCACCGTCAACGTCTTCACCCGTGAGTTCAAGGGCTTGAGCTTGGCTTCAATGGCCCGGCCCACCAAATCGGCAGACTTGTTGGGCACTTTGGCCAGCACAGCAAAGCCACTCTTGCGTTCTACCAGTGTCACGATGGCTTGTTTGTGAGCTGCGCCAATGACGGTATCTCCCTCCCAGTGACCCACTTGCTTGCGATCTTCAATGTGACTTGGTCTCTCGCTGATCGGGCGGCGGTTCGGGATCTGGCCACGCCTGTCACGCCCGCACAGGTGACGTTTGCGCCGGGGCTTTTGGCTGCGCAGGTGCGTGTGTAAATCACCACCGGCGGCTTTGTTCGCATACACATGCAAATAGACGCTCTCATGGCTGACCGCTACCTTGCCTGCAATCTGCTCGGGGCTCCATTGAATCCCAAGGAAGAACGCCACATCGGCCCAGACTTTGGGGTCCACACGGCGGGCATTACGGCTGCGCTGGGCTCGTTCAGAAGCCTTGGCGCAGGCTTGCTCGGCGCGATACCCACGCTGGCCACGGCCACGACTGAGTTCGCGGCCGATGGTGCTGCGGCTCCTGCCCAGCAATCGGGCAATCTCGCTGATGGTCTGTTCGGCTTTCAAGAGGCTGTGAATTTGGTATCGTTCTTCTCGGCTGAGGTGCTTGTACATCTGGCAACTTGGACTTGGCGGTTTAAGTGGCCATGATGCCTTGACATCATCAGCCACCCATCACCGGGTTCATCTTTGTTGCACCTCGTACTTGAATCCGCCCTTCAACAAAACGCGCTATTCCCGGCTTGTTGGAGCCAAGAGGTGTGGCAAAGAGGAAAAGATCTGGAATGCCTGAAATATTGCCTCGCTCTGGAGCAAGATGGCGGTTAAGAATGGCTTGCAACCTATCAGGACCGCATACCGCAAACAATGCATGCAAGGCTTCAGGTGCAGGCAATGCAAAATAGTGCGATCTGAGTTCAGTACGTTGCTTGTCGATGACATCTGAAATTATTGCAGAAGACATGCGGCACAAGGATCGGGCTTCAGCACCTAGAGCCAGCCCGACAGCTCGCCAAAGTGTTGAACTCAGGCGAGTACCTGAAAACGAGTACCCAGGAAACTGACGGGCACGCCAACGCTTAAGAACCACGGTCTCAGGTACGGCCATAAGTTCGTTCATGCCCTTAGGGTCCACTTGGTAGTACACGCGGTTACCCAAAAGCTTTCGGCCGTGGACTATGTGGCTGATTCTTAAGGCAGGTTTGGGGTCAGTTTCTTTCATGCTTCTTGTATTAAAGTGACACTAGTGTCCATGTTTTTGCTAATTTTCTAAATCTGTTAAGTGAAATTATGAAGGCTGATAGGTTATGAAAGAGATATATGCGTAGAAGAAAAACACTGAAGGCAGGCGCTTTGCGGGTGGAAAACGGCAATATTTCGATGTGCCTGGAGCCTGAGTGGGTCTGTGGCGGCTGGGGTGTCTTTGAACTCTGGGCCTGCATTGGTAAGTCTTACAACATGGTAACTGCCGAGGGTGGGGGGTGCTGGCAATGTATTGAGGTTGACCCCGTTAAATTGACTGCCACGTATCGCGCAATTGAAGGCCCGGAGGGGAAAGAGTGTTCATACGTCCTTAATGCTGAACAAATTAAGCGATGCAGTGAAGAAAGTTCATTTGAAAATTACCGAGTAGAAAGAGAACTGGCCGAAGGAGCAGCAAAAGAACAGTTCTGGCTGCACGCAGGTCAAGGGCTGATCGACAACAACAAGACAAGCCTGGTCAAGGCCTGGAACATCCTTTTGGGCGAAAATACCTATGACAAGCTGAAAATGGTCTTGGAGACCACTCAGGGTATTGCTGAAATTGTTAACCGTAGTAATGGCGCATGTACCACCTACCCATCAGCGCAACTGGTGCGCCAATCTAAAGAACTGAAAACCCTTCTTGGTAACCTTCCTGAAAAAATGATGGAGACTGATGAGTTAACTAGCGCTGAACGCGCAATGTACGGTAGTGTTTTCGGCGCACTGATTGGCGACGCAGCCGGTGGGGTGCTGGAGTTCATGGGTCGTAAGCCAACGAAAGAGGAGGTGCAAAAGGCGCTCGACATGCCTGGAGGCGGAGTTTTCAATCTAGCTCCTGGGCAGTTCACAGATGACGGTGAAATGACTGTCGCCCTTTTGAACAGCCTTGCCCAGTCAAATGGAAGCTACTTGGTGAACCAAGTGGCCAATGCCTATTGCAGTTGGGAGCGTTCCAAACCATTTGACATCGGAATGGCTACTTCAAGTGCACTGATGGAGTACCCCTACGATGAAAGCACGGATGCAATTGAGGTAAAGGTAAAAAAACAAGCTACCACTTTCAACAGCGAATCTAAAGCAAACGGCAGTTTGATGAGAGCCACTCCGCTAGGGATTATTTCTGCAGCTCTAAGCCAAGAAGATGCAATTCAGGTTGCCAGAAAAGATGCATGTCTGACGCACCCTAACGAAACTTGTCAGCACGCTACTGCGGCATATGTTCTGGCGATCCGACATCTAATTCGTCACCCTGGTGACGCCAAAGGCGCCTTCGCGGTCGCGATGACGTATGTCCGGGAAAGCAGCGAAGAAGTGACTGAGTGGATGGAAAGCATCATCACCAATAAACCTGCACCAGCCTACCCACTAGCAGGCTTTGTCAAACATGCTTTTACTTTCGCCTTCTATCACCTTCGATGCAAAGATAGCTACGAAGATGCGTTGACACAAACTCTGGAACGGGGCGGAGACACCGACACCAATGCATGCATCGTAGGAGGGCTGATCGGCACGCTTCATGGCGTCGACAAGATCCCACAAGATATGCTCGTAAAGTTGATGACTTGTTCAACAAGAAAAGGGCAACCACGGCCTGATGCATTCACCATCAAGATGGTTTTACCAAGCCTGAGAAAACTAAATTCAGTACTGCTGAACTGATGCACAGATTGTGAGGGGGTGCTCACAAGCGGGGAACTGACCTTTGCACGTTTTAAGGGTTAAGTCGCTGGTCTTATGGCAGAAGCAATGCAGCGTTCGCCGCTCGTCGAGTCACAAGACCTGGCAATATCACACCACCGCCGTAAACCCATCTTTTTAGTTCTGAAGCAGCCCCTTGCCAATCTCTCTGGTTCACCCGCCGTCGGAGTGTTGAGGTCTGAAGACGGCCGGTTCCAAGGTTGAACGTGAAGTCAACGATAGCCGCAAGCCGTCCCTCCGGCTCAGTTGCCAGCACCGGACAGTACCGCAGCGTGGCCTTCAGCGAGTCGGCCATGTCAGCAGCAAGATAAGCCTCGCCCTCTTCCATAGTGATCGGCGGATGCTTGGCATCGCAAAGATGGCCATACCCGATGGTCCAAAACCCTGCCGGACAGACATACGGATAAGCGCGGTCAGGGTCTGACTTGGGCACCCGGCAGAACCCTTCGAACCGCTTGGCCAAATCGATCGCCGCCTGCGGCACTTCGATCATGGCCGGACCTTGTCAAACACGCGGCCCAAAAACCAGAAGTTCAGCACACCGGCCCAAAGAGCCTGGTCAGCTTCAGTCCATGCGTGCATAACTGCTGTGCCCCAATCAGCACCTGCAGAAAGTGCCGCCGCGAATGCCGCAGTCTTTGCCGCACAGAAAAGTGCCATGAACCAGTAGGTGATCACCGGGCGCACAGTGCTGGAAAGTGCATCAGCCCAGGCCACCCCAGTTTTCTCACCTTGGGTGCGCACGGCATCTCGTAGGGTTTCTATTGAGCCGGTGTTCCAAGCGCTGTCGGCAGCCGCGCCGATCTCGGACATGCGCTGGGCACCGCGCAGTTTCTCAAACTCCAACGCCTTGTCCTGCATAGCCAATTCATGGCCACGCTCGCCTTGGCGGTCGAACCATTTCAGGACCTCGGGAGCCAGGCGAAACGCGCCGCCCAGCAAGCCACCCAACAGTGTCTCGATCATTGGGAACCCCCCATCAGGCGCAACTTGATGGCGATTCCAACCAAAAGTGCTGCCAACACACCGGTGGTCAGTACCTTGATCGAGGTTTGCCAAGCCGTTCGGCGCGCTTCCCGCCACGCATCGATGAGACCCCGCAGGTCGCGGATGTCGGCGGCGGCGTGGCCGTTTTCAAGGCCAAGGCAGGCCAACGCGCGCTCGGCACCCCGCTCGGCGGCGCGGGTGAGCAACTCATCAAGGTCCTCAGGGCGCAGGTTCAGGATGTCAGCGCTTTGGTTGCTGGTGGATTCTTCTGTCATGGGCATCTCCAAAAAGAAAAAGCCCGCGCTGGCACACACAAAAGGTGCTCCAGGCGGGCGATTGATGAAACGGTTTGCTGGGTGGCTTAGGCTGTTTGCTGCGCGGCAAGGATCGGAATCACTCGCCTTGTTGGAGGCGACTCCACGGTGCTCTTTGCAAGGCCAAAGATGTCCTTGCGCTCTGGCGGTAAATCGCCATCGATAAAGACCGGCATGCACCCCGTGAGGAACTCAATGGCCGCCGCAAAGAACACCAAGTTGTCCGAATAGGCGGCGTCGCACCCAGCATCCCAAAGCGGCCCTTCCAAGAACATGCACGAGCCCTTGCACATTTGAAGCACCGGGCAAGACGAGCAGCCTTGGCGCTCGCTCCAATGCGTGGCGCTTTTCATGCGCACGGCGGACAGATCTGAAAGCTGGCCGATCAGATGGCTCTGGCCATTCGGAGCCGTGGCAGCGGCGCTCACGTTTTGGCACGTGACGACATTGCCTTTGAGATCCACAGCTAGGTTGTTGCTGCGGTCCATGCCGCACTTTTGCCCAAGCGCAGAGGCTGGGCGCTGGTAGCGAATGGAATCGATGAAGTCTTGGATCTTTTGGTTGGTGAGGTCAAAGCGACTGGCAAGGCCAGTGCGGATCTCGCCAAACCCTTGCCTGCGAAACTGTGCGTGCTCAGCGGTGGTCTTGAAGGTGGCAGCCAGCCCACCTTCATCGTAGGGGTCAATAAAAGCACCTTCACCAATCTGAACATCGGCACCAAAGCGTTCTTGCAGCCAAATCTGTACTGCTGCCCTGCTCGGGTTTTGATTGCTGATCATCGCGTTGATGCTGATGCGCCCCTGCGGATGGAGGCGCGCGTACAGATCCATGATGGCTGCACGCTTCTCTGGTTCGTCCAGCGGGTCTGCACCGCGTGCGTGGTAGCCAGGCCCATCGTGGGAGAGCCCGACGACGAAGCCTATGCGGTCCAGCCACTCGTTGGTCTCAAGACTGAGCAATGAGCCGTTGGTGATGATCAGGAACTCAGCATCCGGGTAGAGCACTCGCAGGCGCTCAGCCAAGGGCTTTAAGGTCTTGATGTAGACCAGTGGTTCACCGCCCCAAAATTCAATCCGTTCGGGAGCCTGACTTAGGCTGGTGGTCAATTGCTGCAGAAAATTCTCTACATCCTCGGGGTTGGTGCTTTCAGCGTGGGGCACAAAGCGCTGGCTGCAGTAGTTGCACTCGTAGTTGCAGGACAAACCGAGGCTGATTTTGAGGGTTTTGATTAGGCCTTTTCGGCCTGGCTGGGTGGTACTCACGACCGTGGCGTCCTGAAACGTTTTGGGATTGACTTCCAGTACCAGGGAGCCAAACCCATCCGCTCCCCAAGTCAGGCTGCTGGTCTGGTTGTCGTACAGCAGTTCGCGCTCTGTGTTGTCCGGCGCAATGAGCTTGATCTTGAACTGGGCCATCAGAGCACCTCCATCTCAATGTGGATTTCAACGCTGGGACGCTCGCCCAGGTAAACATGCCCGAAATGAAGCAAGTGGCTCGGAAACACCAGCAGCAAATCCGGCTGAGGGTTGATCATGGACACGCGCTTTTCACCGGGCAGCGCCTTGCTGCCAAAGGGGCCGATTGGGCTTTGCAAAACCAGTGCGCCGTCATGCTCGCCTCTCTCAGGGTCAGGGTGGGCGTCCCCATCAATCCAGTAAATGGCAGACAGATGGGCTGACTCCACATGGGGCGGTACGAAGTCACCTTTGAACTGAACCACTTCCCTGCCGGTGATGGATGCGATGCCAATACCGAAAGCCTCGCTGGTCACGGTTTTGATTCGTGCGAACAGGTCTGCAAATGCAGGATCCATGGATTCGAGTGACTCACGGGTCGAGCGGCTCCAAGGTTTTCTATCGGGGTTGAGATCGCCATAGACTGCGAGCGTCTTTTCTTTGAGGACTTGACGCTCTTCGTTCGTCAGCCCAAGCTGGGTGCGAACGACAGGTGTAGGAAAAAGCAGTTGCATCATGCGGCCACCACCGCAATCCGCGCATCCTCTGCGCCTGGGAAATATTTCCATCCAAACTTCACCCGGATTTCATCACCAGCAGACATGCCTGCTGCCGAGACGGGAACAGTAGCCAAGCCATGGTTCGCACGCACGCGTGCAAAAGGCACCAGTCCGCTCACAGCTTCCAGGTAGACAACAGCCTCTCGGTCAAGCAGTTGGCCTGCCACATCCTCTATGCGCAATTCGATCGAGGCAATGCCGCCCACCGGAATACTGGCTGGCGCTTGCACATGAATGAACGGAAACGCCATGGTGCGAACAGCGCCGCTGCTAGCTGCTTCGCTCCAAACCAACGTGCAGTTCTCATCGACCTGAATATTGGCGTCTGTTGCCTGCGCGTTGAGGTTCACCGTGATGAACAACTCATCGTCATTGGCGTTTGCAAATGGCACGTTGATGCCCACCAGCAGATTTCTCTTGAGGCGCTGGGCGTAGTCAACAGCTGTCTCGCGATTGGGAAGGGTCTCCGGGTACAGCGCAAAGACTGGAAGAAACGCCCCGGCATGAACAGCCACGAAGTAGGTCTGGTGATCGCACCAGTCGTATCTCTTTCGCAGATCGCCGATGTTGACAACCACCGACTCAATCAACGTCAAGCCAGCGACACCCGTGGCCGCCTCCTCTGTCGCAAGCGATGGCAGATACAGAGACACGCTCAGGTCGCTCGTGACAGGGTCGAAACCAAGGTGAACGGTGGGTTGAAACTGGGGATGAATTTTTGCGTTTCGCACTGCAATGATTTTCATGTTGTGGGTCCTTAGCAGCAGCAAGCACAATCGCAATTGCAATTGCAGTTCGTGTTTCGATAAATGCGCACCGTGTTATCGGTCGCGACTTGAACCAGTGCGTTGACAGCTAACGCACCTCCGATGCCATCCCCAACGTTTCCGCTGTACTGAAAATCTGCAACCGCAGTGGGGCGTCCACTCACGCCAGTCCAGGGCACAGTGCCTGCGCTACCCGCGTAGTTCACCGAGAAGTTAGACGGGTTGTAGACATAGAAATTGGTTCCGTCGTTACCACCCCAAACCCAGGTCGGCTGACCGGACTGCCCCGTCCAGTTGTACGTGCCAGCGCCCGCCGTTGAATTGAGTTTGGATGCGGTGGCCGCATTGCCGCTTACGCTGATAGGCCAGGTCCCTGATGCGCCGGTGCCACCGGGCTGCGGAGGCGTGAAACCGAGTGCGGCAATCACCTGCGCATACGTCGGCGCTGTCGCATTGATCACGCCCAATGCCGTTCGCGCTGTCGCTGCTGTACCGTCTGAGCCCAGCAAACCCGTAAGGTAGTCGTTTAAAGAATCAAGGGCAGTCTTGAACTGCCCTTGGGTTACGGTAGTGCCAGTGAAACTGGCCTTGGATGGAATAGCTGCCATGAATGCCTCCGGTTATTTCCACATGGGCGCGGAGTTCCCCTGGCCCGGCACATAGCCCGGCTCAAAGGTAACGATCACGCCGTCTGCGCGTTTGAGATAAATTTTTCCGTCCGCCACGTTGAGTACCAACTCACCCAGCGTGACTTGCGCAGCGGTGGGCACAGCGGCTGCCGTACTGCTGCGCTTGTGCAGGATGGTGTTGGGCATGGTTAGAACGAGCCTCCGTCAATCGTGGCGCTGGTGGACAAGGCGTCCGTGATACCAAAGCCAGACAGGGTTGTAGGTTTGCCACTGACGCTGGTCCATGCGGGCGTGACCGTGACAGCCGCACCAATGGCTGTGACTCTGCCTTTGGCATCAACGGTGAATGGCGTATGCGCCGTGGCTGAATTGTTGTATGTGCCCGCCGTCACGCCGCTGGCAGCCAGGGTGAGCGCCATCGATGTTGTGCCCGAACCAGTGACATCGCCTGAGACCGTGATGTTTTGGTTGGCTGTGATGTAGCCTGGGTTGGTGCCCCCAGTGACCCGTCCGGTGACGTCCACCGTCATGCTGGAATAGGTGCCCGCCGTGACGCCCGAGGCGGTGATCGACAGCGTATTGCCGGACTTGGTCAGGCCTGTGCCCGCAGTGAGTTGTCCCAGACCGTTGAATTGCTGAAAAGTCAAGGCGGTAGTGCCTATCGTGATCGGGTTGTTGCTGGCAAGCACCCAACCTGAATCAGCGTAGGTAGTCCCTTCCTCTATAAAGGTGTATAGCCCGGAGGAGACCTCGCCTGCAGGAGAGTTGTCGGCGTCTGCCGTGCGCGTCCATGCGCCTGCGGCCACCAAATACAAACCGTTCTGGCTTGGAGTCGTCTGGTCTTTGACCAGCACCCTGTCACCTGCGATGAGCGCTACACCGTCAATCGTCTGTGTTCCAGAGAGCGTGATGTTGGCCGTGGTGGCCGCGCGAACCGACGCTTTGAAGTCCAGCCCGGTGATGGCGTTGTCCACGTACTGCTTGGTTGCTGCGTGAAGTGCGTTGGTAGGGTCCGCCGCTAAAGTCAAAGCGCCAGTTAGCGTGCCTCCGGTGAGCGACAGTGCGTCGGTGATCCCGTAGCCAGACAGCGTAGTTGGCTTGCCGGTGACACTGGCCCAGGCGGGCGTCACTGTTACGGCTGTACCGATGGCGGTAATGCGGCCTTTTGCATCAACAGTGAATGGCGTGTGCGCCGTGACGCCGTTGTTGTAAGTCCCCGCCGTAACACCGCTGCTGGCCAGAGTCAGTGCAATCGCTGTTGTGCCTGAACCCGTTGCATCACCAGACACCGTGATGTTCTGGTTGGCAGTGAGGTAACCCGGATTTGAGCCGCCAGTCACGCGTCCCTTGGCATCCACCGTGACGTTGGAGTAACTGCCTGCGCTGACACCACTGGCCGCCAGTGCCAGCACCACGCCGCCCGACAGAGTACCTGTGCCGGTCGCATCTCCACTGACTGCGAAGCTGTCAGCCTTCTTGGCAAAGACTCCCGAGCCAGCGGCGGCAGTGACAACACTGCCAGACTCGCCAATGAACAGGGTCTTGCTGACTTCGGACCAGGCCAGTTCACCCACTGCCAGCGTTGGAGGCGTAGCGGTGGTGGCGGATCGTTTGATTTGAATGAGGTTGGGCATGAGGTTCTCCGTTGGAATTTAGAAATAGCCCGCGTCCAGGGCCAAGGCAGTGACATCAGGCAAGGGGCCGGGCGGACCGACCGCCCCCTGATCGCCCTTTGGGCCTTGAGGCCCGGGAACGGTGAGCGTGACTTCGACAGAGGTGCTGTCCCATTGCGGCTGCAGGGTGAGGCTGACTTCTGTGGAGGCTGCAATCGTTGTGGTCATGGATCGGCCTCCATTTACTGGCTCACATCGGGCACGACCGGCACGATGAATGTTTCAGTCGATCGCACCGTCCCGCCGCCATGCACTTCCACATCGCAGTACAGATTGGCGGGTGCCGGGAATGTGGCCGACTGCGCCGGATCGACAAGCGAGAGGTAAAAGCGGCCAGGGTTCACGCTCTGGTCGGGGTCAATCGCCACCGACAGATTGGCAACCAATGCACCGACACTCGTGCGCAGTTGGGAACGAATGGTTTGGTTGGTCAACTGGCTCGCCACACCGTTGATGCGGTAAACGCCAGACAAAGCGAAGGTATCGCCCCGCTTAAATGGAGGAGTTGTTTGGGAGTGCGTTGTTTGTGCAGTCATCTCAATATCCTTGAACGAAGGCGTCCACCGTCCCAGCGGTTGCAGCGCCACTGGCGTTGAAACACTGGATCAGGGGACCCGAAGTTGATTTATCGACCACGCGGGCCGTGGTGGCAGTGCCACCGTCTGAATGCAAAGTGAGACTCACAATCACCACGTTTCGCCAGCCGGTGCCAATCGACAAGCGCGAACCGCCCGAGGCAATCACCACATCGGGTAGGCGAATCGTTTTATCGGGCACATCGATTTGCGCAACCACCGAGCCAATCAGGCCTTGCAAATTGCTCTGATCTACATCGATGCGGAACTGGTAGGTCGTTCCTGCGTCAGCCCAAGCCCGACCCGGGAATGGCACATAGGCCACGTCCGATGACTTCTTCCAAGTGATCTTCCAGGCATACCCACTGACGGTGGCCGCGATCGTGAGACTGCCGCTCTCGGTAAATGTGACGCTGCCGGTCCAGAAAATAGCCTGGTACTGAGGTACCAGAAACACCGCCGTAGTGTTGGTCCAGAGTTGAGCAGAATCGTTGCTCCACATGCGCGATGAATCGGGTGCCACCACCGGCGTCGTGTTGAGCGGGTAGCTTGCAAACACGTTCTCCACCGGCGCATCACCTAAGTTGCAGGCTAGTGCCCTGACGTTCAGGCTCTCATTGCCGGTGGTATCGAACGCTTTGATCAAGATCTGACCTGCACCATAAGGAATGGTCACCAAATCCCATGGGGAGACAGCCAGCAGGCCGGTGTGCAATTCCAGCGCGTCCGACCAGGAACGGCTGCCACCCGGCTGCCAACGCACGCGGTAACCGGCAAGATCGATATCTGAGACTGGCCCCCAAGTCAGGCGCTCGCCGTCCAGGCGCAGCCACGGGACATCGGACGGTGGTGCAGTTTTACCCACCACCTGAACGGTCCCCTGGCTCCATGCTCCGCGTACGCCGATCGAGTTGATCGCCCGAATGCGCACGTTGTAGCTGGCTCCGTCTTGCACAGGTGACACCCAAGCCACACCCAACTCGGCAGCAACAATGTCCACCGGCGACCATCCCAGATCGGTCGTAGCTTGGGTCTGAACTTCGACCTGCCCCTTCTGAGCGTAGACCTCGGTAGGTGCGGTCCAGCCCACGCGGATGCGGGAAATGACAGAGCCATCAGCCAGTCGCAGTAATTCAGATGTTCCGGAGGCCAGGGTGAGACCCAACACGGCAGGCACGCTGAACGGGTCTGGCAAATTGGACTGAGCGATGACGGCGGCAGGCGACAGGACCGCTTGCGTGTAAATACTGGCGCTGTATTCACGGGCCACGACATAGACCTCGTCGTTGTCCTTGATCTCGATCTGCATGATCCGGAACAACTTGGCGGACCAACCCGGCGTTGTATGTGTGATGGGCACCACATCCCCCACCTCGCATCGCAAGCCTTCCTGAAAAGCGGAGAACTTCACGACCAAGCCGTAGCGGCTTTGGTTCAGCGTCAACTGACCGATGTTCTGCGCCCGGTAGCTGTTGGCTGTGAACGGCAGGTCGATCTTGGCTTCCAAAATCAGACCGTTATCGGTGGCACGCAAAGCTGTGGACTCGACCATGGCCAGATCGGGCTGCCACTTCTTGGCTGGGTTATAAAAACCAGCGGTGACCCGGTTGTACTTGGCGCGTTTACCGGCCTGGCTGATGACCCAGGAGCCGGTAATGTTGCTCTCGGTGAACCCAAAGCTCGAGGCTGTAGTGGCAACGTCAAGCACCAACCGGTACTTGCCGCCGCTAAACACCAGCATGCCCCGGCACGCGGTAAGCAGTGCGCGCACGTTGTCATACGCCGTCTGGTTGGTGTCGATCGTGCCGTCGCAGGCGTAAGCCGCGTAGTTCACCTGGGCGAGCGTGTGCTGGCCAGAGCCTGCCGATGTCAGATCGATCGCGGTCCCAGCAACGGCATTGGCCATCGTGGTGGCGAGTTGGTAGCTGGTGTCAGTTGCCTTGATCGCGTAATAAGTTGTCCCTGCCACCAACGGGCTGGGCACGGTGGCGGTACTGCTCACCTTGACGCCATCCCCTGTGTCGATAGGTATCGGCTGGGAGAAAGTCAACGCTTCGGTTGTGGTGCTGACCGTAAAAATGTCAGAGAAACTTGGAGCGGTGATCCTCACATCGCAGGCGTTCGCGGCTGCCGAAATGCTCGTGTCATCGATCGCGCTGCTGGCGATGCCTCGCCCGTAGATCGTGTTGCTCAGGTAGTCCCGCAGGACGAGTGCTGGATTATTGGAATACCGGGTCTGTCCGTCTCGCGGGTCGAACAAAGTTCTGCCACGCACGTCGGCTGTGATTGTGGGCAGGCCGGAGAATGCGTTGCGGTCGTATTTGAGCTTGACGTACAGGTAGGCGCAGTTGGAAAGTTTGCAGGCGCTGGTCCACTTGGGTACATCGGCGGTTAGTGCTGCATCGGCTGCTTCACCGGGTGTACCTAGATGCTTGGTGACAGTGAGCAACCCGGTGAACTTGGCGTCCGTAGAAAGCACATCGTCCAGATAAACGTTATCGATCGCGGTCACTGGGCCTTCTGAGAGCACCAGCACCAGATGCAGGTATTCGTTGCTGCTGCCTGAGACCTCAATGAACACCCGTGTGCCACCCACCCGGCGGCGACCGTAAATCACTGGAATGGGGTCGACATTGCTCTGAGAGTTGATCAGGATGCCTTGCGCCTGGGCCGAAGACAGCGCTGACTGCGCGCTTGATGGCGAGTTCGAGCCGATCAGTGACTGCACCGCCAAGTTGGCAACACCACCGGCGACCAAACCGGTCGCACCGCCGATGAAACTGGCAGTGGCAAGCGATGCGCCAAGAACGTCAGCCGCTACAGCCGTGATGCCCGACTCAATGACCATGCCAAGTACGGCATCGGCCACCACGATACCCACGGCCTCGGACACCACCGATCCAACGATGGCTCCAATGACGATGCCTGCCATTACGCGTCTTCCCTGTCCTGAACTACCTTGGCGTACATGCGCTCGACGTCCTGGTAGCCCAGGTGTCCGAGCAGGCGACCGAAGTCTTTGGTCTGTTTAACGTGGTAATAAATCTTTTGCACGCCCTGGGCTTTGAGGCCCAGCTCGGCAAAGCGCAGCAGCTTCAGAACGACACGCCCAGCACGTACCTCGGGTACGGCATAAACAGCGCTGTTGGCGGCGACCAGCGCATCCTGGTAATGGATGTGGGTCTGCACGATGAATGCGGCGTAGCCCACGATCACGCCATCACGTTTGGCGATGAAGGTGGCGAGTTTCCCGGCGGCATCGAGTTCGCCGTACCGAGCCCAGTCGATGTTCAGGCGTTCGAGATCCTTTTGGCCGACTTCTTCGTACTCACGTTCGGCCAGGGCTTGCAGTTCTTGGGTCGCCGTCGCAATCGGAATACGCGCATATGTGTAGAAAGATCGTCCGCTCTTCACAGGGATCCCCACTTGATTTCACGGTTGATGTTGGTGACGAACTGAAACCCCCGGTCGCCCGGAAACCAGATCTGCTCTTCCGGGTCATTGGTGTGCCTGCCCGGCGTGCGTTGGAAATCCACCCATTGCGAGCTGGCAGTGACTGCGATCGTGCAGGTGCCGTTGTTGGGGTCGTCGGAGATTTCCATGCTGTCAATCCGACCATCGAACACCAGCAATGGGTTGCTGATGATGGCCAGGCGGTAATCCAGAAAAGCCTTGTAGATGGCAATGCGCCGGTCGATATAGGGCTTGGACAGCGCAATTGAAATCCAAGTCTGATCCACAGCCGAGACTTGAACCGTGACATTGGGGATGCTCATGTCACTGGTCTCTGACAGACCGGAGAACCCGAGAAAGTGACCGTTGGCCGTGTAGGTGTTGGTGCTCCACAGCACGTTGATCCAAGCGTCCGTCATGCGGATCGTGCCGTCGTCAAACCAGGCCTCAACCAAATAGACAGGCTGGTTGCTGGATTTGAGGATCTCGGCGATGAACTCTGAACTTGCTCCACGATCCATAAAAAATTGACCTTAAAAGGCCTCCACCAACTGCAAGCTGAAGTTGTAAATCGACCCCGGAGCCACGGCAGACTCCATCGTGTCCGTACCCAAAGCCAGCGTGAACGGCACGTTGCGCACGGTAATCACTGCGCCGTCGGCAGGAACAGCCAGTAAGGCAGGCTCAATCGCCACGGTAGCCAGGCCAAAGGCATCGGCATTCACATCAGCAGTGACCATGTAAACCTTGGTCTGGCCAGTAACGCCAATGAAGTCACCCGCTTTAAGTGCGCCGGAAAGACCTGCCGTCCAGCCGCGCGTGGAGATGCTTCTGCCTTGCTGGTTCGCTCCGTTGATCTGCGGTGTGCCGGTAGCCGCCCCTCGAGGCAGTTTGTGCGCAGGCAGCACAGCGGTGAAGCTGTCCCACTGGCCGCGCTGGGCTACAACAAAGGCCTGAATCGGCGCGAATTGAGCACGGGTCAAGCCCACCCAGTCGGCAGTAATCACCCAGCGCTGAGCGCCATTGGTGCGCACACTGCGGCGCAGGTTGTGTGAGATCGAGACGCGCGTGGGCTGGTAGGACTGAATCTTGATGGCGCTGGGCGCGGGGGTCAGAGGAAATGTTCCGCTCATGACTTATCCCGTGATTCCGTAGCGCCCGCGCATGTTGAGCGCCTGGTTCACGATGCCCACTACCACGGCCTTGTTTTGCACCATGGCGGACTGGAAACTGCGTGCATCCATGGCACGCACCGAGAAATTGATGTTGATTGGCGCTTGGGCTGTGGCCGTACTGCTGTCGCTGCTGCCGGGCGATGATGTTGTGCCAGCCGACTTCCCGTTGGGGACGATCGTTCCCGCGCCGTTGGGCACGAACCACTCGGGGCCTTGCTCGCCCACGATGTAGGGCTGGCCACCTGCGACCGAACCGCCATCGGCCTTGAACAGGCCCGACAGGAAGTTTCCCGCGCTACTGAACATCCCTGAAAGCGACATGCCGCTGGTCGCTTGCGCCAGTGGTTTCATGATGCTGTTTTGAATCTGGATTCGAATCAGATCCGCGATGATGGAATTGGCCAGGCTCTTGAAGTCGAGCTTGCCAGTCTGCACAAAGCTCACCAGCGCGTCCTCCATGCCCTTGAATGCATTGGTAAAGAGCCGCTCGGACTGGGATGCAGCGTTGGAGACGGTGTCGATGTAGTTGTTAAGCGCCCTGGTAACGCCCGTCTCCCAAGAACGCTCAGCATCCCAGCGGGCTTCAATCGCTTTGATCATGACCGCCGTGGACTTGACGGCCTCATCGCGCAGGCGCTGCTGGGTATCTGCTGTCAGTTTGGTGCCGCTTTGCTCGGCATCCCAGATCTGCTGCTCGACGGCAAGGAAGTTCTTGCGCTTGACGTTTGCAATCTCCTGCGCCTGGGCGTTCATGCCAATCAGTTGGGTCTGGAAGATGTACTGATCGTTGGCCTGCTCCAAGCTGTAGGTGAAGGCATTGATGCGCTTGGTCTCATCAAAATTTTGTTGGGCATCGAAACGATCATTCACCGCCTGGACCAAGGTCGCGGTCGACTTGATTGCCTCAGAACGAAGACGTTGTTGAGCCTCAACGGACAATTTGGTACCGCTCTTTTCTGCATCCCAGATTTGCTGTTCAACAGCCAAGAGGTTTTTGCGGCCCTCGGTAGCCAGTGCCTGATCGCGGGCATTTTGGCCAATCAGCGTGTTCTGAAATTGGTACTGTTCATTGGCCTGCTCCAGGCTGCGGGTGAATGCATTGATCTGCTTGGACTCATCGAACTTCTGCTGGGCATCGAAACGCTCGTTGACGGCCTGCACCAGGGCGGCTGTGGACTTGGTAGCCTCGTTGCGCAATCTCTGCTGCGCCTCTAAAGACAACTTGGAGCCGTTCTTTTCTGCATCCCATATTTGCTGCTCAACGGTCAGGAAGTTCTTGCGACCCTCGGTAGCAAGCGCTTGGTCGCGGGCATTCAGTCCAATCAGGGTGTTTTGAAACTCATACTGCTGGTTGGCCACATTCAGGCTGTGGGCGAAGGCATCGATGCGCTTGCCTTCGTCGATTGACTGGATGCTCGACACTGTGGCCGTCACCTTGGCCATGTCACCTAGACGGCCTTCCTTGACCGCCAGTAGGCGGCCTTTTTCGATCATCGCCTCGTACTTTCCCAACTTGTCTTTGATGGATTCGACATTGAGCGAGTCCAGGTACGAATCGAACGGGCTGGTTTTGTCGGGCCTCTGGTCAGGAATGGCAAACGAGCGCTTTGGCGAATCGACAGGTTTTTTCAGACCCGCATCACGCTGAGCAAACTGCTCGTCGAGTTTGGTGAGAAACAGCGGCGCGGTCCAAATCTTGACCATGTCCTGGTTGAAGGACTCGGCGTGGCTTTTGAGGTCTGAGGTCAGCGTCGCAAAGCGACGCTTGACCGGATCGAGTGACTTTTCACTGATCATCTCTGCGCCAATGCCGTCCATGAAGGCAAGCACCGAGACGATGTCGGCGGCGACCGCTGCAAAGGAGTTGCCCACGATTCGCACCACGCGAATGATGGCGTCAAAAATATCAATGAAAGCCGCCACCGCGCGCATGCCTTCCCGCGCCCAGGTCTCGATCACGTTGTCTTGCTTGAGTTGCTTGGTCGTGTCATTGAGCCGCTCGGTCATGCTGCCTGAATCCAGCAAGGCGTCAGTGAAGTCACGCATGACCGGTAGCAATGCCGAGGCAATGGTGTTGTATAGGGATTTTTTCCTGCCCTCCAGGCGCACCAGGTTCTTTTCGTACAGGTCTGCTTCTGCCGCCATCTCGGAGGTGACCTTGGCGTTGAGTTCGCCGATTTCTGCCAAGTCCTGCATGAAGGGCAGCAGTTCTGCGCCGCGTTTGCCCAGCAGCATCTGGGCAGTGGCTACCGCCTGTGTGCTGCTGTCCATGGAGTCGAGCTTTTTGGCCAGATCCAGCATGACTTCACCCGAGTCGCGCAACTTGCCAGAAGAATCGGTGACCTCAACGCCGAGCGATTTGAACAAGTCGGACTGTTTTTGGCTGCCGCCTGCCGCTTCGAACATGGCTTTAGAGAGCTTTTGCAGCCCGCCACCGACCTCTTCCAAACTGGTACCCGAGAGTTTGGCTGCCGACTTCAAGCCAGAGAGGGCTTCCACCGTGGCACCGGTCTTCTTGGCCATCTGGTCGAGTTCACCCGCAGACGCAATCGCCCCCTTGATGCCTTCGGCAAAGGCGTCAAAGGTGTATGCCGCCGCCATGGCCATCACTGCGCCTTTGACCGTTTTCATGGCGGTCTCCGACACATTGCCGATGGTGTCCATGGCTTTTTTGGCCATGAACTCGGCCTTATTCAGGTCGGATTCAAAGCGAGCGACATTGGCCTCGAGGCTGACCACGAGATTGGCGAGGGTTGCCATGGGGGCGTTATTCCTTTTTACCCAAGAGGGCTGAGATCAAACGGCTATGCGCCTCAACATCAAAGACTTCATCTGGCGGTGCATCGGCGTCATTGGTGGCGGTAGGCTCTGAAGTACGCAGTCCCGGCATAAAGTCATCGGCCTGGTACGCGTCCTGACCTTCGCGGCGGTGGACGTTGGCCAGCGTGGCGCAGACCTGACCGAAGCCAAAGTCAGCGCGCATGTCCGGCAGACCTTCCAGAGAGGCAAATGCCATCCACTCCGCGACCTGCTGCGAACTCAGGTTTGCGAGGAGATGGTCAGGGTGTTGGAATCCAAGGGCAAGGCAGAGTCGGAAATAGAAACGGCGCTCGGGACGCCGCTGGAGTTTTTTGTGAGTTCATCCACATCTGCGCCCGACAGACCATTGAGCTTTTGCGCAATGGCAAACACCCGGTCCAGTGCCGCTCCAGATTTGGCACCGAGCAGATCCACCTCATCGTCGGTGAAGAGGCGCAGGCCGCCCTCATCAATCACAGTAAGCCCCACCAGACGCGCACGCATATTGGTCAGATCGACCTTGCGGTCCTTGCCATCGCCACGGACCATGCTGGCCTCAAAGGCATCACGCTCGCGACCGGTGAAGCTGCGAACACGCACGGCACCACCCCATTCGGGGACATCGACATCTTCGGTCTGCAGGTCGTTGGCACAAAGGATGGCGGATTTAGAAAGTAGTGTCATATGTACTCCAGAAATGAAAAAACCCGCCGAGGTTTTAGCCTGAGGCGGGTTGGTTTGCGGTCAAAGGTCAGCTTCAGGGGCTGACCCAGTTCGTCATAGATTTCGGGCTGCGTGATGCAACCTCAAAATTTCAACATCGTCGCCACGAACGCGGTAAATGGCGATGTAGTTCTTGTGCAGGACCAGCTCGCGCGTGCCAGGGACGCGGCCAGCCCGGCCCATGCCAGGATGGGCCTGAAGTTTGGTCACAGCGGCCTGCAGCTCCAGCACAAAGCTGGTGGCACGGGTCGGGTTGTCTTTGGCGATGAAGCCAGCGATTTCATCAACAGACGCGAGCGCCGCCCTAGTCCACTTGATCAACATGGATCAAGCGCCGTATTTGGCGAACACCGCTTTGACCTGCTTATCGGTTGCGAATTCGCCTGCATCGGCCTCCTTGATGCCTTCGTGAATGTCACGAATCTGCCAGGATTCACTTTGCACATAGTTGGTCAGCGCATCGATGGCCAAAAAGCTCTTGGTCCGGGCGGTCGCCTTGGCCAGCTCTTCGATCTGGTTGTAAAGCGCCTCGGGCAGGCGTACGTTGATGGTTCTGGCGGTCATGGCGTAACACTCCTGTGCATGTGTAATACAGTGCATTATCCACTTCACAAAGCCAAAGGTCAAGGCGGGCGGCTTCTTCCCTGAGCAAGAGCCCTCAGGACCAGGTATTTAAGCCCAGGTGATTGAGCCGGAAATACGCAGTTCAGCCGAACGTCGGATCGCCTGATCCACTGCGCCCTGGCTGTTGAATTTCTTCACGTAGGCGGTGAAGGTTGCTGTGTTGCCGTTGGGCAATAGCAACTTGAAACTCTTGGCCACACCGGTCACCAGCGCAGTCATCAGGGCCAGCTGGCCTGCATCACTGTTGTCCTGGTCGACCTCGATGGCAAACGCACCCGGGTCAAAGAGGCCAAGAATGAATTCCTTGGCCGTTGAGTCAAAGTTGGTTCGCTCAATCTCGGAGGCTGAGCCGTCAAAGCCGCTGTAGCTCTTGACGTTGGAAATCTTGGTCCACTGCACAGGGGTTGCAGTACCGCCGCTGGTGTAGGTCGTATATCCAGTCGCGTCCAGTCCAGCGAGGGTGACGATCTTGGTCGTAGGTTCGATGTACTGAACAACGAAGCTGTTGCCGTTGAGCTGCGTGGTACCAACGAGGCCAGCGATAGTGATCACATCACCCTTGTTTAATGCCGTGACCGCTGAGAGCGTGACCCGGCAAGGGTTGGTGAGCGAGACGGCGGTGATGGTGAGCGCCGACCCGGTGGTCGTGCCGATACTGACGGTGGAGCCTTGGGCTGAGATGGCGGTGCTTGGCATAGAGTTCTCCTAAAAGTTATGGCCTGTTAATTAATTCCAGATCGAAAAATCCAAAATCACCCGGTGCAGCAATGCCTCGGGCTCGAATTGGTCTTGCTCAAGGAGCAAAACGTGGGTGATGGCGCTGCTTTTCATAGCGGCCTTGACCGTCTCGGCTAAAGCAACTGCGGCGGCGTAGGTGGTGTCAAAGCAGTCCACCTGCAGGCGGGTGTTTTCAATGGGTGCGCCGTCGGCCAGGGTGTTTTCTGGTGCGCTGGATACGCGGCCGTAGACCACGTAGGGCTTTGACACGTTGTTGGGCGCAACGTTCGGAAATACCCTTCCCCCGGCCACACCTGCGAGGGCCGCGAAAAGGTCTTGCTGAATCATTTTTTGAACTACTTTTTCAATTCACGTGCGGCTTGCTCAATGCGCTCAGCAAGTCGAGTCTTGATGGCCGTTAGCGCATCGTTTTTCTTCATGTCAAAAGCAGGCCGCAAAAAGGGGCGCGCGGACATCTTTACGGTCCCGAACTCCACAAAGCGCCAGTACCAGGCGTCCTGGGACAAGTTGCCCTTCTTGCCTTGCTTGCGGTACTTCTTGCCATGCCGAACCGTGACAAAGAAGGTCTGCTTGTTCTTGTTCGACAACTCTGGGATTTGTTTCAAAATCACCGAGCGCTTCAAAGTGCCGGGTGGTGGCTGGTTGGGTCCCAGATCGCCCGTTGCAACGGGAGCTTGCAACTTGGCTTCATCCCGGATCAGCTTGGCTCCGGCATAGACCGCTGCTCGCAAGCCGTTTTTGGCAACGCGGTCAGGCAACTCTTTCAAAGCCTTGGCCAAAGCATCAAGGCCCTCAATCTGAACGCTCTCGTACTTAGCCATCGTCCAGACCCTCTGACGCCAGCAGCGTGACCAGAACATTGCTCTCGTCCTCGTTCAACGCCGCGTGGATGTTGAAGATCCGAGCTTTGTAAAGTGCGCGGTATCCAGATACCACCCGGGTATCGGTCAGACTTGCCTGATACCGCACCGTGATTTGGTGGGAAATTTCGCTGGCCATGTGCTGCGCACTTGTCCGCTCGCGCCCCGTCAAGGGCTGTATGTCGGCCCAAACGGTGGCCACGTTCAGCCAAGTGCGGACCGGACCGCCATAGCTGTCTTGCACATTGCTTTGTCGCTGCAAGGTAATGCGCCGGTTTAGCTGACCCGCTCGTAATGAACTCATGGGATCGCCTTCATACGAAAGCGACCTTGTAGGGGTCAAGCAAACCATCAATGAATGAAAGCGCTTCCACACGGCCGCGACTTAGAACTGCAATCTCTTCGCGGTGGGCATAAAGGCTGCCGACACGCAACTTGATCCAGCTCTTGATTCCCTCTGGTACCTGGGCGGCACTGCCGTACCCAGCGTCAAAGGTGACCGATACCGCACCAATCTGCGGCAAGGAGATCGGCCAGATCTGACCAAACACGGGGGTGATGCGTGCGGGCTCACAGGCGGTGTCCACCGTGTAGGTGGCCCCAGGCATGACCTGCAGCGCAGATCCCATGTCCAGGTAGTTAATCGAGACGACAGACTGCACCGGCGTCTTGAACAACAAAATGGCGTGCCCGGGCAAGCTGAAAGCTTGACCAGCGGGTACGCCCATCAGAGACGGTCCGGGAAAGCAGTCGAGCACTTGCTTCCAGCGGGCAGTGGTGAACTGCCTGCCGGTCAGAGTTTCGGCTGCTTGACGGGCAGCAGTGATGAGCGATGCGATCAGCATGTCATCCTCGTCAAAATCCACCCGCAGATGGAGTTTGGCTTCCCACAGGGACACCGGCTCCTCTGAAGGTGGTGTGACGAGTTGCAATGGCATTTAGATCACCTGAACCACAGCAGCCTGATTGCCCACGTCAGCCGGTGCATAACGGGGGTTGAGTCCGAGCAGCTGGGCCGAGGTGATGCTGGCGGCCACGCCAACGGTCACTGTGACGCGCACAAACCCGAAGCCGTTCACGGTGTCGAGCTCTTCAGGCTTGACATTGACAAGCACCTGTTTGTTGTCACCCGTGGCTTTGACGATCTGGGTGATCGCTTTGCCGCTGATGTCTTTGGCACCGGTGCCTGAACTGTCCAGCGCCTGCTGCAACTTAGCGTCGACAATGGCCGAGGTGCCAAGCACGCCGGTTTGCACCAACGCCAGAAAGCCAAAGTAGTTGGCGACGGGCACCCAGCCGGTACTGGCTGCGCCAGCAGTCTGCGAAGCAGGATCGATCGTGGCGAGCACTGAAAGCAGTTCACTGCCTTTTGCATTGGGAAACATGTGTTTTCTCCTTTGAGGTTCTGGGGTTTAGCGAGCGCCAAGTTGAATAAATGGCGACATCGTGGCGCTGCCCTTGGCAGGCGTGATGGCGGTAGAAATCTTCGATTGGCCATCCATGCGGAAGGTGGTTCGAAACGCCGTGAGATCGGCATCGAAGTACAGGTGCATCGACGTGGCGGTCTGCATGCCACCCGCTTTGGTGATGGTCTGGTAGTACTTCAGGTCCACCAGCAAGATGTCACCCTGTGCGGAGAAAGTGTTGGCGTGTTGGGACACAAACACCGGGCGACCCAGCAGCGTGCCGTAGGGCGATACCTGAATCCCGCCAACGTTCAATCCGGTGGGCAGGTAGATCGGGTAGTTACCCAAGGTCAGAGTGAACAATGCTGGCAACACGTCGTTATTGACGATCCACACCGCATTGGCGAATGAGCCCGTCGGCAGACGAGCAATCATCTTGGCCAAGTTTTGTGGAAGCAGCGTTTGCGTCAACTGCCCAGTCTCCTTGGCAACACTGACCGTAGCGCCAGCATTGAGAGCACCTACCGGTACGCCAGAGCCGGAGCCGAACAGGATAGATTCATTGGTTTTCCAGCGAATGGAAAGTGCAATCTTCTCGGGCAGATAAGTCGACAAGGCATTGGCGTCTTCCAGCAACTCATCGGTCGTGGGCACCAGGGCCATCAACTTCTTCAGCCGCAAAGTAGACAGTCCCAAAACGGGCTTGGTGGTGACCGCTGGAGCCGCTTCGCCTTGCCAGTAAGCGCGAATACCGTTGGTGCCCCAGGGTGTGGTTTCATCCTTGGGGAACGCCATGGTGTTTCCGCTGATTTCCACGTTATCGGTCAGCGGCAGTAACGAGTCTTCGCCCAAAGACAGCTGGAAAATCTCCTTGGAGAACTGTGGCGGCACAAAGAAGCCACCGTCCTGACCGGAGCCTTCACTGCCAAAGGTGGCTGGAGCGGCAGCACCACGACCACTGCCAATCAGCAGGCGATCGTCAATCGGGTTGCCTGGCTTTTGCGCATGGCAGACGTTTTGCAAGAAGTCGCCCAAGCTTTGAAAGCCATGTTTAGGGTCGAGTTCGCGGTTATCGCTCACCACGACGCTTGGGAATACCGAACCTTGACCAACACCAGAGTGGTTGCCTACATGCGCCCCCATCTGAACCTCTTCGGAAATCAAAGCCGACTCGCGGTCAATTGCCGCCGAAGCGATTTCAATTCGACTCTTAAGTGCATTGAACTTGATCACCTCCTCATCTGAGAGGTCACGGTTTTCTTGGGCGGCAATGTCAGTTAAGGCACGAGCCTCTTTGACAAGATCAGACTTGCGAGCTTGAAGCTCGCGCAATTGCTTACTCATTTGGGTTTCTCCAGACGTAAAAAAGCCACCTCTTGGGTGGCGGGATTGAAAAGATTGAAAAATGCGCGAAGCTAGTCACGCATCAGGGTTGCGACCTACGGGTCGCCGCTCGGACTGGAGGCGCTCAACGGAGCAACTCCTGAGCAGTCCAAATTACAAAATCCCAAGCTCTGAGCGGGCTTGGGCCAATCGGGAGGTTTTGGGCTTGGCAGGTGGACTGGACATAGCACTTGACGCTGCGTCTTTATGCATCTTGCTCAAGACCTGATCGAAGCTGGCGATGCCGTCCACCATGTTTTGAGCCAAGGCTGCATCAGCCCCCAAGACACGGCCTTGACCCATGCCATCTCGTACCTGAGTGATGGGCACACCACGCCCCTTGGCCACAGCCTTGGTAAATGCGGCGTAATAGTCATCTACGCGGGACTGCATAAATCCTTGTGCTTCTTCGTCCAGCGGTGCATATGGATTGCCCTCGACCTTGAACTTGCCCGCCGATATGAGCGTGGTCTTAACGCCTGCCTCGTCCATGGCTTTGCTGTAATCCTGGTGCGCCTGCCACACGCCAATTGAGCCGACTTCTCCACCGGAGGTGACGTAGAACTCACTGGCCTGGGAGCCGACCCAGTAAGCAGCCGAAGCTGCCAGACTGTTCGCAATCGCCACCACGGGCTTTTGTGCACGGGCACTCAAAATCGCATCGCTCAATTCAGAAACGCCATAGACACTGCCGCCAGGGCTATCAATGTCCAGCAAGATCTGACTGACCGCGTCATCGGCAACGGCTTGTCTGAGCATTTGCGTGACGATCTGGGTGCTGACCATGCCAGGGCCGGAGACGTCATCCACCATATTTCCACGCTGTGTGATGACGCCATAAATAGGGATGACGGCAATGCCGCCACCTGAAATGGCGGCCGAGGTCTGTCTGCGAGTGTCACGCAGTACACGGTCTGTTTGGACCTGAAACATGGCAGCGTCGCTAGCAGGCGCGCCTTGTGTCCATCGGGAAATGACCGTAGCCAGGGCACTCAAACGCTCGGGCATCAAGGCCCATGGCGTTGCCAAAAATTCAGCGACCAGAAGTTGGTTTTTTATAAGTTGGTTTTTCATAAATTCTGTCCGAGAGAGATAAGTGATTCGGTGAGCTGTTTTTGATCTAGCGGCTCGTCTATTTGGCTTGCCCAAAGCTGAACCTGGTCTAGCGGTACGGCCAAGGCTTGGGAGATCAATAAGATGTCTTTTTCTGCCAGATGATCTGATCGGCCGATGCGGCGAGCAAGTCGCTCAGAGGTCGTTTGAACAAGTGCGTTAAATCGCCCATTGAGACGGGCAACACTCTCATCCTCCGAAGGCTCGATCGCTTTTTGCTCCAGTGGCTCTGCCGCTTCTGCTTTTATATCGATTTCCAAATCCTCTGCCACGTCCTCCTCGACCATATTGAGTGGTCGCAGTGGCTGATCAAGTCCGTCAATGGGATTGAGGTTTTCTGCAATGCGTGCTTCGTTGCGGGTGAGCCAGCCGTTCTGAATTCCGCTTTGGTAGTAGCTTGAGCGGCTGGACGCATCGCCGCGCATCAGATTGGCGAAATCAAACTCAATTTCTATATCGTCACTCTCAAGAAGTAACTCAGATTGAATGCTGGCCTCCCAGCGCTCAGCCCAGGGCGTCATGGTGTGCATGACGAACTCCAGACTCTGCTGCTCGATGTTGGAGAAGGTCGCTCTATCAAGATCAGCAATCATGTGCGGTGGTACACGAAAGAGCCGGGCCACGTCGGTGATCTGAAACTTGCGCAGTTCCAGAAACTGGGCGTCTTTGTTTGTGACGCCCACTTCGTGAAACTTCATGCCGTTTTCTAACACCAGGACCTTGCCCCGGTTGGAGCCGGACTGCGCCTGCTGATAAGACTCACGAAACACCTTCTTGGCCTCGGAGTCCTTGAACGAGCCAGGAAATTCAATCCACCCTCCTGTAGGCTTGGCGTCATTGGCAAAGAAACGTGCGCCATAGCCTTGGGCTGCTAGTGCAGTACCCAGATTCTCCCGGGCAAGCTCAATCGGGCTCATACCCATCAAGCCGTCCGAGGACAGGCCACGCAAATGCCAGACCTCACCTCTTGGCAAGATCACCTCAGTGCCAGAGCGGTCGCTAATTCGGTAGCGGTATTCACCTGATGGCAACAACTCAATCTTGACCCGGTCCGGGTGGATCGGCATGAGTTCGATGATCTCGCCACGCGGGTTGGTGATGATCTGGTTGAAGGCGTTACCTCGCAAAGCCAGGTGTCCTTGCAGCATCTCACGCCACTCAAAAGGATTTTGAAACCGGTTCGGCCGCTTGGCCATCAAGCGGTAAAGCCAGTGGTCCGTGACCCTGTCCTTGCCGCCGTCAGGGCGGCGCTGGTAAACCACCAACGGCAGTGATGCAATTGTTTCGGCCAGGATCCGCACGCATGCATACACAGCAGCTAGGCGCAGCGCGCTATCGGGCGAGACACGCATGCCACTGCTGGTACGCGCAGATATCGACTCAAATGAAAAGTCACCCCATGGCGAACGATCTCCACCAGAGGCGTTGGAGCTACCAGATCCGCGAAAGCGATCAAAAAAGGTAAACAGTCCCATCAGTTCAGAGCAACATCAACTCGTAGTCGGATCCCAGCACCACCGAGTCGCCCGGTTTGATCGCGCGCGACAGCGCCATGATCAGTGCCACGATGCCGTCGATCTTGTTTTCTGCTCGCTCCTTGCGTGGGTAAATGTTGTCTTTGGCGTCCAGATGGGCCACCACGTTGCTGACCATCCAGCCGAGTACCGGGTCGCCGTCGTGAACCAATTTCTTTTGAAGCACTAAGGCTTCAAGCGTCTTCATCGGCTCTGAGAAATTCAGCACCGTTGGACGCACTTCAATCATGGGCAGACCCTCACTCATCATTCGAGTCGAGAGTTGCGTCGCCTGAAATGGATCAAACGCGACGGCCTGCACGGCAAATCGCGAAGACAAGTCGTTCAAATCCGCTTCGATCCAACTGAAATCAATCACATTGCCCGGCGTCACGGTGAGACGTCCGGTGTGCATCCAACCGGGGTACTGGCTGTTACCGTTGGCGTTCACCGTGTCTTCGGGCAGGTAGTACTTGCCAAAGACAGCGAATGCGTCAGCAATCTCGGGATGGGCAAACACAATCACCAGTGCCGCAATGTCCGTCTTGCTGGCCAAGTCCAGGCCCACCCAACAGGGCTGGCCCACAAAGGACTCGATGTCCAGGTCCTGATCAGCACAGGCGTCCCAGGAGCGCATGTCCATCCATGCGGTGTCGGCATTGACCCACTCGTTCAAGTGTTTGGTCTTGAAGTTATTCATCGCACTGGGCAACTGCATGGCCTTGGCCTGCAGCGGTCCCAGAATTTCCGGGCGCACCGAGATGCCCCAGTTGGGGTTGGCCTTCATAAGCGAGTCTTCGCTGGTCCAATCGTCCCCATCATCCAGGCCATAGACGATGCCAAACTGGCTGTCGTCCTCGAACACGCCATCGAGCAGCCGGGTCACAAAAGTGCGCACCTCGTAGCAAATACCTGAGCGGTTGCTACCTGCGGTAGTGATCACCCACAGAAGTGAGTTGTCTCGTTTACCGGTCCCGGTCTCCACCACGTCATAGACGGTGCGGGTTTTGTGGGCGTGCAATTCATCGATGCAGCCGAAGTGAATGTTCAGGCCATCAAGCGTCGAACCCTCTGCAGAGAGCGCTTCAAACTTCGATCCCGTCTGCAGCACGTTCATGTTGTGCGCACCGACATTGACAGAAAACCGGCTTCGAAATCCCTGTGACCTGCGCGCCATGGTCTGGGCATCACCAAAAACAATGCGCGCCTGATCACGGGTTGTGGCCAACGAGTAGACCTCCGCACCACCTTCGCCGTCGGCAGCCAGCATGTACAGCGCAAGCGCAGACGACAGGGTCGACTTGGCGTTGCCACGCGGCACTTCGATGTACGAACGCCGAAAGCGGCGGTTGCCGTCGGGCTTGACCCAGCCGAACACGGTGGTCAGGATGAATACCTGCCAAGGCTCCAACTTGATCGTCTCGCCTGCCAGCGGTCCTTTAACGTGGGGCAACCGCTCAATGAACGCGCACAGGTTGTCGGCGGGATGGAATACACGCCCGTCCTTGTCGGTTAGCTTTGGATTGAATTGGTACGGACTGGACTTGCCTTTAAACCTTGCCAGGTCGTTCAACTGTCGTTGGCATGCATGCTGGACCCATTTGCAGGTCAGGATCTCACCGGCAACGACTGCCTGCGCATACTGACGGGCAATAGCGACGTAATTTCCTTCTGCCATGAATCAGTCTCAGCCTGCAATATCGGCCCAGGGATCCAGATCAACCTGCGTATCTGTGGGCTGTGTGATGCGAGAGCGCGATGCTGGCGTAAAGCCCATTTCCACCGCTGCCTTGGTCATGATCTGGGCCTGCTTGTTGGCAATGGCGAGATATGGCGACTGCATCGGCACGCCGGTGTTCGGCGCTTTGATTAGCAGTCCAGTCTTGGTGATGCCAATTTGTGCCTTGCGGTACAGGTCAGCCGCGCAGGACCAAACCTCCAGCACCGACATATCGAGTTTGCGCAGCAAATGCTCTGGCGCACTTTCAATGGCGTAACGCCAAGCCTGCTTTGCACCGTCAGACATGTACTCTGGCGGCGCAACCAGATCACCGTGGGGCTGTGGCTCAAGCGGGTTGGACCTGCACTTTTGCAGGGTGCCCCTGAGCTTTTTAATCTCTGTGGGCAGTGGCTTTCTTCCGGCCATCAATATTCCGTTCTGGGGTAACCCCCCTAGGTTTCAATTTGCACGCGCAAAAATCTTGGCAGGCGCACGCATCTTTGGCCGCCGTCTGTAGAGATTGAGACCCCCCCGGGGGGGGTAGTCAACGCCGACCTGCGGTCTCACGCGCCGTCTTTCGGTTGTGACATGAGACGCACAGCCCTTGCAGATTGACCCAGTCAAAGCGCTCGCCGCCGTCCTTGAGCGGCCTGATGTGGTCGGCAACCTTGGCTGCCACCACCAGACCCGCCCCCTTGCACGCCACACACAACGGGTGTTCGCGCAGGAACGCAGCACGTACCTCACGCCAGCGCACCGACTGATAGAAGCCCACCTCGGCATCAAAGCCACGCCTGGCACGCCCGTAGTCCCGGTGCGCCTGGGCGCGGTGTTGGTCGCAGTAGCCGGGCTTGTCCAGCACCAGCGCACAGGCGGGATGTCGACAGGGTGTTGGGGCACTGCGGGACATTGCGGCTTATTCCCAACTCATTCAAAAAACTAATCGGATTTGATGCGGGTATTGCTTGGCTTCACTGGGGTTCAGAGCGTTCATAGGAACGTCATCAACAACCCAAGGAGCTTTGCAAATGACCTACACCACACAGTTCACCGTCGACGAGGTCGGGTTCATCCAGATCGCACTCACCAAGGTGCTGGCAGCCGCCGCACGCGGTGAGCTTGACCTCAATCTACTGGCACGCGAAGAGCTGGCCTCACGCGGCCTTGACACCCAAGGCGAGTGGGTCGGCTTTGACCGCGCCCGACAGATCCACCAGGTGCGGGGTGCCAAGTGATGGACGCCAAAACATTTGAGCGTCTGCTCAACCAAATCGCCGCAGAGCATCTGCACATCGACACGCTAGCAACACGCAACAGCGACCGCTTGGACTTTCACGAAGTCAGCGTCTGGGGCCTCAAAGAAGCCCTGCAAGCCGCATTCACGGCTGGCCAGAAATCCAAACAAACAACCCAACCAAACTGATACCGGAGGTCAACATGAAACTCACACCCAGCCAAACCTTGCTTCTCAACGCCGCTGCCATCCATCCTCAGCATGTGCTGACCGACTTCCCGCCCAACCTCAAAGGTGGTGCGTTGATCAAGGTTCTGACCAGCCTTGGTAATGAAGGCCTGATCCGACCCCACAGCAAAGGCGCTGCGGGCTCGACCCGCTTTGCCATCACCGTCGCAGGGTTGCAGGCCATCGGCATTGAGCCGCCAGCCAAATCCAAACGCGAAGGCAGCAAGCAGTCGGTGCTCATCGATTTGATGAAACGCCCCGAGGGTGCAACCCTTGCGCAAATGGTGGAAGCCACCGGTTGGCAGGCGCACACGGTGCGCGGCTGCATGGCAGGGACTTTGAAAAAGAAACTGGGCCTGACCATCGACTCCGTCAAGGAGAGCGGTGGTGAGCGGGTCTACAGGGTCTCACCCTCCAGCTCGCTCCCCACAGCATCAACTAAAACCGACTGAGCCTGCGGCGAAAGATCCGCAAACGCAGAGCCATCCGATTCACGGGTGGCTTTCTGTCCTGTGAAGTCCTCCCAACGCTTGACGATCACGTCCACGTACTTGGGGTCCATCTCCATGAGCCTTGCCTGGCGATTGGTTTTCTCGCAGGCAATGAGCGTTGTGCCAGATCCGCCAAACAAATCGATCACGATGTCGCGTGTCTTGGATGAGTTCTTGATGGCACGCTCGACCAACTCCACCGGCTTCATCGTCGGGTGCAAATCGTTCACACGGGGCTTGTTGTAATTCCAAATGTCTGACTGGTCGCGGTCACCGCACCAGAAGTGTTTTGCGCCATCTTTCCAACCATAAAGGATGGGCTCGTACTGGCGCTGGTAGTCGGCGCGACCGAGCGTGAAAGTGTTCTTGGCCCAGATCACAAATGTGGACCACTTGCCGCCCGCATCAAGCCAGGCTTTTTGCAAGGTGTGCAACTCAGAGGAGCTCATGCACACGTAGCAGGCACCTTTGGTGACCACCAACAAGTTAACGCAGGCGTCGTAGAGGAACTTGTAGAAGCCGTCTCCGAGCGCATCGTTCATGATGCGGCGGTCCTTGCCGCGCATCTTGTCCTTGGCGTTGTTGCCGTAGTCCACGTTGTAGGGTGGATCGGTGAAGGCCATGTCGGCGAGCTGACCGTTCATCAGGCGCTCGACATCGGAGAGCACAGTGGAGTCGCCGCACAGCAAACGGTGCTGACCCAGGACCCACACATCGCCTGTTTTGGAGACAGGGTCAGTTGGCACATCGGGTACTGCATCGTCTTCGGTCAGTCCCGTGGTGTCGCCGTCGCCATTGAGCAAACGCTCGAGTTCTTCGTCACCAAAGCCCATCAGATCCAGATTGAAGTCAGCCTCATCGAGTTCGGCAATCTCAAGCTTGAGCAACTCTTCGTCCCAGCCAGCGTTGGCAGCGATGCGGTTGTCGGCCAGGATGTAGGCTTTCTTTTGAATTGCGGTGAGGTGGCCCAACTCGATCACGGGCACTTGTGTCAGTGCAAGTTTGCGCGCCGCAGCCAGGCGTCCATGCCCTGCGATCACGCCTTTGTCGCCGTCGGTGAGGATCGGATTGGTGAAGCCAAACTCAGCGATCGAGGCGGCAATCTGTGCCACCTGGTCTTCGCTGTGGGTGCGGGCGTTTCGCGCATACGGGATGAGCGAATCCACCGGGACCATTCGGATCTCGGGTGTCATAGGAAAGCTTTCGGGTTGGGGTGCGGCGTGCAGGTCAACCAGCGAGGGTTGCTTGCAAGCGCGATAGATGCGGGGAAGTGAAGACCCAAACAAAACGCCCACAAGGCGCGAACAGTGTGGGCGTAATTTGAGTGATTAGCAGAATGCTACCGCTTCGATATATACCCCGTCAAGGGGTTTTCGTACGATTTTTAAATCAGATTCACGCCATGATTTGATAGCTCTCGGCATGAGCGATCGGACGCACCGAGCGTTCGTTCTTTTCCATCTTCACCAGCCCATACCGGGACATAGTTTTCAGGGTGCGAGACAAATTACCCTGCTTACGCCCGGTTATGTCCGCCAGTTCACTGATTGATGCCGGTCGAGCGGTGCGAATAACGTCCAGGAGCGCGCGATTCTCATCGCTTAAGACTTGGGATAAAGATCGCATTGAGGTGAACCAGATTTTGGGGTCTGATGCCTTAGGCTTGATCTCGCCTTTGGCGATAGCCAAAACCCTCTCGCGGATCTTCTCCTGCGGAGCAATACCAATTTTTATGACTTTCATTTTGACCTCACCTCTTTCAAAACCGAATCGACTTCGGTAAAAAAATCTGACAACAACTGATTCGCATCCTTGAATTCATAAGGCACGCCCTTATCGGCTACATGCCGGTGCTTGTGGTCAAACGGGAGTCGCTGACCAGAGTACTTCTTCCCCTTCACTTTGACAGCGTGCGCGTTGTCATACCCCAATATCCTTTTTCCACTGGGCGCGTGCAGCGTAAGCGTGTACCTGATTCCGTGAGGAATATCCTTGCTGGGCGCAACTTCCCAAGCCTCGATCTTGAGCCAATAGCCGTCCTCCTGATCGATGATCTGGTCATGGAGGTCAAGGAGCGTACGGATTTGGTGTTCTTCCATGGTCTCAGTATATCACCGGATGATATTTGTGTCACCTACTGTACCCGTAGTGAACAGCCAGCACCCCCAAAGCGCCAACCAAAATGCCCTTGGCCTCGTACTGGTTGAGCGTTCGTCCATTCCACCCCTCTTGGGCTGACCACTCCCTCACGCTTTGACCCAAACCTGCCACATGCCAGACCGCGCAGCCGCCGGGGCTGCCGATGCCGCCCACCGCATCAAGCGCCTCGCCCAGGCGCTTTCTGGCCCAAGCACAACGCTCGGTCATCGTGTCCTGCCAATGACCGCCGGGGATGCGATCAAGCGGCGGTGAGCCCGCAGAACTTAGCTGCGCGAACACAAAGGTGCGAGAGAAGTCCTGACCCGCGTCATGCATCTGCGCCGTGATCGCGCCGTTGCGCATCAAGAGTCCCAGCGAGTCCACGGTCCGGAAATGCTCGGTGCGGTAGCTGGTGCCTTCCTCCGCCTCACTGATCCACTCACCAACCCGACCGCCGGGCAGACTCACCAAAGTGCCATGGGTTAATGGTTGTGCAACTTGCTTTTTAGCCATGGCGCACCTCCTTGCTCAAGGCGGGATCCGTACACTGCGCCAGCGCCCAGTGCAAGAGTGCCAGCGCATCCGCTTCGTTGTCGTCGGTGACTGGGTGGCCCAGCGCTTTCATGGCCGCAATCACCTCGGCCTTGCCCGCGTTGCCCTTGCCAGTGGCATGGCGTTTGATGGTGCCCACGGGCACGCCTTGGTAGGGGATCTGGTGGTGCTCACACCAGGCGGTCAGCGTGGCCAGCAGGCCGCCGTAGACGTGCGCGGCATCCACGCCGAGGTGACGGCGCACCTCTTCAAAGTAAACGGCTCCAATGCCCGTTAAATTGGGCTGTGCGCAAGTCTTTGGCGCATTCAAGGTCAGCATGTCAGCGAGCCACCGGCCAAAGCGCAGGTAGCGCATGCCGCCACCCTCAAAGCGCTGGGACTTGAAGCTCACAAAGCCATGCGCCACAGGGCCGTTGGCCGAGCGCAGCGCCCAGCCGGTAGTGGTGCCCAGGTCCAGGGCGAGGATCACAAGGCGCGGGGTGGATTCGGTATTCATCAGGGATGTCCTCCAAGGGTTCGTACAAGGGTTCTTGTGCGACCTGGAGGAGCGCTGGCACCAAGGCCGTGTCAGGGCGGGTGCGGCTCCCTCATGTCTGTCATTGCCGATTTGCTCAATCGGATGCGGTTATCAGGGCTGGCAAAAAGTCGTCAACAGGTGGCGGGGGCTTTCTTCAATACTTCATCTTTCAAAGGTGGAGTCCGGGTCTGGGAGGTACTTATTTCAATACTTCTTCTTTCAATATATATACCTATGTCTCTCTCTACCCTCTCTGACCCCTCCAGAGCGCACGTTTTCGCGCGCGCGAGGGATTTTTTGTGTGTATAGGGCCCCCGAATATTTATTTGTATATAGAGGCACCCCCATTGAAAGAAGGTCGTAATTGAAAGAAGTCACCGCGAGGGCTTCTTTCAATACTTCATCTTTCAAACGTGGAGTCTGTTTGGACCGTCTACTCATATGCGTCAGCCAGTTTGACCCATTGGCTGGGCCTGCCGCCCGTTGGCTTGGCGAAAACCTCGACCAGATGGGCATCGGTCAAGGTGCGCAGCACGCCGTCCCGCTGGCGGTGGTCCATGAACTGGGTGCGCCGGGTGAACTCGCTCTTGGACATTCCAGCGGCGTCGCCATCACGCAGGATTTGCAGGGCGCGTTTGTGGTTGGACTCGACCTGATTTTCTGAGACGCGCGCAGTGGCTTCTCGGATTGTCAGTTCAGCGCAGTGGCGCGAGAGCGCAATCCCCCAATGCGCATCGTGGTCCTCGATCTGCGGCGTCACTGCATCGCGCGACACAGCGCGGATGAGCGCCAATTTGGTGGCGTTCTCCTCAATGCGCGCCAGGATCGATGAAAAACCGGTGCCTCGCGACAAGCGAAGCCGCACCAGCAACTCGTGGTCCAGCACGCGAAACGCGTCACGCGCCTGCGCGCTCATAGGCACCACGCGCGGATCGACAAGCACCTCGTCAATCGCACCCACATCCGTGAGGTTGCCGCTCAACTGCCCACCGCCCTGGTGGATCAGCAGCAGCCGGTCGATCAGGTCTTGCGGCGGATCGATCGTGCCAAAAAGCTCGTTGCTGTCGGGAAAATCGTCCTCGCTCTCCAGAATAAGAAAACGCGCCAAAGAGCCGTCGGCCACATTGGATGCTTGGAGCGCCTGCCAAAAGTGAATCGGCGTGGTGGTGCCGTAGATGCAGGCGCAGGGCTGGTGAATGGCCCGGTGCGCGTTGTTGAGCTGGTTGCTTGCGTACTCAATGCCAAAGTAAGTCGTGCCTGATGTGGTGTACAGCTCGGTCATCAGGTCCAGGATTTCACACACATAGCGTGGCGAGCGTTTACGGTCAGCGGCTGCCGACAAAAACATACCGAACTCATCAAGCTGAAACAGAATGGCGGGCTGACGCTGGATGGCCGTCAAAAGACCGGAACCCGATGCGATCTTATTGCCGCCCAGGTATTGCAGCAGCCCGGCTTTGCGAAACAACTCATTGATCACCACGCGGCTGTGGTTTTTTCCTGCGCCGCTTTCAGCGATGCCTACGACATACAGGTTTGAGCGCGTGTTGCTCTCAGTGCGGTACTTGCGCCCCATTAGCGCGCCGATGGCGCATAGGCTGGCTCCGAGCGCCAGCACGGGCTGGGGACGTTTGGCCGTCGCCGCCATGAGCGTCATCATGTCGGCAATCACGCCGCCCACCTGGTCCCAGCCCGTAGGCAGTGGTTTGGGTGGTGGCAGCACTGGCGGTGCACCTGATCCATCAATCGTGATGGGGTTTGATGTTTGCAGCGTTTGCAGCATCTCCTTGGCCGGGTGGTGTCCGTTCATCACAATTTCACCGTTGAGTTGCAGGTCCGGGTCCGGAATCCAACCGTTGTCCAGCGCCAGCTTGTAGATGGTGCCCGCCCCAATGCGCTGAGGTGAAAAGCTCCCCCAACTTTTAGCGGTTGTCTTGGCATCGTTTTTACTGGACGACGCAGACCAGGACTCAAAGAGCGGCCACCCCTGCTCGGCAAGCGCACCTTTGATGGCCATGCCAATGCGCACCCAACTGTCGTAGTCCAGGTCCTGGTTGGGTATGTACTGAAGCGCGTCTTGCACTGCCTCGAACGTGCCGCGTTGCTCGGGCAGATTGGCGAACGCCTCTGGAGACTTCAAACCTACAGCCAGACTTTTGGGGCGCATAGATTCGGGGACCATCTCGTACGCCTGGCGCGCAAACTCTCGAGCCTGTGCCTCGGTGATGACAGGCAGTTCTTCGATTTTCAGGTCGGCCAAGGTTTGCACGGGCCACTCGTAGGGCTTGCCGGTATCCGGGTGAATGCCATAGGCGATGAACTGCTGCCCCACACCCAAGACCTCAATGGGCGGGAACTTAAAGCCACTGAAGGGCTGGGCCGCACGGTACACCAGCAATCGCTTGGGGGCGTTGCCGATACGAACTGCAGGTGTGTCGCCCAGCAGCCGCTTAGCTAAGCCCTCAATCTGAACCGCGATGTCTTTGGACTGCAGCACATCAATGTCGATGCCAATCACCTTGCCTGCGGCAATACCAATGCCAGCTTCGGGCCAGTCGCCCCAGATATCGACTTCGTTTTCAGTCGTGTCGCGCTCACAGTGACGGCTCCACTTGGGATAGTCTTGCCAGGCACCCAGGCGAAACATGCCCGGCTTCTTAGTGCTAGGCTGGATCGGCAAAATGGCATAACCGCGATCTACGAGCGTGGCCCCAAGATGGGCCATGTAATTATTTGGATTCATGCGTTCCTTCAAAATGGTGGATCGTCTGCATAGGCAGTACGAAGTGAGTCTTGAAACGCGGTCACGACCACATCAATCAAGGTTGACCACTCCACTGCGGTGAAACTGGCCAGATCTGTTTTGGCGAGTGACTCGACGTACTCGCCCCCTGTCTGACAGGCCGTTGCCAGCGCATTGGTTTCGTGTTGGTTTGGATCAATCATTCCCTTTAGCCTTGCTGCAATGTTTTGACAGCGCCTGGAGCACAACTTCACGCTCGGCGCATCAATACGGATCAAACAAGGCGCGAACCCATACCCTCGGGCATCACGCCTGCAAATAGCACACAACATTTATGCGCTCGTCATCAAAAGCGTGCGCCAACGATTTCTGTGTAGCGCCCGCTCGGGCGCACCGCGATCTGTGAAGGGCACTTAAGCCGCTGCGACACCGCCAGCGCCTCGTCAACACCACGGGGAAGCGGTAGGCCCGGTGCCCGGTTGGCCCACCAACTGGCTGCCTTTTGCCGGGCATAGCCTTGGTGCTCAATGCAAACCCACTCGCTGTGGGAACTCAGGCCACTCCAGTAATCGACCCGAAGTGACGGCGGTTTGCCACTCTTGTCGTGCCGGGCATAGCTCACCCGTGTCACCGGGACCCACTCGGGTGGGCCACCGGACAGGATGTCCAAAGTGCTGGCCCTTGCATCAATTTTGATTTGCGGCTCAGGAAACATGTGGCCGCAGTCCGGGCACTGGCGCACCGCCGCATGAACGATGCTGTCGCACTCTGGGCAGGCTTTGGTGGGCGCATCACCGTCTTCACCCGCTTTTGGCGTTTTAGGCTTGATGGCGTCAATCGGGCCGTGACGGGCAATATTCCCGGCAAAGTCGAGTACCAGACAGTCGGTCTTGCCCGGTGCAAGGCGGCAGCCACGACCCACGATCTGCACATACAAACCCGCTGACTTGGTCGGGCGCAGCATCGCAATCAGGTCTACCGCAGGTGCATTGAAGCCGGTCGTCAGCACATTGGCATTGGTCAGGCATTGAATACGCCCGGCCTTGAAGTCGTTGATGATGGCCTCGCGCTGGGCGCTGGGCGTATCGCCCACAATCGTCTCGCAGGTCACACCTCTGCTTCGCACCGCATCACGCACGTGGTACGCGTGGTCCACGCCAGCACAAAAGATCAGCCAGCTTTTGCGGTTAGTTGAGTACGAGAAAATTTCATTGACCGCGCTTTGCGTGATGGCGTCCTGGTCAATGGCCGCCTCAAGATCCTTAGGGATGAACTCGCCGCCGCGCGTGCCCACACCAGTGAGGTCAATTTGCGTTGCCATGCGCTTGGAGATCAGTGGCGAGAGGTAGTGGTCGTCGATCAGCTCGCGCACCGACACCTCGTAGGCGATGTCGGTGAAGATGGCCTCTTCGCCTTCGTGCAACAACCCTGAGTCCAAGCGGTACGGCGTTGCCGTCAACCCAATGACTTTAAGGTCGGGGTTCAGGCGCTTTAAACCATCGAGAAATTTGCGGTACATCGTGTTCGAAGAACGTGGTATCAGATGCGCTTCATCGATCAACACCAGATCGCATTGCTGAACGTCGTACACGCGCTTGTGGATGGACTGAATACCAGCGAACAAAATCTGTGCGCGGATCTCTCGCTTTTTAAGGCCTGCTGAATAAATGCCTGCCGGTGCCTGAGGCCAGAGCTTTTGGAGTTCGGCAAAGTTCTGCTCAATCAGCTCACGCACATGCGTCACGATCAGAATGCGCTGATCGGGAAAAGCCTTGAGCACGCCTTCGACAAAGGTGGCCATGACGAGGGACTTGCCACCAGCGGTGGGGATCACCACCAGCGGGTTGCCGCTCTCATCTTGGAAGTAGTTGTAGATGCCTTGAATGGCAGCGCTTTGGTAGGGGCGAAGGGAAAAGCTCATGACGGGACTCCTATTTCAATTGCGTTTAGGTTTGCGGTTGGGGATTCAGTTGGCGGCGTGCTTGTTCAAACCGGCATCGCGCCAGCGCACCCCGTTGGAAAATTCGTAGTCAACCCAGTCGTCACCTGCATCGACTTGCGTTGCAGGGACAAGTGGCGGCAAATACAGGTGCTGCTCACAGCCGGTGCGCTGATCGACTTCGGTCAGGCGTTTTTGATGCCGGTCGCAATGCCAACCACCATCCACGGGTGTTGAGTGCAGGCAAGTACGGCAATTGATCGCAGGTGCCACCACGCTGTTTCCGCTTGCATGGCAAACCGGTGCGTGGTCACACATGCGGCACTGATACCAACTGGGGTCCTCGCTGATGCGTGGCAGTGGGGTTTGGACGAAGATGATTCGACGGGCTTTTTCCAGAAGAAGTTCCGCATAAGTGACATCTGCCTCCACGCGTTCGACATACAGGTCATCGGTGTCCTTGTTCACAGCCAAGTACATCGCTCGGGTAATGCCTATCAGGTGCATGTAGATTTGCATCTGGGCAAAGTGCTGCTGCTTGGACTCGCGCACCTTCTTGGCCACCAGATCGCCAAAGCTCTTGTTGGAGTGCGTCTTGAACTCCAGCACGTGCCAGGCTTTGGGTGCTTCAAGCAAATTGATGGCAAGACCGTCAAGCGAGCCACCAAAGTGGCCGCCATGGGCCTGCACTCGAAACTGACGCCCGGTCTCGGGATCGACTTCGAGCACGGTTGCACCGGTGCGCCGCAGGTTGAGCACCAGACGTGCTTCCTCCAGTTGACCGGTTTCAAACAAGCGCAACAACCGTCCTGGGTGCTTGCTGCGCGTCACCCACCGAAAGTCGTACCAAAGCGCACGCTCGCATTCCTTGCCAATGAGGGACGCGCCAAGGTGGCTGCGAAACCCGTCACTGGCATCCGCTTCATAGCCCGAGAAGATGGCCTCGCGGGTGAGGCTTGTGATGACGGGCAGTTCAGCCATGGTTTCCTCCTTGGCTCGCGTGTAAGTAACGCGCACGCTGCACCAGGCCCGCCCACTCTTGGTCATTGCAGTTTTCACGCACCACTTCAATCAAGGTGTCTTTGAAGGCATCACGGTGATTGGGCGCAGCGCGTTTATCAAAGGTCGCAAGATGCACAGTCACCTGCGCCAGCTCCTGCTGCTTTAAACGCAGCGCGGTTTTGGCGCGGTGGAACCAGGCAGCATCAAGCGTCTTTTTCTCCGTCTGCCGCCGAATATCGGTTGTGGCAATCTGGATGCGGATGGAGGCAATCTCGCCTTGCAGCGCTGCCATTCGCTCCCGACAGCCCTGCGCTGAGTCCGGCAGGTGAACCGGCTCAAGCGCGTGTTGATGCAATGTGAAGTGTTCGTGCATGCAGTGGGACCTCAGGCTTGGCGCTTCCAGGGCAGTCCGTTGGCAGCAGGCGTTGCTGTAGCAACGGCAGGACGCGCTGGCGGGTTGGCTGGACCAGTGCTGAATGTGGGGGCGTTTGCAGCCTGACCGCTGCGAGGCAGGTAGCGGACCGAGTTGCTCTCGCCATACATACCCTTCGGGGGGCGCACACGCACATCAGCAATCAATGGAATGAGGTGCAACTGCTCCGAATTGCTGACCTGCAACTTGCCAACGGCACGGCAGATAGATGACAGCGTGCGCTGTGCGATTTGCACAGCATCTGCATTGGCGTTGATGAGGTTCAGGCGGTCAAAGAGCTTGCGCCCTGCGTACTGCCCCTCAATGACATCTACCTCAAGGTAGAGGTACTGGCCCATGCCGTCTTTGGTTGCACGCATTTCGCTTGCAACAATTTGGGCGAGGTATTTACCGGGTGGCAGGACTTCGTAGCCGCTGCTGGGTTCAACTGAGGATGCGTCGAAAGTTTGTCCGAATGAAGCCATGGTGATTTCTCCTTTTTCAATTTCAGGTGGTGGGGTTGGTGGGGGTAACTGGGTTGGTGATCAACATGGGCTTGATCACATCGGGCATGGCCTGGGCAAAGGACTGCCAGTCCAGTGGCAGGGTCTCGGGAAGGCCATAGCGGTTCTTGGCCAAAAAGGCTGGGCGCTCGGCGGTGTGAATCACCCGCTCCCCCGAGCCCATGGCGCGGTTTACTTTTTTGTTGAAGCCGACATCGGCCTTCACGGTGGAAATGCGGTAGTTGGCAAACAGCACGATGTCGGAGTGCTCCTGCATCAGCGCCGCTGCACGGGTGTGCAACTTGATGACGTACCGGTCATAGGGGTCGTGCTCGGGCGAGTCAAAACGCTTGATGTCGGTGTGCGCGATTTGCACAACGGTCATGCCACGGTCGTCACGCAGTGCGTTCAGGCCGTCGATGTACTGACGCCATAGGCTCAAAGCGGCCACGTAGCCTTTGCCGTACCCGGCGTCTTCAATCGATCCCCAGCCGTTGTCGCGGCAGGCCTTGCCCCAAACTAAGGGCTCGAGCCAGTCAACGCTGTCAATGACCACGGTTTTGAAGTCATGGTCTTCGGTGTAGAGCGAGGCCAGTGACTCAAGGACTTCCTCAAACGTGCGTGCAAGCGGAAAGCTAGCTGCCGGAATTGTTCCCAGACCGTCTTCCGTTTGCACGAACACAGGTTTGCTGGCTTCTGCGGCGAAGGTGGTTTTACCAACGCCTGCAACACCGTGAATCAGAATGCGGGGTGGCTTGGGCGTATTGGCGCGGGTGAGTTGTGCAAGTGAGATTGCCATCAAACACCCCCGCCAAAGTGACTGTCGTTGGCAGCGTCGGGGATTTCTCCGGTCTTGATCTGCTCGAGCTTGTAGCTGGGCTTGCCCGTTTTGAGCGTGCGTGCAGGCTCGAATAAGTCGCGGATACCGGGTGGCCAGGCGGTGTACTTGGACTCGGCGACTTTGATTTCGATGCCGACATAGTTCTCCGGGTCCTCGCCCCATTTACGCAGCGCTTCCACGGCTTCTTTGAGCTTGACCTGGTTGTATTCAGGGCGCTTAGGCAAATCGGCGACGACCATGTAGCCATCGACCTCAAAGCGCACAGTGCCGGTGGATTTGCCAGCCTCTTGGCGAAGCTGTTGGGCATGGCCGCCCAAGCGACTGTGCAAGGTGGACTGCAATGCGTTGAGGTACAAAGCGGCAGTGTCTTTGGCAGCAGTGACCTGTTTGATCATCCGGTCAAGGTCTTGCAGCGGGAGCTTGTCCAGCTCATTCATGTAAAGCTGGCCTATTTCATCCAGCACTTCTGGTTCGGGCGTCATGGGTGCTCTTTCTTTCAGTGGGGCTTTGGGTTGCTTGGAGCCATCTGCGCGATACGCAGCTGGGTACGGATTTCGGGGGGCTTCAGAGGGGAACTGGAGCGCATGGCCATGTATCGGTAGTGGTCATCGCCCACCTTTTGGCTAAAGAGGTGAACCAGCCCAAGTTCACAGGCGATCCAGGCGCGCCGTGCGACGGAGTGAATTCGTGCGCGATCTTTGGTGGTCAGGTCGCTACTTGTCTCAGAGCGATCGCGCAGCAGCAGGCCCTCGTGGTACTGAATGCAATGGCCAACCAGCGCACTAGCCACCCAGTCACACAGATTGGCCTCCGACAGTTTTTCAATAGGGACGTAAACCGGCTGCAACGCTGCGCGGCCAATATCCACACCCAGACCCAAGTGGCTGCGTGAGGTTTCAATTAGGTCGTTTTTGTAATTCATCAAATCTCCGGGCGTGAGTTGGCCTACCACCGCTGCCCAAGGGGGCGCGGAGTTTGCAGGTGTTAAAGGTTTTTACTGAGCGAGGTGGGCGTTTTTCTCAGCCACCCCGCGATCGGTCAGGCGGCAGTCCTGATACCGAACATGCGAAGGTGCATTTGCAGTTCGGCGACGCGGCGGTAGAAGGTGGCGGTAGACATACCGCAGGCTTTGGATGCCGTGGGTAGGTCCTGGTGCGAAGCAAGCAAGTCCAAGAGTTCGGCTTGTTCTTCGCTCATGTGCGCCAGTGCTGTCTCCAGGTCGTGGAGAGTGTTGGAGTTTGAAAAGAGATCGTCGTCCCCATCAAACCATTGAGATCGGTGATTTGATCCACTTGAACCGATCGGCGCAGCATCGTCGTCATTGGCCGCGTCCTGCGTCTGGTCCATTCCTTGTCGTACTTGGCTGATGTTGACAATCTCCAACGTGTCAACGTCTTCACCCGAGGCAAAGGTCAAGCGCTCTCTGTCTGTCTTGCGGGCCTTGAGAAATTCGGCGGTTCGGTGCTCGGACACAAAACCGGTAAATGTTCCGGGGCTGCCCTTCTCGGGATTAAATTGAGCCTCACGTTCGAGAAGGTCAAGCAAGATTTCCTGATACAGGTCTTCCCGCTCCGAGGTGCTCAGCCGGGCAGAAACCGCTGCTCTGTATGTGCGGGTCTTGGCTGCATTGATTGCAGCCCGGAAGTAAGGGTCGTTGGCCGCATCGCGGATGATGCGGGGACTGCGCATGGCAGTCGTGTATGAAGTATTTTCCTGTCCGTCTTCGAATTGCAACATGTCATCACCTTTTTCGTTTTCGTTTACATGAAGCCATTGGACCGGGGTTACTTCATGAAATCACCGCAAATGCGGCAAGCACTACCGCAACTGCGGTAGCAGGGTATGTATTTGGGTTACGGGTCCAGGCTCTTCTTGGCATCTGCGAACTTGGTTTCAAGCCCTCGTTTTGAGATTCCAGGCTGGTTCCCAAAGTTAATAACTAGTGCTTCAATCACAGATGCTTGGTTTGAGAACACCGAATGTGCTTTACCTGCAGGGCTTTTCATCAGGAACAAGTTCAGCATTCCACCGATGATGTTCAGGTAAGTGGTCTCAGCTCTGAGCCCAAGTTCTTTGGCGGGCTTAATCTGTTCAGTGAGTTTTGCTTTTTCGACAACCAACTCGTCACGCTCGCTCCTCAACTTACGGTACTCATCGGCAGCTTTTTCAAGTCGTGCCCGTAATCCATCGCGTTCGGCTTGCAATGACTGGTAGGCATCTTTATTGATGGCTGTATGGGTGTTGCGCTCGATTTCGTCAAACAGGAACTTAGGCTTGTCAGACGGGAACTGCGCCGCAATCCAGTCCTTGAGGTGTTGCCGAGAAATGTGACGTCGCTCTGGGGCAACGTGTTCTTCTTTGGGCACGACTTTTCCGTTCTCCCTGCTGTAAGGAAGAAGTCCAGTCACGATTGCGTCGTGGATCGCCCGGCACCTCGGTTCGAGGCAGTTGATGTATGGGTGCTTCAAAACGCCCCTTGCGACTTCCGTGGACAGTGCCAGATGTTCTTCCACTTCACCTGGCTCGATGCCACACCACAACGCTGCAGCAACCGGCACGCGATACACCGTGAAGTAAGACTGGACTGCTTCACAACTGTCGTTTTCCCATGTTTTTTTCATATTTGTCTCTTTTCATTTATGTGCCTGTGGTGGCGCTACGGTTATGTTGGGTTGCTGTCTTCTGCAGGCTTTGCGGGTTCCATGTCGCTTGCGCCAATAGCTATGGCACGTGTCTGCAGCTCCCTAAACATGCCCTCCTGAATGCGATCCTTCAGGTCCCACACCACCTTGTGTGGGTTGAAGAGCAACACATAGTGGTGCGCGCCAGTGGGGCCTTCCTTGGCATCGATAAAGCCCAGCTCAACCAAGGAGCGCATCCGGTCTTTCCAGGTGCTCAATGCCCTCTCGCCGGTAAATCCGGACTCAAACGCCAAGGTCATCGGGTTGTCGATTGCTAACAGTGACTCGTCAAAAGTGCGGCACCACAAAACGAAATAGACCATGCCTGCCGGTTTGTTCTTGGTCAGCGAATCGATGATGTTCATGATCAAGGGCATCGTGCGGGGGATGGTGGTGAAGCCCTTCACCAGCTTTCGGTTCCAGAGCTTTTCATCGTCCAGGTCTGGCCAGCAGCTGTCACGCAGCGCTTTGGCCTTTTCTTGGCCCTTGGAGATCTTTTTGGCGTTTGATGCAGCGGACATTTGGTTTTCCTTTGGGTTTTCGATTTCAGTGCCCAAATTCTAGGGCCAGATACTCAAACTCGCCATGATTAAAGCAGCGCTTTTGACACCCAGTGCTCGTCTAATATAGGTAACTAAGATGTTGAGTTAATTATTTTCATCGCTTTCAAAGTAATTAAGATGCGCAAAATATTGCATCAAAAAATCACTTTTCCTATTTAAATCAATGGCTTATAAAATTTTTGCTGTGCTCAGCGTACTCAGTGATCTTGTGATTCTGTGCTCCTTAGTTATCCTGTGCCCGCCACGGGCGGGCACAGGATGCAGCCAAATTGCCCAAATACCCCCTTCAACCCCCCTCTGACATTGCACGTGGGCGCAGTTTTGGGCTTCAAAGCACTGCCCTATCTGAGAAAAACACCCCCCAACGGCGGTATGAACCTGCATGACCGCCCCAAAACACACCCCACAACAAAACATACCCGCCGAGCCAAGCCCAATGGCAGTCGTCGGTGCAATCCTGGCCCAAGGCGCAATTCGCCTGCTGGACCGCCAAAAACGCGAAGCTCAACTTGCTAACCGTACCGAAGAGAGCGTTCATACAGTTGTTTTGACTACCAAGGACAACACCCATGAATGACTCACTTGTTGCACGCGTTGCAGCCCTTAAAACCTCGCCCACACCTGACCTCAAGCAAATGTGGCGAGAAATGTTTCAGACCGAACCACCACCGTTTAACCGGCGCTTCCTTGAAACGCGTCTGGCATACCGGATTCAGGAGCTGGCCCTTGGGGGCCTACGCCGCGAGACCGTCAAGCGCCTGGAGAAGCTTGGGGAACAACTCGATGGCGGCAAAGCCGATGTCCGCCGCCGCAGAGTTGATGGCAGGCCCATCTGCGGAACGCGCCTGATTCGGGAATGGGATGGTGAGCGCCACGAGGTGGTGGTGCACGTTGACGATTTCGAATACGCAGGTCAACGCTACAAGTCCATTTCACGCATAGCCATGGTGATTACAGGCACCAACCGAAACGGTTGGACCTTTTTTGGCATGTCTTCTGGAAGGAGCGTCTGATGGCTACCACCCCTAAAGTCCTGTGCGCGATCTACACGCGCAAGTCCACAGAAGAAGGCTTGGACCAAAACTTCAACTCACTGGACGCCCAACACGATGCATGCGCAAATTACATTGCCAGCCAAAAGTCTGAGGGCTGGGTAACGCTCAAGGACCGGTATGACGACGGCGGCTTCTCAGGAGGCACGCTTGAACGCCCGGCCATCAAGCGTCTGCTCGAAGACGTCCGGAAGGGTCTGGTGAACACCATCGTGGTTTACAAGATTGATCGGTTATCACGGTCGCTTGCCGACTTTGCAAAGCTGGTTGAGCTGTTTGATCAGCACAAGGTGACCTTTGTTTCGGTCACCCAGTCCTTCAATACCACCACATCTATGGGGCGGTTGACGCTCAACATCCTGCTGTCCTTTGCGCAGTTTGAGCGTGAGTTGTCAGGTGAACGGGTGCGCGACAAGATTGCTGCCTCACGCAAGCGTGGCATCTGGATGGGTGGGATGCCCGCTTTGGGCTATGACGTGGTTGAGCGAAAACTGGTGCCCAACCCCAAAGAAGCAGCCATTGTTCAGGAGATTTTTGCTCGCTTTGCGGCTACGCCCTCGATGTCCACCATCGTCAAAGACCTGCGCAAGCGCGGTGTCACCTCCAAATCATGGACAACAGCCAAGGGCGTTGTCCGCGAAGGCAAGTTGATCACTAAAGGCCTTGTCTACAAGATCTTCAGCAACCCGGTCTACATTGGCATTGCGGCCTACAAGGGTCAGCACTTCCCTGGTGAGCATGACGGCATCATCACGCAAGAGCTGTGGGATACGGTGCAGACGCACCTGAAAAACGGCACCCCTATGAATAAGGCGAGGCTGGCGGGTAGGGGCAGCGCGCCCTCTCTACTGCGCGGACTTATTTTTTCTGAGCAAGGACGGGCCTTCACGCCTGGCTGGACGCGCAAGCAGCACAAGACCTACCGCTACTACATCAACACCGACTCGATCAAGATCGGCAAAGAAAGCTGCGACATCTGCCGCATCCCCGCCGGTGAGATCGAACAGGTGGTGGTTGAGAAGATGCGCGGTATCCTGCGCTCACCAGAGGTGCTGGCCCACGCGGTGCGTGAGGTAAATACTCAGCGGCCCAAAGTTGAAGAGACAAACGCCATCAGCGCATTGCAGTCCATCGACGCGGTCTGGGACGAACTCTTCCCAGCGGAGCAGGCCAAGGTTCTGCATACCCTGGTTGATCGAATCACAGTGCGCAAGGACGGCATCGCAATCAAATGGCACGACAAGGGCTTGAACAAGCTGTTGCGCGACACGCTTGAACCACAAAAAGAAATGGAGGCTGCATGAGCACCGATACCGAAGCGGGATTCACCACCGAGATTCCGATGACTTTTCGCAGGCGTGGGGGCAAGGCGGTGATCGTAATGCCCGACGGTTCTCGGGCGATCGAGCGGCGCGAGGCACTGATTGACAACGCCATGGTCAAACTGCTGGCTCGCGGCCACCGCTGGCACCGGAAACTATTTGACGGTACCCACGCTTCAATTGAAGACATGGCCAAGTCAGAGAACATCAGTCCATCGTTTGTCAGCAGAATACTGCGCCTGGCCTATCTGTCACCCACAGTCATTGAAGCCATCCTAGACGGAAAGTACCCGGCGCAACTAACGATGAAAGATCTGATGGAGCCGTTTCCAATGGAGTGGGATGCGCAGGCCAGGCATTTTGGAATTGAAAGCAACCACGTCGCTTAAAAAGATCTCAGGCCTTCATAACGGATGTGCATACCAACACCCCTGTTAAGGGGAGCGTAATTTCCATTGCTTTTAGCACCGGGATCAAAAGGATCATCAGCACTCGCTACGGCTACTGAAGCAAAGTGTCCAGGAAAGCCCATCTTGCCGAAATGCGATTTGAGTTCAGACTTATTCTCTGGCTCAGTGGCTTCTTTTTCCGGGTGGCGAACAGCTCGAACGAGTACCCACTCTGGGCCACCAGAGGAACCGACAAACCAGACCGAGGGATCAATGCGTGGATCACCATTCCACGACATAAGCTGATGCCCCTCTTTTTCAATTTGCTGCCGTACAACTTGTACCGCAAGGTCTTGCAGCTCCCAATCGGTCATCTCCAACATCTCATCGGTAATCAGCGCAGGCGGATTAACAGGTAGTCGTGTTCGCGCGTCGATAAGACCCCAGCCACTTTCAGTGGGCTCCCAGTCTTGGCCAACTCGTTTCATAGGCATCAAACACGCATGGCCTGCGCAACCATCTGCGATCGTCAGCAACCCTTCCTGGCTGCCCGGAGTTTGAAGAACGCCTTCAACATCTTCAACTTGAATGTAGAACAACTGGTTGCCGAGACGAAAAGACAGGTGTTCTAAAAATGGAGGGTTGAGGTGCGAACGAAGCCAACTCTGCAATTGACCTTGCGCTTGATTTTGAATTCGCAAGCCAGCCGCATTCCAGCAACGAGCAAAGTCCTCGGTCACTTCAGCCATTTCAATGTTGTGCATCACATTCCTCAATGCTTTGTCTGATTGCTTGTTCCGACCATTGACACAAAATTTGCCAATGTGCTCATGACACAGTCGACCATGTACTGCTCGCTGCGATCGTCAAGGGTCAGTCGTAACTTGAAGAAAAAATCGCGAAATGGCGATACCAGTACAACTGACAAGATCTCACCGTTTTCAAAAATTGTTAAGCGAACGCCACCTTGTTCATGCTCACGTGCAGGTCGCGCTTCAGGATTCACGGACCGAAAGTCTGCAATAGCTTGGGCGTACTCCAAGGATGCGTATTCATCAGGTCTATCGCGAATTTGATCCGAGATGCCCTTGTCGTAGGCGTAGACCATCATTTTTGCTTTGGGAGCGGAGTACGCAACCGAGACCCCAAGCCCAGGGTGTTCCGGTTCATTGTTGGTAATGCCGTCAAAGTGAAACCATCCGATTTGTCTCGGAAAATTAAGCTCTGCGGGTGGACCAACTGGTACAGATAGATTTTCTAGACGTGCAGCATCAGCACTGATGACTGAACTCAAATCGAAATATAAGTTTCTTTTCTCAGTGACGATCTGGTCGCCTTCAACGTATTTGACTTCACTGGAAAATTTTTCGACAACTGCTCCAACTACGCCAGCGGATGTTCGTTCAATTTGCCGCCAATACCACCCCTGCACACCATAGATACGTCGTGCGATTTCCAATTGAACAAGAGCGGCCTCAGCAGGGTCTTGAGAGGTCAACACAATAGGGTCATCAGCGGATTGGCCCCACCCCCCAGTTATTGGAAAATCAATTCCAAAGTCCTTGTGAAGCATTTCCCGAAGGGTCATTTGGTGCCTTTGCTTGTGTGTCGACAACAGCAAACCATTTCCGAATGGCCTTCTGCTTGGATTTTTGGGGACGTAGGTGAAACTCTCATCGAAGCAAAATCAATTGAGGTACAGCATCTGGACCGCACCAAACAATGGCGTTCTGATTGAATTTTCTGCCCAGCGTTTTTGCCGCCTCTAAAGAGAGGTCAAAGACGAGGTAGCTTGGTTCACCGGGCCAATCCCCAACAGGGTGTTTGCCTTCTCCGGCAATGAGCACTAGACCCCTGAATTGGATCTCTTCTTCAAGCTGCTTATGCAAATCAGAATTTTGCTCATTACTGAGAAGCTCGCCAAAAGGATTGCAGGCAGTAATGAAGGCGCAGGTCTCGCTTCGGTGCTTTTTGTACAAGCCCATCAGAGCTTCACATTTTTCAAAGATCTTCAGGACCAACGAAGCTTCTGAAAAAACACGGAATTCTGTCTCACGGTATGCCTGTATGGTCTCAGGAGAAATTACAGAAGAATTTATCAAACTCAAGCCCTAGGTTTACGATTTATGACAAAGGAAAAAGCCATTTCTAAAATCAAATGGTCTATGCAGGAGAAGATATTTTTGCGGCCAAAGTAGAAGCGAAAACGGCCTTCATTTCTTGCGTGCCAACGCAAATCCGTACCAAATGGATCTCTGGGTAGTCCTCACTTCGACTCACTAGGCCGTTAATGATGATTTCAGCCGACAACTCTGGTGGGAACTTGAAAACGCCAGTTCCGATCGCGGGCATGGCCATTGATTTGATTCCTGCTTCTTTGGCCACACGGAGAGTCTGCGCAACAGCAAGGTCGAGGTATTTCTCGGGGTGATCGTCATTGATGAAGCTGGCTGCCCTAGTGTGAATCACAAAGGGGTTTGGCAATTCAAAGCCGGGGGTCACAACCGCCTCACCCAGCGCAATAGGCGAATGGCGTCGGCAATACTGCTCGAGTTCTGGCCCGGCTGCCGTATGAATGGCACCGGCAACACCTGATCCAAAGCGAAGGTTGGCATTTGCTGAATTAACCAAGGCATCGACGTCAGGTTGATGGACGATGTTACCTACGACGATTTCAATGCGCACGCTTTTTCCCTCGAGATTTCTTCTTTTCCCACATCGACAAAATCACCTGATCCGAAATATCGCCCATACGTGGAATGACCCAATTGAAGCCGCCATCGCCCACGGCTTCATAAAATTCGTCGGGGGTCTTCCAAAGTCCCCACCATTAACAAACTGGCCCGCCTTGCCCATGTATTTCAATCAGACAGCCTACAAAAGCATGAGATCCGTCACTGCCAATCAAACGGTAAGCGTGTAACGAAGCAAGCAAATAACCATCGTCACCGGCTTGCGCATATTCAATTCGTTGTCGCGCCCAATTCACACGATCGGCATCTTGAACTTCAACTTCCTTGGGGATTTCAAGGTTGTAACGAGTCTCTGAGTCTGAAAATTCAAGTTGAGCGATGTAACCCAACTTAAGGGCAGATTGCTCCCCAAGATCGTTTATCAAAAAGTCCCATCCATCGACCTCCAGCCACTCGTAGATAAGACTTAGCCCCTCAGGCGCTTCTACACCAGCCGAAAATTCTCGCAATGCAGTGTCCGCGAGAGCTTGAAGGTTAGGAGGCAAATGCGGGGCAGTATTCACTCGGGACTTTCATTCATTTTTTACCAGTTGTCGTCGCTCATGCCAAACTTATCGGCTTTTGAGTTTGGCCAGTCATCTTTGTCGTTAAAAACGGCTCCGAGTCCTGTGGCCGAGCTTCCCAAGCGGGTGCTGCCGTCAGTGCTAAAGCTTCCCATCTGAGTGAAAACAGACCCATCTGACCCAAAGGTGGTTGAGCCCATCTTTGTGTAGGTCGTGCCATCGGACGATACGCTGGTGGTATCCGAGACTTTTTGCAAAGTCTCCCCTGAATCGGAGACAGCGAATCGCCCCAAGATTTGCCAAAAAGACATGTTCATCTCCTAAAAGTGATGATTTCGGTCTAAGCGACCGGGTACGACCTTCTCGTTCAAAAAATTCTAGCACCAATGACGCCTATCTGCATCAAAATGATTAAGTGCAGTCATTGAATATGCTAGAGTAGAACATTCGCAAATAAGGTGGAGACAAATCCGTGGTCAACAAACGTGTCGCTGCTGCACTTGACGACCTGACGCAGACGCAAAGAGAGCGACTTTTCTACATTGAAGTCAAAGCTTTCTTCTGTGGCGATCTGACCCGCGCGGATATTGAGAGACGCTTTGGGGTCAAGCCTGCTGCTTCAGCACGCGACCTAAGCACATACCGTCGCCTGGCACCACTCAACCTCTTCTACGACGCCGGTCAACGTAAGTACGCAACGACCGACCGCTTCACACCCTTGTTTGAACACTCAGCAGAGCGCGTTCTCACCTGGTTCCGAGCAGGCTTTGGCGACAACATGGACCAGAAGCTCAAGCGCTCTGTCCCCTGTGAAAGCGCCAGCGACCTGGTCAAACCCGAAATAGAAACACTGGCGACGCTCACTCGCGCCATTGCCGGAAGACGCCAGGTCAAGGTCAACTACCTGTCGTTGACCTCTGGAGCCTCAACAAAGACGCTGTGCCCCCTAGCCTTAGCCGACACTGGCCTGCGGTGGCATTTGCGCGCATATGACCGCGAAAAAGACCGCTTTGCTGACTTTGCGTTAACCCGAATCGTCAAGGCCAAGGCTCTTGACTCACCCATCCCTGTCGAAGAGCAGATCGAATCAGATGTGCAGTGGGCGCGGATTGTCCATATTGAACTGGTTCCACACCCTGGCATTGCACACCCAAAAGCCATCGAAGCAGATTTCAGAATGAACAACGGAGTGTTGGCACTCGACATGAGAGCCCCGCTGGTTGGGTATGCCCTGAGGCGATGGTCGGTAGATTGCTCTCCCGAGCACAGCCTTGACCCCAAAGAACACCATTTATGGCTGCACAACCCACAAACCCTTTACGGTGTTGAAAGCGCCTCATTGGCTCCAGGCTTCGCCTCTTTCAGGTCATCCTCACAATGAATATGATTGAAATAAATATCATGCCTTTTTTGCCTGTAAGTGGTTGTACTGGCGTTGAGTACAACCTGCTTGTTGACGAATTGCAGCCATTACGAATGGCAATTAATTTCTGTATCACGGAGAAAAAATAATGCTTGGACTGACCCTACGCGAAGAATTTCGGGGCAAGCGCCTCAAAGGGACAGCCATTGAGCTCTCCAACGATACGAACACCGGCGCGACACAGGTTGCCGCAAAGTCATTTCTGGAGATCACCTACCCCACACACGATCTGCTGAAAGGTATCGAGGCTGTTGGGCCTAACAAAGGTCAGCCAATTGCCGTCATTGGTGAACGTGGCTTGGGGAAATCACACTTGATGGCAGCGCTTTACCATGCTGTAAACGATCCGGTTTCGACGGAAGCATGGCTCAAATCTTGGGCGACGACCCTTGGGGATCCGAGCATTGGGAAGATTGCCCTTCGGAGTGAAATGCTGGTGATTGGCGAAAGCCTGCACCGCCAGCGATTCAAATTCCTCTGGGATCTACTGTTTGAACGCCATCCGAATGGCGCTTACATCAAGGGTAAATGGGAGGGCATGGGTGCTGCCAAAACAGACATCCCATCAGACACACTAATTCTCGAATTGCTTCAGCACAGTCCAACGATGCTGCTGCTTGACGAGTTTCAGACCTGGTATGACGGTCTGACCAACACCAAGCAGTACCCCTGGAAGAACTGGGCTTTCAATTTCATTCAAATTTTGTCTGAGATCGCTAAGGAGCACCCAGACTTATTGGTGCTGGTTATTTCGGTTCGGAATGGTGGAAGCGACGCCTACCAACAAGTTCATCGCGTCAATCCGGTCGCAATTGACTTCAAGGCTGGTGGTAACGCCGAACGCATTCAACAAGACCGTCGACGTATGTTGCTGCACCGCCTGTTTGATAACCGATTGCAAATCGCCCCAACGAGCATTGAAGCCTTGGTCGCAAAGCATGTATCTGAATATTTCAGACTCATCGATGTTCCGCCTTCTGAGCAAGATCGAAAGCGTAAAGAATTTGCAGAGTCTTGGCCATTTGCGCCACACTTGTTGCGACTGCTTGAAGAGCAAGTTCTTATCGCAACAGATGCTCAAGAAACACGAGACATGATCCGCATCTTGGCCAATTTATTCAAGAGCCATGGCGAACTTGCACCGGTTCTGACCGCAGCAGATTTCAGGCTAGATGACGAATCCTCAGGTATCGGAGCTTTACTTGATTCGGTATCAAATGAGCACCACCGTACTCTTCGAGCCAAAGCCCAGCAGAACATCATCTCGGTGACTGAAGCAGTTCCGGACCATGCCAAATTGGCCCCGCATCTGCAAGAAATTGTGGGCGCGTTGTGGCTACGTTCCATCGCCGTTGGTAACCAAGCAGGTGCAGAGCCAGAAACACTCCAGACAGATGTCACACGTGATCGAGCCATTGATGACAATGCCTTCCAGGTTGAAATGGCCACGATCGTTGAAAACAGTTTTAACATTCATCAAGACGGGAATCGACTTGTCTTTAAAGAGGAAGAAAACCCCCAAGCCAAACTTATGGCTTGTGCACGCAACGACAAGTTATTTTCTGACGGCTCTGACATGGCTCACCTCGCCAAGGAAGTTCGATACGTCATTGGCGGGACCGAGGAGGTTGCGAAAACATTCAGAGTAATTGCTTTGCCACAATCTTGGTTGTCGTCACCATGGGCATCGCTTGGTGAAGCCGAACAACCTGAACGCTGGGATGACAGACTTCCAATTCTCGTCCTGCCCGAAGAGCCAGACAGCCTGGATCAGCGACTTGGACGTTGGATTAAAGACCATCTGCAAAAACGTCGCAACACTATTCGTTTTTTACTTCCACGTTCAGGCTCACTAAATGCATTCCAGGACCGTGATCTTTTGATCCTCGCCCGTGCTTCGATGAAGGCCCAGGAATGGAGTAGCCAAAGCCCGGAATACAAAAAACTGCAAACCAAATATCAGAACGATTTGCGTGAGATATTAAAAAAACGATTTGATCGCTTTGCAGTTCTCCATCGCTGGAATTTTTCCGATCCCAATCAATGCATATTTAATGTCGAAAGCCTTAAAAAACAAGGTTCCCAGATACCAGAAGGAATCGAAGAGGCAATTCTCAACGACTTATTTGTTCCAGAAGATTTCGAAGACTTAGTGCTTGCCGCCGCAAGTGAAAACACATCAGTTGGAAAACTGCTGAAAGAATTGCAAGAACCCCGACCCGCTGGCCAGGATTGCATTCCTTGGCTTGGGGAAACGCTGATGAAAGAACGCATTATTAGACTTTGCTCACGTGGCAAGGTGGTTATCAACTTACGCGGAATGGAAACTTTGCAGGCCCAGCCCGGCGAGGATGAAGACACGGCCTGGCGGCGCTTGAGGCCTAAGCTCTCCTTTACAGGGCGACAGCTTGATGAAGTCACTTTATTGGAGCCATCTGCTGTTCCAACTACTGGCGGATCAACTCATACAGCGACTGTATCAACTGATTTATCGAGCCCAGGTGGTCTTTTTGGAGTACCCACTCCATCGACACTAAACGACCCTACTCCAGGCGGATTCACGACAGTACCACCAAGTGGAGGCGGTATTTTTGGAGGCGGCGGAACAACGGCTAGAGCTAAGCCGCGTGTTGCACTAGGCAATCCGGCAACTTCACCGTTAAACCTAATTGGCAAACTCGAGGGTTGGGGCATTGGGCCAGCAACACAGGTTACAGAGGTGTCGATCAAAGTTTCAGCCGCCACCGGCGCACAACTTAAAGAGCTTCTCAAGAAGTTGCCCGATGGCATGACTTTCGAACTTAATCTTGAAAAAGAGGACAGCTGATGACCATCGATGCTGGGGTTCTACATCGCCTAACCAAAGGCTCGCCTGAAGATGCTTGGCGCGTAATCATCAACAAAGCGCTTGAGATCAGCAGCAAGCCGTTGACCCAAAGCAATGCGGCCAGCGAGGTACTAAAGAGAGACCGAGAGATCGGGGCCTTTGACTACTTCTTGTCTTCCAGCGGCTGGGATCTTTGGCAATCATTCGGTAACACGGTTGAAAGAACATCCGACCGCCTTGTGCGGTGGTGGAGCGAGCCCTACAGCGCAAAAGCTGTGTTGATACTTGATGGGTTGTCACTTCGTGAATTGCCTTGGCTATTGCAGGGTGCAAAAGAGCGAGGTTTTACCCTTCACGGGGCTACAGCGCACGCATCTGAATTACCCGGAGAAACCAACGAATTTGCGAGAGCCCTTGGATTCGGTAGCCGCAGTCAACTTCAAAATAACGGCGGTGGGTTATCGCATCGCTTGCAATTGACAGAAACCGAATGTCTTGACATGCCTTGGGCTGACTGTGCGAACCTAATTAACTCATCTCCAAATTGGGTTTTTTGGCACCATTGGCCGGACAGCAAACTTCATGATGGCGCGGTCGCTGGCCAAGGGCTTGACACGCTGTCACCAGACGCGGCATTACAACTGAGCAGCGACGACTTTTGGTCATTCGTTGAACGTTTAGCCACAGGCAGAAGATTAGTCATTACATCAGACCACGGCTATGCCGCAAGTGGCTACTTTCCAGATGCGGAGGGTGAAGTTGGCCAGTTTTTGAAGAAAACTTTTTCCAGCGGGCGAAGCAAGTCTGGAAGTGGCGATACAGGTCCTTTTGTGCCGCCTGTAGCCCTTCAGTTAAATAGCCCTCATGGGGAATATCTTTTGGCAGTTGGACGTTGGAAGTGGAAAAGCCAGGGTGGCTACCCAACACTGACTCACGGTGGACTTTCAATTCTTGAGGTCTTGTCACCTTTCGTTGAACTAACAAAGTAAAGAAGATCATGGCAACAAAAAAAGAACAGATTGCACAAGAAGCTGGTAAGGCCGTAAACGCTGGAAAAGCGGTTTCTATGGAAACAGTTGATTTCAACGACCCCAATCGGCCTAAGACCTGCCTTGAGGTCGATTTTCCGATTATTTCGGTTAATCAAGTTGCAACCATTGAAGCTGCATCTGGTGCTGCGAAGAAACCCATTTATCAGATGTCGAAATATTGGGCAAGGCGTCAATCTAGTGTATTCCGCTCCATGCTAATTGCAGCAGCGACGAAGTCTCCGGAAGATAAATCCCACGCAGCAAAGTTAGTTTGGGACAACTACTACGCTAATCACCAGAAAAAAGGTTCATTCAAGCAGCTTAAGGTAGCCGATATTTTTATGGGGGGCGGTACCACTCTTGTAGAAGGCTCACGTCTGGGCATGCAAATGGTGGGCAATGACCTAAATCCAGTCGCTTGGTTTGTAGTGAAGCAAGAATTGGCAAACGTTGATCAGGAGGAGGTACAAAAACTGCTGGCCGACATTGAGGCCGAAGTCAAACCGCAAATCATGCCGCACTTTTTTTGTGACGGCCCGGGTGATGAAAAAGGCTCATGGACGCACATTACTTCCGATAAGGTGATGCCCGCCGATTTCAACCCGACCACGATTCCACGCGATGAGCGCAAGAATTACCGCTACGAAGGCCCTGAAATCATTTACACCTTTTGGGCCAAACACGGCCCTTGTCAGGTGACTGGGTGTGGTCACCGCACACCGATCATGAGCAGTCCGGTTGTGGCAATGAAAACCATCAGCGTTAAATTTTGGGAGCATACCTGCAGCAAATGTGAGAGCGCATTTCATGTTGAGGAGCATGCGGCGCGGCTGGCCCCCGATTCGCCGCTTTTTGTTGCACAGACTGAAACTCCATTCACTGCACTTGATCCAAAAAAGGGAGTTCTATGTCCACACTGTGCTCATGTGGAAATGGTCAACCTAGGAAAGGGTAAGAACAAAAAAGTTGATTTGAGCGTTCTTGTACATCCACAGTGGCTTTCTGGATCGTCCAAACAGGGCGACAATGGTGAAGAGTTTGGCGGCTCCGCTCAGGACAATGCCGCATCTTCGGCGCGATGGGATCAGGATCGTTCAGCAAAAAATCGGCTGTTAGAGGTACGAGGCGCATTACCGGATCAGGTTATCTGCCCAGAGACAGGTATATCTTTTTCCCCAGAAAAAGGTACGGTACCTAAGCGTTCAAACTTCACCTGCGCTGCCTGCGGTACGGTGCAAGACGTGATGAACTCAATAAAAGCCACTAAAAAAACTGGTCAGATGGCGGCCTACGCAGTGCAAGGCTATTCACCGAAAAGAGATGCGTCAGGAAAACCCAACAGTGGACGCTTCTTTGCTGCCTTTGATACTGTGCGCGCACAACAGTACGACGCTGCTTCAGCGGAATGGGAAGAGCGCAAGAATACTGACCTTAAGGATTACTGGCCACGCTCTGAAATCCCCTACGGATTCATGACTGCTATTGCAAACAGTGATTTACGCGAAAACCATGGACTTACACATTGGTGGACGATGTTTAATCCGCGTCAATTACTGGTTCACGCACAACTACTTAAAGCAATTGTGGAGGTCGGAGATTACAGCTGGCAAGTTCGAGAATTTGTTTTGTGTGCATTTCAACAATATGTTCGCTGTAACAACGGCTTGAGCATTTGGCACATGAAAAACAACCAAATATCCGCTGCTCTTAGCAACAACAATTTTCACCCGAAATCTACAAGCTTAGAGCCAAGCGTTTTCAATAAAACTGGTGACGGTAATTGGAAGTCTGCAATTGGTGGTTTGATTGACTCATTAAACTGGGTAGCTAATCCGTGGGAGCTTGTGAGTGCTGAAGGTTTGATTACAAAAGATTTGGAACTATCAAAAAGTATCACAGGCAAAAGTGAAAAAGTTTTTCCTGGGGATCGAATTCAGCCAACTCAAATATTTTGTGGCTCATCGACTGATCTATCGCAACATCAAGATTCGAGCATTGATTTAGTCATTACTGATCCTCCGTTTGGTGGTCTGTTGCACTATTCAGAGCTTGCTGACTTCTTCTATGTTTGGCTTAGACTTGTACTCAAGGACAAGTATCCTGAGCACTTCGGCACCGAATACACACCCAAATCTTTAGAGGCGGTAGCCAATAAGGCTCGGGAGCCGGAAGATTCAGATGGTTTTTATCAACGGTTACTCACCCAATGCTGGCGTGAGGCATACCGAATGCTCAAGCCAGGCGGTATCCTTGCATTCACCTTCCACCACAGTGAAGACGAGCCATGGGTGGCCGTGCTTGAATCTCTTTTCGACGCTGGGTATTACCTAGAGGCCACTTACCCGATTCGCTCCGACGAGACCAAGGGTGAAGGCGAATTCGGCTCTAAAACTATCGAATACGACATCATCCATGTCTGCCGCAAACGAACCGAAGAGCCCAAGCCCGTGAGCTGGGGCCGGATGCGACGTGAAGTGATGGCCGATGTCAGGCAATTGCAGGGCATGCTGGAGAATCACGCCAAGGAGGGCTTGCCTGCTGCTGATATCCAAGTTATTCGGCGTGGTAAGGCTCTAGAGTATTTCTCCAGGCATTACGGAAAAGTTTATGTCGATGAAGGTCAAGCAATCTCAGTACGAGACGCGCTCATAGGCATCAATCAGCTCATTGATGAAGATGCAGACAAAGGCAAAGAAGCCCCCCCGGTTAATTTGGAACCTATGTCTCGTCAATTTTTGCGGACATTCGATGGCAAGTCAGATATACCTCGTGACCAACTGCAGAAGTTTCTTAAAGGCTCCATCACAACACCAGATGAATTCGTACAGCGCGGGCGGTGTACAGAAAAGAATAAAGTTTTTACCTTAGTAGACCCACTCGACTTTGCTCGCGACTGGCAAGGCAAGCACAAACGCAAACTCACATCTGATCTAGATCAGGCGCTCGTCTTGATTGGTGCCTGTATCGACGGTAGCGGAATCAATGCTGCCGACACATTAAAAAACGACAACTTCAAGCCTCATGCTGCCTTAAAACCACTTCTCGATTGGATGAGCAGACGTGCTGCCACGTCGCACTCGCGGAATGCGGCGATTCGAGCTATCTCGATTTATAACAACTGGGCTGCGCAAAATCAAAAGCAAGTCCAGCAGATGGCTCTATTTTTCGAAGAGGCGTAACCATGAAAATCCTGCAGGGTGATGTCTGGAAGCGAAGGGGGGTTAGCCTCCTATGGGAGGCTAACTCGCTGTCGGCTTTGGTCGAGCCTAAAGATGTTGTTTCAATAAGGCAGTTTTTCTCACTCGTGGGAAATTGGCCGAATGATTTACCTTGCAACGAAGGGAACACATTGGTCGTCGCGGGGCTTGAGGGTTGCGTTGATTTGATGGAACCTGAGGAAGCTGAAGGCTGGTTGAAATCAGAATTCCTGCCCGCTGTTCTTGCGTTTCAAGATGAATATAGTCTTGAGGCTGCACTTGTCTTTTGGTTACCCACTGGAAAGAGCCGGGTCCGTATGAACCGAGCAACAGAGGCCTATACGTGGATTTGTTCCGCCCCACATAGTAATCAACACCTCGACATTGGTCGAATACTTTGGGCCGGAGCTGAGGCTGATGTTGGCCGAATCATTGATTCTGACAATAACAACCCAGACCCAGACGGGGCGGCTTGGATTGGACTTCATCACTCGAGGTTGTCTTGATAATGGCCGAGGAAGTCTTTACCCCTGGCGAGCGAATAACCCATCCAGAATACGGCCCAGGCGTTGCACTTGAAATTGCACGTGACGGATATTTGCGGGCATTTTTTGGGGTTGGTGAACGCCGAGTTCCGCTTGGGTCTATACGTCGAGAACTATCGCGGACAGAGCGTATTTTGCGTGCTGTAGATGGAACAGCCGATAGATCACGCAAGGCTTGGCTGTCTTATGAAGCCCACGCTCTGCCAGTTATGGAAAGTGCATCGGCATTAACCTCGGCAAAAATTGATCTACTCCCTCACCAAGTAGTGCTGACACACCGCATTGCGACTGCATCACCACGTCGTTACCTTATTGCTGACGAAGTGGGCCTCGGTAAGACTATCGAGACCGCTCTGATCTTGCGGGAGCTCGCAAGCCGTGGGGAACTAAGTCGAGCACTTATGGTGGTACCAGCTGGTTTAGTAAACAACTGGCATCGTGAGTTGAATGATGTCTTCAACCTTGATTTTGAGGTGTTCGGATCTGAGGGTGACATTACCGATAGAAAAACGAACGCATTTTCTAAGCACGATCGCTTGATTGCAAGTATCGACACGCTCAAAAGGCCTGCACGTATCAAACGCCTATTGGACGCTCCACGTTGGGATTTAGTGGTTTTTGACGAAGCTCACCACTTAACGGCATACCGCACCGGTGGAAAAGTTCGAAAGACTGAAAACTACAAACTTGCAGAGGCATTAAAAGACCACTCGCGGGACCTTTTGCTGCTTTCGGCCACTCCTCACCAAGGCAACCATTTTCAATTCTGGATGTTGGCACAGCTACTTAACCCAACAATGTTTGGCAGTCCTGAGGAAATGCTTGAGCACAGGCACCGTCTAAATACTGTGATGTATCGACGAACCAAGGCAGACGCATGCCAGCCAGATGGATCCCCTCTGTTCGCTCGACGATGGGTACATACCGAATCATTTCTCATGGGCATAGAGGAAAAGCTCTTTTACGAAAAACTGCGCGAGTACCTTGAAGACGGTTTTAATTTAGCAAGGCGGCAAGGCGGCAAGGGTCAGGCACTTGGATTTTTAATGGCAATTTTCCAAAAAATTGCTGCATCCAGTTTTGCTGCCGTTCGACGAACACTCAAACGTCGTCTTCTGATGTTGACACTTCATGAAGCCTTTTTAAGAGACAAAGAACTCGACATCGAAGGCCGTGAATTGTTGACCAATGAAGCCAGGGAATTGGTTCATGAAGAATTTAACCTGTCTCGCGACAGCATTGGTCGCAGTGAGGTTGATCGTGTCATTGCCGATTTGAAATTCCGATTAGTTAAGAAGCTAGATGCCGAAGCACTGGAACTTGCTTCAGATCCCTACGGAAGTGAGTATTCCTCAGCACATGCTGAGGAGGCGGCATCAGCCGTAGTCGAAATGCATTTGCCAGAAGAGCGCTTACGCATCGGGGACTTGCTCAATGTTTTCCCTCAACAGCGGGAAACCAAAGCCCAGAAATTGTTAGATGGATTGGGAATTTTGTGGCGACAGAATCCCAATGAAAAAATCGTAATTTTTGCAACTTACCTTGGCACTGTCGATTTAATTGCACGTGAGATCGACCAGACATTTCCTGGGCAAGGCGTAGTGGTTTTGCGCGGTGGTGATCACGGTGCAAAGGTCGCTGCTGAACGTCGCTTCCGCCAAAAAGATGGACCGAGAGTATTGGTATGCACGGCTGCGGGCCGAGAAGGCATCAACCTTCAATTCGCTAGGATTCTATTTAACTTCGACCTGCCCTGGAATCCCATGGATATCGAACAGCGTATCGGTCGAATCCACCGTTATGGGCAAAACCATACGGCGCAGGTCTACAACCTAGTGATGTCTGACACGATTGAGGGCAGGATATTTTTACTTTTAGATGAAAAGTTAACTGAGATTGCTCGTACCGTTGGCAAGGTGGACGATGAGGGCAACGTTGCTGAAGACCTTCGCGCGCAGATTCTCGGTCAACTCTCCGAGCGCTTGAACTATGACCGTCTCTATCAAGAGGCTCTGTCTGATCCGGAATTGAAACGCACGAAGGTTGAACTTGAAGCTGCCATGTCAAATTCGCAGGAAGCGAGACAAGTAGTTTTTGATCTGTTCCAAGACCTCAATGGATTCAGTCTTGATGACTACAAACCCTTTTCTGACGTTTCGTCTGGGCTTGGTCGCTTGGTTAGATTTATGTCAGCTGCTGTTGAAGATCGACAGCAAAAGCTAATCAAAATCGACGAAGAGACATATGACCTCGTGAGTGTCGACGGGACTCGGCGCGCTAGATTTACGTTGAACCGAGAAACTGCAACTGGGAGTGACACTATTGAATTGATGGGCTTAGATCACCCTTTGGTACAAGAAGAATTAGGCCGGTGGCGAAGTGTGCCCCCTGAAGAAATTGGCGTGGCTGTTAAGGGCGATTTGGCCGAACCCGTAATGCTTTCTTTATGGATGGTTGAAGCCTCAGGAAAAAACGGCGAGCGAAGAGTGGTTGTTCAAGCCATTGCTGTCAAACAAGACGGTAGCCGTGTGCCGTCCGTGGAGCGGCAAAGTGAGCACTACATGCAATCTTCACCATCAAAGCCAGCATTTTCACCAGAGCGACGAATAGAGCTATTTTCTACTGCCGTTGAACCGACCTTGCAACGTGAACTTAAGCATAAAGGGGCTGCAAATGGCGATGGCAGCTACTCGGCCGAATTGATCGGATATGTTGAGATCACAAATCTAGTGCCTCAATAACCGACTCGATACCGGTTTGCGGTCATAGCGCTCTGAAGAACAAAATTTCGTTCGGCTTGATTCAAAGCCCGTTTTGCCGAAACCGGTAAATTCACGGCTCGGAACCAAGTCCGAAAAAGTCATGAGGTTTTGAGACAAACGGGGTTTGAGACGCCTTTACCGGGCCAATGGCGCAGGTCGCAGTCAGGAGCCCAAAGCAAAAAGCCCCGCGTGGTGCGGGGCCTGAGGCTGCCTCAAGGCCTGCTGAGCAGGTTTGAGGTCTTTGTACTGGCGGAGGAGGAGGGATTCGAACCCTCGGTAGTGTTGCCACTACGCCTGATTTCGAGTCAGGTACATTCGACCACTCTGCCACCCCTCCGGATTAGGTTTCGCTTGTCGAAGGCAAGATTCTAGCAGAGCGGTAATTGCTTAAATGCTCAGCAGCGGCACCCCACCCATGTAGGGACGCAGCACTTCGGGCACCGTGACCGAACCATCGGCGTTCTGGTAATTCTCCAAAACCGCCACCAGTGCACGACCCACCGCCAGGCCTGAACCGTTCAGGGTGTGCACCAGTTCGTTCTTACCTTGGGCGTTCTTAAAACGGGCCTGCAGACGGCGGGCCTGAAAGGCCTCGCAGTTGGACACCGAGCTGATCTCACGGTACACGCCTTGCGCTGGCACCCAGACTTCAAGGTCATAGGTTTTGCTCGCACCAAAACCCATGTCACCGGTGCACAGGCTCATCACGCGGTAGGGCAAGCCCAGCTTTTGCAAAATGGCTTCGGCGTGGCCGGTCATGGCTTCGAGCGCTTCGTAGCTTTGATCCGGATGCACGATTTGCACCATCTCGACTTTGTCAAACTGGTGCTGACGAATCAGGCCGCGCACATCGCGCCCGCCACTGCCCGCCTCGGACCGGAAGCACGGGGTGTGTGCCGTGAGTTTGATGGGCAAATCGGACTCGGCCAACACCTCGTCGCGCACGACGTTGGTGAGCGTCACTTCTGAAGTGGGGATCAGGTACAGCGCCTGGCTTTCCTCACCTTCTTGGCCACCCTTGTTGGCAGCAAACAAATCGGCTTCGAACTTGGGCAGCTGGCCCGTGCCGCGCAGGGTTTCGGCATTCACGATGTAAGGCGTATAGCACTCGGTGTAACCATGCTCACTGGTCTGCACATCAAGCATGAACTGGGCAAGCGCCCGGTGCAAACGTGCCACCGGGCCACGCATGAAGGTGAAACGCGAGCCGGTCAACTTGGTGCCGGTGGCAAAGTCCAGGCCCAGCTTTTCGCCGATGTCCACATGGTCTTTGACCTCAAAGTCGAAACTGCGCACAGTGCCCCAACGACGCACCTCGATGTTGCCTTCTTCGCCCTCGCCCAGCGGCACGCTCTCGTGCGGCAAGTTGGGCACCGCCAGCAGGAGGTCTTGCAGTTCGGCCTGAAGCACCTCCAGGCGCTGCGCCGAAGCGTCCAGCTCGTCCTTGATCGCGCCCACTTGGGCCATGACCGCATCGGCCTCGGCGTGCTGGCCTTTGCCCTTGAGCATGCCTATTTGCTTGGACAGGCTGTTGCGCTGGCTTTGCAGCTCTTCGGTGCGGGTTTGCAGCGTTTTGCGCTCGCCTTCCAGAACGCGAAACGCGTCCACGTCCAAGAAGAGCTGAGGATTTTTACGGGTCTGTAAACGCGCGATCACGGCGTCCAGATCTTTGCGGAGTAGAACAATATCAAGCATGGGGCGATTGTAGTGAGCCCGATTCAGGGTTTTCTGCAGAATCCACCTTCAAGCCCTTGGGCAGCGGGAACTTGATGGTTTCCTGAATGCCGTCCAAGGTGCGCACCGACACTGCGCCCATGGCACGCAGGCGCTGAATGACGTCTTGCACCAGCACATCCGGGGCCGAGGCACCGGCGGTCAAGCCCACTTTCAGTGTGCCTTCAAACCAAGCGGGGTCCAGATCGGCTGCCGTGTCCACCATGTAGGCGGGCGTGCCCAAACGATCGGCCAATTCGCGCAGGCGGTTGCTGTTGGAACTGGTGGGGCTGCCCACCACGATCACCACGTCCACCATCGGGCTCATGAGCTTGACGGCGTCTTGCCGGTTTTGGGTGGCGTAGCAAATGTCCTGCTGCTTGGGCTCGCGCACCTGCGGAAAGCGGGCCCTGACAGCGGCTACGATCTCTGCCGCATCGTCCACGCTCAGGGTGGTTTGGGTCACCACCGCCAGCAAGTCGGTCTGGGAGGGTTCCACCATGGCAACGTCTTCCACGTCTTCTACCAAATGAATACCGCTGTCGAGCTGGCCCATGGTGCCCTCCACCTCGGGGTGGCCCTTGTGGCCGATCATGATGAACTCATAGCCCTCTTTGTGCAGCTTGGCCAGCTCTACATGCACCTTGCTCACCAAGGGGCAGGTGGCGTCAAAAATCCTGAATCCGCGCTCTACCGCTTCGTCCTGGATCGCCCTGCTCACCCCATGGGCGCTGAAAATCAACGTGGCTCCGGGCGGCACATCAGACAACTCTTCGATGAAGATCGCGCCCTTTTTTTTCAGGTCGTCCACCACGTAGGTGTTGTGCACGATCTCGTGCCGCACATAAATCGGCCGACCGAACTTGGTCAGCGCATGTTCCACGATGTCGATCGCCCGGTCCACTCCGGCGCAAAAGCCTCGCGGCTCGGCCAACAACACTTCAGATGTCATCAAAGCACTCCAATCAGTTCAACTTCAAAGGTCACAGGCTGACCGGCCAAGGGGTGGTTGAAGTCAAACTTCACCGCGCCCTCCGCGTTCACTTCCAGCACCGTGCCCGCATACGAGCCCAAGCCATCGGGCGTGGGGAATTGCACCACATCGCCCGCCACATATTTTTCGGACGGGTCACCCAATTCGTTGAGCAGCTTGCGCGCCACCCACTGCTGCATGTCCGTAATGTGCTCGCCAAAGGCTTCGCCGGCTGGGATTTCCATGACCACTCGGGTGCCTTCGGCCAAGCCCAACAAGCGCTGCTCGAGGGCAGGCGACAAAGTGCCCGAGCCCAGCGACAAGGTTGCGGGCTTTTCATGGAAAGTGTTGATGATGTCGCCCTGCGGCCCGGCCAGGCGGTAGTGAAGCGTCAAAAAAGAGGCGGGTTCGACAATGGACATAAGGGTTTTCTGGAATGCCGCAAACGCGGCCAAACGGGCATAAAGGAGCCATTATTGTAAAAAGCCCGGCCAACCCGCCCCACAAAAGGGGCAAGAAGGACCGAAGGCCGCTCCGGGGAGGGGCAAGACATGAGCATGAAGGACTTGCCGGCTGATGCGCGCCCGCGCGAAAAATTGCTCGCCCGAGGGCCACAGGCCCTGAGCGATGTGGAGTTGCTGGCCATTTTGCTGCGCACCGGCATGGTGGGCAAAAATGTCTTTCAGCTGTCCGAAGAACTGTTGGGGCCGGACGGCATCGCGGGCTTGCTGCAGGCCACGGCGCAGTCACTTAAATTGGTCAAGGGTCTGGGCCCGGCCAAACAGGCCGAGCTGCTGGCCGTGTTCGAGCTGGCCCGCCGGGCGTTAGGTCAGCGCCTGAAAGAGCGCGAGGCATTCCAAACGCCGGGCGCCGTCAAACAGTATTTGCAGTTGCAGCTGGCGCACAAAAACCACGAAGTCTTTGCGGTGCTGTTTCTGGACAGCCAAAACCGCATGCTGGCCATGGAAGAACTTTTTCGGGGCACCCTCAGCCAGACCTCGGTCTACCCCCGCGAAGTGGTCATGCGCGCCCTGCACCACCAGGCCGCCGCTGTGGTGCTGTCGCACAACCACCCCAGCGGCTCGGTGCAGCCCAGCCGCGCCGACGAGCACCTGACCCAGACTCTCAAGGCCTCCTTGGCGCTGGTCGATGTGCGTGTGCTCGACCACATCATCGTGGGGCAAGGGCAGGTACTGTCGATGGCCGAAGCAGGATTGATGTGAGGGTCGGTAAACTCACGGATTTACACCAACACCCTGCCGCCCATGTCTCACTACCACCTCTACGCCATCGGCAATGCCCTGGTCGACACCGAATACGAAGTCTCTGACGCCTTGCTGCACACCATGGGCGTGAGCAAGCGCCACATGACGCTGATCGACACCCCCCAACGCGCCGAACTGCTCACCCACGTGCAAGGCCTGCACGCCCGGCGCACCGGTGGTGGCTCGGCCGGCAACACCGTGGTGGCGCTGGCCCAATTGGGCGGCAAAGCCTTTTACTCATGCCGGGTGGCCGACGACGAGTTGGGTGCCTTCTACAGCCAAGACCTGCAAGCCAACGGCGTGGCCACCAACCTGACCCACACCCAAGCGCAAGCAGGCCAGACCGGCAGCTGCATGGTGCTGGTCACGCCCGATGCCGAGCGCAGCATGTGCACCTTTTTAGGTGCCACCTCGCAGCTAGACGCCTCGGCCCTGCATCCGCAAGACATCGCCAAGTCCAAAATTTATTACATGGAAGGTTACCTGGCCGCTTCGCCCAGTGGCCTCGAAGCCGCAGTCCAAGGCCGCCAAATCGCCATTGAGCACCAAGTGGCCACGGCTCTGACGCTCAGCGATGTGAGCATGATCAACTTCTGCCGTGCAGGCCTGCAAGCCATGATCGGCAACGGCCTGGACTATTTGTTTGCCAACGAAGAAGAAGCGCAAACCTGGTGCGGCACCACCGAGCTCGACGCCATCATTGGCCAGCTGTCGGCTTTGGCGAAAACCGTATGCCTGACGCGTGGCCCCAAGGGCTGCATCGTCGTGGAAGGCAACCAACGCATCGAAGTGCCCGCCTTGCCCACCCAAGCGGTGGACACCAATGGTGCCGGCGACATGTTTGCAGGTGCCTTTTTGTTCGGCATCACCCACGGTCAAAGCCCGGCGCAAGCGGCCGCACTGGCCAACCGCGCTGCCGCTGCGGTGGTCAGCCAGCACGGCAACCGCTTGACAGCCGCGCAACTGCAGCAGATTCACGCCGACTTCCAGAAGGCCTGAGCATGAAAAAAATTCTCCTCCTCGGCTCCGGTGAACTCGGCAAAGAATTCGTCATCAGCGCCAAACGCTTGGGCTGCCATGTGATGGCCTGCGACAGCTATGCGGGTGCCCCCGCCATGCAAGTGGCCGACCAGTTTTGTGTCTTCAGCATGCTCGACGAAGCGCCATTGCGCGCGGCCATCGCCAAGTACCAGCCCGATTTGATCGTGCCCGAGATCGAGGCCATCCGCACCGAGGTGCTGCTGGAGGTTGAAAAGGAAGGCTTTGAGGTCATCCCCAGCGCACGCGCTGCCAATCTGACCATGAACCGTGACCGCATCCGCGATGTGGCCGTGGGCTTGGGCGTGCGCACAGCGAAGTTCAGCTACGCCGACTCGGCCGCCGAACTGCTGGCCAAAGCCACCGAGATCGGTTTTCCGGTCGTCATCAAACCGGTCATGAGTTCATCGGGCAAAGGCCAAAGCGTGGCCAAGACGGCTGCCGACGTGCAGATGAGCTGGGACTTCGCCTGCGCCGGCATGCGCGGCGATCGCCAGAAAGTCATCGTCGAAGAATTCATCCACTTCGAGTTTGAAATCACGCTTCTCACCGTGCGTCAGCGCCAAGCCCAAACCCTGTTTTGCCCACCCATTGGCCATGTGCAAGAGCGCGGCGACTACCAGTACAGCTGGCAGCCCCAGGGGATGAAGCCCGAGCAACTTTTGGCAGCACAGCAAATGGCCGAAAAAGTCACCACCGACCTGGGCGGCGCGGGCCTGTTCGGCGTGGAGTTTTTCGTGACGAAAGACGAGGTGATCTTCAGCGAACTGAGCCCTCGCCCGCACGACACCGGCATGGTCACGCTCATCAGTCAAAACCTGAGCGAATTTGACCTGCACGCCCGCGCCATTTTGGGCTTACCGATCCCCAGTATCGAGTGCGTAGAAGGTGCCAGCGCTGTGGTCTTGGCCGACAAGGAGGGCGTCAACCCGACATTCACGGGCGTCGCAACCGCTTTGGCCGAGCCCGGCGTGGATGTGCGCATCTTTGGCAAACCCACAACCCGTCCCTACCGCCGCATGGCGGTGGCGTTAGCCCAAGGCCCGAACGCTTTGCAACGCGCACGCGAAGCCGCGGCCAAAATTTCGGTGGTGGTCTAAGCCCATGAGCAGCATCCTTGTCACGGGCGGCGCGGGCTACATCGGCTCGCACACGGCGGTAGAACTGTTGAACGCGGGACACCAGGTGGTCATCGTTGACAACCTGTGCAACAGCAGCGCCAAGGTGCTCGACCGGATCGAGGCACTCGCGGGCAAGAACTGCAGCTTTGTCCAGGCCGATGTGCGCGATGGCGCGGCGCTCGACCGGATCTTTGCCGAACACCGCATCGACGGCGTCATCCACTTTGCGGGCCTCAAAGCCGTGGGTGAGTCGGTGGCCCAACCACTGCGCTACTTTGACAACAACGTGGGCAGCACCTTGGCCTTGCTGCACGCCATGGACCGTGCCAACGTGCGCCGCATTGTGTTCAGCTCATCGGCCACGGTGTATGGCGACCCCGAGCAGGTGCCCATCACCGAAGGCAGCCGCCTGCAGGTGACCAACCCTTATGGCCGCACCAAGCTGATCTGCGAAGACATCCTGCGTGACCTGCAACAGGCCGACCCGCGCTGGCATGTGGCCATCCTGCGCTACTTCAATCCGGTCGGCGCCCACATCAGCGGCACCCTCGGCGAAAACCCGAGTGGCACCCCCAACAACTTGATGCCCTTCATCACCCAAGTGGCAGTGGGGCAACGCGAGTTTTTGAGCATTTTTGGCAAGGATTACCCCACACCCGATGGCACAGGGGTACGCGACTACATCCATGTGGTCGATTTGGCGCAGGGGCATCTGGCGGCGCTCAAGTACCTTCATGAACGCCAAGCCAGCATCACCGTCAACCTGGGCACAGGGCGCGGCGTGAGCGTGAAAGAACTGGCCGACACTTTTGCCCGCGTGACGGGTGTACCCGTGCCCTACCGCTTTGTGGAGCGCCGCCCCGGTGATGTGGCGGCCTGCTACGCCGACACGCGCTTGGCCCAAGAAGCGCTGGGCTGGCAGGCGCAATTGGGGGTCGAGCGCATGTGCCAGGACGCCTGGCGCTGGCAATCGAACAATCCAAAGGGGTATTGACGCGGGCAGGTTCCCTGAAAGGCAAGCCCGTGATGGCCTGCTTGCGGGATCACTCAGCGCAACGGTGGACGGATCTGGCCACCGAAGTATCGGCTCAGGAAAACTTGTCGGCCTCAGCCCATGACGCCGCCGCAGCGTCCTTGGCCGCCAACAGGGGCTGGCCTGTCATCGGCCAGACAATGCCCACCGTGGGGTCGTCCCAGCTCAGGCTGCGCTCGTGGACGGGGTACCAGTAATCTGTGGTTTTGTACAAAAACTCGGCCGATTCACTGAGCACCACAAAACCGTGCGCAAAACCCGGCGGCACCCACAGCTGCTGGTGCTTTTGCGCATCCAAGTACACCCCCACCCATTGGCCAAAAGTGGCCGAGCTTTGGCGCAAATCCACCACCGCATCAAACACCTGGCCTTGCACCACGCGTACCAGCTTGCCCTGGGGGTTCTGGATTTGGTAGTGCAAGCCGCGCAAAACGCCTTGCGCGGATTTGCTGTGGTTGTCTTGCACGAAGGGCAAATCAACACCTGTTTTTTCAGCAAAGTCGCGCTGGTTGAAGGACTCAAAGAAGAAGCCCCGATCGTCCCCAAAGACCTTGGGCTCAAGGATCAGGACTTCGGGCAAGGCGGTGGGTGTCACGGTGTAAGGCATTATTTCAGCAAGTTCAAAAGGTATTGGCCGTAGCCGTTTTTGGCCAAGGGTGCGGCCAACTTCTGCACAGCCGCCGCATCGATCCACTTTTGCGAGAAAGCAATTTCCTCTGGGCAAGCCACCATCAGGCCTTGGCGCTTTTGCAATGTGGCAATGAAGCCTGCGGCTTCGAGCAAACTGTCGTGTGTGCCTGTGTCCAACCAGGCATAACCCCGACCCATGATTTCCACGTTGAGCTGGTTCAGCTCGAGATAGCGCTTGTTCACATCGGTGATTTCCAGCTCGCCACGCGGTGAAGGCTGGATCTCGGCGGCGATGTCGCACACCTGCTGGTCGTAAAAGTACAAGCCTGTGACGGCATAGTTACTTTTGGGTGTTTTGGGCTTTTCTTCGATGCTCAGCGCACGTTGATGCCCGTCAAAATCCACCACCCCATAACGCTCCGGGTCGTGCACATGGTAGGCAAACACACTGGCGCCGTGGGTGCGTTCGTTGGCATTGGCCAAGAGCTTCACCAAATCGTGGCCGTAGTAGATGTTGTCGCCCAGTACCAGGGCGCTCGGGTCGTTGCCCACAAAGTCCTTGCCAATGATGAAAGCCTGCGCCAGACCATCTGGACTGGGCTGCACCGCGTACTGGATGTTCATGCCCCACTGGCTGCCGTCGCCCAGCAGTTCGGTAAAACGTGGCGTTTCTTGCGGCGTGCTGATCAGCAACACATCGCGAATGCCCGCCAGCATGAGCGTGGTCAGCGGGTAATACACCATGGGCTTGTCGTACACCGGCATGAGCTGCTTGCTCACCGCTTGGGTCACGGGGTACAGGCGGGTGCCGGAGCCGCCTGCGAGGATGATGCCTTTTCGATTTGTCATGCGATGCATTTTAGAACACTCCACTTTTCATGGGCGGTCAATGCAGGCGCATCGGCACCTTGAGTCACCGCACTGCTCGAGCACCTCACTCAAGGCATGTTGGCTCGACTCGCCTGAACAACAGATGGATGCATCGCGGGTGACTCGAGCTTATCAAGTCAGGGGCGTCTCGAACGGCGTTCAATTTGGCTGTATCTGCACGCGGATGGGGGCTGGCACATTGGTCTGCGGCACAACTGGCGCAATCTGCCTGATTTCAACCGAATTCGTGACAGGCGTTGGGGCTTGAATAACCTGGGATGAGCCCGTGGCCCCGGGCTCTGGGACGCGAATTTGTACGTTCACCGTTTCTGCGCCGGTCAATTCAACATTTTGGACAGTGCGGATTTGAACGGGCTCCTCCACGGACTGACGCAACTGCACGGTGGGTTCGCTGTCGCTTGCGATTTTGGGCTGATCCGTCCTCTCGGCTTGCTGAGTCTCTTGGCCTGTTCCTTTGTCTTTGTCTTTGTCTTTGTCTGCACTGTCTTTGGCATCAGAAGTACTCGAAGAAGCCGTCGCCTCACCCGATGGCTCTGCAGCACCAGAAGAGCTGGCCGAGCCACTCGAACTTGATGATCCTTCTGCGCTTGTACTGCTCGTACTGCTTGAACTGCTTGAACTGCTTGAACTGCTTGAACTGCTTGAACTGCTTGAACTGCTTGAACTGTCTGAACTGCCCGTACTTGTACTTCCTGTACTTCCAGTAGCAACACCCCCAGAAGGTGCAGCTACAGGCGAAGCAGTGGGCAAGGCCGCTGGTGTGACGCCCAAAGCACTACTCGGCGCGGGGATTGACAAAACAGGTGCTGACACTTGAGGCGCTGGCACCTGTATCGCTGGAACAACAGGCGGAGCTGCAGGCGCGGCAGGCGTAGTTGGCACGACTGGCGCGACTGGCACAACTGGTGCGACTGGCACAACTGGTGCGACTGGCACAACTGGTGCGACTGGCACAACTGGCGCGACTGGCGCGACTGGCACGACTGGCACGACTGGCACGACTGGCACGACTGGCACGACTGGCACGACTGGCACGACGGGTACCTTAGGCACCGTAGGAACGGTTGGCACTTCAGGCTCTTCGGGTATGGGGATGATATTTGCTGCCACGTCGACTATCACAGGCGGTGTAAAGACATAGTCGCTGCGTTCGCTTCGCGATGTCGAACTCAACAATCTAAAGTCAGCCAATCCCTCAGACTTGATTTTTGTTGAACCGACTTGGCTGGACACATAGGCCAGTGAAACAGGCGAGAAATCCAATACCAACTGATCCCCCGGAACTGCACCGGTGATCTGTCCAACCAAACTGACTTTAGTCAAGTCCACATCGACTTTGTTGTCAAAAGTTTTGTCAAACTCCCCTGTGATGGTCGCTTGGCCATTGACAGGTCGGGCAAGCACCACCACAGGTGCATTGGCGATGCTCAAAGTCGGCAGCCGATAATTAGACTGAAGACCCGAGGCACCATCTCCGAGGGTAATGGCCGTGATGAATTTATTTGCAGTGTTGACGTGTGCATCCGAAGACACCGCGCCGGTGTAGCTCAAGACCTCGCCGTTGACACCGGTCTGCAAGTTCACCGCATTGCTCAGATCCGTTGTGCCGTCGTAGGTTTTAGATGCCGAGAGACTGAGCGTTTTAGGTTGGATAACGCCGTCAAGGATGGTGATGGGTGCCAAAGCGTAATTGCGTGCATCTGTACCACTGAGGGCACCACCCAAAACAGTCACTCTATTGGCATCCCTCACATCTTTGCTGTTGTAGGTCGCTGTGCTGTAAGAAGCACTCACTTCATCGCCCGCAAACAAGGGCCCCAAATTAGGGGTGACCACCACATTTGCCGCAGTGGACCCATCGTAAATTTTCCCAACCACCTGGAATACATTGTTCAGCAGGAATGGGGTGATGGTGCCTTGACCCACCAAGGTCAGACCTTGAGTGGGCATGTAACCATAGACCCTCGCTCCCACTGCATCGGTGGTCTCGAAGAGGGCATTGGTCATTGTGACCGTGTGTTCACCGACATCGATGCCGCCAAAAGTCGCCCGGTAACCCGCCGTGTTGACCATGGGTTGGAGATCAGCTAACTTGTCGCCGTCCAAAAGCGTTCCGCTGGAAGTGAAACGCATATCAGCAGGATTTGCCGCATTGGTTTTGTTGTACGCGCGACTCACGCCTTGCAAAGATACTGTCACCTCAGGCGAGACTTGGTACAAAAACCCATTCCCTGAATTTTGAAGTGGCTCGGCCTGAGGTCCTGCCCTGTATTGTTTGAACTGATAAGCCAAACCGCCCTTCAAGTCCAAAGCTGGTGACTGGGTATGAACCAACCACCGGGCCTGAGGCGAAGTCAGCGCGAAGACGGATGCACCTGCATTGTTCGTGAAGCTTGCAGCCTCCACGTGGATAGCACCCACGTTGTTGGAGGGCGAGTTGCCAGCAACTTGGACAAGGGCGTTCGGCATCAGCGTCACATCACCTGCAGTCGCTTTGAGGCTCACAGTCGAATCGTTGCCAGACAAATTAATTCTGGAATTGATCACGACATCACCCAGGCCGCTTTCCACGGAAAGCCGACCCAATCCGGTGATGGTCGAGTTCGCTATGTTCACATCATTGCTTTTGTAAACCAACACATTGGCACCCTGACCTATTGACAAAGAACCTGTAGCCAGGCTGCCAGTTAAGCCGCCATCGCCCAGTTTCAAAGTCCCAACTGCAATGGTGGTATCGCCCGTGTAAGTGTTATCACCCTGAAGTGGACCCCAAAGTCAGGACAGACTTGATGGCAGTTTAAGTTGCACTCAACTTCTCGCAGCTGGACGGCGCTGCCCCGGTTTTTGCCTTTTGTATTGCAGGCTCAATCTCA
>Ga0247843_1000502_pt1 | contig 92435 bp, 81 predicted proteins | sample LaCruzMarch2017__FD_192420 | JGI IMG/M metagenome (GOLD analysis project Ga0247843, IMG submission 192420) | Freshwater microbial communities from meromictic Lake La Cruz, Castile-La Mancha, Spain - LaCruzMarch2017_8m | ecosystem: Environmental > Aquatic > Freshwater > Lake | place: Spain... | reverse complement strand
CTCGCGGTCGCGCGGCCCCGCGAAGGGCCTCGGATCGGCGGGCGCGGACTCCGCCACCACGCCGAGGAACAGCTCCCGCATGGCGCCCTCGGAGAGCGCCCGCGCCCGCTCGAAGCGCAGCGCCCCGAGGCGCGCTGGCACGCCCTCGCGCACCGTCACGCGCAGCACCCGCGCCCCAGCGCCCTCGTCGGACACCGCGGCCGCGACCGTCACCTCGGCGTACCCCCGGCGCACGTAGAAAGCGCGCACCCGCGCCAGGATCGCGTCGATGCCCGCGCCGTCGATGCCCTCCTCCGCGAGGTCGAGCGCGTCGTGCAGGGCCTCCACCGGAAACACCCTCACCCCCTGCCACGCCATCCGGTAGCGAGGCCCCGGCGTGACCGGGACCTCCACCGTCACCCGGGTCCCCTCCGCGCGCACGACCGGCGCCGCGATGGAGCCCGACAGGTAGCCCGCGGTGCGCAGCGCCCGGCGCGCCGCGGTGAGCCCCGCCCGCAGCCGGGTGGGCGCGGCGATGGCGCCCGCGGGCAGGTCGAACGCGGCCCCCAGGGCGGCCACCACCTCGGCCGGGGCCCCCGGCCAGCGCACGACGCCCACCCGCTGCGGCGCGCCCTCCTCCACGGAGACCACCAGCACGCGCACGCTCGGGTCGTCGGTCTCGCGCCAGCGGCTCGCCACCCGCGGGTGGGGGAAGCCCGCGTCGCGGTAGCCCGACTCCACCCGGGTGAGCGCGGCCTGCACCCGCGACTCGGTGACCGCCGCGCCCGCGCGCAGCCCGAGCTCGTCGTCGACGTCCTCCGCGGCGCGCGCCCCGACCCCCTGGGTCGTGTACGACTGGAGCCGGTAGCGCCGCTCGCCGCGCACGATGAGCTCGACGCCGCCGGGGGCCTCGCGGGCGCTCACCCGCGCCTCGGCGAAGGTGCCGCTGGCCAGGGCGATGCGCAGCGCCTCCCGCGCCCGCTGGGCGCTGAACACCGCGCCTGGGGCGAGGCCCGTGCGCACCCACGGGTTCTCGCCGGGGAGCGCGGGCTCGACGCGCACCGACACGATGGGGCCCGCCAGCGCGGGCGCGGCGGTCATCGGGCCCGTAGCCGGGGGCTCGACGGCCACCTCCCCGTCGGGCGGCGTCTGCGCCGACGCCACCGCGCCCGCGAGCGTAAGACCCAGCGCCAGCAGCGCCCGCGGCCCCCTCACTGGAACTCCATCCGCCAGCGCAGGTCGGCGCCCGCGTTGGCGTTGACGGTGCCCAGCTGGTTGTTGGCGCTCTCGACCAGGGCCTGGACGCCGAGGCCCCCGCGCAGCCGCACGTCGGCGGTGAAGCGGGCGATGGGGTTCTCGCTGGCGGTGGTCGAGCCGCCGAGGCGCAGCCAGTCGAAGACCTGCCGCCCCAGGAACACCTGCGGCTCGGTGCGGTTGGTGCGCGGGTTGTACGCGCTGCCGATGCGCACGTCGTCGAAGACCGGGAGCACCCGCCCGAGCAGCTGGTCGAGCCCGAGGCCGCGGGTGATCGCCTCGACGGCGAGGGTCTGCGCGGCGTTGATGGCACCGATGCGCTCGAGCTCCACCCGGGTGAGCCGGAAGAGGAGCATCAGCACGATGTCCTCGCGGGAGAGCGACGGCTCGGCCGAGAGGTCGACGGAGAACTGCTCCGGCGTGCCGTGCGCGTGGAGCCCGACGCGCCACTGGCTGCGCGCGCTGTCGCCCGTGCGCCGCACCTCGGTCTGCGCGGTGATGTCGAAGCGCGCGGCCACCCGGTCGGGGTTGTCGAAGTCGACGACCCCGCGGCGCACCTCGAACTGGTTCTCGTACACGCGCAGCACGCCGCGGGTGATGTGCATGCTCCCGACGATGCCGGGGCGCTGGAGCGTGCCCACGACGCGGAAGGGCCGGGTCTCGTCGAGCCGCAGCTCGGCGTCGACGAGGTTGTTGGCGATGCGCATCGGCGCCGGCGTGCGGAGCTGCACGTCGAGGCGCACGAAGTCCCGCGCGGGGTCGTAGGCCGCCGGGGGCGGGGCGTCCCTGCGCCCCTGGAGGCGCCCGGCGACGTCCGCCGAGAGGGGGATCGGGCGGGTGTAGCGGGCGCGCGTGAGGTCGACGACACCTTGCAGCAGCGGGAGCTCCTCGCCGCCCTGCCATCGCAGCCGGGCGTCGACGTTGGCCGCCACCTCGATGCCCTCGTCGGGCGAGAGCGAGAGGTCGCGCACCACGATGGGGACGTCGAGGCGGTCGAGGCGGGTGCCGTCGAAGCGCACCATCGCGGGCGAGTCCGCCCGGGTGAACGCGATCTGCCCCTGGCCGTACCGCGCGCTCGCCCGCCGGAGGATCGCCTCGGTGCCGTCCACCCGGAGGTCGACCTCGATGTCGCGCAGCGGCGACGCGAGGCCCGCCACCCCGACGCTGGCGTCGTGGAGCTCGACGGCGCCGGAGAGCGACGGCCGGGCGGGCGTCCCCCGCGCGCGGATGTTGAACACCCCGATCCCCCGGCCGAAGGTGAGCTGCGGCACCCGCGCGGCGACCCGCGAGAGGTCGGCGTCGCCCCGCGCGCGAACGTCGAAGCCGCTCACGCTGAAGTCCTCGGCGACGTTGGCCGAGCCGGCGAGCCAGAGCCGGGTGCCGTCGGGCCCCACGAGGAGCGGCCGCGCGAGGTCGAAGGGGGCCTCGGCGACGGCGGACACGCGGTCCTCCGCGGCGGGGCCCTCGTCGCAGCCGACGGCGGCGGGCGGCGCGACCCACGCCACGCCCCCGCGGAAGCACACCGCGAGCGCGGCCCCTGCGCCGAGCCGGAGCGGGAGACCCCGGGCCTGGACGTCCAGCGCCGACAGGGTCGCGCGCCCGGTCGCGAGGGCCATCTGGTCGAGGCGGCCGTCCTCGATGGCGAGGTCGAAGCCGGCGACCACGCGCGCGTCAGCGCCGAGCCGCGCCAGCATCGACGGCGGCAGCCACGGGAGCAGGTCGACCGGGGCGCGGGTGGCGATGTGCGTGCGCACCGCCGCGCGGCCCCAGGCGCGCTCGAAGCTGGGGTGCGTCACGCCGAGGACGTCCCGCCAGCGGGTGGGCTCCCAGGGCACCCGGAGCGTGAGGTCGACGCGCAGCTGGTCGGAGAGGGCGCCGAAGTTCAGGTCGATGCGCCCGATGGGGGGCCGCTCGTCAGGCCGCGTGGGCACTGGGCCCTCCGGGAGCTGCGAGAGGTGCACCTCGAGGTCGCCGATGGGGCGATCGAGCAGGACAAGGTCGCGGAAGCGCGCGTCGCCGACGTAGCGCGGGGCGTCCGGCGTGCCCTCCACGGTGACCAGCGCCGACACCCGCCCGCTCGCCGGAAGATGGCTGGCCCGCGCGAGGTCGAAGGCGCTCACGGGCACGTCGCGGGCCTCGGCGACGAAGTGCATCCGGGCGCCGAGGTCCATCGCGCCGCTCGCGCGCAGCGGGGCGCCGCCCTTGGTGCCGGTGAAGTGGTCGAGGTTGACCCGCGCGCCGCGCACCCCGTCGCGGCGGCGCAGCCAGACGTACGACAGGCGCGCGTCGACGTCGGCGATGCGCTCGCCAAAGGCCGTCGCCTCCGCGCGCTGGATGGACACGTCCGCGGTCATCACCCCGTCGCGGTCGTCGCCGGGCCGACCGCGCACGTAGTCCACGGTGGCGTCGACCACGCCGCGCCCGTCGAAGGGCGTGAAGGTCGGGTCGCCGTCGAAATGGAACATGTCGTAGAAGTCCGCGAGCTCCATCGGGTCGGCGTGCATGCGGGCGCCGGCGCGCATCGAGAAGTGGCGGAAGTCGAGGAAGGCGTCGTGGATGGTGTAGCGCGAGCGCCGGTGGGCGCCGTCCATCCGCACGCTGTCGAGGCGCTCGTCGCGCAGCACCCACTCCGTCCCCGGCGCGGTGGCGAGGTCCCCGAAGGGGAAGGTGTTGAAGGTGAAGCCCTGGATGCGCGCGACGCCGTGCACCCGCGGGTGGTCGAAGTCGTCGCTGAGCGCGACCGTCGCCGTCGCCTCGCCCGCGATGGGGATGTCCGCGATCGCGCCGATGTCCGCGAGGTGCATGCGCTCCACGACGAGGCCCTCGATCTTGAGGTCCGTGTCGTGGCCGTCGGAGTCGTCGACGTCGTGCGAGGTGCGCGACCGGATGCGGCGCACCGTGGCGCGCGACTGCCCGAAGGCGACGGTCACGTCGTTCCAGGAGACCGAGACGTCGTCGACCTCCATGCGCAGGCTCACCCGGGCCCGCGGCACGCGCACGATGGGCCGCTGCGGCAGCACGATGAAGTAGTCCTGGAGGATCGCGAAGTCCCGGGTCTCCATGTCGGGGATGTTGGCGACGAGCCTCAGCGGCATGAGCGAGCCGCTGAGCCGCGCGTCGCCGGAGAGGGTCCAGAGCACCTTGGTGCGGGGGGTCACCGTGGCGTCCTTCATGAGCTGGGTGAAATCCAGGCCCCGGATGCCGAGCACGCCCTCGATGGGCATCGGCGCGACGAGCCCCACGCTCAGCCGCTCGGAGCTCAGCGTCGCGCCGGCGTAGCCCCCCGAGAACTCGGTCAGGACGACGCGCGCCGGGTCCGCGGACACCCGCGCGCTCACCCGGTCGCCGAGGCTGTACCGGAGCATCTCGCCGGTGGTCTGGTCGGGCGCGTGCAGCCCGAGGCCGAGCGCGGTGAGCACGGCAGTCGCGCGGAAATCGCGCTGCGGCCGGGCGAGGTCGGCCACCTCCGCGCTCGCGTCGAGGGTCACGGCGCCCTCCAGCTGCGGCGCTCTCGGGATGCGCGCGAGGACGTCCTCGAGGTGGACCTCCACCCGGGCGTCGACGCGGAGCGAGCGCGCGCCCGGATCGAAGCGTGCCTGGCGCACCCGCACCGCCGTCCGGCCCGCGCGCACCTGCGCCGACGCCACGTAGACCACGCCCGTGCGCAGGTCGGCCGTGAGGCGCGCCTCGACGCGGGGGATGGGCCCCTCGAAGTAGGTCGAGCGCCCGACGGAGTCCACCGCCAGCAGGCCCACCAACCAGCGCGAGCGGCCCAGGTTGAGCAGGTCGAGGTCGACCGAGCCGAGGGTGAACTCCCCCGCGTCGGGGTGGCGCACCCGCACCCGCACGTCGCTCATGGCCACGTCGCGCAGGGGGATCTCGCCGCTGCCGCCGCCGCCGCCGCCGCGGGTCACCGGCCCGCAGCGCAGGGCCACCCCGCCGCCCGGGAGGCGCTCGAAGTCGAGGTCCACGGCGCCGCCGTCGACGACGACCCGCGAGAGGCGCACCTCCCCGCGGAGCAGGTCGCCGAGGGAGGGGATCACCTCCAGGGACTCGACGGTGACGATGGCGCCGCACCCGGCGACCGGCCGGCGCACCCGGATCTCCCGGATGCGCACGGCGACGGCGGTGGGCGAGAACCCGACGCTGCCGTAGGTGAGGTCGAGCCCCGTCGCGGCGAATACCTGGTCGTGTATCTCCCGGGCGACCCGCCGGGCGAAGCGGTCGCTGCGGACGACCAGGGCCGCGACGGCGAGCACCGCCAGCACGAGCGCCGAGAACCACCCGAACCGCGGCCGGAACCTCTTCTTCTGTGGTGTGGTCTGCTCGTCGGGCATCGTTCGCGGGGACGACCTACCTACCCGATGTCACCGGCCGTCGCGAGTCGCGCCCGACGGAGTGATTTGCCGCGGGACCTTCAGGCCGATAGAGTCAACGGAGATCTTTCATGACACGGCCCGGTGACATCCTCGGCGACCGCTGGGTGCTGCTCGAGAGGATCGACGCAGGCGCCATGGGCGAGGTGTTTCGCGCGGAGCACCAGGTGCTGGGGCACGCGGTGGCGGTGAAGGTGCTGCTACCCGAGATGACCCGTGACCAGGGGGCCATCGACCGATTCCTGCGCGAGGCGCGCATCGCGGCGAAGCTGCGGCACCCCAACGTGGTGCGCGTCGAGGACTACGGCCTTTCCAGCGACGGCCGCCCCTACCTCGTGATGGAACTCCTCCGCGGCGAGTCCCTCGCGCGCCTCCTCGCCCGCACCCCCCGCCTGCGCCCGAGCGTCGTCCTGGCCCTGGTGCATCAGATCGCCGACGCCCTCGACACCGCCCACGCCGCGGGCATCGTGCACCGCGACCTCAAGCCCGAGAACATCTTCCTGTCCGGCCCCGCCGAGGCGCTGACGCTCAAGGTGCTCGACTTCGGCGTCGCGAAGTTCACCGATGCGCTCGCCGCGGGAGGCGGCGCCACCGCGAGCAACACCCTCGTCGGCACGCCGCGGTACATGTCCCCCGAGCAGGCCCGCGCGTCCCGCACCCTCGACGGGCGCAGCGACCTCTGGGCGCTCGGCATCCTGGCGTACGAGATGCTGACCGGCCGCCACCCCTTCGAGGGCGAGGCGATCGCAGAACTCTTGGTGGCGATCCTCACGCACCCCATCGCGCCGCCCTCCGCGCTCCGCCCCGCGCTACCCGTCGCGATCGACGGATGGTGCGCCCGGGCCCTCGCCCGCAACCGCGCCGACCGCTTTTCCCACGGTCACAGCCTCGCCGACGGCCTCGCCGACGCCCTCGGCGAGAGCACCCTCGACACCTGGACCGACGCGTCCGCGCCCCCGCGCAGCGCCTCGCGGGACGGCCGCGGCACCCTCCGCGTGCGGCGCGACCGCAGCGACCCCACCCCGCCCAACCTCGACGTCCTCCCGGCGACCTCGCTCGCGGGCGCCCCGGCCGACGAGACCCCCCACCGCGGCCTCGCGGCGCTCCCGACGCCCGAGGCCGGCCCGGGCTGGGCGACCTCCTGGTGGGCCGCCATCCCCATCGCCTTCGCGGCCGCGCTCGGGCTGATCGCGGTCAGCCGCCTCGCGACGACCGGGCCCGGCACGACCGCGCGCCACACGACCACCGCGATCACCACGACCCTGAGCGCCTCGCCCGTCGCCCCGGCCCCTGCCGCGATCGCGGCCTCACCGCCTGCGACGCCCGTCGCTGCGACTGCGGCCCCAGCGCCGCTCGTCCTCTCGCCCGCACCACCTGCGGCACGGAGGCACGCGCGGCCCCGCGGCGGGCGACGCCCGCACCGGCACACCACACCCCCGGAGCATCGGTCCGAGCGACGCACGACAGAGGGCGGCCCGGCGTTGTACGATCCTGACGGCATCTGATCGTTGGTCCGGCCGGGGTGTCGATACCCCGACGATCGGCGTATAGGGATTCTGTCGAACGATGCGTCTCCTACGCCTCACCCTCGTGGCAGCGTCCCTCGCCCCGCTCATCGCGGGCGCGCAGACGCCCCACGCGGACGGGCCGACGCTCTCCGTCGAGGCCCGCGCGCAGGACCTCTACGCGTCCGGGCGTGATCGCTTCCGGGTCGCGGACTTCCCCGGGGCGATCGAGGACTTCCGCCGCTCGCTCGACCTCGTCGATAGTCCCAACACCCGCATGTACCTCGGCCGGGCGCTTCGGCGCCTGGGCCGCCTGCCCGAGGCCTTCGCGACGCTCGACCGCGCCGCCAGCGACGCCGACCGGCGCGCCGTCACCGAGCCCCGCTACGCCGCGACCCGTGAGAGCGCGCGCGCCGAGGCGGGAGAGCTACGCGGCGACATCGCGCTGCTGACCGTCCACCTGCCAAACCTTCCCCCGGGTGCCGCCGTCCGGGCCGGCGGGGCCGAGGTGCCCGCGACGGCCATCGGGTACCCGATGCCCTTCGCGCCGGGCGAGGTCGTCGTGGAGTTCGACGCCCCGGGGTACGCCCCGGCCCGACAGATCCTGATTCTCGCGGCCGGCGGTGACGCCTCGGTCGAGCTCACCCCGCGGGTCGACGAGTCCGCCGCGGCGACGCCCTCCGACGCCCCGGCCCGCCCCGCCCGGGCCGACGGCGCGGCGGTCCCGGCGATCCGGCTGCGGCGGGCGGATCCCGCCCCGGTCCGCCCGTGGGCGACCACCCGGGTGCTCGGGGTCACGGCGCTCTCGACGGGCGTGGCCACGGTGATCACGGGAGTGGTCTTCGGCGCGCTGGCCTGGTCCGACTACGAGACCCTGAGCGGGCAGGCGGCGGCCAGCCGCGACCCTGCGCGCACGGTCCGGGGTGAGTTCCACCGCGACCTCGCCAACGTCCTCATCGCGAGCGGCACGGTGCTCGGCGTCGGCGGCCTGCTGCTCTTCTGGCTGGGCAGCCGCGGCACCGCGGACGTCCGGCGCCCGCCGGTGCAGGTCGACGTCGGCTTCAACGCAGCGGGGCCCACCCTCGGCCTCCGGGGGACCCTGTGACGCGCCGGATGCTCCCCCTGCTCGCGGCGCTCGCGTGCGGCGGCTGCGTCCTCGACTTCAACGAATTCCGCGTCCCCGGGTGGGCGCCCGACGCCGGCACAACCCATGACGCGGGCTTCGACGCGGGCTTCGACGCGGGCGCTCCTGCCAACGACCACCCCGACGCCCCCCCCGAGGTCGCGGTCGTCGATGCACCCCCCAACGTCGACCTGGGAGACCCGCGGTGCACGGCGCCGGTCAACCCGATGATCCGCGTCGCGCACATGGCCGCGGGCCTCGGCGCTGTCGACCTGTGCATGCGCCGCCAGGGCGCCGACACACCGTACGCGCCGGTCCCCCCCAACGACTGGCCCACCGGGGGCGCGGCCTACGCGATGGTCTCGCAGCACGTGGCCATCGACAGCCGCGGCGCCGCCACCCGCGAGCGCTGGCAGTTCGCGCTCGTCGCACACGGGTCTGCCTGCGCCACCGCGGCGATGCCTGGCGTCGCGGTCGCCTCCCTGACGGTCAACATCGACCCGCAGAGCCAGTCGACCCTGCTGTTCACGAGCGAGGTCGGCGGCGACGGGCGGGTGTTCGGGCTCCTCGGGCTGCTCAGCGACCAGACCTGCACCATCTGCCCTACCAGCACCCTCGACGTGCGGGCGGTACACGCCGCGTTCGGCGCCTCCGCCGAGCGGGTGAACCTCTCCATCAACTACAGCCTTCCCCCGTCGAGCCCGGTGCCCTTCGTCAACGTGTTCTTCGCCAACAACATCCCCTACGGGCAGACCGCCCCGGTCGGTGGCGCCGGCTACGACTGCGACACCGCGTGGCGCGGCGCGGCCGACCTGCCCGCGACGTACACCGTGCAGCTCGCCGCCCAGACCGTCTCCGAAGACGTCCTCGCGCGCAGCGAGCGGGTGACCCTGAAGGGCGACCTGCTGCTCCGGTCGCACATGGCGACGGTGTTCTTCCTCGGCGGCGACGGCGTACGAACGCCCGAGCCGGAGTTCGTGCTCTGCTACGAAGGCGCACGCCACGCGGGCATGACCGTCTGCGACCGCATCCGCGCGACGGCCCTCCCACGCCCCGTCGCAGGCGACGCAGGCGCCCCCGCCGATGCCAGCGACGCCGGGGTCAAGCCCGCCGACGCGACCGACGACGACGTCCTGCTCTGATTACCTGCATCACCCCGATGGCGCCTGCGCCGACCGCGTGGAGGACGACGCCCGCACGCCCGACAACGAGGTCTCCGAGTCGCGCGTCTCGCAGCTCCACACCCGCGCCATCCAGAATCTCCGCTCCATCCTCTCGCCCTGACCGCCCCCCCCCCGGGGCCGGGCGCCTCATTCGATCTCTCATCGAACCATGTGCGCCGCACCCTCCGCGGGGGCGACAAGGACCCGCTCTCCGCGCCGTTCACCTACACCTGCTGCGATGTAGAAATTTCCTTTAATATAGGCGTTTCATTCAAGAGTTTACCCCGTTGGTCGATATTCCTGAGTGATCATGGCGCACGCTATCCTCAAGAGTCTCCTGGCGGCAGCGGCAGCGGCAGCGGCGACGATGACGGGCTGCGCCCTGGAGTCGGTCGGGCCGGCGGACTGCATCCACTGTTCGACCTCCCAGCAGGAGGGCGCGATCTCAGCGCGCGACGCGGGCGCCCCCCCGGCGACGGCCTCCACGGGTGAGGCCGCCGCGTGCGCGGCCTTCCAGACGGTGCGGAACAGCCAGACGCAGACCGCGACGTGGGCCTCCGCGGCGAGCGACCGCTGCGGCCTCGGGTCGCTCCCCGACCCGACGCGCCAGGCCTCCATCGAGTGGGTGAACTACTACCGCGGCCTCGTCGGCCTCGCGCCGGTGCGCGAAGACCGCAGCGACCGGGCCCCCGCGCAGGCCTGCGCCGTTCTCCTCGAGCGCAACGGGCAGCTCTCCCACACGCCGCCCGCGACCTGGGCCTGCGCCACGCTGATGGGCCGCGACGCCGCCGGCCGCAGCAACCTCTCGGGCAACCCGGGCTTCCCGATGAGCCCGTGGTACGCGGTGCGCGGCTGGGTCGACGAGGGGCGCGACCTCTCCAACACCCTCGGCCACCGGCGATGGCTGCTCAGCCCGGAGCTGCACACGATGTCGTACGGGCAGACCGCCAGCTTCGCCTGCATGACCCTCGGGCTCGGGGCGCGGGCCGCCGGGGCGCCGCGCTGGGTCGCCTGGCCGCCCGCGGGCTGGGTGCCCAGCCCCGTGATGAGCACGATCTGGTCGTTCTCGAAGCCCGGGGCGGGCGCGGCGGGGACGCGGGTGGAGGTTTTCCGCGACGGCGTCGCGATGGCGGTCACCGCGGTCGTGCGCCGGGCGGGGTATGGCGACGACACCATCAGCTGGGAGGTGCCTACAGTGTCGGCAGGGAGCGTCTATCGGGTGCGGGTAAGCCTCCCGGGGGAGCCGTCCATCGAGTACGAAGTCAGGTCCACCAGTTGCTCACGTCGTTGAGTTGAGACAACAACCGAGCACGGTCCTGAGAGTGGAGGCCTAGACGTTCATGGGTGAGTTCGCGATGCTGCCGGCCGGAACCACGGTGGCCAACCGGTACCGGATCCGGAAGGTGCTGGGGAAGGGCGGTATGGGCGCGGTGTACCAGGCCGAGGACACCCAGACCTCGACCAAGGTGGCTCTCAAGACCCTCCGGGTGGACCTCTACGAGCGCGAAGACCTCGTGAAGCGCTTCGAGCGCGAGGCCCGCGCCGCGGCGCGCATCGGCCACCCGAGCATCGTCGGCGTCCACGCGGTGGGCCACGACGACGCGCTGCGCACCCGCTTCATCGTGCAGGAGGAGCTGCGCGGCACCGACGTGGCCGGCTGCCTCAACGAGCTCGGGAGCCTGTCGCCGCTGTCGGCCTTGGCCGTCGCGCTGCCCGTGATGGACGCCCTCATCGCCGCCCACGACGCGGGCATCGTGCACCGGGACATCAAGCCCGAGAACGTCTTCCTCCATGAGCTGGACGACGGCACCATCGTGCCCAAGGTCATCGACTTCGGCATCGCCAAGGTCATCGACGAGCTCGATCGCATGGAGCGCACGGCCACGGGGATGGTCTTCGGCACCCCCTGGTACATGTCGCCCGAGCAGGCCCTCGGCGACAGCTCCATCGACGCGCGCACCGACGTGTGGAGCGTCGGCGCGATGATCTACGAGATGGTCTGCGGAACGCTGCCCTTCGGAGGCAACAACCCCAACGCCGTGATGGCGCAGATCATCTTCGGCCGGCCGACGCCGTTGCAGCACCACTGGCCCGACGTGCCCGCCGACCTCCAGGAGGTGATCCACAAGGCCATCGAGCGTGACCTCGACAAGCGCTACGCCACGATGAGGGAGTTTCGCGACGCGCTGGTCCGCTGCGCCCTCTGGCGGGACGTCACGCCCGAGATCGCCCAGGGGTTCCTGCCGCGGCCGAGCTCCTTCGAGGGCATCAGCGACATCCTCCCGGCGGAGTTCACGGACGACCCGGCCGACCGCTACCGCTCGCGGCAGCCGTCGCGGCTGAGCGCCGAGGCCCACCGCCGGCGCGAGTCCGAGCCCTTCGACCCCCGGCCCGTGGTGTTCACCGCCAGCCCGCAGCCCATGCCGACGACCGCCGGGCGCCTCGCCGAGCCCCCGACGCGCAGCGTGAAGCTCTCCCTCGACGAGGAGCGCATCGAGACCCGGCCGATGCCCGCGGACCGCGTCGTCGCCGCCAGCCCGGTGTTCAGCGAGGCGGAGATCGGCACGGAGCTCCCGCTGTCGGTGCCCCCCACCCGCGCCCCGCTGCTCCCGGGCGACCTGCCCAGCCATGTGAGCCAGCGGCGCCAGCGTGTGGCGTTCGACACCCTGCGGCCGTCGAGCAGGGGCCGATACCGTCCGTCGCGCTTCGTGGCGGGCGTCAGCGTGGCGCTCACGCTCTTCTGCGGCGCCATCCTGGCCTTCGGGGTGGTGCACTGGATCCGGCGGCCGCAGCCGGGGAGGCTCGCCGCCCCGGCCTCGTCGTACGCCGCCCCCGCGGCGCGGGGCCTCGAGGCGCGCACCCCGACGGCAGAGCAAGAGCTCCCGCGGACGATCCCGTAAGTGCGCGCGCCCGAGCGCGAGCGCGAGCGCGCGACCAACCGCCCACATCGTTAGCCGTGCCCCCTACTCCTTCCAGCGGGTCTGACTGTACCCTGGTAGGAGCCATGAACATCCCGAAGGTCGGCGATCTCATCGACGATCGCTACGAGCTGAAGCGGCAGCTGGGCGAGAGCGACGTGTGCACCCTGTTTGAGGCGGTGCATCGGTACACCGGCCGGCGCGTCGTCGTGAAGCTCCTGCGGGGCTCGGACGGCACCCCCGATGCGACCGAGGCCATGCTCCTCCGCGACGCCTTCGCGCTCGGCCGCATCCGCCACCCCTACCTCGTCGAGCTCCTCGACGCCGGCATCTTCCAATCCGTTCCGTACGTCGTCACGGCGCTCCTCGAGGGGCGCTCGCTCGAGGGGCTGCTCGCCGCCCGGGGCACGCTCAACCCCGACGAGACCGCCACCATGGGGCGGCAGATCGCCCTCGCCCTCGAGGCGCTCCACCGCAACGGGCTCCTGCACGGCGACGTGAGCCCGGCCAACGTGTGGATCGTCCGCTCGCCCCTGGGCGAGGAGCAGGTCGTCCTGCGCAACCTCCAGATGACCTACGAGCCGCGGAAGGCGGTGCCGCTGGAGGGCCCGCGCCGACGCTCGGGGTCTTTCATGTATCGGGCCCCGGAGTCCGCCCAGAGCGGGCGCGTGGTCGACCCGCGCTCCGACCTCTTCAGCCTCGGCGTGCTCCTCTTCGAGTGCCTCATCGGGCGACCGCCTCAGGGCCTCGCGAGCGAGCGCAGCGACGGCGAGTTTCCGTCGCTGCGGGTGCTGCGCCCCGAGCTCCCCGGCGCCCTCACCTTCGCCGTCGAGCGCTGCCTTTCCTCCTCCACCAGCGAGCGCTTCTCGTGCGCCCGCGACCTCGTCGGCAGCCTGGAGGCCACGCACATCGCCTTCACCCCCACGCGCTTCCTCTCCGGCAGCTCGGCGCAAGGCCTGCGCGCCATCACCCCGCTGCTCGACGCGCCCGCCCGGCGCCCCCCGCTGCGACCGCCCTCCACGACGCCGCAGCCCGCCGCCGCGCCGCCGGCCCCCATCGCCGAGCAGCCCAGCGGGATCTCGCGCCGCAAGGTCGCCCGCGCAGCCTACGCCACGCCCGTAAGGATCATCGGACACCACGGGGTGATGGTGGGACGCATCGAGGACATCTCCACCCGCGGCGTGCTCGTCATCTCGGAAAAGGCCCTGGAGATGGGGGTGGTCGTGCAGATGAGCTTCGCCCTCCCGGGCAACGGGGTGGTCATACAGACCAACGCCGTGCTGCGCTGGGTGCGCATCGCCCCGACGTCTCAGCGCGCGGCGCTGGGCTTCGAGTTCCAGGTGCCGCCGCTGGCGCTGCGCAACGCCGTAGAGATCTACGTGGCGCAGCGCGAGAGCCTGACCGACATCAACGACTCCGGCGCCGGTCGGCAGGCTTGACCGCAGCGGCGAAGCACCGAACAAATCCGGTCGGGGGCCTCCGCCGCGGAGTCGGGTGACCGATACAGGGCCTGAGAGGAGCGTGAGCATGATTCGTCCCCGACGCCCCACCGACGAGGCCCAGCGCCCGGTCCCCCTCCGCGGCGACGCCCGCATCGAGGACGCGACGAGGCTCGAGCATCTCAGCGCCCTGCACGACCTCGGGCGCACGCTTGAGCGGGAGATCCAGAGCTTCGAGGCCGCGAGCATCGACCCCCTCACGGGGCTCGCCAACCGCTCCGGGCTGATCGCCCTCGGCGAGGAGATGCTGAGCATCTCGCGCTCGGCCGACGAGGGTGCTGCCGTGCTGTTCGTCGACCTCGCGGGCACCCGGCCCATCAACGACTGCTTCGGTCGCGCCGCCGGTGATCGGGCGCTGTGCGACCTCGCGCGAATCCTCGAGGCGACCTTCCGGGCGAGCGACCTCGTGGCGCGGGTCGGCGACGACGAGTTCTGCATCGTGATGGCGCCCTACGCCGACGCGAGCGAGGATTTCGTGGTGACCAGCCGCGTGCGGCGCGCCGTCGACGCATACAACGACTCCTCGGGCGCCCCGTGGACGCTCGACGTCAACATCGGCGGCGTGCGCTGCACGCCCGGCGTTCGCCTCGAGCGCCTCGTCGCCCTCGCCGACGCGCGCATGGCCGAGGCGCGGGCCTGCCGCCGAGCCTGGCACCACTGACGAACTGGGCAGCGCACGGTCCGTCGTGCGGTCGCCACGCCCCGCTTTGCGGCACCCACCGAGATGGTTTAAGGACGATGTCGCGAGGAGAGCGCTGGATGCACCGTTCATCGAATGTTCCGTGGTTGCTTGGATTGATGGGTGGTTTCGCCGTGGCGTGCAGCGACAGCCCGGCCACCGTGGCGAGCGACGCCGGCGCCACCGCGGACACCCCCGTGGTCGTCGACGCGGGCCCCGCCGGCCTGCCCGTGCTGGGTCGCGGCACCCACCGCGAAGACGCCGTGCAGGTGCGGGTCATCGCCACCGCCGAGCACACGCTCGCCACGCCCCGCGACGTGGCCTTCAACCCCGAGTCGCCGCGCGAGATGTGGGTCGCCAACTTCGGCGACAGCTCGATGACCATCTTCCGCAACGCCGGCGCCGCCGACCAGGACTTCGACAACCGCGCGGGCCCGCAGCACACGCACTTCATGTCCCACGTGTCGTGCCTCGCCTTCGGCGCGCCGGGCATGCTCGCCACCGCGCACGAAGAAGACGACTTCACCCAGGGCCCGCCGCCCCGCGGCTCACCCCGCGACTTCATGGGCCCCACGCTCTGGCTCTCCGGCTACGACGACTTCGACGGCGGGCACGCCTCGCACATCGACATGCTGCACAACAGCCCCAACGCCCAGGGCATCGCGTGGGAAGACGCCAACATCTACTGGGTGGTCGACGGCTACCACCGCTCGCTCACCCGCTACGACTTCCGCGCGCCGCATGAGCCCGGCGGGGTCGACCACTCCGGCGCCATCGTGCAGCGCTTCGCCGAAGGCGAGATCAGCTACGTCGAGGGCGTGTCGGGGCACATCGAGTTCGACCGCGAGTCGCGGCGCGTGTACTTCGCCGACCCGGGCAACCACCGCATCGGCGCCCTCGACCCCGCCGAGGGCCGCATGACCACGACGATCAGCCCCAACTACGACGGCTCGATGCAGCGCCGCATGATGGGCGCGAGCACCACCACGCTGCTTGACGGCGCCACCGTCGGCATGATGGCCCCCTCGGGCATCGCCCTCCACGGCGGCCGACTGTACGTGAGCGACAACGCCACCTCGCGCATCTACGCCGTAAGCCTTCAGGGCGAGGTCATCGACTGGGTCGACCTGTCGGCCACCGTGCCCGCTGGGGGCCTCCAGGGGCTCACCCTCGACGCCGAGGGCCGCATCTACGTGGTCGACTCGGCCGGCGACCGCGTGATCGAGGTCTCCGCGCGCTAACCCGCCCGAAGACCCTTCCGCATCGGGGGCGACGGCGCCCCCGGGCGCCCCCCCCCCGGGTGCCCCTCAGTGCCGCACCCCCCGAACCACGAAGCGACGACGACCCCGCGAGCGCTGGCCTAGAAGGTCCAGGCGAGGTCGAGGTTGCGCGCCGTGAAGCCGACGCGCGGCATCAGCGACGCGTGGCGATCGAAGCGCGAGCCTGACGGCGCGCCCGCGAGGAGCACCACGCCGACCACGGAGGTGATGAGCCCCGCGCCCATGATGCCCACGCTGGTCCACCGCCAGATGGTGGCGTTGTCGACGTCGACGATGGCGTCATTGCGGGCCTGCTCGATCTGGAGGTAGCTCGTCGTCGAGCCGGGGGGGCAGTTGCTACCGCGGGTGCAGGCGTTGAGCAGCGCCTGGTTGTTGTCGCGGCTGGTCTCCGCGTCGCCCAGGGTCGACTCGTTGGTGAAGAAGAGCGCGGCGCCGCCGCCGATGACCGCGGCCCCGATGCCGAGCACCACGCCGCCCGTGATGAGCGCCCGGCGGCGGCTCGACGAATACGCCTCCCGGTAAGCCGGCGTCGGCATCAGGAACACCGACAGCGCGTTGTCGCGCCCCGCGGCGAGGTCGACCTCGCGCTCGTCGGGCAGGAAATCCACGCGCTCGACGCGAAGGGTGTGGCGCCCCGGCGGCACGAGGGCCGTGCCGTCGCTCGCGATGCGCCGGCCGTCGATCATCGCGACGACGTCGGGCTCGTTGGCCTGGAGGGTCACCCGGGCGCCGACGTCCCGGGGCATCGGGTCGGCCCACGCGAGGTCGGCGCGCACCCGGGCGCCGGCGCCCACGGAGTTCACGTCGGTCTCGTAGGTGGTGTACCCGGGGCGACGCACGACCACGTGGTGGCTGCCCTCGGGCACCGGGAGCGGCGACGTGATGGGGGTGGTGGCGAGGGGCCGACCGTCGACCAGCACCTCGGCGCCCGGCACGTTGCACTCCACGGCCATGAACGCGCGCTCGGGCACGAGGGCCTCGGAGATGACGATGGTGCTGCCGCCCGAGACGTCGAACTCCGCCTCGCGGGACTGGTAGTGCGGCGCGGCGAGGGAGACGCGGTGCCGGCCCGCGGGGACGCGGATCTCGACGTTGCCCGAGGAGGGCGGGCGCTTGAGGCCGTCGATGCGCACGTCGAGCCCGGCGGCCTCGAAGCGGATCACGATGGTGCCGATGCGGGAGCGCAGGCGGGCGAGGGCGGCGTCGACGTCGGCGCGGCGCTGCGCCACGGCGGCGGCGGGGGCGCTGCGCTCGTAGTCGAGCATGGCGTCGAGGGCCTCGACGAAGTGCCCGGAGAGCTCGTGCGTCGCGCTGATGTTGAAGAGCACCGCGGGGTTGCGCGTGAGCTCGTACGCCCGCTGGAACTCCGCCATCGCGGCGTCGTAGTTGCGCTCCTCGAAGAGGTCGATGCCGCGCTGGTAGCGCTCTCTCGCCTCGGCGACGGCGGCCGGCGGCGGCTGCTGCGCGAGCGCGGTGGCGGGGCCGAGGGCGAGGCAGAGCACGATGGCGGTTCGGTGCAGTCGCATGGAGGTGCCGGATCTACTCGAAAGGGTTGTTGCGGTCGATCACCGGGTGACGGCGGTCGCGCGGCCGCCCGGGCGGTGGGAGGGCGGGCGCGACCGTCGGGAAGGGCGTCGGAGGGGGCGTCGGGGGGGTGCGCGCCAGTGCCGGCGGTGGGGCCGCGGGCGCCCCGGCGGGGCCCAGCACGCGGGAGATGCGCGCGTCGGCGCTGGCCACGAGCACGTCGCTCACGTTGGCGTGGCCCGGCGCGCTCAGCCGGAGCTGGTAGCGGCGGCCGTCGCGCGGGCGCAAGAGTTCCGCGTGCCCCTGGCCGACCACGGTGCCGTCGAGGGTGATGACGGCGGTGGGGGGGTCGACGTCGATGCGGAAGGTGATGTTGTCGCCGTCGACGCTGGACCGCGGGACGGGCAGGGCGGCGCGGGCGGCGGGCGCCGAGGGGTGATCCACCCGGGCGCGGCGATGGGCGAGGAGCGAGGCCGCGAGGACGATCATCCCGACGGCCACGACGCCGATGGCCCCCGCGATCAGGGGCAGGGCACCGTGGGGGCGGGCGTGGGGCGGGGCCGTCGGGGAGGCCGCCATGGGGGGGAGCGCGCCGGGGACGCGGGCGAGCGCGGCGCGGCGGGCGTCCTCGGGGCCGGGGGTGCCGTCGGGCCGGGTCTGCTGGTGCATCACCGACGGCGGTGCGCCGGGGCGGGCGACGGCGCCACGGGTGTGCTCGTCGCGGAAGGGCGCGAGCGCGTCGCGCAGCTCGTAGAGCGACGAGAAGCGCTGCGAGGGCTCGTAGGCGAGGGCGCGCATCACGACGGCGGCGAGGCCCGGATCGAGGTCCGGGCGCAGCGCGCGGATGTCCGGCGCGGGGAGGGTCACGATCGCCACGAGCATGGCGGGGTACGAGTCGGCCTGGTGCGGCACGGAGCCCGTGAGGGCCTCGTAGAGGATCGCGCCGAGGGCGTACTGGTCGGCCGCGGGGGTGACGTTGTTCGAGCCGCCGGTGGCCTGCTCCGGGGGCATGTACGCGGGGGTGCCGAGGATCATCCCGGTGGCGGTGAGGCCGACGTCGTCGGTGATGACCCGCTTGGCGATGCCGAAATCGATGAGCTTCGGGGTGACCCCGTCGTCGCCCGGGGTGTGCGAGAGGAAGATGTTCTGGGGCTTCACGTCGCGGTGCACGATGCCGCGGCTGTGCGCGAGGGCGAGCGCGGACATGATCGGGTCGAGCACCCGGATGATGGCTCCGGGGGTGAGCGGGGCGTCGCGCTTGATGCGGGCCCCGAGGGTCTCCCCTTCGAGGAACTCCATCACCATGAAGAGCCGCCCCTGGTCGTTGCCGAAGTCGAGCACCTCCACGATGTTCTTGTGGCGCACCTCGTTGGAGGTGCGGGCCTCCTGGAGGAAGCGCTGCGGCACCGCGGGGTTGGCCAGCGCGATCTCGGGCAGCAGGAGCTTCACCGCCACGGTGCGCTGGATGGTGCGGTGCCGGGCCTCGAAGACCGCCCCGGTGCCCCCGACCCCGAGCACGCGGATGATCTCGTAGCGGCCGCCGATGACATCACCCGGCGAGACACCGAGCGGGCGGTCGTTCGCGGCGGCGGAGGGCATCATCGGCGGCGAGACTAGCGGATCGGGCGAGGGCTTGTCGCGAGCAACCGCCCGGCGCCGTGGAGGGTCAGAGCCCGGCGTCGAGCCCGCCGCCGGCGTCGGCGGGGCCCGCGTCGGTCCGGGTGGAGGCGCTGGTGTCGGTCACGATGGAGGTGCCGCCGTCGCGAAACGAGCAGGTGCCGACGTCGTCGGTGATGACGCAGACGGCCCCCGGGTCGAGGGAGATGGCCACGCAGTCGCGGGACTCGCGGCACTGGGACGAGCAGCGGCCGTCGATGAGGCACACGAAGGGCGGCGTGCACTCGGAGCTGTACACGCAGTACCCGTTGTCGCCGATGGGGAGGCAGGCGCCGATGTTGTTGGACTGCGCGGCAGGCTGGCAGAGCGTGCCGGAGGGGCAGTCGCGGCTGCGCGTCGCCATCGGGGCCGCGAGGTTGCACTGCTGGCGGCAGTAGCGACCGGCGCAGATGAGGTTCTCGGTCTCGTCGCAGTCGGAGTTGAAGACGCACTGGCCGTTGACCGGCTGCTTGCTCTTGCAGGCCGGCGCGAGCGCGCCGAGCAGCGCGAGGACCCACCACGAACGACGAAGCATCGGCATTGCCAGCGCACCTCCACCCGGAGCGTGAGAAGGGAGGCGAGGGACGAGCGAGGCCACCCGGGTGCTACGTCGGGACTAGAACCCCAAGCGGCCCGGGCGCGCAAGGGCGCCGCGGGGGTATAGGATGCGCGGCGTGTTGACCGTCCGAGCCCGGGTAGCCCTGAGGGCCGTGCTGCTGGCGGCGGTGGTGGTGGCGTCGGGCTTCCTCGCGTGGTGGTCGTGGCGCACCTCGTCGGCGCTCGCGGCGCTGGGCGAGCGCTCGATCATCGAGAGCACCGTGCTGCTGGTGCGCGAGAAGATCGACCGCGTGGAGGCCACGGTGATCGCGGGCGACAACGCCGTGCTGCACCTCGTGAACCCCGACGACCTCGACATGCTGGCGCAGCGCTGGCCCGACCTGGCGGAGCGCATCTCGCCGACGGTGCGCTCGGTGCTGGTGCTCGACGAGGCGATGCGCCCGCTGCGCCTCGTGGCGCACCGCAACGACGACGACCGCGCCGAGCTCGTGGCGTGGGTGACCGGCCGGCTGCGGGCGGAGCTGCACCTCACGAGCGAGCCGCTGGGGGCGCACCGCCACTGGCACGGCGCCGTCGACGGGCGCAGCGTGCTGCTGTCGTACCTCACGCGCGAGACCGCGGGGCGGCGGTACTACGTCGTGCTCGAGGCCGACCTCGACTACATCCGCCGCGAGCTGCTGCCGAAGCTCTTCGACGACCCCCTCGCCCGCGGGCGCTTCAACATCACCGACGAGAACAACCACCTCGTGGTGGGGCGCTCGCTCACGGCGGCGGGGGAGTTCCTGGTGTCGACGCGCTTCCCGACGACGCTCTACAAGTGGCGCCTCGCGGTGGCCCCGCGGCAGGCGCCGGAGCTGGAGGCGCGCGCGCGGCGCCGGGGCGTGGTCGAGGGCTCGTACGTGGGCGCGTCGCTGCTGGTCATCCTGGCAGGGGTGTCGTTTCTCCTCTTCGCGGCGCGGCAGGAGGAGCAGCTCAACACGCTCAAGAGCGACTTCATCGCGACGGTGTCGCACGAGCTCAAGACCCCGCTGTCGCTCATCCGGATGTTCGGCGAGATGCTCGCGGGGGAGCGCGCGCCGACGCCCGAGAAGCGGGCGCAGTACCTGGAGATCATCGTGCGGGAGAGCGAGCGGCTGAGCGCGCTCATCGAGAACGTGCTCGACTTCGCGAGGCTGGAGCAGGGCCGCGCGGCGTACGAGTTCACCGCGTCGGACCTCGGCGCGGTGGTGCTGCGCGACGCCGAGGCGTTTCGGTTCCGGGCGCACCGCGAGCGCCCCGCGCTGGTGACCGAGATCGCCGACGGGATCGCGCCGGTGCGGCTCGACGCGCGGGCGATGCAGGTGCTGCTGTTCAACCTGCTCGACAACGCGTTCAAGTACGCGGGCGACACCGAGACCGTCGTGGTGCGCGCGCGGCAGGAGGGCGCGCGGGCCATCGTCGAGGTCGAGGACCGCGGGCCTGGCATCGACCCGGAGGACGCGCGGAAGATCTTCGAGCGCTTCTACCGCGGGCGCGCCGTGCGCTCCGGCGGGCCGCGCGGCACGGGCATCGGGCTCGCGCTGGTGAAGCACATCGCGCGGGCCCACGGCGGGGACGTCACCGTGCACGCCGCCGTCCCCACCGGGACCATCTTCCGGGTGGCGATCCCCGTGGACGGCTGACGGGCGCTCAGCCCGGGGTGGCGTCGTCGCTGACCATCCGGTTGCGGCCCGCGCCCTTGGCCGCGTAGAGCAGGGCGTCGGCCCGCTCGAGCAGGGCCTCCGGCGCGGCCATCGCGGTCGTCAGCGAGACCACCCCGAAGGAGGCGGTGATCTGCACCGTGGCCCCGGCGACCTCCCAGCGCGCGGCGCGCACCCGCTCTTGCAGGTCGCGCGCGAGCACCTGCGCGCCGGAGAGCTCGGTCTCCGGCAGGATGATGGCGAACTCCTCGCCGCCGAGGCGCCCGAGCGACTCCTCGCGACGCACCCGCGAGAGGATGATCCCCGCCACGTCCCGCAGCACCGTGTCGCCCGCGAGGTGGCCGTGGCGGTCGTTGACCAGCTTGAAGTAGTCCAGGTCGATGAGCACCAGGGAGAGCGGCCGCCGGTAGCGTCGCGCGCGGCGAAACTCGCTGTCGAGCCGCTCGCGGAAGGCCGCGTGGGTGAGCGCGCGGGTGAGCCCGTCGGTGATCATCGCCGTGCGGATGGTCGCGAAGTACTGGCCCTCGATGTCGCTGGCCGCGATGTACTTGAAGACCGTTCCGCCGACCTGGATGCGGTCGCCGCTCTCGAGGCGCCGCACCTCCGTCGGGGCGTCGTTGACGAGCGTCCCGTTGGTGCTGTGGTCGTCGACGAGCCACCACTCGCCCTCGCGCTGCTCGACGTGGGCGTGCTGGCGCGACACCCGCGGGTGGTCGAGCAGCACCGCGCACCCGTCGCCCCGGCCGAGGGTGTAGCGCCCGACCGCCGGGTCGAGCTCGAGGCGCCGGCAGACCTCGCGAAGGTCCGTAGAGTGCACCACCACCAGCGAGCCCAGGCGCGGGACCTGCGGCGTGGAGGGCGCGCGGACCCGCGGGAGGTTGCGCTCCGTGTCGCGCAGGCGATCGGCGGTCTCCAGCGGCATGTGCGACCGGCGTGATTTTACCAATGGGACATCGCTCTCCGGCACCGTAGGCAGACGGTCGGAGGCGCGTCAAACCACCGGCACGACCGCGATGCGCCAACGCTGGCGCCGCGTCGCGGACCTGAGGCATGGTCGCGCCGTGAGCGAGCACACCTTCAGCGCATTCCGAGCCGTGCCCCGCACCGGGGTGATCTACGTGACCACCGAGGCCCAGAAGATGGGCTTCCGCTTCGGCGCCGAGGGTTGGTGCAACCTCGGGCAGGGCCAGCCGGAGACCGGCCCCCTCCCCGGCGCGCCCGCGCGCATCGAGTCGCTGCCCATCGCCCTCGACGACCAGGAGTACGCGCCGGTGCCCGGCCTGTGGGAGCTCCGCGAGGGCGTCGCGGGGATGTACAACGAGCTCTACCGCAAGGGGCTGCCGTCGAAGTACACCGCCGAGAACGTGTCCATCTCGGGCGGGGGGCGGGTGTCGCTGCTGCGCGCCGCGGCCGCCCTGGGGCGCATCAACCTCGGGCACTTCCTCCCGGACTACACCGCGTACGAAGAGCTACTGGATGTGTTCCGGCTGTTCTCGCCCATCCCGATCCTGCTGGAGGGCGACAAGGGCTACGCGTTTCCGCCGGAGGCCCTGGAGCGAGAGATCGTCGGCCGGGGCCTCGGCGCCATCCTGCTGAGCAACCCGTGCAACCCCACCGGCAAGGTGGTCGGCGGCGACGACCTCGCGCGCTGGGTCGCCCTCTCCCGCGAGAACGACTGCGCCCTCCTCATGGACGAGTTCTACTCGCACTACATCTGGAACCGCCCGGGCGACCCGACCCCGATGGAGAGCGCCGCGCGCTACGTCGAGGACGTCGACCGCGACCCCGTGGTGCTCTTCGACGGCCTCACCAAGAACTGGCGCTACCCCGGCTGGCGCATCACCTGGACCGTCGCGCCCCGCGCCATCATCGAGGGCGTCGCGAGCGCGGGCTCCTTCCTCGACGGCGGCGGCTCCAAGCCCATGCAGCGGGCGGCCTGCGCCATCGTGACGGCCGAGCACGCCCGCGCCGAGACCACGGCCATCTCCCGCGCCTTCGGCCGCAAGCGGCAGCTCCTGCTCGACGGGCTGCGCGCCCTCGGCGTCACCCTCGACGTCGAGCCCGAGGGGGGATTCTACGTGTGGGGCTCGGTGGCGAAGCTCCCGGCGCCGCTCAACACCGGGATGGGCTTCTTCCGCGCCGCGCTGGCCGAGAAGATCATCACCGTGCCCGGGGAGTTTTTCGACGTGAACCCGGGCAAGCGTCGCATCGGGCGATCGTCCCGCTTCCGCGACCATGTGCGATTCTCCTTCGGCCCGGAGGAGTCGGTGCTGCACACCGCGCTCGTGCGCCTCGAGCGCATCGTCGCCGCCGCCCGGGGCTGAAGCCCCGCCGCCGCGGCGACGGCGGTCACAGCCGCCAGCTGATGGCCCCCGCCGGCACCAGCGCCCAGGTGAGCGCGTCGACGGAGTCGGCGCCCGAGCGCCCGCCGACGGACCAGGCCATCCGCAGGTCGAGCTCGATGGCCGCCGACAGCCGGCCGAAGCCCACGCGCAGCCCGAGCGCCGCCGCCGCCTCGACGCGGTGCGACCCGAGCTCGAAGGACAGCGGCTGGATGGCCAGCGCCTGCACCGTAGCATCGCTGTGCTGGTAGCCCGCGCGCAGCCCGAACCACACGTCGTAGACGTCGCGCCGGGTGATGCCCGCGACCACCGAAGCCTCGCCGCCGTAGACGCTCGATCGCTGCACGGCGAAGTCGGGCATGAGCCCGTCGAGCGCGCCCGCGATGAAGGCGAAGCGGCCCGCGAGGCCCGCGCTGAGGGTGAAGTCGCCGTCGTGGATGAACTCCCGCCGCGCGCCGATGCGCACCGTGCGACCGATGAGGCCGACGCTCCCCTCGGCGCGGCGCCCGATGCCCGCGCGGGCGTTGAAGTAGGGCACGACCCCGGGCGGCGCCATGGCGTAGGCCACGGCCGAGCGGACGATCTGCTCGTTGGTGGCCCCGGGGCGGCGTGCGTCTTCGAGGGTGGCGGTGCCGACCGGAGCGACCAGGGCGCTGCCGAGGTCGAGCTCGACCTTCTCGGGTCGAAGCACGCGGGCGGGTGCGAGGATGGGAGACGCGGTCGCGCAGCCCGCGGTCAGCCCGAAGGCCGCCAGGGCCGCGCGGCGCCGCCAGGTCACTTGCGGAAGCGCGACGGGTAGTTGTTCGCGGCCGAACGGGTCTTGAGGGTGGCGTCGTCGGGGTGGAGCTTGATCGCGCGCTCGATGAGCACGTCTTCGCTCTCCGGGTGCTTCGGATCGGGGAGGCAACACTCCACGGGACAGACCGCCTGGCAGGCCTCGTGATCGTAGAAGCCCACACACTCGGTGCACAGCTCGGGGTCGATGACGTAGATCTCATCGCCTTCGCTGATCGCGTCGTTGGGACACTCGGGCTCGCAGGCGCCGCAGTTGATGCAGTCCGTCGTGATGTACGTGGCCATCGGTTCTCCGTCGCGCGGGGGTCAGTCAGGCGCGGCCGCGGGTTTTTTAGACAACGGCGCCCGGCCAGTCAACCAGCGCGAGCGCCTGCGTGATAGTCGTCGACCGTGCCGGCCCGTCTGCTCCTCGCGGCTTCGCTGCTACAGGCGGTGCTCACCTACGTCCCGCTACCCAGCTGGGCCGCGTGGATGCTGCACTTCGCGGCCCTCGAGGCGTGCCTCCTGGGCAGCGCCACCGGCCTCGGCGCGCTCGCCCTCTCCCGCGGCCGCCCGGTGATGCAGGCCCTCAGCCTCGTCGGCGTGATCGCGGGCCTCGTCCCCGCGCTCGCGGCGATTCCCGCGTACCGCCGCGCGTCGCAGGACTTCTCGATGCTGGCGTGGCTCACCGGGCGCACCGGCCCCGCGGTCGTGGTCGAGCGCGACCTCGCCATCGCCCCAGGCCTGCGCGCCGACCTCTACCGCGCGCCCGGACGGGGCCCGCACCCCTTCGTGGTCGTGGTGCACGGCGGCAGCTGGCGCTCGGGCGACAAGGGCGACGCCGCCCACGTCTCGCACGCCATCGCCCGCGCGGGCATCTCGGTCGTCGACGTGACGTACCGCCTCGCCCCCGCGCACCGCTTCCCCGCCGCCGTCGAGGACGTCAAGTGCCTCGTCGCGCGGGTGCGCCGGCGCGCCGCGGAGCTCGGCCTCGACCCGGCGCGCGTGGCCCTGCTCGGGCGCTCCGCCGGGGCGCAGATCGCCCTCGTCGCGGCCTACTCCGACGAGCGCCTCGCGGCAGCGTGCGAGGTGACCACGGCGCCGGTGCAGGCCGTGGTCGCGGTGTACGGCCCGACGGACCTCGCGTGGGCCCACGACCACCCCTACGTGCCCGACGTGGTGGGAGGGGTCGAGGCGGTGGAGGTGTACCTCGGCGGGCCCCCCGCGGCGGTGCCCGAGGCGTACCGGCTCGCGACGCCGCAGACGTGGATCACCGACGCGAGCCCGCCGACGCTGCTGGTGCACGGCACCGGCGAGCGCTGCGTGCGGCCCGAAAACGCCACCATGCTCGCCGCGGCGCTGACGGCGCGGGGTCGGCCGGTGCAGACGCTGATGGTGCCCTTCGCCGACCACGGCTTCGATGTTCGGCGAGGGGGCTTCGGCGATCAGCTGGCCCGCGGGGTGATCGTCGACTTCCTGCGGGCGCGGTTGCGGACGGCGCCGTAGGTCGCGTTCGCCCCCTTCGGAGGAGGCGCCTCAGCCCGCGGTGACCCGCAGCGCGACCCGCTTCTTCGGCTTCGCCTTCACGGGCACCAGCGCGTCTTCGTCCATCACCACCTCGCCCACGAGGTCGTAGTCGGCGCTCTGCGAGATGTCCGCCATGACCATCGAGCCCGCGCTCACCTCGGCGCCCGACAGGTACACCACGCCGTCGATGTCCGGCGCCTGCCCCGCGTGGCGGCCCTGGAGCACGAACTCGTGCTCCTCGCTCGCGCCGTCGACCAGCACCTCGACCCGCGTGCCGATGAGCGCCCGGTTGCGCTTGCGGGCGATGGGGCGCTGCACGGCCATCAGCTTGCGGTGCCGCGCCGCGCTGTCCTTCGGCTTCACCTTGGCGTCCTGGGTCTCCGCTCCGGTGCCGTCCTCGTCCGAGTAGCGGAACACCCCCACCCGGTCGAACTCCGCCCACTTCACGAAATCGACGAGCTCGGTGAAGTCCGCGTCCGACTCGCCCGGGTGCCCCACGATGAACGCCGTGCGGAAGGTCACCCCGGGGATCTTCGTGCGCACCGTCTCCACCACCCGCCGCAGCCTCGCCCCGCCGTGGCCGCGCTTCATCCGCCGGAGCATCGCGTCGCTCGCGTGCTGCAAGGGCATATCCACGTACTTCACCACCTTGGGGTGCGACGCGATGAGCTCCACCAGCTCGTCGGTGAGCGTCTCGGGGTAGAGGTAGTGCAGCCGGATCCAGCGCAGCCCCTCGACCTCGCCCAGGCGCTTCACCAGCCCGGCGAGGTTGGGCTTCTCCTCGCGGTCGCGGCCGTAGGCGATGGTGTCCTGCGACACCAGGTTGAGCTCGAGCACGCCCTGCGACGCGAGGCGCGCGGCCTCCTCGACGACGTCGTCGATGCCCCGGGAGCGCTGCTTGCCGCGGATCATCGGGATCGCGCAGAACGAGCAGGTGCGGTTGCAGCCCTCGGCGATCTTCAGGTAGGCGCTGTGCCGACCCTGCGAGAGCACCCGCGGGTCGCTCGCGCGCAGCACGTAGTCCGCGGGGTTGCCGACGAGCATGCGCTCGGCGCCGCCCGCGAGCACGGCGCCCAGCTTGAGCATGTCGCTCGACCCGAGGAAGTGGTCGACCTCGGGCATCTCCTTGGAGAGCTCGTCGGGGTAGCGCTGCGAGAGGCACCCGGCGACCACGAGCTTCTCGCAGATGCCCTCCTCCTTCATGCGCCCCATCGCGAGGATGGTGTCGACGCTCTCCTCCTTGGCGGGCCCGATGAAGCCGCAGGTGTTGACGACGATGTACTCGGCCTCCCCGGGGGTGGCCGCGAGGTCGCAGCCGGCGCTGTTGGCCACGCCGACCATCACCTCGGTGTCGACGCGGTTCTTCGGGCAACCCAGGGAGATGAAATGGATGCGCTTGCGCTCGGTGGCCATCGGAGTGCGGTCTCTCTACGCGCAGCACCGGGGCTGCGGCAAGTCGGGGTGCGGCCCGTTGGGGGTTAACCCCCCCCCCGGTCATCATGGCCGTGTAGCGCCGCACGCTCGGGGTCTGCTCGCCGGGGCCGCGCGTCGGGCGCGCGGGCCATCGGGGTCGCGCGACCGCTCACTCGCGGAAGTTGTTGTACTGCGCCTCGAAGGCCAGGTCGGCGGCCTTGAGCATCTTCATGGCGCTCTGGAGGTCGTCCCGGTTCTTGCCGGTGATGCGCACGGAGTCCTCGTGGATGGACGCCTGCACCTTCAGCTTGGACTCCTTCACGAGCTCGATCACCCGCTTGGCGTTCTCGCGGTCGATGCCCTCCTTGAACTTCACCAGCTGCCGGAAGGTGCGCTGCCCGGCGGGCTTGGCGTCCTGCGGGTCGAGCTGCTTCAGCGACACCCCCCGCTTGATCATCTTCGCGATGAGCACCTCGTAGGCCGCCTCGACGCGCCCCTCGCTGCTCGACACGATCACGATGCCCTCGGCGTTGCGCTCGATGCTGGTGCCCGTGTCGCGAAAATCGAAGCGCGTCCCGATCTCCTTCTGCGACTGCAACAGCGCATTGTCGACCTCGGGCTGATTGATCTTCGACACCACATCAAACGACGGCATGGACTCCTCCTCCTGCTGGCTTGTCGCCGCCGCTCGCGCGGCGCGCTGATCTATCTCTTACGCGCTACCCACGGCGCGCAAGGTCTCCCCGGCGGTCCAGAGCTCGGCGAGGGCCTCGGTCGCCAGGGTCACCCGGTCGATGCCGCGCTCGGCCTCGAGCATCCGCTGCCGGGTCGCCGCGTCGAGGACGAATCGGTCGACCAGCCGCAGCGCCAGCCGCGACGAGGGCAGCTCGATGGGCACCACGAACTCGAACTGCGGCCGCGTGTCGCGCACCACCCGCAGCACCGAGGCCAGCGTCGAGAGCATCGCCGCCCGCTCGACCGGGACCACCTCGACGTCGTCGGGCTCGGGCATCGCCGTCGCCTTCGCGCGGCGGTAGGGCGCGACGAAGGGCAGCTCCTCCAGGCGCACCCGCACCATCCCTTCGACCAGGATGTTGAAGCGCCCATCGGGCAGCTGCTGGTGCGCCACGATGCGCCCCGCGGTCGCCACCGCCGCGATGGCCGGCGGCTCGGCCTCTGCGTCGCCGACGATGGGGCACACCACGATCCAGCCGTGGGTGGCGAGCGAGTCGCGCACCATCGCCCGGTACCGTGGCTCAAAGATGTGCAGCGGCATCCGCTGGTCGGGAAGCAGCACCACCCCGGGCAGCGGAAACACCGGCACGGCATCCATCGGGCTCATCACCGCTGCGCCCCCATCGCCGCCGCGTCGAGGAACTCCCGCCGCGCCGCCGGATCTTCGGACCACAGGCCCGCGAAGGACTGCGTGACCACCACCGCGTCGGCCTGGCGCTCGCCGCGCAGCGACAGGCACGCGTGCCGCCCCTCCAGCACGACGCCCGCGGCGCGCGCCCCGAGGTACTCGAGGAGGGCCTCGACCACCTGGCGCCCGAGGGTCTCCTGGAGCACCAGCCGGTGCGCGAAGCACTCGATGAGCTGCACCAGGGCCCCGAGGCCTACGATGCGCCCGCCGGGCAGGTAGCCCAACGTCGCGCGCCCCGCGCAGGGCAGCAGGTGGTGCGGGCACATCGTGGCGTAGCTCACCTGCGCGAGCACGACCATCGAGCGCTCGGTTGACGGCAGCGCCTCGGCGAGCACCTCCGCAGGCGTGTGCCGGTAGCCGTCCAGGAACTCGTCCCGCCACGCGCGCGCCGCCCGCTCGGGCGTGCTGGAGAGCTCCGGGTCGGCGTCGACCGGGAGACCCAGCGCCAGGAGGAAAGCTCGCAGCGCCTGCGCCGCCTCGTCGAGGGTTTCAGCCATTGGGGGGGTGCCTCGGGTGCAGTGCGTGGATGCCGCAAACGCCCCTCCGCCGCAACCTCTCCCGGTTGGCGCGCGACACGCCCCCCGGCGCACGGTTGCGGGGATGGCTCCCCGGGTCATAGCGTAACGGCCGAGCGCAGAGAGGTTTAGGATCCCTTCGTCGTGAGCAACATCAAGCCAACCGGCGCCAGCGCCACCAGCCCCGTCGATCCGCTCGGCGACGCCGCCCCCGCGGCGCCCGCCGCGCCGACCGCCAGCGCCACATCGACCGCCGCCCCGACCCCGACCGCCGCGCCCTCCGAGGCCGTGATCACTGCCCTCCGCGAGGGCCGCGTGACCCCCGACGAGGCCGTGCGGCAGCTCACCGCCATCGCCGTCCAGCGCGCGGGCGTCCCCCCCACGATGCGCCCGCAGATCGAGTCGCGGATGCGCGAACTCCTCGGCAGCGACCCCACCCTCGGCGGGCTGCTCCGCCGGATGGGGGCGTCTTTACCCGAGGAGTAAAACCCCTTCCCCCCCCTCCGCTCCACACCGCTGGCGGTCGCTCAGTTGCTGCGCGGCCCCGGCGGGTCGAGCACCGAGCGGTACGCCTCGGCGCTCACCCGCACCTGCCCCGGGAACTCCTTCTCCGCCCCGCCCATCAGCCGATCGACCACGCTCTCCAGCACGTCGTAGCGCGTCGAGAGAAGGTAGTACTCGTCCTCCGGGAGGGTGCCGAGCACCTCCAGGGCGAGCACCAGGTGCCCGCGGTCCTGGTTGGTGACGCCGAAGCCGGCGCCGCCCTCCACGGCCTCGTGCCCGTCGATGGCCTCCAGCGCGAGCGCCACCGGGTTGAAGAACAGGAAGCAGGTCTCGAACTCGATGCGCCACCCCGCGTGGTCGTCGACGGGCGCGTGCCAGCGGGCGGGGTACACCCGGCGAACGAGCTCGCCGAAGTACGCCCCGGCGGCCGGCGCCACGAGCCCGCGGACTTCCGGCTGGCTGGTGCCCACCGAGCGCAGGTAGTGGTCGAGCAGCGGCAGGGTGTCGCTGGTGAAGTCGAGCAGCACGCCGGTGGCGCGCTCGACGAACTGCACGCACGCCACCGCGAGGTCGCGCACGTGCTCGGGGGTGCCTTCGGGACGGAATTCGCTGAAGTCCATAGAGGTCGCTGCTTTCCCCCTACGACGCGCGCACGCTGATCGCCAAGGCCCCCGGCGCCGTGATACCCACAATCTTCGAGGGTGTTGATGGTCGCGCGCAGCTTTTCCCTGACAGATCCGCCGTACACAGGAACCGCCGGAGCGACCCGCCGCGAGGTGGTGTTCGTCCCGACCCCGGAGGGCGGCGCACGACGCGTCGAGATCGTGCGCGGGGTCAACGCGGCGACCGACCCCCCCTTGGCCCGCCAGGCCCTGGAGGGCACGCTGCACCGCCACGCCGAGCACGACCTCGCGGTGCCCTTCGTCTTCCACGACCCGGCGGCGCGGCGCTTCGTGCTGGTGGTGCCGCCGGGGCTCGCGCACCAGGAGCTCATCCTCCGGGCCGAGCTGCTCACGCGGCTCGCGGCCGACACCAGCGAGCCCATCCCTGCGTACGTGCGCGAGGCGCGCCTGGTCATCGGCGCCCCGGGGCTGCGCCGCTGGCTTGAGGAGCCCGACGAGCGCGCCGCCCGCGACGACCTGGCGGCCCGCGAGGAGCGGGTGCGCCGCCGCGCCGAGGATGTCACCCGCCGCGAGAGCGACGCCCTCGCCCGCGAGGACGCCCTCACCACCCGCGAAGACTCGGTCGCCCAGGACGAGCTCGCGATGCGCGCCAACATGGCCGCCCTCTCCGCGCGCGAGGCGAAGCTCCAGGTGCGCGAGGAGTCCGCCGCGGAGCCTGTCGCCCCGGAGCCCGCGGCCATCGAGGCAGGGCCCTCGAGGTCGGTGGCCCCCGAAGCCCTGGAGCCCGCCGCCGCCTCGCACGCCAGCGACGACAGCATGGAGCTGGAGCCCGACGAGCTCACCGGGCGGCTCTCGCTGGCGCGGGCCGAGCCCGGGCCCGACGCGGCAGAGATCGAGCCCGAGCCCGACGAGCTCGCCGCCGAGGAGGTGGTGCCCCTCGACGAGGCCGCCGAGGGCCCGTCCATCGAGGCCCCGCTGCGGCTCTCGCCGCGCAGCACCACCCCGTGGGCCGCGGTGGTCGACGGGACGGTGCGCCTGTGGTGCCCCGGCACCACCGAGACGGCCGCCGTGGTGAGCGGCGACGACGTGATGGTGCGCCTCCAGGTGGCGGCCGACAGCACGCAGCCCCTCGCGCTGCTGGCCCTGCTGCGCGGCGGCGCCGGCGGGGCCATCGCGCGCGTGGTGCTCGACCTGCGCAGCCCTGAGGACCGCGCCGTGCTGGAGTCCCTCGGGCGCACCTTCCGGGTGCGCGTGGAGGTCGTGACCATCGCCGGGCGCTCGATCGCGAGCCACGTGCTGGGCGCCCCCTGCGAGCCGGTGGCGCAGCGCGCGCTGGAGGTGCTCGGCGCCCGCGTGGCGAACGACGAGCTGCTCACCGCGGAGTCGGCGCGGCTGCTGCGCGAGGGCGTGGCGAGCGAGGTCGACGCGAGCGCGGCGCTGCCCGACGACGAGCGAGACCTGTCGACCGCGGAGGGGGTCGCGCGCGCCCTGGCCGCGTACGAGCCTCTGCTGGACAGCGACCGCGCGGCGCGCACCGCCCTCACCACGGGCGTGCCCGTGGCGCAGATCGAGGCGGCGGCCAAGCGGCTGATCCTCGCGGCGCTGCGGGTGGGGGCGGCGCTGCCGCGCCCCTACGTCGAGCGCGCCATCAAGGCGGGGGTGGTGCCCGACGAGGCGACGCTGGTCGTGCGGGGGATGCAGGCCTACCGCCGCTCGGTCGACGCGGGCGTCGCCACCATCGGGCGCCGGCGGGCCGACGCGTCGGTCGCCTGGGGGCCGCTGCTCCACGCCGCGCGGCGCCTGGAGCTGCCCATCGACGCGACGGTGCGCGCCGCGGTCGCGGCGGTGTGGGACCCGGACGACCCCACCTCCGTCGCCCCGCCCGACGACCGCACGGCCCCCTCCTCCATCGCCGCGATGGACCTCGGCGAGCGCCTCGGATGGATCACCCACCCCGCCGTGCGCTGGGACGTCGCCCGCTCGCTCGCGGGGAGCGACGCGCCGGGCCACATCCCCGCGCTGCGCCTCGCGCTCCACCGCCTGCCCGTGGCCGACTGCGTGCGCATCGCGGTGGAGCTGCAGGAGCAGGGCGACGCCCTCGCCGACCTATGGGTCGAGCTGCTCTCCTCGCCGCGCCCCGCGCTGGTGGGCGTCGGTGCCACGGTGGCGGGTCTGCTGCGTCTGCGCCGGGCCCTCACCCCGCTGGTGCAGCACGTGCTCTCGCCCGACGAGGGCGCGTGGCGGCTCATGGGCTGGGCCGCGGGGGGCTTCGGCCCGGCGCTGGTGCGCGCGGTGCGCAGCGCCGAGGGGGCCTCGGTCGAGCGGCTCGCGTGGGTGCTCGCGCACGCGGTGGCGCAGGGCGGGGCGCGGGAGATGGAGCGGGCCCGGCAGGGCGCCGACCCGACCTTCGAGCAGGCGGCGACCCGGGCGCTCGCCCTTCAAGACGAGGTGCAGCGCTGGACGGCGGCCTTGCGCGAGGGACGCGGCGAGGGCGACATCGAGCGGGCGGTGGCCCCGCTGCTGCGCGGCACCTCGTAGCGCCGGAGACTTCGCGGTCGAATTGCGGGCGCGGCGCGGGCTTCACCGCACAATCCGCGATGGACAGGCGCCCCCCACGTCCCTAGGATCCGGTCCCTCCCCCAACATGCGAATTGGTATCTTCAGTGACGTCCACGCCAACATCGAGGCGCTCTCCGCGGTCGTGGAGGCGCTCCGGCGTGAGTCTCCGGACGTCATGTACTGCCTCGGCGACGTGGTGGGTTACGGCGCCTCGCCCAACGAGTGCTCCGACCTGGTGCGCAGCGTCGCGAAGGTCACCATCCTCGGCAACCACGACGCCGCCGTCGCGGGCCGCATGGACTACAGCTACTACTACGAGGCCGCGCGCCGCGCGCTCGACCTGCACGCCTCGCTGCTGACCCCCGAAAACCTCGCCTGGCTCCGGGCCCTCCCCTACAAGCACATCGTGGGCGACACGGGCGTGCACCTCTGCCACGGCTCGCCCGTCCGCATTGAGGAGTTCGACTACATCTTCGCCCCCGAGCAGGCGCGCGACTGCCTCGCCATCTTCCCCGAGCTCGGGCACATCACCCTCATCGGGCACTCGCACCTGTGCAAGGTCTTCGAGCTCTCGGCCGACGACGTGGTCGAGCTCCCGGGCCCGCCGCGCACCTCCACCCTGCGCCCCGACCGGAAGTACATCGTCTCGGTCGGCAGCGTCGGGCAGCCGCGCGACTACGACAACCGCGCCAGCTTCGTGCTCTACGACTCGGAGACCAAGAAGCTCGAGTTCAAGCGCGTCGAGTACGACATCGAGGGCGCTGCGCAGAAGATCTTCGACGCCCGCCTCGAGCGCAACTTCGGGCACCGGCTCTTCATCGGCGTGTGAGCGTCGGGCCGCGGCTCCAGCCGAAGCTGGCCGCGATGGAGAAGGTCGTCGCGTTGGTCTGGCTGAAGGGGTCGTGGCCCACGTTGGCGTCGAGCTCCATCCAGCGAAACGGGCGCCACTGCGCGCCGAGCTCGACGGCGTAGACCCCGTCGACGGCGCTGTACTCCCTGCCCTCGCGGCGGTCGCCGATCTCCGTGACGTTCATGAGCAGGGCGCCCACGCGCACGCCGGGGTTGAGCACCACCGGGCCGATGCGGAAGCGCGGCCCCGCGCTCAGCCAGGCGTGCGTGGTGAAGCGCGCCCGGAAGGCGTCGGCCTGCGCCTCGCCGATCTCCGGGAACTCATAGATGTCCGCGCCCACGCGCACAAAGAACCACCGTGCGTCGAAGCCGATGCCGGCGGTGAAGCCGGCGAGCGCCATCCGACCGAAGCCCAGCTGCTTTCCGGTGATGCCCGGAGGGGTCATGCTGCCGCGCGGGCCGCGCTGCGGGACGAAGCCCATCGAGCTCGGATCGAAGCTGTTGAGCACGAAGCCTGCGCGCGCAAAGATGCCCGTGGCCAGGGGGTCGACCCGGGTCTGCGCCGCCGCCGGGGCGGACGTGAGCGACCCGACACCGAGGGCGACCATCGCGAGTCTGGTGCGGGCGGTGCGGTGCATCAGCGGCGGCCTCAGCAATGGATGTTCCGCCCGGTGGGGACGGCAATTCAAGGGGCGTCCCGATCGATCGACGTGGCGGCCACGGACGCCACCGGCCACCCGAGGCGCCACCCCCTGAACCCCATGGGCGCGACGGTCAGGTGTGGTGTCGGCGGGGCTTGACGGTGAGCACCGAGCACGGGGCGGTGCGGGCGACGGCCTCGGCGACGCTGCCCATGAGCAGCCGGTCGAGGCCGCGGCGCCCGTGGGTGCCCACCACCACCACGTCGGCGTGGATGGCGAAGGCGTGCGCGACGATGGCCTCGGCGGCCTGGGTGCCGGGCTGCGCGGAGAACTGCAGCCGGACGCCGTCGGCGTGGGCGTGGTGCGTCCGCTCGGTCTCGACGAGGCGCCGCAGCTCGTCGCAGGCGTGCTCGGAGGTGCCCATCGACGCGAGCTCGTCGTGGCCCGGGGCGATGACCGTCATGATGTGAACCTCGGCGGGCGTCGCGCGCGCGGCGACCTCGAGGGCGGTGTGCAGGGTGTGCGCGGAGAAATCGCTGAGGTCGAGCGCGACGAGGAGTCGGAGCATCCGGGTGGTTCGCTGAGGGTCTCTTGGGAGGGGACGTTACGACGAGACGGGCGGCGTCAGGCGGACTTGCCGGAGGGGGGCGGCGGGGACTCGGTGGGCCCCTCGTTGCCCTCGCGCAGGCCGCGCTTGAAGTTGGTGATGCCCTCCCCGAGGCCGCGCCCGAGCTGGGGGATCTTCGTGGCGCCGAAGATCAACACCACCAGCAACAGGATGACTACGAGCTCAGACGGTCCAAGACCCAACATGGGATGAGGCTCCTTTGGTCGATGACGGGCACGGCTGTTCTACACCCCGCTGGTCGCCCGGGGCAACCCGACGTGGTGCGCGAGGGCGTCCAGGTCAACCCGCACGACGTGGAGGGTCAGTCGCGCGACCTTTGCCGCGACGGCGACGCGGTGCCCCGGATCGAGGTCGACGCGGGCGAAGCACCAGCGAGAGGCCTCGTCGCCGAGGGAGGGGTCGAAGCGCACCCTGGGCGGCGCCTCGTCGGGCAGGAACGAGAAGGCCCGCAGCGGAAGCGCGAGCCCCATCCCGCGGGCCTTGATGTAGGCCTCCTTGAGGGTCCAGAGGGCGAGGAAGCGGTCGCGGTGCATGGCCTCCGGGAGCGCGCGCAGGTCGGACACCTCGTCGGGAGAGAAGAAGCGGTCGGCGACCTCGAGCGGACGCACGCGGCGGTCGAGGCGCTCGACGTCGACGCCCACCATGGGGTCGCGGCCGAGGGCGAGCGCGACCATGCCGCGGGTGTGCGAGAGGTTGAAGCGCGCGGGCGTCTCGGGGTGCTCGACGGCGGGACGGCCGTGCTCGTTGTGCGAGAGGCGCCAGGCGCGGCGCTCGACGGGCTCCCAGGTCGACAGGGCGGCCCGCAGCAGCGCGCGCCCGCACAAGAACTCCCCCGCCGCTCCCTCGTCGCCGAAGCGCTCGTGGCGCGCCCGCTCGTCGTCGGGGAGCGCCTCGCGCAGCCGCGCGGCGGTCGCAGGGTCGAGCCGACGCGGGATGTCGACGCAGCACAGCACGACCTCCCCCGGCGGGGGCGGCGCGGCGAAGGGGAGCAGCGGACTCACGGCGCGCAGTCGAGGGTGACCGAGCGCAGCGCGGGGGTGCTGGCGCCGTCGCCCGAGAAGGCCGCGAGCACCTGCACCCGGCGCGCGCCGTCACCGAGCGGGACGGTGCGGGCGGCCGTAGGGGTGGTCCAGGCGGTCCAGGCCTCCGGGGTCGCGTCGCGGGTGAAGCGCACGCGCACGGTGATGCCCGCGCCGTCGGCGTCCCAGCGCAGGGCGGCGGGGTGGTCGCTCGCGAGCGCGAGGGCGCCAGAGAGCCAGTGGCCGACGCGGGCGCGGCCCGGGAGGGCGACGGCCGCGGAGCGCCACACCTCGCGGGGGAAGGTGTTGTTGCGGTCGGCGGTCTCGGCGCCCACGCACGACGTGCGGCCGCCGAGCACCCAGAGCAGCCCCAGGTGGTCGCCCCGCATCACCTGGTCGCTGCGCACGCGCGAGAGCGCCACGCCGAGGGCGCCGTCGGGGAGGATGTCGGCCACGAAGACCCGTCGCTCGATGTTGGAGACGGTCTCGCAGTCCTTGCGGCGGCACCCGCCGAGGGCCCACCGGTGTCCCGCCGTTGCCGCGCCCGCGAGGAACTGGCTTACCCCATCGGGTAAGGGGGAGGTGTGGCGCCACGGGGCGAGCGATCCGTCGGGGAGCACCGTGGCGACGGAGAGGTCGTCGGTGGCGCGGTCGCCGTCGTCGCCGCCGAGGGTGTAGAGGAAGCCCGCGGCGAGCACGGCCTCGTGGCCGAAGCGTCGGACGGGGTTGTCGGGGGCGTCGGTCCAGCGGGGGATGTCACCTGCGGCGGGGGACGCAAAGCGTGCGGCGGCGAGCGGGCGGACGTTGTCGCCGCCGAGGTCCTGGGCGCCGCCGGTGAGGTACCCGCGGCCGGCGTGGGCGAGCGTGATGTGGTCGAGGGGCGCGAGGGGGTACGGGGTGCGGGCGGCGCACGGCCCGAGCGTCCCGTCGGGCTGCACCGGGGTGGCGAGCAGCGAGGCGAGGCCGAGGGCGTGGCGGGAGCGCAGCACGGGGCGAGCGTAGCGCGGGGAACGGACGATCGAGGGAGATCGCGTAACAGGCCGCGGCGGCTCTTGACGCTGGGGTCGGCTTGCCCACAATCGCGCGGCCTGCGCCCGGTGCGGCCCCGATGGACGGGGCCGGTCGAGCTGCGCAGCGCGAAGGGTTCCTTCATTGGACGCTACGCCCGCACCCGCCGCCGACTCGACCGAGCGCCCGGCCTGGACCATCGACGACGCCCTCGCCCTCTACCTCATCGATCGATGGGGATCGGGGTATTTCACGGTCAACCCCGATGGCAACATCGCGGCGCGGCCGCTGCAGGAGCAGGGCGCCTCGATTCCGTTGTTCGAGGTGGTGAAGGAGGCGCGCGCGGAGGGGTTCCAGACCCCGCTGCTCATCCGCTTCCAGGACATCCTCCACCACCGGGTGCGCTCGATCAACGAGGCCTTCAACCGCGCCATCGCGGAGAACAAATACCAGGGCGTGTACCGGGGCGTGTATCCCATCAAGGTCAACCAGCTCCGCGAGGTGCTGGAGGAGATCCTGGTGGCGGGCGAGCCCTTCCACTACGGCATCGAGGTCGGCTCGAAGCCCGAGGTCTTCGCGGGGCTCTCGCAGCACAGCGACCCCGAGTCCCTCATCGTCTGCAACGGCTACAAGGACGACACGTTCATCCGCACGGCCCTCGTCGGCAGCAAGCTCGGCAAGCGGGTGATCCTGGTGGCGGAGAAGCTCGCCGAGGTGGCGGCGATCATCCGCGTGGCCAAGGAGATGGGCGTCGAGCCGATGGTCGGGCTGCGGGTGCGGCTGCTCGCCAAGGGCGCCGGCAAGTGGGCCACCTCCGGGGGCGAGCACGCGAAGTTCGGGCTGAGCACGGCGGAGATCCTCGACGCGGGGCAGATGCTGCGCGACGCGGGCCTGGCGTCGGCCTTCAAGCTGCTGCACTTCCACATCGGGTCGCAGGTGCCCGACATCCTCATCATGAAGCGCGCGGTGCGCGAGGCCGCGCGGTACTACGCCAAGCTCCGGCAGATGGGCCACGAGGTGGAGTACATCGACGTGGGCGGCGGCCTGGCCGTCGACTACGACGGGAGCGCCAGCACCTTCCATAGTTCAATGAACTACACGGTGCAGGAGTACGCCGACAACATCGTCTACAACATCATGGACATCTGTGATGAAGAGAAGGTCGCGCACCCGATCATCGTGAGCGAGTCGGGCCGCGCGGTCGTGGCGCACCACTCGGTGCTGGTGGTGGAGGCCTTCGGCTCCATCGAGAAGACCCCGAGCGAGCCCGCGCTCTCGCCGCCGGTGGACCACAAGCTCATCCGCGACCTGCTCTACATCCAGCGGCACCTCACCGACCGCAACCTGATGGAGAGCTGGCACGACCTCACGGACATCAAGGAGTCTTCGCAGAAGATGTTCGAGCTCGGCCTGCTCGACCTCACGGTGAAGGCGCGCGTCGAGTCGCTCTACTGGGAGATCGCCGAGGCCATCCAGCTCCGCGCGAAGTCGCTCGACCCGGAGGAGCGGCCGGACGAGCTCGGCGACCTCGACAACCAGCTGGCCGACCAGCACATCTGCAACTTCTCGGTGTTCCAGTCGCTGCTCGACCACTGGGCCCTGGGGCAGCTCTTCCCCATCGTGCCCATCCACCGATTGAACGAGGAGCCTACGCTGGAGACCACGCTGGTGGACATCACCTGCGACTCCGACGGCAAGGTGTCGAAGTTCATCGACCTGAGCGACACCCGCGACACGCTGCGGCTGCACGAGGTGTCGGCCTCGCCGTACTACCTCGGCATCTTCCTCACGGGCGCCTATCAGGACATCATGGGCGACCTGCACAACCTCTTCGGCCGCGTGAACGAGGTGCACGTCTTCCTCGATGAGGACGACGAGCGCGGGTACTACATCGAAGAGACCTTGCCGGGTAACACCGTCGCGGAGGTGCTGGCGATGACCCAGTACTTCCCCAACAACCTCGCGCAGAAGATGAAGTCCCAGATCGACCAGGCCATCAAGGCCGACCGCCTGCGACCGCAGGAGGGCATGCGCCTCCTGGCCGACTACGAGCGCGGCCTGAAGGAGCAGACCTACCTGTCCTTCAAGGCGCCGAACGGGAAGTGACGGCGTAGAGCCGGTCGCGCCAGTCGAAGAAGCGCCCCACCGCGGGGTCGTTGATGAACTCCCGCACTCCCTCGCCCACCCGGTGGGGGAGCGCGTTGTGGGGCGAGTCGGGGACCTTCAGGTTGAGCGTCAGCCCCGCGGCCGTGAGGTCGGCCAGCGTCGGGCTCCTGCCACACAGATAGCCGTCCGCGGCGATGCGCTCGCACAGCTCCAGCAGCAGCGACCGCACCGTCGTGCGCGCCTCGTCGAGCTGACGCCGCACCGGCGGGAGGAAGCTCGCCGGGCGGGCGATCCATCCCACCGCGCGGATGAGCGCGCGGGGCACTCCGCTCGTGGCCATCGCGGCGGCGCCCACGTCGGCCCAGAGGTCTCCGTCGCGCAGGGCCTCGTCGGCGGCGATGCCCGGGACGCGCGGGCCCAGGACGGCGTCGAGGCGCTCTTCCATGTCGAGCACGACGCGCCGCTGGGCGAAGTCCGAAGGGAGCATCGGGCGCGCGTCGGGGAAGGCGTGCTCCAGGTAGAGCGCGATGGCCGTCGAGTCGTGGATGACGCTCCCCTCGTGCTCGATGATGGGCACCTTGCGCTGGCCCGAGAGCTTCATCAGCGCGAGCTGGTCGGGCCCGGGGCTGTGCTCGACGATGCGGTAGTCGAGGCCCTTGAAGTCGAGCATCAGCCGGACCTTCTCGGAGAAGTGACTCAAGGGGAAACGATGCAGCGCGATGGTCATCCGACAACTCCCATGTCCCGTAGACCCGTCAGCTCGGCGGACCCCATCCCCAGCAGCTCGCCCAGCACGGCGTCGGTGTCGGCGCCCAGCACCGGCGCCGCGCGGAAGCCCTCGCGCCCGGCCTCGCCCGCCCGCAGCGGATCGCCCGCCGTGCGCACCGTGCCCGCCGTCGGGTGCTCCATCGTCGCGACCATCCCCCGCGCCAGCACCTGCGGGTCGGCGCACACCTCGGACACCCGCTGCACCGGCCCCGCCGGCACCCCTTCGGCATACAGCCGCGACAGCCACTCGCTGGTCCCGTCGACGGACAGGCGTTGCCCGATGAGGGACCGCACCTCGTCCATGTTGCTACGCCGCGCGGCCTGGGTGGCGAGCCGCGGGTCGTCCGCCCACTCCGGCCGACCGAGCGCGCGGCAGAAGCCCGGCCAGAACCCGTCGGTGAACACCGCCACTACCAGGTGACCGTCGCGCGTCGCGAAGCGCTGATAGGGAATCGCGTGCGCGTGCCCGGAGCCCTGCGGGCCCATGTCGTCGCCCGCCATCAGCCAGTTGCCAGCCGCGTAGGTCAATAGACCCACCTGGCAGTCGAGCAGCGACAGGTCGATGAAGCGCCCCTCCCCCGTGCGCTCGCGCTCGTAGAGGGCCGCGCTCACCGCCAGCGCCGAGAAGAGCCCTCCCGCGAGGTCGCCCATCGGCACGCCGCAGCGCACCGGCGGCCCCGCCGGATCGCCCGTCAGCCCCATCATCCCGCCGCGCGCCTGGAGCGTGAGGTCGAAGGCCGGGAGGTCGCGGTCGGGGCCGCTGCGCCCGAAGGCCGTGATGCCGCAGACGATCAGCCGGGGGTTGTCGGCCATGAGCGTGGCGGCGTCGCAGCCGAGCCGCTCGGCCACGCCCGCGCGGAAGTTCTCCACCACCACGTCGCAGCGCGCGGCGAGCCGGCGCAGGAGGGCGCGGCCCTCGGGGCGCGCGAGGTCGAGCGCCACCGAGCGCTTGCCGCGGTTGACCGAGAGGAAATACACGCTCTCGCCGTGGACGAAATGCGGGCCCACCGCGCGGATGTCGTCGCCGGTGCCCGGGCGCTCGACCTTGAGCACCTCGGCGCCGAGGTCGGCCAGGAGCATCGTCCCGTAGGGGCCCGCGAGCATCCGGGTGAGGTCGAGCACGCGCACGCCGCGCAGCGAGTTCATGGGCACATCCGAAGCAGGAACGAGTACCCCATGGAGCCCGCCACCGCGTTGCGCTGATACCCGATGAGCGCACCGCCCCACGGGGACGGCGCCACCACATCGAGGGCGCGCACCGGGTCGTTGAGCAGGGTGCGGAGGTCCATGTACCGGGCCTCCTGGTCGTAGTGCAGGGTCACCAGCCGGGCGTCGATCTCCGTGCGCCGGATGCCCAGCACCGTCAGCGTGCGCAGCGCCCCGGCCTCGTCGACGCCCACCAGGATGGACGGCCGCTCGATGTCGCCCTCCAGCCGACGCGCCGGCACCCGCAGCCCCCGGTGGGTGCCCAGCGCCGCGAACCAGCTCGCGTGGTTGCCGTCCGTGAAGCTCACCCACGGCCCCGACGGACCGGCGGCGAGCGCGCGCCACGTGACCACGCCCGCGTCGGCGGACAGCACCGCGCGGGAGCGCTCGCGGCAGTCGGCGTCGAGCCACACCGCGGCGAGCCCCGCGGAGGCGCCCGCCACCAGGGCCACGAAGCCCTCGCCCGCGGCGGTCACCGCGTCGGGGACGACCCCCCGCGGGCAGCGCACCATCGCACCGAGGTCGCCGTCTTCATCGATCAGCACCCGCTCGGTGCCGCGCACCGTCTCCAGGAACACCGCCGCCGGGCGCGCGCCCACCTCCGGCCGCGCCACCACCGCGAGGCCACCGGAGAGCGCCGCGTCGAGCGAGGCCACCGTGGGGTCGCTCCCCTCGGCCACCCGCACCACCTGCACGGTCGCGTCTTCGCGGGTGGCGAAGGCGACGCGCTGCGTGCCGTGGACCACCGCGAGGGCCGCCCGCCCGAGGCTGTCGGCGTCGTGGGACAGGGCCAGGGCCTCGCCCGCCATCGCCCCGTCCGGGCGCAGGCCGCGGAGGTAGAGGGTGCGGCCGTCGAGGACGAGGGCGCTCCACCCGTGGCCGTTCCAGGCCAGGTGGGGGGTCGGGAGCCCGGGCTGGGTGCCCACCGCGCAGGCGACGCGCGGCGGCGGCCGTAGCCTCGTCGCCCCGCACCCCGCCAGCGCCGCCAGCGTCAGGGCAGCTGCGATCGAGGAACAAACACCGCGCTCTGCCATGGTCCCAACGACACCGTCACCTGTCCGCCATTGCCGACGGTGACCGTGCGGGGCCCGGTGCCCAGGACGTTCACCAGCTCGGTCCCCTCGGGCTGGCTCACGGTCATCGCGCTGCCCCCCGTCGCCGTCGTGCTCGTCTCCGCCGTGCCGTCCTTGGCGTGGATGACCACCAGCGCGAAGTTCGCCCGGTCTACGCGCTCGAACGCGAGCATCCCGGCGTCCTGCTCGGCCCCCGTGTGCGCCGTCGTCCAGCGCACCGAGAAGCTCCCGCGCCGGAGCGCGGAGTGGGCGCGACGCGCCGCGATGAGCTGCCGCGTCCACCCGAAGGTGCTCACCGACCCGTCGCGGCGCGTCTCGTTGGTGGGAAACCCGGTGTCCCACAGGCGCTCGCGGTTGGCCGGGTCGTTGCCGCCGCGGAAGTCCTGCTCGGTGCCGTAATAGATGCAGGGGATGCCGTCTTCGGTGAGCAGGTAGGTCAGCGCCGCCAGCATCCGCGGGCGGAAGCGCTCGACGTCCGCGGGGTTGTTGCCATTGACCAGACCCGATGAGCAGTCGCGCCCGTCGCCGCGGCGGATGTCGTCCACCACGGTGGGGTTCATTCCGTAGAGGAAGCGCGACACGTCATGGTTGTCCATGAAGTTGACCAGCGCCTGCGTGGGCGGCACCCCGACGCCCTGCGGCTGCGGCATCGCGGAGTAGTTGCGCAGGCGCTCGGTGTAGAGCGCCTCGATGTCCCGCGTGTTGCCGTTGCCGCACTGGAAGATGTTGTCGAAGACCCGGTACTTCTGGGGGAAGTAGAACACCGAGTCCATCTCGTTGGGGTTGGTGTACGAGCCCACCAGCCGGTCGTCGCCGTCGAAGGCCTCGCCGAACATGAAGAAGCGCTGCTTGCCCGCCCGCGTCGCGCGCTGCCTGATCTGCGACCCGAAGTACTGCCAGAACCCGTGCTCGACGTGCTTGAGCGTGTCGATGCGGAAGCCGTCGATGTCGGTGAGCTCGACCCAGCGCCAGTAGGCCTCGACCATCGCGAGGCGCACCCGCGGGTCTTCGGTGTTGACGTCCTTGAGGCCCCCCGGGAAATCCCCGAGGAGCGTCTGCTCGCCGGGCTGGCTGTTGACGTTGTCGTAGGTCGTGATGCGACCGCGGCGGTGGTAGCCCTCCGGGCGCGCGAGGATGGCCTGCGAGGGCAGCAGGTCGGAGCGCGGCGGCACCCGGAAGATCTCGGGCATGTTGAGGAAGACGATGGGCGCGTCGCCCGCCGGGCCGAGGGAGGTGAAGGCCTGCACCGGGCCGCGGAGGTTGTAGTCGGGGTCGTACTCGGTCACCCGCGACAGGGTGCTGGAGGCGCCGCCGGGGTTCTGGAAGCCCGACACCGCCCCGCTGCCGCCGAGGAACTCATCGGGCCGGCCGTTGTTGTTGATGTCATAGAAGAACATCTGACCCATGTGGTTGGTCACGATGTCGACGATGACCTTGATGCCCCGCGCGTGGCACTCGCGCACGAGGCGGCGGAGCATCGCGAGGTCGCCGAAATGGGGGTTCGGGAGCGTGAGGTCGGAGGCCCAGTAGCCGTGGTAGCCGTCGAAGCCCGCGTCGGTGTCGACGTTGCGCACGACGGGCGAGATCCAGAGCGTGGTGACCCCGAGGCGCTGGAGGTACCCGAGCTGCTGGATGACCCCGAGCCAGTCGCCGCCCTGGTAGCGCCCGAGCGAGCCGCGGTCGACGCGCACGTCGTTGCCGGTGTCGCCGTCGGCGAAGCGATCGACCAGGAGCTGGTAGATCACCTCGTCGCGCCAGTCGGTGACGTGCGTCGCCAGCGGCTGCTGGGTGTAGTCGTCGATCTCGCCCAGGCAAGACGCCCCGCCCAGCAGCGTTCCGAAGAGGCCCAGCGTCGCGAAGAGTCCTCGAAACCTCATCGGGCACGCAGCCTATACCCCGTGAGCCCCGCGAGGGAAGCGCTCACCGCATCAGCGCCTGCGCCGCCGCGGCGACGAGCAGCAGCGCGATCACCAGCGCCGCGAGGGTGCGCTGCATCGCACGGCGGCGCGCGCTCCGCAGGGCCGAGCTCGAGCCCGCGAGGGCCGCGCCGAGGGACCCGAACCCTACGCCCCCCGCGCGGGAGAGCAGCGCCGCGGCGTCGTCGAGCGCGCCGCGCGCCACGAGGGCCGTCGCCTGCGCGTCGAGCCGGCGGCCGAGCGCGTCGGCCAGCGCCGCGCCGTCGGGGTCGTCGGGGGCCGCGGCGTGGAGCTCGCGCAGCAGGTCGAGGGCGCGCCCGTCGAGGCCGCGGTCGAGGGCGGCGCGGGCGTCCTCCACCAGCGCCCAGGACGATCGCTTGTGGAGCCGACGCCCCGCCACGCGCTCGGCCTGCACCAGCTGCGACATCGCGTCGGGCCACCGCAGCGCCGCCCCGAGGCCGGCCAGCCGCTGGGCCTCGTAGAGCTCGCCCCGCTCGGCCATCGCCAGCACGGCGCCGCCCAGCGCGGTCGCGGCGTCGCGGGCGCCGGGGTGGCCAGGGTCCTCCGCGGCGAGGGCGACGAGGCGGTCGATGGCGGCGTCGAGGGAGTCCGCGGCGACGAGCGCGCGCACCGCGGCGACGGCGGCCTCGGTGGCCGCGTCGAGGGGCGAGCGCCCGGCCCACACCTGCCGCCGCGCGCCGTGCACCCAGAGCGTGAAGGGCTCGTCGTTCACCCGGACCTGCAGCCGCCAGGCGGGGTAGCGCCACGCCACCACCTGCTGGCGCACCACGCGCTGCCCCGGCGCCGCGCGGGCGGTCTCCGCCGCCAGCAGGTCGGCGAGCGCGGCCCCGAGGTGGTCGTGCGGGAGCTCGCGTGCGAGCGCGGACGGATCGACCGCGTCGGCCTCCAGGTGCACCACCGGCGCGGCCTCGCTGCCCGACACCCCCACCTCCGCGGCGATCGCCTCGGGCAGGCCCACGGCCACCACCGCGCGGGCCCGCACCCCGAGCACCGACTGCGACACCCACGGGCGCGTCTCGACCACGCCGTCGGCGCCGCAGGTCGCGCAAGGGGTGTGCCCCTCCGCCGCGCACCCGCGGCACGCCACCCGGCCGAGCGAGCACCCCGCGCACGACACGTCGCCGCGGCCCTCGCACGCGGGGCAGCGCCGGGTCCCGCCGCCGGGCACGAGCACCTCGCCGTTGCCGCCGCAGCGACCGCAGCGCGCGCGGCCGTAGCCCCCGCAGCGCGCGCAGACCACCGTCCCGGCGCCGTCGCATACCTCGCAGTGTAAACGCCCCTCCGGGCACCGGGCGGAGGGCCCTTCGGTGCATCGGGGGCACGGCTCGCGACGGGGGCGGCGCGCGAGCGGGGCGTCGACGGTGAGGCGGTCCCAGGTGTCGACGGGCGCGAGGTCGAGGAGCCACGGGTCGAGGGCGTCGTCTCCCGCGGCCTCGGCCTCGGGGCCCACCTCCACGGCGTCCTCGTGCTCGTCGACGGACACCACCCGGCGCTCTACGGCGCGCGACTCCAGCCGCGTCGCGACGTGCGCCTCGAAGGCCGGGATCATCGTCACCGCGTCGACCACCATCGCCGCCCCGAGCGCGGCGAGCGGGTGCCGCGGGCGGGCGCGAGACCAGGCGTCCACCGCGTCGCGCAGGCCCGAGAGCGCGGCCTCGTCGACGCCCTCGTACGCCACCGCGAGGCGGTCATGGGCCACCTCGTGGCGGTCGCTGGTGAGCAGCTCTTCGCCCACGTCGTCGGCCGCCTCGGCGGTCGGATCTTCGGTGAAGCCCTCGTCCACCATGGGCTCGTCGGTCGCCCCGGCGCGCGCCTCGGCGGCCTCCTGCCCGAGGCTCGTCGCCTCCGCGCGCCGCGCCCGCTCCTTCCCCGACAGGGCCTCGATCTCCGCCTCGGCCGCCGCCTGCTGCTCGGCCCACTCCGCCGCGATGCGCGCCTCCCGCGCCGCGTCCGCGTGCCGCGCCGACTCCTCCGCCGCCCGCTCGGCCTCGACGCGCCCGGTCTCGCCCTCCGCCATCGACAGCGCGAGGCGGGTCGCCTCGGCCGCCGCCCGCTCGGCCTCGGCGCGCAGCTCGGCCTCGCGGGACAGCAGGTCGCCCAGCGTCGCCGTGAGCTCCGCCGCGGCCCGCTCGCGCCGCGCCCGCTCGGCCGCCAGCGCCTCCGCCGCGCGCTGCACCTCCGCCGCCGCCGCCCGCTCCGCCGCCCGCAGCGCCGCCGCGCGCAGCTCCGCCTCGGAGCGCGCGAGCGCCTGCGTGGCCTCCTGCTCCGCCGCCTGCCGCGCCGCCGCCCGCCAGCGCGCCTCCAGGGCCTCTCCGTCGACCGCCGCCGCCGGGTCGTCGGCGCGCGCCCGCGAGAGGGACAGCTCGGTCATCGCCCGCGCGTGCTCGGCCTCCGCCAGCGCCCGCTCGGCCTGCATCGCCGCCAGCGCCCGCGCGTGGGAGAGCCTCGCCGCCTCGCGCTCGGCCTCGATGCGCGCCACCTCGCGGTCGACCTCGCGTCGCAGGGCGTCACGCGCCGCCGCCCGCTGCGCCGCCTGGCGCTCCGCCGCCACCCGCGCGGCCTCCTGTGCAAGCTGCGACCGGGCCGCCTCGCGCTGCGCCGCGATGCGCTCGCTCTCCTCCAAGAGCTCCCGCTGTCGGGCGCGCCGCGCGGCCTGGGCCGCCTGGTCGGCGAGGGTCTCCGCGAGCGGCGCCGAGGGGACCGGGCGCCCCGCCGCCAGCAGGGCGTCGCGCACCGCCTCGCGGGTGACCGTCGACCCGGCGGCGGCGAGCACCCCCAGCGCCGGGGCGTGCCGCGCCGCCCACAACAGCGCCGTGCCGTGGGTGAGCGGGTCGCCGGGCGCGTCGAGCAGCTCGGCCCACACGCCGTCGTCTCGCTGCGACGGGTCGACGCCGACGAAGCCCACCAGCGCGCGCCCGTCGGGTCCGCCGCTCGCCGCGGGGTCGCTCGGGATCACCGTGAGACCGCACAGGAGCGCGCACCGCAGCGCCGCCACCCCGGAGGTCGCCGCGCCCGCGCCGAGCCCGGGGCCCCAGCGGGCCAGCGCGTCGCCGACGCTGAAGCCCGGCACTCCGTCCTGGGCGTGGAAGCGCCGCAGCCACTCGCCCACCAGCCCGAGCGCGAGCGCGGCCTCCAGCACCGCCGGACCGCGCCGCCACGCGAGCACCAGGTCCGCCGGCGCATCGACCGCCGCCCCCGCGGCGCCGCGGCCGAGCACCAGCCCCGTCGCGCCGAGCGACCACAGCAGCCGCAGCAACGCGCCGTCGTCGGCGACCGCGGGCGGCGGGTCGAGCTCCAGCCCGGGCGCCGCCTGGGCGAGCCACGCGTGCAGCTCGCCGCGCAGGTGGGCGTCGCGCAGGGCCCCCCACGCCGCCGCGGCGCGCGCGGTCGAACGCAGGTCGCCGATGCCCTCGAAGCGCACCGCCCGCGTGGCCGCGCCCACCTCCACGAAGACCCGCAGCGAGGCCCTCGGCGCGCGGCGGTACACCCCCCGCCAGAAGGCCCCCTCGTCGGCGGCGTGGGCGCGCGGCGCGGCGAGCTCGTCGATCCACGCGGCGTCGCGGCGGGCCCGGGGGAGCGAGTCCATCCAGGCGAGCAGGGCGCCGTCGCGCCACCGGTCGAGCGCCTCGGCGCGGGCCTCGGGGCGGCGCAGCACCTCGCGGGCGAGCGCCGTGGGGTCGGCCACGGGCTTCGCCGCGACCCGCAGCGGCTCGCCCAGCGCCCAGGCGAGCCGCTGCGCCGCGTGGGCCTCGTCGCGGGCGAGCGCCTCGCAGGCCGCCGCCGCCGCGCCGTGGCCCTCGCGACGAAACCACCCGCCCAGCGCCCGGCCCTGCGCGCGGACCCGCGACGGGTCGAGCCGCCCCGCGCGGAGGTGCGTGCGCAGCACCTCGGGGGAGGTGACCGGCAGCCCGTCGACGGCGACGCCCTCGCGGCCCATCGCCCAGGCGAGGGTCCAGGCGCCGATGACCGCCGCGTCGGTGTCGGCGTTGCGCGCGAGGGCCTCGGACTCCGCGGCGATCGAGACCAGCGCGGGGTCCGCCCGGTTGGCGCGCAGCCACGCCGAGAGGGCCGCGTCGCGCAGCGCGACCACGGCGTGGGCGACGCTCGCGGCGATGGCGTCGGCGGCGGCGTCGAGGGTGCGGGGCGAGCCGGGGAGCGCGTCGCAGGGCGACCACGCGACGGATACATCACTGTGTAAGCTGACCCCGAGCCGGGCCGCGACCGCGCGGGCGAGGTCCGCCGAGAGGCCCCGGCGGCCGGCCTCGGCGTCGAGGCGCTGGATCTCCGCCGGGAACATCGCCCGGGCGTCGCCTGCCTCGCGGGTGATGAGGGCCTCGATCGCGCGCTCGTGCCACGCGAGGAGCTCGGCGAGGGCCGCGCCCGCGAGGTCGCCCCCGCGCTGGAGGGCAGCGAGCCGCCGCGCCAGCACCGAGCCGGCGACCTCCGCGCGGGCTCGCCACTCGGAGCCGCGGCGGGTGACCTGGTTGAGCGCGGCGCGCACGAAGGCGAGGCGCTCCGCGAGGTCGGCCGCGGTGGGCGGGCGCGCGGCGAGGTCGGGCTGCGCGGGGTACAGCGCGTCGAGCAGGGGTCGGTCGTCCTCGGCGAGGGCCGTGACGGTGCGCAGGTCGTCGTCGCTGACCACCCGGACGGCGCGCGCGAGGGGCCCATGGGCGACCTCGTCGAGCTCGAGGAAGGCCTCGTCGTCTCGGGCCTCGGGCAGGTGCGGCGTCGGGTCTGCGGCGGGCGCCGCGGGCCCTTCGGCCTCCAGCTCCAGGAAGGCCTCGTCGTCGTCGGAGCTCATCGGCAGCGCATCTTCGACGGGTCCGTGTGCCGGGCATCGTGCCCCGAACGGCCCCTTCCCCGTCCAGAAAGCGACCCTGCGGGCGCGCGCTACTGCCCGGCGGGCCGGCCACCCTTCCGCGGGTCGCTCGCGGCCTCCAGGCGCAGGGCCCCTGCCCCGCGGGTGATGCGGATCGCCTGGACGATCGCCCCGGAGCGCAGCGGGTCGGTCTGGTGTCCGCGCGCGCGCAGCCCGGCGACCGCGGCCTCGTCGGTCGCGGCCTCGACGGAGAGCACGTCGGGCGCGGCGGCCTGGTGGATGCGCGGGAAGGCCACGGCTTCGGCGACGGGCGTCCCGAGCACGATGGCCCGCCACGCGACCTGCTCGACGGAGGTCACGATGCGGGTCCCGCCGCTGCCGCCCACGACGAGCACGGGCTCCGTGCCCGCGAACACGATCGTCGGGGTCATGGTGGACACCGGTCGCCGGCCTGGCGCGGCCCGGTTGAGCTCGCTGCCGGGGAGCTGCGCCGCGGGGCTGTTGGGCGCCGGCGCGGCGGTGAAGTCATCGAGCTCGTCGTTGAGCCAGAAGCCCCCGACGCTCACCCCCGCGCCGAAGGGAATGTTGATGGTGGTGGTGACGCTGGCGATGTTGCCCGCCGCGTCGACCACGCAGACGTGCGAGGTGCCCGTGCCTACGGGCGCAGCCGCGGGCGGGGCCGTCACGTCGGAGGGCAGCGGGAGGTCGTAGTCGAGCGAGGGCCGGGCGTGGGCGGGGTCGAAGCGGGCCGCGCGGACCGCGACGCGGGCGGGCGCGAGCAGGGCGTCGACGGGAACGCGCACGAAATCGGGGTCGCCGAAGTAGCGCGCCCGGTCGAGGAAGGGGCCGCGCCACGACTCGGCCATGGCGTGCAGCACGTCGGCCTCGGCGGGGCGGGCGCCGCCGCCGGGCAGCCAGCGCTCCAGCAGCGCGAGGCTCGCGAGCATGGTGTACCCGCCGGCGCTCTCGGGCGGCGCGGTCACCCATCGGTGGCCGTAGCGCTGGCCCTCGAGCGGGGCGCGCTCGGTCACCCGGTAGCGGCGGAGGTCGTCGGCGGTGAGCACGCCGCCGACGCGGCCCACGGCGCGCACGATCTCGTCGGCGAGCGGGCCCTCGTAGAAGACCCGCGCCCCGTCGGCGCCGAAGGCGCGGAGGGTGCGGGCGAGCGCGGGGTTGCGCAGGGGGACGTTGGCGCGGATGCCGTCGGCCCCGTCGGGCACCCAGGTCTGCCCGAGGGGGTCGCGGCGGAGCGCGCCCACGAAGCGCTGCGAGAGGCCCGCGAGGTGCTCGCTGGGCGTGAAGCCCTCCTCGGCGAGGCGGGCCGCGGGCGCCACCACCCGGGCCAGGCCGAGGGTGCCGAAGCGACGGAGCATCTCCTCGATGCCGCGGGGCTCGCCGGGGACGCCCACGGACGGACCGGTCGCGCGCGGCGCCGCGGGAGCGCCCGCGTCCGCGGGGGGTGGGCCCATCTGGAGGGCGGTGAGCAGCGCGGGGGTCATCGCCGCCGGGGCGCTCTCGCGGAAGTCGAGGAAGGTCACGCTGTGGTCGCTGGCCCGGTAGTAGAGCGCGAAGCCGCCGCCGCCGAGGCCGCTCGACGCGGGCGACGCGACCCCGAGCGCGAGCATCGCGGCCGCGGCGGCGTCGGCGGCGGTCCCCCCCGCGGCGAGGATCTCGGCCCCGGCGCGCGAGGCCTCGGGGTGGTCGGTGGCGACCGCGAAGCGGGTGTACGTGGCGGCGTGCCCGGGCGCGACGAGCGCCGCAGCGGCGGCGGACGGCGGGGCGGTCGTGGGGGTCGCGGTGACGGTTCGCGCAGAGCCGCAGCCCAGCGCGACGAGGCAGAGCGTGAGGGCGGTCCAGGTGCGCGGCGGGCGGGCGGTGGGGTTCACGGCCGGACGATGCCCCAGGAGGGGTGTGGGCCGCTACCCGATCAGGGGGCGGCGGCCGGGCGGCGGAAGCGCAGGGTCATGCGGTCGCTCTCGCCGATGGCGAGGTAGCGCGCGCGGTCGGTCTCAGGGGGAGCACCATCGTTGGCAGCCATTTCATGGCGGTCAATCTACCTGGGAACCTATCGCGGCGACGTCAATGCTAGCGGCCGGGCTGCGTCGGCGGACGATGGGCGCGCCGCGGTCCCATCGGTGCTAGAGCCCACTCGTCACGTCAGGAGAACCGCGATGACCCACCGACGAGCCTTCACCCTCCGCCTCCTCGGTCTCGCGGGCTGCGTCGCGCTGGCGATGGCGGCCGGCGAGGCGTCGGCGCAGACCACCCAGGCCATCGAGGTGCGCGTCGGCGAGACCGTGAGCTTCGCCCTCCCCCGCCTCGCGCAGACCATCGACACCGAAGACCACGCCGTCGCCACGATGAGCGTGACGCCCGACGGTCAGGCGCGGGTCACCGGGGTGTCCGTCGGGCAGACGCGCATCATCGGCCGCGACCTCGCGCAGATCCCGCTGATCTTCCCCGTGACGGTCATCCCCGCGCGACCGTAGTCACCGCCGACGCCGACCCCTCGCTCAGGCCGCTCGCGTGCGCCGACCGCCGTGCTGCATGTGCCCTCGGGTGAGCCACGCGACGGCCTCCTCGCGCTTTCCGAACACGCCGATGGCGAGCTCGGGCAGCAGGGCCCGCGCGATGTTGCTGAGCGCCGCCACGGGGGCGCTGTGCGTCAGGATCGCCGCCCGCTGGAACCGCGCCGCGTGCCGCCGGTGGAACACCATCCCGAGGTTGGTGTTGCCCGGGTCGTGGCCGTCATGGTGGAGGGTGTTCCAGAGCATGGCATCGACCTCGGGGTGGTCGCCCAGCAGCACCTCGGACTCCTCGAGCACCCGCAGCAGCGCGGCGCGGGTGATGTACCCCTGCGAGCGGATCTCCAGCACCCGCGGGGTCGGTCGTCCCACCACGATCTTCGGCTCATCGCGACGCGTTCGCTCGCTGGTCATCGTCGACCTCGACCCCCCTCCACGGTCCAACCCGCCACCACCACCGGCCGGGTTTGACTACCCGCGTAGGATGCCCCGACCCGAGCGCCAGATGCAAGGAGGCCTGAGCTTCCCCGTCGCCCCGGGCGTATGGTCCAGCGCCGTGATGCTCCAGCGGCCCCGCCTCGTGCTCGCCCTCTCGCTCGTGACCATGGGCCACAGCGCGTGGTCGCAGCCGAGGCCCGGCGCACCTGCGCCCGACGCATCGATCCCCGATGACGTGTCGGTCCCGGACGATGCCGCGATCCCCGACGACGCGGACCTGACGTCGCGCCGGGCGCCCGTCACGGCCGCCCAGCGCGCGGCCGCCGGGGTGGCGAGGGTCGTCCTCCCCGCCGCGACCTGGCGCCTCGGGAGCCGCTGGGTGTCCGTCGGGGCCTTCGCCATCGATCGCACGGAGGTGACCGTGGGCGCGTGGCGGCGCTGCGTGGCCGCGGGCTCGTGCCCCACGCTCAGCGACCCCCTCTCGGCGATGACCCGCGACGGGATGCCGGTGGTCAACGTGACCCACGCGCAGGCCGCGATGTACTGCGCCTTCGCCGGGGCGCGCCTGCCGACCGACGCCGAGTGGTCGCTCGCGGCGCGGGGCCTGGAGGGCCGACGGTCTCCGTGGGGAACCCGCCCAGCGAGCTGCGCCCTGGCGCGCACCTCGGGCTGCGGCGACGGCGCCACCGTGGCGGGCGCTACGCCCGGCGGGGCGTCCCCGGAGGGCGCGCTCGACCTGCTGGGCAACGTGGCCGAGTGGGTGCACGACCGCGCCGGCGCACCGCCCGCGGCGCGGGGCGTCGAGCGAGACCCGACCGGTCCCGCCGAGGGGGCGACGCGCTGGGTGCGGGGCGGCTCGTTCCGTACGCCGGACGGCGACGCGAGCGGGCTGTGGCGGCAGGCGGTCGACGCGCGCGAGGCGCGGGTGGACGTGGGGTTCCGGTGCGTGCGCGGGCTGTGACGCTCACCAGGCCCGGAGCACGCCCTCCTTGATGAGCTTGCGCAGCAGCACCATGCGCCCGACGTCGTCGAGCGAGGTAGGGAGGTCCCGCGCCGTGAAGCGCTCGTGCGCCACGGCGAAGCGCAGGGCATCGGCCGCGTGCGCCGGGAAGGTGAGCTCGGTCCCGTAGCAGGACAGGGTCACCCGCTCGCCGTCGGCGTCGACGCGCAGCACCGCCCCGGGGCGGCGCCCGACGGGGCTGTCGAGGTCGAGCGCGCCGAGGCCGGCGAGCTGCGCGAACTGCCCCGGCAGCCGCGCGTGGCGGGTGCCGACGAGGTCGCGCGCGAAGTGTTCGAGCAGCGCCTCGGCGTCGGCCTCGGCGGCGTCCGCGAAGCGCCGAAGCGACTCCACGAGGTAGGCCTTCGCGGCGGGCGACGCGGCGGCCTCGCGGGCGAAGGCCGGCGGCAGGCTGCGGCGGCCGTGCACGTCCGAGAGCGCCCAGCGGCCGAGGGCCTCGGCGATGAGCTCGGTCCACGAGGTGAAGAGCGCGCCGAAGGTGACGTGCAGCGAGTGCCCGCCGCCCTCGCTGGTGCGCGCGTCGTGCATGAGCCCGCGGGGGATGTAGAGCAGGTCGCCCGGGGCGAGGTCGAACTCCTGCGAGAGCGGCCCGCAGGCGGTCTCCTTCGGGTCGAACTCCTGGCGGCGCAGCGGCAGCTCGACGGCCTGATCGTAGAGCATCCAGCGCTTGGAGCCCTCCACCTGCGCGACGAACACGTCGTGGCTGTCGTAGTGGGGGTGGAAGCCCTGGGCGTTGCCGGGCGTGAGGTAGACGTTCGCCTGGAAGCGGGTGCTGAGGTCGTGCTCGAGGGCGCGCACGCACTCGAAGAGCGGTTGGTGGTGGGCCTCGAGCTGCGCGAGCACCATGGTGGCGCCGGCATCGTAGAGCTTGAACAGCTTGACCACGTCGATGAGGCCGCTCGGGAAGGTGTACTCCTCGGGGGCGATCTTGCGGCGGTGGTCGACCAGCGAGACCGACGGGTGGTGCAGGTCGTTGGCGCCGAGGTAGCGGTCGATGTCGCCCAGCGAGAGCAGCCCGGAGAACGCGCCCGGGCGGTCGCGGCGCAGCACCAGCGGCGCCCGCTCCCAGTGGTCACGGAAGAACGCGTCGACCGGCTGCGGATCGAGCATCCGCGCCAGCGTGGGGAAGGTCATGGTCATGGGTGGTGGCGTGCGGAGTGGCGGAGGAGGGAGCGTCGCGCCCGCGTCTCGACGGGGCGCGACGGCGGATCACCAGCGGCGGCCGCGGCCGTGGCCCACGCCGTCGGCCCATTGACCCGAGTCGGAGTCCGTGATGCCGGTCTGCCCGAGGCGCGCGGTGCCGCGGCCGTTGTTCACGGGGTCGGAGCCCGCGCCCGCGTCGCCGTCGGTGAGCCCCGTCGCGCCGCCGCGGCCGTAGTGCCCGCGCCCGCCGTTGACCGGGTCGGAGTAGGTGCCCGAGTCGCCGTCGGTGAGGCCCGTCTGCACGCCGCGCGGTCCGCCGCGGCCGTTGCTCACCGGGTCGGCGTAGGCGCCCGAGTCGCTGTCCGTCAGGCCCGACTGCTGCCCACCCTGGACCATCACGGCCTGCGGCTGCTGCTGCTGCTGCACTACGTAGCCTTGCTGCGGCTGCGGACCGGTCTGGATGGGCTGCGGGTTGGCGACGATGCACCCGCCGAGGGCCTTGGCGGCGCCGCCGAGCACGGTGGCGCTCAGAAGCGCGAGCACCGAGCGGCGCGCCGGGGTCTGCTCGACGATCTCGTCCTCCGAGAGGGTGGTGGTGACAGCGGGCTTCTTCGTTTGGTCGGACATGGCTTGCGGCTCCCTGGCGCGTACTGCACGTAGTGGGTGATCGGGCGAGGGTGCTGCCACCACCGACCGACCATAACCCCCGACGAACACCGTCACCCCACGCGCGCGGAGCACCGATGACATCGGGAGTCGTGGCGACTCACGCCGCGTGTACGCGCGCCGCGGTCAACACCTTTGGCGACGCTACCGTGGGGAGCGAGCCATTGGGAAGCGCATCGTTCCGCAGACGGCGGACGTCAGTCCGCGTCGCCCTCGTCGGCGTCGAAGGCCACGACCGCCGCCGGGTCGCACCACGACTCCACCACCACCTCGTCGCCGACGGACACCCAGCGCCCGATCGACTCGCGGGTGTGCACGACGTTCTGCGCGAAGTACACCTTCGACTCCCGTCGGCGGAAGCGGCTCAGGGTCTTGAGCGGCTCGGCCGAGCGCTCGCCGGTCCACGGGTCGGTGTTCACCATCACGCAGCGCGCGCAGGGTTTGGCTACGCGGCCGCGCACCAGCCCGACGCGGATCATCCCCCAGCGGTCCTCCGCGAAGGCCTCGGCGCCGGCCACCACCAGGTTGGGCCGGAAGCGCTCCATCGGCACCGGCCGGGCGAGCCGGGCGTTGAGCGCATCGAGCGAGGCCTCCGTCGCCACCAGCAGGGGGAAGCCGTCCGCGAAGCCCACCCGGTCGCTCGCCCGGGCGTACGCGGGGTCGACCGGGCGCGCCCCCGGCAGGGGCATCCAGACGATGTCGCCGTCGAGGCCGAGGGTGGTGCGCAGCCACGTCGCCGCGTCGGGGCTCGCGCGGCGCGCGTCGACCGCGTCGTCCCAGACGACCACCCGCTGCGTCGGCGCGGCGGGGCCCGGGTCGAGCGGCAGCGTGAGGGCGCCGTGGCCGTCGGCGGTGAGCGCGATGTGGTCGCCCCAGAGGGTCACCGACACCGTGGCGAGCTCGGGGCGGTCGCGCTGCGTCACGAAGCGTCCGGCTGGGTCGACGATCATCCAGCGGCGGTCGTAGCGGAACCCCGTCTCGTCGAGCTCGACCCGGTCGAGGCCCACGGCCCGACACGACTTCACCGGATGAACCCAAAGCGACGAGACCCGCATGGCGCGGGGCGCACTCTACACAAAGCGCGGGTCCGGGGCGGGAATGCGCTAGAGTCCCGGGCCTGATGTCGTCGGCGCTCGCGAGCCTGGGGCCCGGGGTGGTCTTCGCCCGGGATTTCCGCATCGTGCGCGCGCTGGCCGAGGGCGGCATGGGGGCCGTCTACGTGGCCGAGCAGATCTCGTCGGGAAAGCTCCGGGCGCTGAAGGTGCTCAACCCCGACCTCGTGGCCGACCCGTACAGCCGCGAGCAGTTCACCCTCGAGGCCCGCATCGGGGGCCAGATCGGCAGCGGCCACGTCGTCGAGGTGATCGCCGCGGGCGTCGACGAGGAGACCGAGATCCCGTACCTGGCCATGGAGCTCCTAGAGGGCGAAGACCTCGCCGACCTCCTGCACCGCCGCGGGCGCCTGCCCACCCACGAGGCCCTGGAGATCTTCGATCAGCTCGGCGACGCCCTCACGGCGGCGCACCGCGCGGGGGTGATCCACCGCGACCTCAAGCCCCGCAACATCTTCATCGCGCGCTCCCGGCTGCGCGGCATGCCCTTCGTCGTGAAGGTGCTCGACTTCGGCATCTCCAAGCTCATCGCCCACAACGGCACCTCGGTGACCGTCACCCGGCAGCTCGGGTCGCCCCTCTTCATGGCCCCCGAGCAGGCCCGCTCGGGCGCCAAGCTCCGGCGCAGCACCGACGTGTGGCCCCTCGGCCTCCTCGCCTACCTCCTCCTCACCGGCCGCCACTACTGGCGCTCGGTCGAGAACGACGGGGTCAACCTCAACGCGCTCCTGATGGAGATCGCCGTGCACCCCATCGAGCCGCCCGGGCTGCGGGCGATGGAGCAGGGCGTCGAGGCCGCGCTGCTGCCGCCAGGCTTCGACGGGTGGTTCCTACGATGCGTGGAGCGCGACCCGGAGCGCCGCTTCGCCGACGCGGGCGAGGCCTCCGACGGGCTGCGCGCGGTGCTGCGCGGGCGCCACGCGGCCATGATGGAGAGCGAGCCCACGGTGGTGCGCGTGCTCCCGACGCCCAACCCGAGCGGGGTGTTCCCGGTCGCGCCGGCCGCGCGCCTGGGCGCGGGCACGCCGGTGTCGCAGCCGGTCACCCAGCCGCGCGCGGCGGTGCCCGAGTGGTCGCCCGCCCAGGGCCCCGCGGCGATCGGGCCGCCCCCGAGCGGGGCCTTCGCGGCCGGGATCACCGCGCCGCTGCCCCCCCCGTGGCGCGACTGGCGCATCGCGCTGTTCGGGGTGCTGGCGCTGCTCGGGCTGCTCGCGCTGCTCGTGGGCCGCGACCGCGCGACCCCACCGGCGGCCCCTGGCACGGTGGCGTTGCGCTTCGTCGGACTCCCGTCGGGCGCCCGGTTGCAGGTCGGGGCGCAGGCCTTCGACGGCCCGGAGGCGAGCGTCCCGCGGAGCACCGCGGCGTCGACGGTGCGCGTCGAGGCGCCGGGCTACCGCACGCTGACCTTCACGCTCGTGCCCGACCACGAGCAGCGGGTGGTGCTCCCGGCGATGGCCGCCGAGGACGGGTCGACCGTCGGCGCGGACGCCGCCGCGGGCGACCCCGGGGCCCTGGCGCCGGTGCAGGTGGTGGTCGTGCGGCAGACCGTCGACGCCGGGGCGACGCCCGACGCGTCCGCGGCGGACGCCGACGAGCGGGTCGCGGCGGCACACGCGGTGCGGCGGGCGACGGGGCGGCTCACCGTCGGGGCCGATCCGCCGCGCTGCGAGGTGAGCGTCGACGGCCGCGCGGCGGGGCAGTCCCCGGTGTTCAACCGGGTGGTCAGCGCGGGCGAGCACCGGGTGCGCTGCGTGCGGCCGGGGGGGCGGGTGGTGCAGCGGGTGGTGCGCGTGCCCGCCGGGCGCGAGACCGAGGTGATCTTCCCGGCGGAGTGATCGGGGCGGGGACCTCGTCACCCCGTCGTCGCGAGGTAGTACTGGTCTCGCCCGCGGTCCTTGGCGGTGTAGAGCGCGGAGTCGGCCTGGCGCAGCAGCCCGGCGAGGCTCCCGGGGCCGTCGCCCAGCGACACGACCCCGAGGCTCAGCGTGACCTCGATGGGCCCGGCGGAGGTCTCGAAGGACCGCTGCGCGATGGCCCGCCGCATCCGCTCGGCGGCGACGCACGCCCCCTCGCCGTCGGTCTCCACCAGCACCACGCAGAACTCTTCGCCGCCCCAGCGCGAGACGAGGTCGACCCCTCGGACGCTCCTCCGGAGGCGCGCCGCCATCTCGACGAGCACCTCGTCGCCCACCGAGTGGCCGTAGCGGTCGTTGATGCGCTTGAAGTGGTCCACGTCGGCGAGCATCAACGCCAGCGGGGCGCGGGAGCGCTGGCAGCGCTCGATCTCGCGGTCGCCGAGCTCCTGCATGTACCGCCGGTTGCACAGCCCGGTGAGCGGGTCGGTGCGGGCGAGGCGCTCGAGCTCGTCCTGGAGCACCTGCTGCCGTCCGAGCGCCTCGGTGAGCGCCGCGTTGACCGCCGCGAGCTCGTCGTTGCGCGACTCCTGCTGCTCGGCCTCGCGCTTCGCGATCGACAGCCGGTGCTCGAGCTTCAGCTTCCGCACGATCTCGTCGGTGCGGCGGATGCCCCCGGCGGCGCCCTCCTCCAGGTGGCGTCGCAGCGCGCGCAGGGCCGCGGGCGCGTCGCCGAGGGCCTCGTGCGCCCGCGAGAGCAGCTCCAGCGCCTGGGTGAGCTCGATCTCGAAGCGCCGCGCCTCGGCGTGGCGGACGGCGGCCTCGATGCACGGGAGCGCCTCCGCGGGGCGCCCTCCCTCGAGCAGGGCGCGCCCGAGGAGGTTGAGGTGCCGGGTGAGTTGGAAGACCTCGCCCAGCTCTTCGAGGATGGCGTTGCTGGCGAGGTACTTCTCCCTGCCCTCGTCGATGTGGCCCTGATGGAAGAGCACGCCGCCGTGGCCCGCGAGGATGAGCGCCTGGCCGCGCCGCCAGCCCAGCGCGAGCGCGATGGGCAGGGCCTCCTCGTAGCAGGCCAGCGCCTCGGCGTAGCGCTTGCGCCGCAAGATGGAGCCCGCGAGGTTGTTGAGGCTGTGGGCCACGCGCTGCGGGTCGCCGAGCTCGCGGAAGCGCGCCAGCGCCAGTCGCGTGTACTCCTCGTACGGCACCGACTCCTCCAGCTGGCAGTGGAAGAATCCGAGGCCCAGGAGCAGCACGCCCTCGGTGTGACGGTCGCCGAGGGCGCGGCTGAGCTCCATCCCCTCGCGGAAGGCCTCGAGCGCGCCCTGCAGGTTGCCCGTGACCGTCAGCGCCTTGCTCGTCGCCACCAGCACCTGGAGCCGTAGCGCGTCGTCGCCCGCGGCCCGCGCGTCGGCCTCGGCCTCGGCGAGCGCCTCCACCGACGCGCCCCCGTCGCCCGCCTGGAGCAGGGCCGCTCCGTAGATCAGCGCCGCGAGGCCGACGCCCGACTGCTCTCGGCGAGCGCGGGCGCAGTCGGCCCCGAGCGCCGCCAGCGTCGCGTCGGGCGTGAGCTGCGCCTGCGCGCAGACCGCGGCGATGTGGTCGACGATGGGGGGCGCGGCGGTCGCAGCCATTGGGGTCAATGGCTTCATCGTCGCCCCGCTCTGCTCCTGGAGGGCAGCGAGCGATTTTTCCGGCGGTGCCACGTCAGCCTTCGCGGCCGAAGAGGGCGCGGCGGGTCTCGGGATCGAGCGAGTGCATCACGGCGTCGAGGGCCGCGGCGCGGGCCACGAGGTCGCTCGGAATGGGCATCTTCGAGGTGTCGATCCAGAGGGTGGGCGCGGGCGGGGTGTCGTGCCAGGTGAGGTAGCCCGCGCGGAGCTTGCGGATGTAGGCCGGGGGGATGCCCGACTCCATCGAGCGCGCGCGGCTGCGGATGCGCCGGAGGATGGTGCGCAGGTCGGCGTCGAGGCAGATCAGGCGGTCGGGCCGCGGCAGGGCGCCGAAGAGGCGGTCGTAGAGCTGCTCGTAGAGGCAGAACTCCAGCGGGTCGACGGTGATGCGGGCGAAGATGAGATTCTGCTGCGGGGTGAAGTCGGTGACCACCGAGCGGCCGACGGCGAGCAGCGCCTCGATCTCGCGCACCTGGTCGACCCGCTGCGTGAGGAACGACACCTCCGTCTGGAAGCCCCAGCGCTTGATGCCGTCGGGGCCGTAGAAGCGCTCGAGGAAGGCGTTGTCGCCGAAGCGCTCGGGCACGAACAGCGCCCCGGTGCGGCGCGCCACCACGGCCGCCAGCGTGCTCTTGCCGACGCCGATGGGACCAACACAGGCGATCCAGGTTCCGCGCTCCATCCGACCGCCCGACATAGCAGAAGACGACGCGCGCGATGGGAGTTTCCGCCGGTCGGCGGCAGCGCGGCGTTGACCCTGTTTGTTTCGCCGGGGTAGCGTCCGCGCGGTGCTTCGGATCGCCGTGATCGTCGGGTGTCTCTCCTTCGCCGTTACCGCCAGCGGGTGCGGCCCGGTGTTGTACATGGTCAACCTCTCCGGGGCGCAGCACGCCGTGGAGGAGGCCCGCCAGGCCGGGGCGTCGCAGCAGGCGACCTACGAATACCACTTCGCGCTCGAGCACCTGCGCAAGGCCCAGGAGTTCGCGGGCACCGCGGAGTACCAGGACGCCGTGGACATGGCGTCGGTCGCCGAGGACTACGGCAACCGCGCCCGAGACATCGCCCGGGGCCGAGGCCATGCGGCGCCGCGCTGACCTCCGGCCGCTCTCCCTCGCGCTCACCTGCCTCATGGGGTGCGCCGCGGTGTCGGGGCTCGAGGGCCGGCTCGACGCCACCCGCACCCTGCTCACCCAGGCCGAGCGCAGCGGGGCGCGGGCCTGCGCGCCGCGCGAGCTCGCGGTGGGGCGCGCGCACGTGGAGTTCGCCGAGCGCGAGCTCGACGAGGGCCACCTCCGGCGCGCCGAGGAGCACTTCACCGAGGCCGACCTCAACGCCCGCGCGGCGCAGCGGATGTCACCCTCCGACCGCTGCCTGCCGCAGGCGCCCGCGGTGGGCGACCGCGACGGCGACGGGTACCTCGACCCCGACGACCAGTGCCCCGACGTGCCCGAGACCTGGAACGCCTTCCAGGACGAGGACGGCTGCCCCGACGACCCGGACACCGACGGCGACGGCCTCGCGGACTCGCGCGACGTCTGCCCCATCGAGCCCGAAGACCGGGACCAGTACCTCGACGAGGACGGCTGCCCCGACCTCGACAACGACGCCGACGGCGTGCCCGACGCGACCGACAACTGTCGCAGCGAGCCCGAAGACCCCGACGGCTTCAACGACCCCGACGGCTGCCCCGACCTCGACAACGACCAGGACACCCTGGCCGACCTCCAGGACCAGTGCCCCAACGAGCCGGGGCCCGCGGACAACCACGGCTGCCCGCGGGTCTTCGAGCACCTCCAGATTACCCAGCACGGGGTGCGCTTCCGGGTGGAGTTCGACCTCAACCGCGCGACGCTGCGCCCCGGCGCCGCGGTCACCCTCGACGAGGTGGTGCAGTACCTCGGGCAGACGCAGAACCGCGCGCTGCGCTACGAGGTCGGCGGGCACACCTCCAGCGAGGGAGCCCGCGCGCACAACGAGCGCCTCTCCGCGGCGCGCGCGGTCACCGTGCGCACGTACCTCCTGGGGCACGGCATCGACCCCTCGCGGCTGACGTCGCGGGGCTATGGGCCGCGGCAGCCGCTGGAGAGCAACACCACGCTCGAGGGCCGCGCGGTCAACCGGCGCGTCGAGCTCAACGAGATCGACCTCGACGGCCGCTTCGTACGCTGATCACGGCGCGCGCCAGGGCGAAACCGTGTAGGATGCTGCCGCCCGATCGCCGACGGGGATGTCTCCGGGTTTTCCGCGGCGATCCCTCTGGTCAACCCAACGAGCAAAGCATGATCTGGCAACGGACCGCAGTCTTCCTGGCCGCCCTGGTGATTCTCCCCACGACCGCGCTCGCGCAGCAGGGTCCCCGTGACCGCGCCGCGCGCTCGCTCATCACCGACGCCGTGGAGGAGTACCAGAACCTCGAGATCGACCGCTCGCTGGAGCGCCTCCAGAACGCCGTCCGCACCTGTGCCAACAGCGGCTGCTCGCCGGCGATGACCGCGCGGGTGCACATGGCCATCGGCATCGTGCAGGTGGGCGGCCAGCAGAACACCACCGCCGGCGTCGAGTCGATGGTGCGCGCGCTCCAGCTCGACTCCAACGCCCAGCCCGACGCGATGCTCGTCACCCCGGAGATCAGCGCGGCCTTCCGGCAGGCGCAGGGTCAGGTTTCCTCCGGCGCCCGCCCGACCACCAACCCCAACCCGACCACCAACCCCACCCGGCCGTCGTCGTCGGGCGGCGGTGAGCTCCTCCACACGCCCGCGCCCGAGCAGCTCGCCAACACGCCGCTGCCCGTCTACGTCGAGCCCAGCGCGGCCTTCACGGTCGAGCACGTGTACGTCTATTACAAGGGCAACGGCATGCGCTCCTTCGAGCGCCGCGAGATGAGCCGATCGGCCAACGGGTACGGCGCGGAGATCCCCTGCGCCGCGATGATCGCCCCGTCGATGGAGTACTACGTCACCGCCGTCGACGCGAACACCCAGGTGGTCGCCACGGTGGGCAGCGAGACCTCGCCGGTGCAGGTGTCCATCGTGACGCGCCGCTCGCACCCGGCGCCCGCCCTCCCCGGCCGCTCGCCCCCGGAGACCTGCGCCGCCGACACCGAGGAGTGCCCCCCCGGCATGACCGGCCCGCAGTGCCGCTCGCGGCCCGCGGCGCGCGGCAACCGCGGCCTCGGCGACCCCTGCGCCGCCAACGACGAGTGCGGCGAGGGCCTGCACTGCGACGCGGGCGCCTGCGGCGTCGGCGAGCCGAGCGCCACCGACCCCACGGAGCCCACCGACCCCAGCGCGGTGCGCACCTCGCGCTTCTCCCTCGACTTCGGCGGCGGCATCGGCGCGGCCTTCCTCACCGGCAGGCCCTCGTACGCCGAGCAGCGCCTGCTCGTGAACTCCTCCGGGCAGGTCATCCGCCGCGACTGCGGCGACGTCGTCTGCTACCAGACCATCGACCCGGGCTTCGCGCCGACCTTCTTCCTCTCGGCCAACGTCCGCTACAACATCACCCCCCGCGTCGGCGCGGCGGTGGTCGCGCGCTTCCAGTTCGACGCCGCGCCGTGGACCATCCCCGCCACGACGGGCGGCGCCGCGCGCAGCAACCCCTTCGCCAACCTCCTGCTGATGGCGCGGATGTACTACGCCTTCACGCCCCACGGCTTCGCCAGCAGCGGCTTCGTCGCCAGCGCCTTCGCCGGCGGCGGCGTCGGGCAGATCGAGCCCAAGCCCGCGCTCCCGTCGACGGAGACCCGCGACGGCGCCCACGTGCTCTCGGGCTACGGCAACGCCCACGCCGGCGTGCGCGTCGAGTACAACGTCCGCAACGGCTTCCACGCCGGGGCGGAGGTCGCGCTGCAGTTCATGTTCCCCACCTTCCTGTTCAACATCGACACCACCGTCTTCCTCGGCTTCCACCTGTAGCCGAGCACCCGCGCACCGACCCCGGTGCTCCCCTGCGGTAGCATCGCCCGATGACCGCGCTCCCCCGCCCCCGCGTCACCCCCGACGAGTACCTCGCGCGCGACCAGGCCGCGACGGACAAGCACATCCTCTGGGACGGCGAGATCTTCGCCATGGCGGGTGCGCTCCCCGAGCACAACGCCATCGTCGCCAACGCCCTCGCCGAGCTCAACGCGCTCACGCGCCGCGGCCCATGCCGGGTGTTCGCCTCCGACCTGAAGGTGCACGTCCCGCTGCGCGAGGGCTTCGTGTACCCCGACGCCTCGGTGGTGTGCGGCCCGCTGGAGTTCTACGGCCGGACGCGCGACGTGATCACCAACCCGACGCTGCTGCTGGAGGTGCTGTCCGAGGGCACCGAGCGCTTCGACCGCGGCGACAAGGCGTCGGGGTACCGCGCCCTCCCCTCGCTGCGCCACCACGTGCTGGTCTCGCAGACCGAGCGTCACGTCGAGGTGTACACGCGCCACGGCGACGAGGGGTGGCTGCTCCGGGAGTACCGCGGTGCGGACGTGGCGACGGTCAATGCGCTCGGCGGCGGGCTCAGGCTCGACGAGATCTACTTCAAGGTCTTCGGCGACGCGCCCTGAGCCTCGGAGGTCGCCCGCCGGTGCGCCGCGATCGCGGCCAGCATCTCCGAGAGGAGGTTGGCCGCGAGCAGGCACGTCACCCCGTTGACGTCGAAGTCCGGCGACACCTCCATCACGTCGCAGCCCACCACCCGCAGCGCCCGCGTGGCCCGAACCATCGCCAGGGCCTGCCACGAGAAGAAGCCCCCCGGCACCGGCGTGCCCGTCCCCGGGGCCATCGACGGGTCGACCGCGTCGACGTCGAAGCTCACGTAGTACGGCCCGGTGTCGGGCAATCCAGCGATGCGCGCGAGCACCCCGTCGAGGTCTCGGTGCACGTCTTCGGCGCTCAGCACCGTGAAGCCCGCCGCGTTCGCGAAGGCCAGGTCGTCGCGCGTCGAGAAGGGCCCGCGGATGCCGATCTGCAGCACGTCGTGCGGGCGCAGCAGCCCCTCCTCCACCATGTTGCGGAAGATCGTCCCGTGGTGCGGGTCGACGCCCCACGCGGCGGGGTAGGTGTCACTGTGGGCGTCGAAGTGCACCAGGCCCAGCGGGCCGTGCGCCTTCGCCAGCGCGCGGATCACCGGCAGCGAGCAGGTGTGGTCGCCGCCGATGACCGCGGGGATGGCGCCCGCCGCGGCGATCTCGGCCACGCGCGCCTCGATGCGGGCGAGCGACACAGCCATGTCCATCGGAACGCACGCGACGTCGCCGCCGTCGGCGCAGCGCAGGGTCTCGAAGAGGTCGATGTCGGGGTCGGGGTGGAAGCCCCGGGTGAGCGCGCTCGCCATCCGCACGCCCCGCGGACCGAAGCGCGCGCCAGGGCGGTAGGTGGTGCCGCCGTCGAAGGGCGCGCCGATGATGAGGGCGTCGATGTCCTTCGGGTCCTGGTGCACCGGGAGCCGCAGGAAGGTCGACACCCCCGCGAAGCGCGGCACCTCGCGCGGCGACACCGGCTTGAACGCGCTCGTCATCGCACTGACCTCTCTTTGAAGATGTGCTTCCGTCACTGAATGGGGCGGGCGCCCTCAGCCGTCGATGCGGTAGCGCAGCAGCCGGCACTCGATGTCGCCGTTGTAGAGCTCGTGCTCCATGTCCGGGGTGAGCCCGAGGTTGCGCTGCACCATCGGGTTGCCCGAGATGAGCAGCACCGTGCTGCCGCGCATCGTGCGCAGCGCGTCGCCCCACTGGCGGAAGAAGCCCGCCAGCTGAAGGGGCTGCGCGGCGAGGCGCCCACCGTAGGGCGGGTCGGCCACCACCCAGGCGGGGCCGTCCTCCTCGCGGTAGCTGCGCGCGTCGCGGCGCTGCACCGTGACCGCGCCCGCCACGCCCGCGGAGGCGAGGTTCTGCATCGTCACGTCGACCGCCGCGGGCGACACGTCCGTCGCGACGATCTTCACCGGGCACTCCGTGAGCACCTCGGCGTTGGCCTTCTCCAGCAGGGTGTCCCACTCGCCCGACGCCGCCGCGTCGAAGGCCGGCCAGCGCTCGAAGCCGAAGCGGCGGCGCAGCCCCGGCGCCACCCGGCACGCGATCATCGCGGCCTCGATGGCGACGGTCCCAGCGCCGCACACCGGGTCGATGAGGTCGCTCGTGGCGTCCCAAGCCCCGATGCGCAGCACCGCCGCGGCGAGGTTCTCCTTCATCACGGCGTCGACCGTCGCCACCCGATAGCCGCGCTTGTGCAGCGCCTCGCCCGCGAGGTCGAGGTACACCGTCGCCTCGTCCTTCACGAGCCGCACGACCACCGAGATGTCCGGGTCGCGCGGGTCGACGTCGGGCCGGCTGCCGTGCAGGTCGCGCAGCGAGTCGACGATGGCGTCCTTGGTCTTGAGCGCGATGAACTGCGAGTGCGTGAGCTGCGAGCTGCGGCAGGTCGCCGACACCGCGAGCGTGTGCCGGGGCGAGGCGTGCTCGTCCCAGCCGAGCGCCCGCACGCCGTCGTAGAGGGCCTGCTCGCCCTTCGCGGCGAAGCGACCGCGCTCCAGCAGCACCCGCATCGCGATGCGGCTGTGCAGGCAGGCGCGCATCCCGTCGGCGAGCGAGCCCTCGAAGTGCACCCCCCCGCGGTCGGCACGCACGTGCCAGAAGCGCATCGAGCGCAGCTCGTCGCGCAGCGCGGGCTCGGTGCCCTTCGCCGCCGTCGCGAAGAACCGCAGCGGCCCCACGGGGCTCACGCCTCCCGGCCGATCCAGGCCTCGACGTCGTCGGCCATGCGCTCGAAGGTGCCGCCCTCGGAGGTGCCGATCACCTCGCGGCCGTGCACCACGCGCACCGTCACGTCGAGCTCGACGGGGCCCTCCTGCGGGGCGATGGAGGACAATTTCGCGATGGCCTCGCGGGCCTGCGCCACGGCCTCGTCGACGCTGAGGTTGCAGCCCGCCACGATGGCGTCGGCGGAGAGCGCGGAGCCCGTGAGCGAGCGCAGGGTGTCGTTGAAGGTCTTCGCGTTGCCGGGCGCCCAGTAGTGGGCCGCGAGGTCGGGGCCCACCCTGGGGTTGTCGACGAGGTGACCGTCGCGCGCGAGGAAGAAGGCCCGCGTCTGGTGCACCGCCATCTCGGCCATCACGTAGCCGTGGTAATAAGCGCTCGCCTCGCCCGCGAGCAGGTGCGGCACCGCCAGCACCGGGCGCGTGCCCGCCGACAGGCCCTGCAGCTCGGTCTCCACCTCGCGGAACATCTTCAGCACCGCGCCGGGCTCCAGCGCGTCGTCGGCGAACTCGTACAGCCGCCGCTCGGCCATCGGGATGGTGAGCATCGCGCGCACGTCCCACGGGCGCATGGGCTGCGCCTCGGCGATGGCCTCCTCGATGAGCGACTGCGGGATGGGGTTGCCCTCCCCGTCGGTGAGGTAGCGCGCGCGCCAGTCGGGGTCTTCGAGCAGCGAGTCCATGAACATCGACTGCGTCTCGGCGTAGGCCACCGAGGTGGGGGCGAACTCCTGCGCGAAGCACGGCGCGTCGCTCTCGATGTTGCTGAAGTGCGCCGCGTGGCCGCCCTCGTGGAAGAGGGTCTCGGTGGCGCGCAGCCCGCTGCCGACGGCGCCGCGCACGGCGTTGGCGGTGAAGTTGATGCGCGCCGGGCGCCAGGTGCCCGCGTCGCGGAACCCGACGCCGGGGCCGTGCATGAAGCCGTTCTCGTACTTGCCCGCGCGGTCGACGAGGTCGAGCGTGAGGGTGGCGCCGCGGAACTTCACCCCGAGGCCCGCGAAGGAGCGCCCCCAGCGGCGCACCGCAGGGCCGAAGCCGAAGTAGGGGTCGAGCGCGGCGGCGAGCTTGCCCGCGCGGAGGAAGAGGAAGTTCCAGGGGTCGAGGGCGCCGTCGCCGTGGCGGCGCGCGAACGACGCAAGCTCGGCGCGGGTGCGCGCGGCGGTGCGCGCGGCGAGGTCGTCGAGGGCGCCGAAGAGCTCGGCCTTGGTCATGCGCTCGACGGTGTGCACCCGCCACGCGTAGTAGTCCGAGTGCCCGAGCATGCGACCGAGCTGGTTGCGCTTGCGCACCACGTCGAGGAAGCCGTGCTCCAGCACGAAGGCCTCGATGGAGCGCAGGCCCTCGTAGGCGGCCCGGCGGCGCGCGGGGTCGGCGTCGTTGCGCAGCATGAGGGCGAGCTTGTTGCTCCCGGCGGCCTCGAAGACACCAGTGGCCGGGTCGACGAAGCCGAGCTTCATTCCGCCGCGCACCCGCTGCAGCTCGCCCTCGAGGTGCACGATCTCCTCGGAGAGCGCGCGGGCCTCGGGGAGGTCGATGCTGTTGGCCGCGAAGAGGGCGATCCACCCGTCGAGGACGTGCTGCTGCTGCGCGGTGCCCTCCCGGGCCGACTGGAGAGCGCGCAGCCGGCGCAGGGCGTCGGGGCTCTGGAGGAAGCGGTTCATCCCGATCTCCGCGGCCGACAGCGCCTTCTGCGCGGCCTCCGGGTCGTCGGCGACGCCCATCTTCACGGACCAGAAGAGGTCTTCCTTGGTGGTGTGGAGCTGGAGGAATTCGTCCTGCAGCGCGCGCAACGTCGAGGCGAGCGGGGTGGTCATCGGGGGGGCAAAACCTACCACACGACCGCGCGGGCCCGACGCGGCCCTTGCACCTACCCCGAGCCTCCCTCTAGGCTCTCGGCCGTGTACGAGGGCGAACGCTTCGGGCCCTACGTTCTCCGCGAAAAGATCGCGCAGGGGGGCATGGCGGAGATCTACTTCGGCGAGCGCCGGGGTGCCCACGATTTCCGCCGCGAGGTGTGCATCAAGCGCATCCGCCCCAACCTCTGCGGCGACCCCTCCTTCGTGGAGATGTTCATCGACGAGGCGCGCATCTGCTCGCGGCTGCGGCACAGCAACATCGTCGCCATCGACGACTTCGGCAACACCGACGGCCAGCTCTACATCTGCATGGAGTGGGTGCACGGCACCGACATCGGCCGGCTGCTGAAGCGCTTCGCCGCCGAGGGGCGTCTCATGCCCGTCGACGCGGCGCTCTTCGTGCTCTCCGAGGTGCTGCGGGCCCTGGAGTACGCCCACGGCAAGCTCGACCACGGGGTGGCGCTCGACATCGTCCACCGCGACGTCACGCCCCACAACATCCTGGTGAGCTACGCGGGCGAGGTGAAGCTCTCGGACTTCGGCATCGCCAAGGCCACCTCGCGCCTGCACCAGACGCAGGGCGACCTCGTGAAGGGCAAGCTGGCCTACATGGCCCCGGAGCAGGCCACGGGGAAGACCCTCGACGGCCGCACCGACCTCTTCGCGCTCGGCATCTGCGCCTTCGAGATCCTCACCGGTCAGCGGCCCTTCCTCGGCAAGGACCGGGAGGTCATCCTCACGATGCTCCGCGGCGAGCGCGCGGCGCTGCGCACCCTGCGCCCGGACGTCCCCGCCGCGGTCGAGAAGTGGGTCGACACGCTGCTGCGCCTCCCGATGGACCAGCGCTTCCCCACCGCCGCCGCGGCCCTCGACGCGATGCAGGCGATGCCCTTCGCCACCGGGGCGCGCTCGCTCACCGCGCTGCTGAGCGAGTTCTACCCCGACCAGGCCTCCGTCGTGACGCCCGCCGTGGGCCTGGGCTCCCCCGCGCTCGCCATCGCGCTCGACGCCACCCGCCCGCAGCGCCCTGTCGCCGGGGTCACCGCCGTGCTCCCTGCGGTCGACCCCTCCGCGGAGTCCACCGACGCGACCGCCATCACCCCGCCGCCGGTCTTCACCCCGCTGCCGCCGCCCCTCGCGCCGACCGCCACCAGCGCCCCCGTGGCCTACACGCCGCCCTCCGCCGCGGCGCATCCCCCCGCCGCGCCGCCGCCGCCCCGCTGGGCCCGCCGGCTCGCGATCCCGGTGGCCCTCACCGCCGTCGCCGTGCTGGGCGTCACCGTCGCGCTCGCGCTGCAACCACCGCCAGCGCCCGCGCAGGCCGCGCCACCAGTCATGCAGGCGTCTCCAGCGCCCGTGCATGTCTCCCCGGCGCCCGTAAATGCCTCTCCGACGGCCTTGCAACCCTCTCCGACGCCTGTGCAAGCGCCCGCGGCGCCTGTGCCGGCAGTCGCCGCGCCCGCGAGCGTCACCGTGACGGTGCAGCCCTGGGGCAGCGCGACCCTGGACGGGCGATCGATCCCGACGGGGCGCGCGGTGCGGGTGCCCGCCGGGGCGCACACCGTCGCGGCCAGCCAGCCGGGCGGGCGCAGCACCTCCCGACGCATCAACCTCGCGCCCGGGGAGAGCGCGCGCGTGCGGCTGGAGATCCCCCGCTAGCGACCGTCACCCGACCGTCAAACACGGCGGGCCCGATCTGTCGTAAGGAGTGGGGCAACGCAATGCCCCGCTTCGCAGCCATCGATGTCGGCTCCAACGCGATGCGCCTCCGGGTCGTCGAGGCGCTCTCCCCCGATCAGGTGCGCGAGGTCGCCACCGAGCGCGCGCCGGTGCGCCTCGGGCACGATGTCTTCCTCACCGGCCGGCTCGCGCCCTCCGCGGCGCTCGAGGCCGTCGACGCGCTCAAGGCCTTCCGCGACGTGATGAAGGATGCCGGCGTCGACGGCTACCGCGCCGTGGCCACCAGCGCCGTGCGCGAGGCGCAGAACGCCGACCTGCTCATCGAGCGCGCCGAGCGCGAGGCGGGCATCAAGCTCGACGTCATCGAAGGCGTCGAGGAGGCGCGGCTGGTGCTCGTGGCGGTGCGCCACGCGGTCAACCTCAAGGGCCGCCGCGCGCTGCTGGTCGACATCGGCGGCGGCAGCGTCGAGCTCACCCTGCTCACCGACCAGGCGCCGCACGCGTCGGTGTCGCTCCCGATGGGCACCGTGCGGCTCCACGAGGCCTTCCTCGACCACGAGAGCGCCGTGTCCACCGAGCGCCGCGCCCTCTTGATGGAGTACATCGAGCGCTCGCTGGGCGAGGCGGAGTTCCTGCCCGGGTCGAAGCCTGAGCTGGTGGTCGCCACGGGCGGCAACGCCGAGGCCATCTCGGCGCTGTGCCCCTTCGCCACCGCCGACGGCAACGGCATCGACGTGGCCGCCATGCTCGCGCTGCGCGACGAGATGGCCGCGCTCACCCCGCGCGCCCGCCGCGAGCGCTACGGCCTCCGGGGCGACCGCGCGGACGTCATCGTGCCCGCCCTCTTCGTGCTCTCCGCCGTGGCCGAGGCCGCGGGCGCGACCCGCATCACCACCCCCGGCGTCGGGCTGAAGGACGGCATCCTGGCCGAGCTCGTCGACCGCGCGTTTCGCGTGTGGGACGTGCCCGGCGAGGCCGCCGAGGTCGAGGCCCAGGCCCTCGCGCTCGGGCGCAAGTACCGCTTCGACGAGGCCCACGCGAAGCACGTCGCGGCCATGTCCCTCTCGCTCTTCGATCAGTGCGCCGACCTGCACCACCTCGGGCCCGAGGAGCGCTCGCTGCTCAAACTGGCCGCCCTCCTGCACGACGTCGGCGACTTCGTGGGCTTCGACGCGCACCACAAGCACACCTACTACCTCGTCACGCACTCCGACCTCATGGGCCTGTCGCCCGAGCAGAAGGAGGTCGTGGCCAACGTGGCGCGCTACCACCGCAAGTCGCTGCCCGACCTGTCGCACCCGGGCTACCGCAAGCTCGACCGGCGGCTGCGCACGGTGGTGCGCAAGCTCGCGGCGCTGCTGCGGGTGGCCGATGCGTTCGACCGCGAGCACCAGGGCAAGGTGCTCGACGTGGCGGTGCGCATCACGCCGGGCCGGCTGTCCCTGCGGGCGACGCCCAACCCCCTCACCACGGGCAACCGCGACCTCTCCCTCGAACGCTGGACGGCGCTGCGAAAAGCCGACCTCATGGAGGAGGTCTTCGCGTGCGAGGTGAAGGTCGACGGGGCCGAGGGGATGGCGCCGACGAAGTCGTTCCAGTAGCGCCGCGGGCGTCGACCGCGACAACGGCGAAGCCCACCGGGGCATTGCGGCGCCGCGGCGATCGCGCTGTCATCCCGCGCCATGAGCGACCCCACGCTGACCCTCGAGACCCGCGGCCACGTCCTGCTCGTCGGGCTCTCCCGCCCGGCGAAGCGCAACGCCTTCAACCTCCAGATGCTGCGCGAGCTCGCCGAGGCCTACGGGCGCCTCGAAGACGACCCCGAGCTCCGCTGCATGGTGCTCTTCGCCCACGGCGACCACTTCACCGCGGGCCTCGACCTGGGCGAGGTGGGCCCGCACGTGGCGGCCGGCGGGGGCCTGCACGTCGAGGGCGGCGTCGACCCGCTCGACCTCGTCGGGCGGCGGCGCGTGAAGCCCGTGGTGATGGCCGTGCAGGGCTACTGCTACACCATCGGCGTCGAGCTGGCGCTCGCGGCCGACGTGGTGGTGGCGTCGCGGGACGCGCGCTTCACGCAGTTCGAGGTGCGCCGCGGCATCATGCCCTTCGGCGGCGCCACGCTGCGCTTCGCCCAGGTGGCGGGATACCAGAACGCCATGCGCTACACGCTCACCGGCGACGCCTTCGACGCCGACGAGGCGCGGCGCATCGGCGTGGCGCAGGAGGTCACCGACGCGGGCCAGCAGGTGGCGCGGGCCATCGCGCTGGGCGAGAGCATCGCCGCGCAGGCGCCGCTCGCGGTGCAGGCGACGCGGGTCAACGCGCGGCTGGCGATGGAGCAGGGCCACGCGGCGGCGCACGCGGCGCTGATGCCCGCCGCGCGGACGCTGATGGCGAGCGAGGACGCGGCGGAGGGCCTGCGGTCCTTCGTCGAGCGGCGCGAGGCGGTCTTTCGTGGGCGCTGATCAGCGGGCGATCGCGGCGGCCTGGCCGGGCTCGGCGCGCCGGGCGCCGCGTTCGGCCTCCTGCTCGCCCTCTCGGCGCGCTACTGGATGAGCCCCGCCGCGCCCGTCGTGGTGGCGCACTCCTCCTTCCGCGCCGTCGGCCCCGTCGAGGGCGGTCCGATCGGCGTCATCGCCCCCTCGAGGACAGCGACGAGAGCGACGGCGCGCCCGCCGGGGTTCATGCCGTGGCTGCGGGCGCTCGCCGCCCTCAGACGGGCATCACGCCGCGCTTCTTCCACGGCCGCTCGAGCTTCTTGTGCTGCGCCAGCTCCAGGCCCCAGGCGAGCACCTTGCGCGTGTCCCTCGGGTCGATGACGTCGTCGACGAGCCCCCAGCCCGCGACCTTGTACACGTCGATGTACCCCTGGATCATCTCCACCATCTGCTGCTTCATCTCCGGCGGCATCGCCTCCCCGCGGAAGAGCTTGCGCGACGCGATGCCCACCATCCCCTCCGCGCCCATCACGGAGATCTCCGCCCCCGGCCAGGCCACCAGCAGGTCGGGCTCGTACGCGCGCCCGCACATCACGAAATACCCCGCGCCGTAGGCCTTGCGCGTCACCACGGTGAGCTTCGGCACCGTCGCCGCGCTCATCGCGTGCAGCATCTTCGCGCCGTGCCGGATGATCCCCGCGTGCTCGACCCTCGTGCCCACCATGAAGCCCGGCGTGTCCTGGAAGAACACCAGCGGGATGTTGAACGCGTCGCACAGCTGGATGAAGTGCGCGCCCTTGTCCGCGGCGTCGATGTCGAGCACCCCGCCGAGGTGCATCGGGTTGTTGGCCACGACCCCCACCGAGCGCCCGTTGATGCGCGCGAGGCAGGTGATGAGGTTGCGGGCGTAGCGTGGCTTGAGGTCGAAGACGGTGCCGTGGTCGACCACCGCCTTGATGACCTTGTACATGTCGAAGGCGCGCCGGGGTGAGTCGGGCACCAGGTCGATGAGCGACTCCTCGCGCCGCTCGATGGGGTCGGTGCACTCCACGACCGGCGGCGCCTCCTCGCAGTGCGAGGGGAAGTACGAGAGGTACGCGCGCACGGCCTTGATGCAGCTCGCGTCGTCGGGGTACTCGCCGTCGCCCACGCCGCTCGTCTCGCAGTGCACCTTCGAGCCGCCGAGCACCTGCTCCTCGACGTCCTCGCCCGTCACGGCCTTCACCAGCGGCGGGCCCGCGAGGGCCATCGAGCCGATGCCCTTCACCATCGGGACGAAGTCCGACAGGCCCGGGATGTACGCCGTGCCGGCCGCGCCGGGGCCCACCATCGCCGCCACCTGCGGCACCACCCCGCTCATGATCACCTCCTCGCGGAAGAGGTGCCCGCTGCCGGCGAAGCGCGAGATCTCGTCCTCGCTCCCCCTCCCCGGCTCGATGCGCGCCCCCGCCGAGTCGATGAACCACACCATCGGGTGCCGGCCCTTCAGCGCCATCTCGCGCATCCGGGTGACCTTCACCTCGCCCACCTCGCCGATGGACCCGCCCTTCACCGTGAAGTCGTACGCGGCCGCGCACACCACGCGCCCGTCGACCTTGCCGAAGCCGCACACCACGGCGTCGGCGGCGGGCTTGTCGGCCCCGTCGGGCCCCGCCGCGATGCCCATCTGCGTGCCGTGCGCGCCGACCTCGAAGAACACCCCCTCGTCGAAGAAGAGCGCGAAGCGCTCGCGGGCGGAGAGCTTCCCCCGCTCGTGCTGCCGGGCGACCTTGTCCGCCCCGCCCATCTCCTGGATCTTCGCGCGCCGGGCCTCCAGCGCCGCCACCCGCTCCCGCATCGTCGGCATCGTGTCGTCTCCTCTCAGGGTCTCAGGAATTGCCGGGCGCCACCGACCGGGTGATGCGCGCGATGATCTCGCCCCCGACGCCGCCGCCGAGCACCCCCACGAGGCCCGCGGCCAGCAGGTCGGACGGCATCGAGGCCCGCGTGAAGTGCCCATGCAGGTAGAACGTGAACGCCAGCACCACGCCCATCGCGGCCGCGTAGGCCGACTCGATCTTGCGGCGCGACACCTTCACGTCGACCCAGAGCACCGCCACCGCGAGCAGCGCGAAGAGCGTCGCGAGCATCGTCTGCGAGAAGGGCTCGGCGCGCACCACCACCCGCAGCGGCGGCTGCACCGACTCGGGCAGCCGGTCGAGGATGATCGTCAGCGGCCCTGCGCCGTGGACGGTGTCGAGCACGTGCCGCGAGGCCACCACCGCCGACACCCGCCGCTCGGCGCCCGCCCCCTCGTCCGTCGTGCGCTGGAAGACACCCCGCACGCGCTCCTCCGTCGTCCCTCGGGCCGCGGTGACCTCGTAGTGCGCCTGCGCCTCGGTGCCGACGTCGGGCCGGAACGCCCCTTCGGCCTCCAGCACCACCGTCGCCGCCGCGCCGCGCACCACCACCTCGGCGCGGTCGCCGGGGCGCGTGAGCTGCACCACCGACTGCGGGGCCGGGGGGTGCAGGGTGATCGCCGCCGGGCCGAGCGTGGCGAGCAGCACCGCCACCGTCGCCGCCCGCAGCATCGGCCGAAGCCGGTCGCCGTCGGGGAGGGTCGTGGTGTGGTCCCACGCGACGTACGCGAGGCCCAGCATCCCGAGCGCGACCAGCGCCGTCGCCGCGTACACGCCGAAGCGGGCCGAGCGGGTGATCGTGAGGACGAGCCCGCCGAGCACCGCCGCCGCGGTGAGGTACGGGAGGTATTTCGTCAGCTCCGACGGGGGCTCGAACTCCGCCCGCTGCTGGTTGCTGATGCGCTTGGACGAAGGCTCCAGGGTCGCCATGAAGGCCTCGGGCTCTACCACAGCCGCGGCCGGGCCGCGAAGCGTCAGCCGACGCCGAGCGCCCGCTCGAGCACCGTGCACACCAGGCCCACGCGCCCCGCGTCGAGGGTGGCGGCCACGCCGAGCGCCTGCCACGCCCGCTGCTGCGCGGCGTCGCCCCCGAGCACCACCAGGCGGCCGTACCGGGTGTCGGGGTGCGACCGCACCGCGCGCACCCACGCCTGCGCGTCGACGCCCTCCACGGGCAGCGCGACCACCACGGCGTCGAGCATCCCCGCCCCGGCGCAGAGGGTGCCGATCTCCGCGAGGCCCTCCATCGGGTCCGCGCGGGAGATGAGGTCGAAGCCGTCGCCCAGGGAGAGCGCCAGCTCGGCCACCGTGGCGGCGTCGGGCACCACGGCGAGCACCATCGGACGCTTGGGCCCGAGGCCCGCGGGGATGGGCATGTGGAAGCGGCGCAGCAGGTCGAGCAGCGCGCGCCGCCGGAAGCGCAGGTGGCCGCCCGGCGTGCGGAAGGCCTCGATGTCGCCGCTCTCCACCCAGCCGTGCACGGTCTTGAGGTCGACGCTCCAGAGGCTCGCCACCTGCGAGGCCACGAAGATGGGCTCCCGGGGCGCGATGGGGATGCGCCGCGCGGGCGTCGATCGCTTGCGGGAGAGCGGGGCGCGCGTCGAGGCCAGCGCCTCGGCGAGCAGGCCCCGGAGCGCCTCGGGCGGGCCGCGGAGCACCCCGTCGGCGGACGGCGCCGCCTCGGCGTCCAGGGTCACCACCCGCAGCGCCTCGTCGGTGCGCCCGCGGGCCGCGCGGATCCAGCGCGCCGACTGGCCGCCGAGCCCGCTGCCGAGCACCACCACGTCCGGCGCCGCGCTCGCCCCCGCGCGCTCACCGAGCCCGATGAGCGCCTCGTAGGGATCGCTCCAGAGATGCATGTACGCGCTGGCGCTCATCCAGAGCCCGGTGGCCTCGCCGGGCTCCGAGGGCGCGGCCGGATCGTCGGCCGGCCGGGACATCTCGAGCGCGGCGACCATCGCGCGCCGGGCCGCGCGGTCGCCCTCCACCACGAGCACATGCGGCCGGTCGCGCAACAGCGCGTCGGGCGTAGGGTAGCCCCAGCGCCCGAGGAATCGCAGCACCGCCGACTGGTGGAAGCGCAGGTGGCCGCCCGCCGTGCGAAACGACCCCAGCGCCGGCTCGGACGACTGCTCGTCCACGCGGTGACACCAGTTGTGGATGGTCTTCAGGTCGACGTCGCAGATCGAGGCGAGCTGCGACGCGAGGTACACGGGCTCATCGGGGGGCTCGGCGCGGGGCCGCGTGCCGCTGGCGCGCGGCACGGACCCGGGGACCACCGACCCTGGCAAACGTCGAACGAAATCGGGCATTACAACGAGGCTGCCCCCGACTCGCCACTCCCGCAACCCTGCCAAAGGGTCGCGCGCAGCGATCAGATCTCCCAGGTGCCGTCGCGATACACGAAGCGGGTCGGCAGACCTGCGCGCGCTCCCGACCCGTCGGCCTCCAGGTGCGCGGGGTCATCTGGCAGCAGCACCGCGAAGGTATCGCCGACCGCGACGACCGCAGGCTCGACCGGCACCGCCGGCCGCCGCGGGAGCGCGAGCAGCGCGGCCACGTCGGGCGCGTCGGCCATCTCGGCGAGCGTGCGCCACGTGGGCGGCGCCAGCACGATCTCCGCCCGCCGCGCCCGCGCGATGGCCTCGCGCGGCGTGAGCCAGCCGCTGTCCACGGTCTCGCTCCCGTCGTGCAGCGCGCGGCTCACGTCGGCCGGCGCCTGCGCCACGAAGAACCGCGCGTCGAAGCGGCGCGTCTCCTGCCGCGGCGTCACCCAGCGCGACCACGGCACCAGCGCCGCGCACGACAGCGTGACCCCGTGCTGCCGCAGCAGCGCCGCGAGCGGCGGACGCCCCTTCGGCGCCAGCGCGGCGCGCAGCGCGTCGGCGGCCGCGCCACCGACCGCCCCCGCGGATAGCAGCAGCCCCGACTCCTCCAGGCACTCGCGCAGCGCGGCGACGTGGAGCGCCCGCGCCCGCCGGCCGTCGGGCTCTCCGAGTCGTAGCGCGCACGCCTCGGCGTCGAGGTCGCAGTCCACCGCGGGGTCGCCGTCCTCGTCGTCGAGGCGCCCGCCCGGGAACACATACGCCCCGCCCATGAAGCGCATCGCCGCCGAGCGCTTGACGAAGAACACCTCCGGGCCGTCGAGCGCGTCGCGCACCACCAGCACGGCGGCGGCGTCGCGCGGCGCCGTGGGCGTCCCGTGGAGGTCGAAGGTGACGGTCACTCCGGGAGACCCCCGAGGAAGGACTCCAGCTCGCCCCGGGCGTGGCCGTCGCGCTTGCGCCCGGCGGCCTCGATGCCGTCCTCGCACCAGCGCCGCGCGTCGCCCGTCGCGCCCAGCTCCTGGCTCACCTGCGCGGCCATGAGATACATGGGCACGTAATCTGGGAACTTCGCCCGCAGTCGGCGGAAGCCCTCGACGCAGTCCTGGAGGCGCCCTGCGCTGCGGTACTCCAGCGCGAGGCCGTAGTAGGGGAAGGGGTCGTTGGGCTCCCGGGAGACCATCATCTCCAGGGCTTCGAGTCGCGAGGGCATCGGCGGCGCTCCGTCGGTCAGTTCTCGATCACGCCGATGTACGGCAGGTTGCGGAACTTCTCCGCGTAGTCGAGTCCGTAGCCCACGACGAAGTGGTCGTCGATGGTGAAGCCCAGATAGTCGATGGGCACCTTCACGCGGGTGCGCGCGGGCTTGTGCAGCAGCGAGCACAGCTTGAGGGAGCGCGGCTGGCGGGTGCCAAGGTTCTCCAGCAGGTAGCGCATGGAGAGCCCGGTATCGACGATGTCCTCCACCACTAGCACGTGCTGGTGGGTGACCGACTGCGTGAGGTCGTAGGTGATCTGCACCACCCCGGAGGTCTCCGTGCCCGCCCCGTACGAGCGCAGCCCCAGGAACTCCACCGACAGCTCGCGGTCGATCTGCCGGATGAGGTCGGCCGCGAAGAGGAAGCTGCCCTTCATGATGGGCACCACCACGAGGTGCTCGGCGTCGGCGTAGTCGCGGGTGATCTGCTCACCCAGCTCGCGCACGCGCTTCGCGATGGTCTCTTCGTCCAACAGCACCTTGAGCTTCTTCATGTCCGTCCTCCGATCGGTCCCGACGCCAGCGACCCATTGCCCCTCTATCACGCCGCCTCGCGCCGGTGCCCACTTCACGACCGCGCGCGGTGGCGACCGTCAGCGCAGCGCCGTCACCGCCTCCAGCGCCGCGAGGGCCATGGTCCGCGCCGCCCCGGTGAACGCCCCCAGGGCCACCGCCACCACCCCCAGCGCGGCCAACTCCCGCAGGGGCGCCCGGAGCTCCGCCCGCTCCCACGGGCGGCCGACCCGCCCTGCCAGCGCGACCGTGAGCTCCACCGCGACGAGGCCGAGCAGCGCCGAGGCCGCCAGCGTCGCCGCCGCGCTCAGCGCCGTCGCCAGCGCCCGCAGCGCCACCGGCCACGCCGCCGCGGCCGACCACCCGCGCGCCCCCGGCGGCAGGGCAGCGTAGGTCGCGGCGAGCGCCCGCAGCGCCCCGCGGTGCGCCCCCGCCGCCAGCAGGGTCATCGCGCCCACGAGGGACAGCAGCCGCGCCATCGGGCCATCGCCGCTCATCCCGGGCCGATCGATCCAGCCCCCGGCGACGGACAGGGCGACCAGCGGCGCCCCCAGCACCGCCGCGAGCGCCGCGCCCACCGCGAGCTCGCGCAGCGCCGCCACGACGAGCCACGCGTCGACCTGCACGGGCCCGGCCCCGGCGCGCAGGCCGACCGCCAGCGCCAGCGCGACGACCACGAGCAGTCCGGCGCGCAGCGGCGCGAGCGCCCGCGTGGCGAGCCACAGCATCGGGACGACCCGCAGCGCGGGGAGCAGCAGCCCGAGCAGCGAGGCGAGCGCCAGGCTCACGCCACCCAGGCAGGGATCGACGCCCACACGTGACGCGCGAATTGCGCCACGGCGCCTGCGCCCCACGCCGCGCCGAGCGCCACCACGGCAGAGACCGCCACGAGGCGGGGCACGGCGGTGAGCGCCGGGTCGCCGAGCCGCAGCGGCGCCGCGAGGAGGCCGAGCGCGAGTCCGATCAGAGCCGAGGCGAGGAGCGCAGGCGCGGCCACGGAGAGCGCGAGGAGCAGCGCCTGCTGGGCGAGCGAGACCGTGCGGGCGAGGTCCACCGCGGGAGGATCGCGAAGGACCCCCGGCGCGGTCAACCGCGCGGCGCGTTCAGTTGAGGGCGAAGGGGAAGGTGACCGAGAAGGTCGGGCGGGAAAACGGCGGGAGGTGGGCGTCGCGGACGGCGCGGGCGATGCAGCTGCCGACGGGCGTGCCCGCGAAGGGCGGCGCCACGTTGGCGGTGTTGACGCGCCCCTGGCTGTTGAAGACCACCGTGACGGTCGCGGTGCCGCCCGAGCCCGTGCCGCACGCGCGCACCGCCGGGCCGACTCCGCGCATGGCGCCCGCGACGTCGGGGCGGGCGGGCATCTCCGGGAGGTTCGACGCCGCCGCGGCGGGCGCCGAGCCACCGGCGCTGCCCCCCGCGGGGCGGGCGGCGACGGAGTCCATGAGGTCGGCGAGGCTGCCGCCGGCGGCAGGCGTCGGCCGACGCGTCGGCGCGGGGGTCGGTGCGGCCGCCGGGGCGGACGGAGCCGAGGGCGGAGGGGTCGTACGCGCCGCGGCCGCGCCCGGGCTGGCCGGACGCTCGCGGTCCCGCGGGCGCTCACGCTCGCGCGGCTCGTTGCCGGGCGCAGGGGCCGCCGGGGCGGGAGCGGCCGCCGTCGGTGCAGCGGCCGCCGCGGGCGCAGCCTCGGGCGCCGCGGTCGGCGTCGGGGCAGCCTCGGGCTGTGCGGTCGGCGCCGGGGTCGCGCTGGTGGGGTTGGTGTTGGTGTTGGGGTTGGGGTTGGTGTTGGCGGCGACGGCGGGGTTGGGGCTGTCGCCGTCGCCGCGACCCTTGACGATCATCGCAGCGGCGATGCCGCCGCCCACGATGATGAGCGCCGCGCCGATGATGGCGAAGTTCATCCCCTTGGAGCCCGCGGCCTGGCGCGGAACCTCCATCGGCGCCGCCACGACCGCCGCCGGGACCGCCACCGGCGCGAGCACCGGCGCCGCGAGCGGCGAGCTGAGGCCGCCCGACGCGCCAACCGTGAGGATGTCGTCCACGGAGCTCTTCGAGCGCGCGCTCGGCGTCGCGCCCAGGGCGCCCGCGAGCTTGTTGATGTCGATGAGCCCGCTCGAGTCGCCCGAGGCCACGCCGGAGGGCGCGGGCGCCTCCTTCGGACCCGAGAGCTGCTGGAGCGTCGCGAGCGAGAACAGCACGGAGTTCTCGTTGCGCTGGCCGGTCATCGAGTCGCCGTGACTCTGCGCCGCGGGGGCCTCGTCGGCGCCCGAGAACAAGGGCTTCGAGGCCTCCTGCGCGCGGGCCTCGGTCGCGAACAGATCGCCGCCGGCCACCTTCGCGCGCGCCTTCGCGGGCTCGACCGTCACCGGCCGGGGGTTGCTGCGAGCCGGCTCCGGGGTCGAGTAGAGGTCGCTCGCCGGCGCGGCGGCCGCCACCGCCATCGGCGCCTCGGCCGCGGGGGGAGGCGCGATCGACGCGAAGAGGTCGTTGCCCATGAACGGCGCCTCGTGCTCGGCCGACGGCGCGCTGAACACCGCCGCGAGCTCGCCGACCTCCTGCATGGGGAGCCAGCCGTCGAAGCCGTCGCGCCACACGTAGGTCTCGGCGTCGATGTGACCGCCGGCGAGCATCTCGCGCACCTGCGGGATGCTGTACGGACCCTGCTGCTCGCCGTTGAGCACGACGTGCCAGATGAGCTCTTCGCCACCCGCCGAGGTGTCCATCGCGCGCGTCGCCTCGTCCTCTGCGGGACGCTCCGGCTCAGCGTAATCGGTGCCCCGGACGATGATGTCCGACGAGCACTTCTTGCACTTGATCTTGAAGACCTTCTTACCCTGGACCTTCTCGTCCGCGATCTTGTAGGCCGCTCCGCAGCTCTGGCATTCGATCTTCATGTGGCTCTGTCCCGTGCGAGGCCCTGGCGTGGTCGGATGATGGATGGACGCGGGTCTGGCGAACTACTGAAGCGAGCGATGCCGCGCTTCTTCCTGCGCCGTGGACGCGCATTCTAGAGATCCGCGGATTCTGGGGTCAAGCGCGGTGTTCGCGCGTACAAGGCTTCGATCGGTGGGAGCGGCAGCCCTTGGGATGAAGTTGTTCATCCGTCCTTGAGGCGCTCTCCGTCGTCGACGCAGAAGTCCATGAGGGGCTCGTAGCGGCGCTGACACTTCGGGCACTCCCGCGCGCGAGGGGCGACGATCGGCGCCGCCGCCGCGGGCGCACCCACCGCCACGAGCGCCGCGCCGTCCTCGGTGCAGAACACCGACGCGTCGGCGAATTCCTTCGCGCACACCGGGCACCTTCTGGCCACCGGCGCGGACGGGGGGGCAACCGCGGGCGTCGCCGCGACCGTGGGCGCCGCTCTCGGCGGGTCGATCACCGTCGGGTACACCTCGACCGGCGCCGCCTCCCGACGTCCCCGACCCGTCGGCTCGGGCATCGGCACCGGGGCCACGGCCGCGCGCCGCACCATCGGCGGCTCGCTCTCCCCGACCACCGCGGGGCGTCGCTTGCGGCGAGCGAGCAGCCACCCGAGCAGCGCGAGCACGGAGACGCCCGCGAGCGCCGCGATCAGCAGAGGCATCCACCCCGGGCGCGCGCTCGGCGCTTCCGTGGTGACCGACACGCCCAGCGACTGGCCTCCGCCTGGGTCGACCGCCTCGACAGAGGCGTCCTCCTCCTCGATGTGCGCGGCCGCCAGCGAGCGGTACTGGTCCGCGCTCACGATCGTCGCCAGGGCCCTCGCGCTGAGCCTCCCCGCGGTGGCGATGACCTCGACCGTGCCCTCGCCGCCCGTCGACGCCACGCACCCGCGGTCGAGCGTCACGTCCGCGGCCCCGTGCGTCGGGCGCGACGACCACGCGACGGCGGCGCCGTCGATCTCACACCGCGCGGCGTCGAGCACCCGCGCGCGGAAGCACGTCCGCCCACCGACCGGCAGGCTACGCCGCGAGGGCGAGATCAACAGCACGCTCGCCGCGCCGACCCGCGCGCACCGCCGCACCGCCGGCGTCGGGACCGGTCGCGTGGGGGCCGGGGTCGGCGTCGGAGCGGGAGCGGGAGCGGGAGCGGGAGCGGGCGTCGGGGTCGGAGCGGGCGCGGCGCCGATGCGCTCGTACTCGCGCACCATCACCGAGTTGGCCCGGCAGACCGAACCCTGGATGTTCCACTCGTACTCGGTCTCGTCGCGCAGTGAGAGGCGGGTGCTGCCCTCGGCGGAGACGGTGTACGTCGCCCGCTCGCCGAGCGCGGCGCCGTCGGGCGTGCTGCACCTGGTCACCCACCGGGTGGGCGATGGGTGCGACGCGCCGCGTACCGCGACGTCCCGGTTGTCGCTCCAGCACCGATCGGACCGCAGCGTGCGTCCGCCGATGTCCACGCTGAGGCCCGCCCCAGCGGCGCGCACGGTCGCCTCGCGCCCGACGCTCCCGCGCCGCGATGACGGGCGCGAACCGCAGCCCGGGCCCCACTCGCGGATGGTGACGTCGACGTCGTCGCGGGTGCTGCGCCACGCGCCGCTGAGGTCCTGCGCCACGCCCGGGGCCGGAAGGACCGACGACGCGACCGCGACAAGCGCCGCGATGAACGGAGGACGGATCATGGAAGGGAGGACAGTATCGGCCCGCACGGTCTTTGACCACATCCCGCGCGGGCCCTCGGGCGAAGGGCGCTTCAGCCCTCGGCGCGGATCTTCCCCACGGCCTCGGTGAGCTCCGGGACGGCCTTGTAGAGGTCCGCCACCAGGCCGTAGTCCGCGAGCTGGAAGATGGGCGCCTCGGGGTCCTTGTTGATGGCCACGATCACCTTGCTGTTCTTCATCCCGGCGATGTGCTGGATGGCGCCGGAGATACCCACGGCGATGTACAGCTTCGGCGCGACGACCTTGCCGGTCTGCCCCACCTGGAGGTCGTTGGGCACGTAGCCCGCGTCGACCGCCGCGCGGCTGGCGCCCATGGCAGCGCCCATCACGTCGACGAGAGGCTCGAGCACGGTCTTGAAGCCCTCGGCGGACTTGAGCGATCGGCCGCCCGACACGACCACCTTCGCCTCGGCGAGCTCGGGACGCGCCGACTTCACCTCGTCGAAGCTCACGAACTCCACGCGCCCCGCGAGCGGCGCGTCGACCGCCGCGACGGCCTCGACCGGCGACGCTCCCCCGCTCGGCGCGGCGGCCGCGAACTCCGACTGCCGCGCGCTGACCACCTGCGTGGCCGTGGTGACCTGCATACTCGCGAGCGCGTTGCCCGCGTACATCGGGCGCTTGTACGAGAGCGCCCCACCGGACGCATAGACGCCCGCGATGTCGCTCGCGAAGCCGGCCCCGAGCCGCGCGGCGACGCGGGGCGCGAGGTCCTTGCCGAAGGAGCTCGCGGTCACGGCGACCACGGCATACCCGCTGGCGGCCGCGGACACGGTGGGCGCGAACATCTCGCCGACGTAGTGGGCGAAGCGCGCGTCGTCGGCGACCTTCACCGCGCCGGCCCCGAAGGCGCGCAGCTCCTCGACGGCCGCGCCGACGCCGTGCCCGACCACGAGCACGTCGAAGGGCATGCCCGCCATGCGCGCGAAGGAGATCGCGCTGTGGGTGGTCTTCTTCAGCTTCCCCGCGGAGACCTCTGCAACAACCAGGATCTTGCTCATCTCAATCGCTCCCGTCTCAGAGGACCTTCGCCTCGGTGCGCAGCTTCTGGACCAGCTCGGCGACGTCCTTGACCTTGACGCCGCCCTTGCGCGCCGGCGGCAGCGCGAAGCTCACGTACTTCGACTTGAGGGCCACGTCGACGCCGAGCGACGCGATCGGCGCCTCGACGATGGGCTTGGTCTTCGCCTTGATAATCATCGGGAGCGGCGTGAAGCGCGCGCCCTCGGGGTAGGCGAAGGTCGCGGGCGTCACATGGTTGACCACGCTCTTCGGCGCCACGATGCGCAGGTCGACGGTGATCACCGCCGGCAGAGTGAGCTTCAGCTTGATGACGCCGCCGTCGACCTCCCGGCCCACGACGACGGTCTTCTTGTCGGCGCTCAGCTCGATGCTCATCGCGAAGGTGGCGCTCGGCCACTGGAGCAGCTCGGCGAGCACCTGGCCCACCTGGTTGCTATCGCCATCGACGGCCTGCTTGCCGAGCACCACGAGGTCGGGCTTCTGCTGCTCGACAACCTTGGCGAGCGCGCGGGCCACGAGGTCGCCGTCCAGCGACTCGTCGTCGGCGTGGAAGAGCAGCCCGTCGTCGCCGCCCATCGCGAGTGCCTGGCGGATGTTGGTCGCCGCCTCCTTCGGGCCGAACGACACGATCGTGAGCTTGTCGCCCGCGATGCGCGCCTTGTTCTGCCCGTTCTCGAGGAGCCGCAGCGAGGCCTCGACCGCGTACTCGTCGAAGGGGTTCGCCTTCGGCTCGAGGCCCGTGGTCTCGATCTTCGCGCCCCCGGCGCCGATCTTGATCTTGTTGGCGTTGTCCGGATCTGCCGTTCGCTTCAGTGGAACCAGGATCTTCACGGTGCCGTCTCCTCGCTGACGGTTGAGGCTGTACCCACGCCGACCTCGTGCCCGGTGGGCGTTGAGGATCGACGCTGCGCGGCGGTGGTGTAGGTTCTGACGGCGCGGCGTGTCAACCCGCGGCGGTCACTGAGCCGTCATTCAGTCGCCGACTTGATCTTCCGCGCGCGGGCTTCGGCCCACGCGATGACCTTGGCCTCGGGCTCCGACCCCGTGAAGCGGGACAGCTCCTGGATTCCGGTGGGCGACGTGACGTTAACCTCCGTGAGGCGCCCGCCGATGACGTCGAGGCCGACGAAGTACAGGCCGTCGCGGCGTAGTCGCTCGCCCACCGCCGCGATGATGGCCCGGTCGTGCTCGTCGAGTTCGCAGGGCTCGACCCGGCCGCCCACGTGGATGTTGCTGCGCGACTCGTCTTCCCGCGGCACCCGCAGGATGGCCCCGAGGGGTTCGCCGTCGAGCAGCAGCACCCGCTTGTCTCCCTCGCGCACCGCGGGCAGGAATTCCTGCACCATCGCGAAGCGCTTCCCCTCCATGGTCAGGGTCTCGACGATGGAGCGGAAGTTCTTGTCGGCGAGGTCGACCACCATGATCCCCCGCCCACCGGCGCCGTCGAGGGGCTTCATCACGCCAGGCCCGCCGAGTTCTTCGAGGAAGGCCCGGATGTCGGCCTCCTTCGCGCTGACGATGGTGCGCGGCGTGACCGCCGGGAAATGCATCGCGTAGAGCTTCTCGTTGGCGTCGCGGATGCCGCGCGGGTCGTTGACGATCAGCACGCGCCCGCGCACCTGCTCGAGGAGTAGCGTGTTGTAGAGGTACTGCGCATCGAAGGGAGGATCCGTTCGGATGAACACCGCGTCGAGAGCGCCTACGTCCAGCACCTCCGGCGTGTCGCGCTCGAAGTGCCCGGGCGGCGCGACGGCCCGCACGCGCGTGCGCCACAACGTCCCGTAAACGGTGCCGCGCGCACCGATGAGGTCGGCCGGGCCGATGGTGTAGACCTCGTGCCCGCGGCGCTGCGCCTCGAGCATCAGCGCGAAGGTGGTGTCCTTGTCGACGAGCACTCGCTCGATCGGATCCATGAGGAAGGCGAAGCGCATGGGGATGTAGACCTCCGGCGCTACCATAGCGGCAGCACGCCGAAGTCGAAACCCGGAACCTTCGCCTCGCCTCTGAGATCGCGCTCCCCAAATGAGTTGAAGGCGCAACACGGAGGTCATCCGTGCGCGCCTTCAACCGCGGGCCCTGCTGAGGGTGATCCGCTCGATGCGAGGTCTTACTCTTCCTCGCCGCCACCCGAGGCCGCCGGGGTCGCCGGGGCAGCGGGCTTCTTGGCGCGGGGAGCAGCCTTCTTGGCCGGAGCAGCCTTCTTGGTCGCCGGAGCGGCCTTCTTGGCCGGAGCGGCCTTCTTGGCCGGAGCGGCCTTCTTGGCAGCAACCTTCTTGGCCGGAGCAGCCTTCTTGGCCGGAGCAGCCTTCTTGGCCGCCGGCTTCTTGGCAGCAGCCTTCTTGGCCGGAGCAGCCTTCTTGGCCGCCGGCTTCTTGGCAGCAGCCTTCTTGGCTGCGGGCTTCGCCGCGGCCTTCTTGGCTGCCGGCTTCTTCGCCGCGGGCTTCTTCGCCGCCGGCTTCTTGGCCTTGGGGGCCGCCTTCTTCTTTGCAGTCGCCATGGAACCTGACCTCCAGTGATGAGGTTGACTGTTAGGTAATGTATCGTCTCTTGGGCTGGTGTCAAGCATGTCAGCGCATGGCGAAGTACGTTTGGTTGGGGAGAGGGTCATTTCGTTGACTTTCCCCAGGAGCTCTGTTTAGCGTCCGCCGGGTTTTCGAGAGAATTTTGAGAGGTAACCGAGCATGATGCGAGGCCTGGTCGGTGGTTCGTTGGCGGTGCTGTTGCTGCTCGGGTGCGGGCACGGCGAGGCCGAGTGGCAGGGCAAGCTCCGGGAGATCACGACGCTCCAGGGGCAGCTGCGCGACCTTACGGGCGAGCGCGACCACCTGCGCGAGCAGTTCGAGGGGATGCAGGCGTCCAACGCGACGATGGCCCGCCGCCTCGAAGAGCTTGGGCAGAACGTCTCCCAGCTCCAGGCCCAGGGGCAGGAGCAAGCCAGCGCGCTCACGGCGGCGCAGCAGCGTGAGGCCGAGCTCCGTCGGCGCCAGCAGCTCGCCGAGGCGCGGCTCAGCACCTACCGCAGCATGGTCGCGCAGTTTCAGTCGATGATCTCCGCGGGGCAGCTGCGGGTGCGCACGGTGCGCGGCCGGATGGTCATCGAGCTCCCCGCGGGCATCCTCTTCGACTCCGGCCGCGCCGAGCTCCGCGCCGAGGGCCAGCAGGTGCTCCGCCAGGTCGCCACGGTGCTCGCGCAGATCCGCGACCGCGACTTCCTCGTCGCCGGCCACACCGACAACGTCCAGCTCGGGCGCGGCGGCCGCTTCGCCGACAACTGGGACCTGTCCGCCGCGCGGGCGCTCAACGTCGTGCGCTTCCTGGCGTCCAGCAACGTCGCCGCGGTGCACCTCGGCGGCGCCGGCTACGGCGAGCACCAGCCCGCGCGCGCGAACGACACCGACGACAACCGCGCGCAAAACCGCCGGGTCGAGATCATCCTCATGCCCAACATCGAGGAGCTGCCCGACCTGTCCTCGCTCGACAACGCCGCCCCTGCCCCCGCCGCTCCCCCTCCCGCTCCCACCCACTGAAGCCACAGACCTTTGACGTCCATGTGACGGGGCGATCTTGACGCGAATGCGTCATTCGTCTATCGTCCGCCCGCCTCCCGCATGTGCCCACCTGAATCTGCGCCCTATCAAAGGCTCAGAACGCTTCGGTGCATTGCGCACCAGGTCATCGCCGCGTCGTCTCTCCGACGCTGCGTCGGCATCTGTCGGGATGAGTCCGGGGCTCTGAAGAGTTTCCCGGCGCACACGGTGACGGGCCGAACCCGTCTCTAAAGTTAGAGGAGTAACGATGCAAGAGGCACGGATCTCGGAGTTCAAGGTCGGCGACAAGGCCGTCTACCCGGCTCAGGGCGTTGCAGAAGTGGTGAGCATCGAGGAGCGGGAGATCGCCGGCTCGAGGCAGCGCTTCTACGTGCTCCGCATCCTCGACTCCGAGCGCCGCATCATGGTGCCCGTGAAGAACGCTGACGTCGTCGGGCTCCGCAACGTGATCTGCGAGGCCGAGATCCGGGAGATTTTCGAGATCCTCCGGGAGCGCACCGTCGCGTACGACAACCAGACTTGGAACCGCCGGTACCGCGGCTTCATGGACAAGATCAAGACCGGCAGCATCTATGACGTCGCCGAGGTGCTGCGCGACCTCTACCGCCTGAAGACCGAGAAATCCCTCTCCTTCGGGGAGAAGCGCATGCTCGAGAACGCCCGTGGCCTCGTCGTGAAGGAGCTCGCGATCGCTCTCGACCGCACCGAAGACTCGGTGCGCGAGGAGATCGAGGCCATCTTCACCACCAACTGAGCCGCCCGGCTCGTTCGCTCTTCCATCCCTCCCTCGTCGGAGTACCCTCCCACCTTGACGCGGCGCAGTCGGGCGCTGCGCGATAGCGTTTGGTTCTCAATCCATGGTCGGTAATCAGATCGTCATCAACGTCGACATCGGCGAAACACGGGTCGCCCTGATCGAGGGCGGCATCGTCACCGAGCTCCACATCGAGCGCCGCGGGGAGCGTAACGTCGTGGGCGACGTGTACCTCGGCAAGGTCACCCGGGTGCTCCCGGGCATGAACGCCGCCTTCGTCGACATCGGCCTCGACCGCGCCGCCTTCCTCCACGTCGACGACGCCCTGTCGGAGTCGGAGTTCCGCACCCTCATGCCGGGTGACGAGGAGGAGGGCGATGAGGAGGGCGACGAGTCCCATGGGGACGACGGCGTAGGCACCGCCGAGGGCGCGCCGGAGGAGGACGCCCCGGCCCGTAAGCCCACCAACGGAGGGCAGCGCAGGAAAGACCCGCGGGCGCAGCGCGCGCCGAGGGTGAACAAGGGCATCCGCGAGGTGCTGAAGGAGGGCCAGGAGATCGTTGTCCAGGTTTCCAAGGGCCCCATCTCCACCAAGGGGGCGCGGGTCACTTCGCACGTCTCGCTGCCGGGCCGGTACGTCGTGTACATGCCGACGGTCGAGCACATCGGCGTCTCCAAGCGCATCGGCAACGAGAAGGAGCGCCGGCGCCTTCGGGAGGTCATCGAGTCGATGCGCCCGGAGAAGGGCGGCCTCATCGTGCGTACCCTCTCCGAGGGGCTCACCAAGAAGCAGCTCAAGACCGACGTGGCCTACCTCGCCCACCTCTGGGCGGACATCTGTCACAAGCGCGAGGCCAGCAAGGGCCCGACGCTGCTTTACTCCGAGCTCGACGTGCACCTGCGCACGGTGCGCGACGTGTTCGGCCCGGAGGTCGACAAGATCGTCGTCGACGACAAGGACACGCACGGCCGCCTGGTGCGCTTCGTCGAGCAGTTCATGCCCGACCGGAAGGACGACGTCGAGCACTACGCCGGCGACGAGCCTGTGTTCGACGCCTACGGCATCGAGGACGAGATCGGCCGCGCGCTCGCCCGGAAGGTTCCGCTGAAGTCCGGCGGGTACCTGATCATCGACCAGACCGAGGCGCTCTGCGCCGTCGACGTCAACACCGGGCGCTTCGTCGGGAAGAAGGACGTCGAGGAGACCGTCACCTCGACGAACATCGAGGCCGTCTCGGAGATCGCCTACCAGCTACGGCTGCGCAACCTGGGCGGGCTCATCGTCATCGACTTCATCGACATGGACCGGATGCAGAACCGCGAGCGCGTCGAGCGCGCGCTGGTCGAGGCCCTCAAGAACGACAAGGCCAAGACCACCACCGTGCGCATCTCCGAGCTCGGGCTCGTCGAGATGACCCGCAAGCGCACGCGTGAGTCGCTGGGCCGCACGCTCTTCGAGCCGTGCTTCTACTGCGACGGCAACGGGCACACGTCGTCGAAGCTCACCGTGGCCTACGAGATCCTCCGGCAGATTCGCCGGGAGCGCTCGGAGCTCAAGGGCTACTCGATCACCATCAACGCGCATCCCGCCGTGGTTGACTGCCTCAAGCACGAGGCCCGCGAGGACCTCGAGGAGGCCCAGCGGCGGTACATGCGGCAGATCCTGGTGCAGGGGCGACCCGAGTATCACATCGAACAGTTCGACCTCGTCGGCCAGTAACCGCGGCGGGCGCGGCGCGGAGTTCTCCCATGAGCGATGACCATCGACGCAGCGACGACCGGGTCACCATCAACCAGGAGTTCGAGTCCTTCGATGCGTTCATCGAGGAGTACGTGACCAACCTGTCGCGCACCGGAGCCTTCCTGAAGACCCGCTCGCCCCTCACCGTCGGGACGAAGGTCAACCTCCGCTTCACCGTGCTCCACGACGAGATGGAGTTCATCGAAGGGGTCGGAGAGGTGGTGCGGGTGCAGGACGACCCGCCCGGCGTCGGGGTGGTGTTCTCCGAGCTGAGCCCGGCCTCGCAGGCCGTGCTCGACCGCCTCCTGGCGCAGCGAGACCAGCGGAGCGCCTGATGAGCCTCTGGGACCGTCTGAGCGACGGCGTACGCACCGCCCTCGACCGCCCCGCGGGTGCAGCCCAGGGCGCCCTCTCCGACCGGCTCAACCTCCGCGCGCTCTCCGACGAGGTGCTCCGCACCGAGCTGGAGCGCCGCCGCCGCGCCCGCGGCCGACCCGCGCACGGGCGACCCGCCGCGGACGACGAGCTCACCGCGATGGCCCAGGCCCGCCGCGACCGGATGCGCGGTCGCTCCGTCGCGAAGTGTTACGCCCTGCTCGAGCTGCCGGTCGGGTCACCCCGCACGGACGTTCAGCGGGCCTTCCGCACGATGCTCCGGCAGTACCACCCCGATCGGTACGTCGGCGACGTCGAGCAGCATGCCTCGGCGGTCGCCCTGGTGACCTCGCTCGTCGAGGCCTACCTCGCCCTCCTCGCCCAGCACGACCGCCGCTGAGCGCCGCCCTGGAGATGGGGCGGCGCGTGGGTGGTCAGTTTTCGACGCGCAGGTACTGTTTCGACATCAGCTTCGACAGCACCTCGCACACCTCGAGGTCGGTGTACGAGACGCGGTCGAGCGCAGTCTCGATGCGGCCGGTGTTGATGACAGCCTGGAGCACCGAGAGCTCCCGCTCATCGAGGTCTTTCAGCGGGGGCTGGAGGGGGACCGCGAGGCTGAGGCGAGCGCCGAGCGGCGGCAGCGTGGAGAGCAGCCGACGGCTCTCGTCGAGCTGGCGCATGCCCTCCATCAAGATGCCCTCCGTGGAGAGGTCGATCTCCTGGTCGAACTCGCGATCGTCCGGCGGCTGCAGCTCGAAGAAGCCGGTGTCCCACGCGAGCATCCGGTACACGGCCTTGAGGGGCCCGATCTCCGCGCTGTCGTTGATGGACGCGTACGCGAGCTTGCCCTTGCGAAGGAACACCTTGCCCACGTAGGGGTCGCGCGTGATGACCAGCACGCCGCTCTTCTTGCTGGTGGCGAAGAGCTGGAGCAGGTCGACCAGCGGCACCTCGTCGATGGTGCCGCTCATGGTCTTCACGTTGGAGGTGCGCTGCGCCGCCGTCTGCATGCGGGCCCGCGCCTCGGCCTCGCGCGACTCCCCGGAGCCGGCGAGCGCGTCGGTGAGCGCGACGCGCACGATGCTCGTGCCGATGAGCACCCGGTCGCCCTCCTTGAGCTTCGCGCGCTTCACCTTCTCGCCGTTGACGAAGGTTCCGTTGGTGCTTCCGAGGTCTTCGATGGCGAGCGAGTCGTGCGTGAAGCTGATCTTCGCGTGACGGCGCGAGACCATGTCCTCGACCAGCACCACGTCGAGTTCGTTGGAGCGCCCGATGATGATCTCCCGGTCGGCCGCCACCGGAAACTCGCCGCCCTGGTACTTCCCCGAGATGAACTTCAGCAGGTAGTGCTTCTTCGAAGCGTCGACAGGGGGCATCGCTGGGGGCCTCGTTGCAGTCTAGGTAAACGGCGCAGAGTGGGTCAAGACAACTCTACGAGCGCCGCGCATTGACACTCCGGGGGGTGCGCGGATAGGTTCCGCCGCCCCGAACCACCGCCGCCCGACTTCACGGGCCGCTTATCGAGAGAGTGTCGCGATGTACCTCGCCAGCAAGAAGATCAAGCAGAACAAGGTCCGCAACGTCAGCGCCCGCTACCGCGCGAAGCTCAAGCGCAAGGCGACCAAGCGCTACAACACCATCATGGTGCGCTGATCCGCTCTTCACCGACGATAGCCGAGGTTCTGGTCGATCACCGACGACAAGAACCCGGCGATCATCCCGTCCGCCACCCGCAGCCGCCGCGCCAGCTCTCGCGCGATGTTCAACACCACCAGCAGGTAGGACTTCATGTCCCGGCGATAGAGCCGGTCGAGGTCTTCCGTGGTCACCACCAGCAGGATCGAAGGCGCCAGCGCGCGCACCGAGGCCGAGCGCGGCTGCGGGTCGATGATGGACATTTCCCCGACCCAGTTGCCCGGGCCCAGCAGCGCCACGCGCCCTTCGGCGCCGTTGACCGAGTGCCGCACCACCTCCAGCTCGCCCGAGAGCACCACGAACATCTCCCGCGCGTGGTCGCCCTCCTTCATCACCATGGCGCCGGGGTCGAAGAGGGAGGCGCGGAGCTCGCGCGTCAGCAGGTCGAGGGACTCGTCGTCGAGCCCGCCGAACAAGCCGATGTCACGGAGCTGCTCTCGCCGCACAAGCGGTCTCGGTCTCACGGTGTCTGTCACGGGAGAAGTCTAGCCTGGATTTCCACGCCCCGAGAACTCCCTAACTTGGAGCGGCCTGGAAGACGAGCTTGGCGCCGCCCCACCAAGGCACCGCCGGGGTCTCGGCGAAGAGCGACGAGGCCATCACGAGAGGCAG